>Ga0307310_10000990_pt1 | contig 10282 bp, 10 predicted proteins | sample ER_DNA_197_FD_194502 | JGI IMG/M metagenome (GOLD analysis project Ga0307310, IMG submission 194502) | Bulk soil microbial communities from the East River watershed near Crested Butte, Colorado, United States - ER_DNA_197 | ecosystem: Environmental > Terrestrial > Soil > Floodplain | place...
CGCCAAGTTCGGGATGTCCAGGCCGTTCTTCGCACCCCCCTCGTGCCGCCTGAACGCCTTGCAGCCCTGCGCCGTGCGTTCGATGCGACAATGCGAGACGACGCATTTCTTGCTGACGCCAAACATCTCGGCATGGAGATCAACCCGGTCCGTGGTGAAGATGTCGAGGTGCTGGTTACACGGATTATGGGAACACCCGCCGCGCTGGCACAGCGGGCGCGCGACGTGTTGAGGCCGCAATAAGCGCGACGGGAGGACGGCAATGAGCAAAAATCACATCGATATCAAAAGATCGCGCCGCGCGTTTCTGAGGGCCGGTGCGGGCTTGGCCGCAGGCGCAGCCCTGCCCGCCACCGCTTCGGCGGAAGGCGGCCAAGGGACTGATCCCGAACTTGCCCGCCTGCAATCGCAGCGCCGCATCTTGCTGAAGGGCGGTGTGGTGCTGACCATGGACCCGCAGATCAGCCATTACGCCAACGCGGACGTGCTGATCGAGAACGGCAAGATTCGTGAGGTACGTCCTGACATCGCAGCGTCGGACGTCGCGACTATCGATGCTTCAAACCGAATCGTCATTCCAGGCTTCATCGATACCCACAGCCATTCCTATCAAGGCATCCTGCGCAACATCCTGACGAATGGCCGCGTCGATCCGGACTACAACCGTGACATCATCGGCAAGATAACGCCGGCCTACACACCACAGGATGCCTATGTCGGCATGCTGGCCACCGCGTTCGGCATGATCGATATGGGCACGACCGGCGTGGTTGACGTGTCTCAGGTCAACAACACGCCTGAGCACAGCGATGCTCTGATCAAAGCCCTGAAGGATGCAGGCATCCGCGCGGTGTTCGGCTATTCGGCCGGTGCGACAGGCCCCGGAATGCAGCATCCGCAAGATATCGCGCGTCTGAACCGGACGTATTTCAGCTCCAAGGACCAGTTGCTGACCTTGGCGCTCGGCATCGGCCCCGACCCGAAGATGTTCCGGCTGGCGCGCGACAACGACGTGCCGGTGGTCACGCACCTCCGAAACACACTGCCGCAGCGGGATGACGGCGCACGGCTGAAGGCACTATCACAAGCCGGGCTGCTGCGGCCCGGCGACGAATTCATCCATCTCCTGCACATGCCGGCCGAGCCGCTACACATCATCAAGGACTCCGGCTGCCACGTGTCGCTCTCGACCGGGATTGAGATGACGATGGGACACGGCATTCCTGCGATCCAAAATGTGCTCGACGTCGGGCTGCAACCGAGCCTCAGCTCGGATCACGCTGTGACCTTATCATCCGACATGTTTTCGATGATGCGGACGACCGGCGTGGTACAACGCTACGGTGTCTATGAGCACGAGAAAACCAACCCGCAGAACGCGCCGAAGCTTTTGACCTGCCGCGAGATTCTCGAATTTGGTACCATTAACGGTGCGCGGTGCGCAAACGTCGACGGCAAGGTCGGCACATTGACGCCTGGCAAGGAGGCCGACCTGCTCGTGCTCAAAGCCGACAGCATCGATGTCTGGCCGCTGAATAGCGCGTACGGCGCCGTGGTCAACCTGATGAGTCCTGGTCATGTGGAGGCTGTCTTCATCGCCGGCCAGGTAAAGAAGTGGCGCGGCAACTTAGTCGGCGTGGATATGCCGCGCGTCCTACGGTCGATGGAGGAAGCACGCGATGGCGTACTGCGCCGGATTAATTTTCCAATGGACCTGTTTGGCTGAGCCTGGAGACTGATGGGAGTAGGGAGCGGTGCGGATCGGTCGCGCAGCCATTCCTCCGGTGTGAAGGTCGCCACGCGATCCTGGGACGTTGAATGCGTAGATGAATCAGATCCGCACGCGTTCGGCCGCGCTGCGGCCGAGGTAGGCCTGGCGAACGCGATCGTCGTTGCGCAGCGTTGCGCAGGTCCCGCTGGCAATAATTGAACCCGTTTGCAGCACGTAGCCACGGCTCGCAGTCTCGAGCGCGTGGCGCGCGTTCTGCTCGACCAGGAGCACGCTGGTTCCGGCTGCGTTGATGGCCTTGATGGTGCGGAAGATATCCTGCACGACCATCGGCGCGAGGCCGAGCGAGGGCTCATCCAGGCAAATGAGCCGCGGCTCCGACATCATGGCGCGCCCGACCGCCAGCATCTGCTGCTCGCCGCCTGACAGCGTTCCGCCATGCTGTCTGACGCGCTCACGCAGGCGCGGAAACATGTCCAGGATTTTCTCCATGAGACGACGCAACTTGGCGGCGTCCTTACGGTACTTGAACGCGCCGAGTTCAAGGTTCTCGCGCACCGTCAGAAAGGGGAACACCCGCCGGCCCTCCGGAACCAGCGAGATACCGAGCTCCGCCCGCTCATAAGAAGGCATGCGTGTGATGTCGGCCCCATTGAAGCGGACCACTCCCCTCCGGGGAGCCAGCACTCCCGCGATGGCACGGAGCGTGGTCGACTTGCCGGCCCCGTTCGCGCCGATCAACGTGACGATCTCGCCGTCATCAATATGGAAGTTGAGCCCACGGCAGGCCGAAACCTGCCCATAGACGATCTCTAGATCTTCGGCTCGAAGCAGCACGCCCATGTCACATGCCGAGATAGGCGGCGATCACAGCGGGGCTGGCCTGGACCTCGCTTGGGGTGCCGTCAAAGAGATACTGCCCGTAATCCATGACAAAGACACGGTCGGCTACCTGCATCACCAGATCCATGTTGTGCTCGACGATGACGATCGTCATCCCACGCGCGCGTAGTCGAGCGATACGATCGAGGAGCTTTTCGACCTCTGCCGCATTCAACCCAGCGGCTGGTTCGTCAAGCATAAGGAGGCGGGGGGAGGTTGCGAGCGCGCGTGCAAGCTCGAGCATGCGCCGCTCGCCGTAGGCGAGCGAGGCCGCGGTGACGTCCGCTCGCGGCTCGAGATCGACGAACGACAGCAGAGCTCTAGCCTGCTCGATGCAGCTCGCATGGTTGCGGCGGAACGCAGCCCCTTGCGCGAGATACTGCCACGCCGAAAGGTCGTGATGGACATGGAAGCCCACCAGAACATTGTCGAGCACGGACAGAAGGTTGAACAGCCGTATTTTCTGGAAGGTGCGTGCCAGCCCGAGCCGCACGCGCTTGTGCGCGGGAAGCCCGACCAGATCGACGCCACCAAAACTCATAGCGCCAGAGTTGGGCTGATAATGGCCGCTCATCAGGTTGAGAAGCGTCGATTTTCCGGCGCCGTTCGGCCCAATGATCGCAAACACTTCGCCTTGCGAGATACTAAGCGAAATGTCGCGGACGGCGTGCACTCCGCCAAAGCTCTTGTTTAGGCCGTGCCCGCGAAACAGGAGTGTACCAGGCGCGTCCAGCGCTTTCACCTCGGCCGGTGAGATGGCTGCCGATCTCATTGCGTACCTTCGGCACCCAGCTTGGATCGGAGGAAGCCAAACTGCGCGCGAAATACCTGCGTCGCCTGCATCATCCCGCCTGGCATGAACAACACGGCAAGAGTGAGTGCAACGCCGTAAAGCACAAGCCGAAAATCGCCAAACCCGCGCAGCACCTCGGGTAGGACCGTCAGCAGAATGGCGCCCCAGACCGGGCCGATCAGCGTTCCTATACCGCCCACGATCACCATGGCAAGGATCGTGAAAGACTCGGTGATGATGAAGGCGTCGGGAACCAGGGTCCCGACGAAGCTCGCGTAAAAGGCGCCAGCCGCCCCCGCGACCGCCGACCCAATGCCGAATGCGAACACCTTCCACGCCGTGCAGTTGATGCCGAGCGAAGCCGCCGAGACTTCATCCTCGCGGATAGCCGTCAGAGTCTCGCCGATAGGTGAACGCACGAGCCGATCGAGCAGGATGTAGAAAAGCAGGGCGAAGCCCGCGACGAGATAGAACATGTTGGCTGAATCGCCGAACGAGACGGCGGGCAGGCCCGGAAGCGCAATGGCCGGCGGCGGCTTGATGCCATAGATGCCAAGCGGTCCCTGCGTCAGGCTGATCCAATTGACCAGCACTTGGTGCACGATGACCGCAAAGCCGAGCGAGGCGATCGCAAGATAGTGGCCGCGCAAACGAACGGCGAAGATTGACAGCGCCATCCCGGCTGTCCCCGATAGAAGAATGCCACAGAGGAATGCAGCCCAGAAAGGCACACCGAGCTTCATGATGAGGAGCGTCGAAACATAGGCGCCGATGCCGTAGAACGCCGAATGGCCCAGGTTAAGCTGGCCGGCGTAGCCCAGAATGAAGTCAAGTCCGATGGCCAACATCACATTGAGGGCGCAGACGATTAGGTTCGTGCGCCAATACGAGTCCTGCAGAACGCTGGGCAAGATCGCAATCACAATGACTGAAATGATCAGCCACCAGCGCCGATGCGTTGCATTTCGCTGAAACGACGCCGCAGACGGGAGATGGTCTGCGCTAGACATTCTCTTCGCGCTTTTCGGCAATGAGTCCGGTGGGGCGGAAGGCAAGCATCACGAGCAGTAGAGAGAAGACGACAATGTCGACCAGTCCCGGATTGACCAACTGCGTCGTGTAGCTCTCGATCAATCCGACCAAAAGCCCGGCGATGATCGTCCCCTCGACGTTGCCGAAGCCGCCAATGATCACGATCGCAAATGCCTTCACGATGACGGTCGTGCCGGCGAACGGCGTGAGCACCAAAATTGGGCCGAGCATCGCTCCGCCCATGCCGGCGAGCGCCGAAGCGATCACGAAGGTCAGCATGATCAGATGATTAGGGTTGATGCCCATGAGGCCCGCGGTTTCACGGTCCTGTGCGACTGCGCGTAGGGCCTTGCCCATGAAGGTAAACTTCATGAAGACATAAAGCAAAGCGATCGTCAGCGTGGAAACGACGACGATGATGATGTTCTGACCGGTGATGAACGTGCCGCCGCCGAGTCGGATAACCTGGTTGCTGTAGGGGCTGTCGAACGCATACGGGATGGGCCCGAACCAGAGCAGCATGACGTTCTGCAGCAGGATCGATACCCCGATGGTCGCGATCAGTGGCAGCAACTCGTTGCCGCGTTCGCGCAGCGGGGCGAAGACTGCGGCGTTCACCAGCCAACCGAGCGCGGCACCCACGATCAGCGCGACGGCGATGCTGATGAGATAATTACCGCCGAAATTGAACGTGAATAAGTAGGCCGCGAACGCACCGATGGTGACGACGTCCGCATGCGCAAAATTGATCTGCACGAGGACGCCGTAGATGAGGGTAAGCCCCAATGCGACGAGGACATAGAGGCTTCCGAGGACGATACCGTTGATGGCTTGCTGGAGGATGACGGTCGACATGACCGTTTTAGTTCCATTTAAGCGCCTTCCAGGAGAGGTCCGGCAATGTCTCCATGTAGTGGATCGTGTCCATCTTAATGTTCTGGTTGGATTTGTCGAATTCGACGCTCCCGGTCACGCCGGAAAAATTCTTGGTGGTCGCCATTGTGTCGCGAATCGACTGCGCGTCGGTGGCACCGCGGCGAACCGCATCGGCGATGACGAGAATCTGATCGAACGCATGCGCATTGATGTGCGTCGGATCCTGATTGTATTTCGCCTTGAAGGTCTGAACGAAGTTTTTGACCACGTCACGCTGATCGGCCGGATCAAACTGCACGATACGGACGTAGCCAAGTGCGGCCTTGCCGGCCTTCTGCTCGAATCCGAACGGCAGCCAGATCGTCCCAAGCTGGATCGAGGAGCCGCTTCCGCCCTTCGTCACCCCCGCTTGCGTAAGGGCTTGCGTGATGCGCAGGCCTTGACCCTCAAGCGTGTAGGTGGGAATGACGTCCACTTTACCGAGACCTACAATGCGCGTTGCGATTGCGGTGAAGTCGTTCACATCGCGGCCGAAGCCAATGTCGGCCAGAATTTGTCCGCCGAGCGACTTGAACGTATCCCCGAACACCTTGGCGTTGCCGATCCCAGCGTTGGTGTTCTCGTAGAGTAGCACGGCGGTTTTGGCGTTCAGTCGCTTATAGGCATTGGTGGCGATGTCGACGCCTTGCATCACCTCATTCGGCATTATGCGGAACGTCCAAGCGTTTCCGGGATCGGTGATCTTGATGGAAGACGATCCGGCGTTGAGCAGGGGCACTTTCGCTTGCTCGACGACCGGCATGACCGCAAGTGTTGCGTCGGAGCATTCCTCGCCCACCATGACATGAGGCTTGTACTGTTCGATCAGTCGCTTGGCCGCTTGCGTTGCGGGCAATGGACTGCAAGCGGAATCTTCATACTTGACCTCGAGCTTGAAGCCGTTAATGCCTGTCTTGTTGATCTGCTCGACCGAGAGGTCGATTCCCTGCTTGTCTTGCACGCCAAAATAGGCGCCCGGTCCCGAAGTCGGGAAAAGTCCTCCAATTCTGATGACTTTGTCTTGAGCGTAAGAGGCGTCTGTAACAACGAGCCAGAAGAGTGTGGCCACTCCCAAAGCGAAGACCGTTGAGCGCGTGTTCATGGCATTCTCCGTTAAGGGGCCACAAGTAAGCCTGAAAATATGGGTCTTGCCAACATGCCGGCGGAAGTCGCGCTCGCTTCAGACTTGACCTGGGTCCCGTTAGCTGAGGCAATAAGCAAAATATAGGCATCTTGCGAGTAGAGCAGAGGCCACGAACTCGATGCGGTTTGGAAGCCGTTGAAAAGCGTTTGGGTGGTGGTCAATCCGAAGGATGACACCGCAACGGCGCCCTGGGTTTGGTTGTAGAGCGCGGCTCCCCGGCGGTGGTCCTCTTTAATCAGCGTGTCCAGGTACTGGTCAGGCTCGACGTGCCGGTCACCCGCGGGCGATATCCTGCGAGCGCGGTGGGAACGTTCTCGTCGGTGGCGCGGGTGGCAGAGCGCTGAGCGTTGAACTGGGGATTATTTCGATAGGCCAGAACGAGGGCACCCTCGATCGTGCCCGTCCCCCTGCCGGCACCGACGCGCCCATTGGCCTCGGGTGCAAGCTCGGCCGCAGGCATGACTGAGGGGGCCATCATTGCGGACGCGGCAAACGCTGCAATATGCGCAGCCCGCGCAATCGCCCGCCGCCGCCGAGCGCGCCCCAACATGCGCAAACCCCAGGCGGCCCCGCCCCTCGGTCGCGAAATCCGCCACCCGAATGAGTAACGACGAATGTTAGCCATAATGGGGCTGAAGCGCGCTTTGGCTTTCGATCCAGAAGTCCGTTATCGTTACGTGCCGGACCTACCCAATCAAAGTGGGGTGGAATGTGAGACAACTATCTCTCGGCGTGGCCCTTGCTACCTTGGCATTCGTAGGCCCCGCGGTGACCCAACCATACCCATCGCATCCGATTACCCTGATCGTACCATTCGGCGCGGGCGGCCCGGTCGATACCCTGGCACGCACCCTGACAGATGCCATGAGGACGTCGCTTGGCCAGGCGGTCATCATCGAGAATGTGACCGGCGCGTCGGGCACCATCGGCGTCGGCCGCGCGGTGCGCGCCGCCCCCGACGGGTACACCGTCAGCATCGGCAACTGGCCTTCGCACGTCGTGAACGGAGCGATCTACGCGCTGCCGTACGACGTGCTGAAGGATTTCGAACCGGTCGCGCGTCTGCCCAGCAATCCCTATGTCATCGTGGCACGGAAGGACCTGCCGGCAAGCAACCTGAAAGAACTGATTGCCTGGCTCAAGGCCAACCCGGACAAGGCGACACAGGGCACGGCCGGACCCGGTTCGGGACAACACGTCAGCGGCGTCTACTTCCAGAATGTCACCGGGACCCGCTTCCAGTTCGTGCCGTATCGCGCCGGCTCCTCCGAGATTATGCGGGACCTGCTCTCCGGACACATCGATCTGACGTTCGACCAAGCCATCACAGCGCTTCCGCACGTGCGCGGCGGGCGAGTCAAAGCCTACGCCGTCTCGTCCAACAACCGCCTGGCTGCGGCCCCCGATATCCCCACGGTCGACGAGGCCGGCGCGCCCGGGGTGTACATCTCCACCTGGTACGGAATGTGGGTCCCCAAGGGAACACCGCAGGAGGCCATTCGAAAGCTGACGGCCGCGGCCATGGATGCCCTCGCCGATTCGACCGTCCGCGAGCGCCTCGCGGGCCTCGGTCAGGAGATCCCACCGCGCGAGCAGCAATCGGCGGAGGCGCTCGCCGCTCACCACAAGGCCGAAATCGAAAAGTGGTGGCCACTGATCAAGGCAGCCAACATTAAGGCCGAGTGAAACAGGTGGATGGTCGGTGCGCGATCTCCGCCCGATCGACCGCCCCTGAACAGCCAGGGCCGACCTACGGCTGGCCCCGACGAAACGGGACAGATCCTCTCGGGGAGCAAGATCGTGGACCTCATCATCCGCAACGCGCGCCTCTTTGATCGTCTGTCAGATGGACCATTGGATATCGGTGTAGAACAAGGTCGCATCATTGCAATCGAGCGCGGCATCTCATCCGAGGCGGACGTTTATGACGCCAAGGGATATCTCGTCTGTCCCGGTCTGATCGAAACTCACATCCATCTCGACAAGTCGCGCATCATCGACCGTTGTGCACCTCAGGAGCGCAGCCAACTGAGCCCCGTCAAGGGGGTCACACCCCTGAAGAAGAGCATGTCGGTCGAGGACGTACGCACGCGGGCCGAGCGCACGCTTGAAGAGTGCATCAAGCATGGAACAACCCGCATGCGCACGCAGGTCGAAGTCGATCCCGGCATCGGCATGCGCGGTTTCGAGGGGGTGCAGTCGCTGATTGCCGACTATAGGTGGGCGATCGATATCGAGATCTGCGTCTTTCCACAGGAAGGATTGATCAGTTATCCGGGAACGGAGGAGCTGCTGATCGAGGGGCTCAAGCGCGGCGCCAGGGTAATCGGCGGCGCGCCGCGCTACGACACCGAGGAAGCCGGCCAGATCCATCGCATCTTCGAGCTGGCGTGCGAATTCGATGTCGACATCGACATGCATCTGGATGTGGGCCCCACGCCCGACGCGATGAACATCCACCTCGTGCGTGAGCTCACAGACAAATACCAGCGTGGCGGACGCGTCGTGGTCGGTCACATGGCCAAGCTATCGCTCATGCCGCCGGACGAGGTTGCGGCGCTGGCGCGTAGCCTGGCGGATACAGGTGTAGCGGTCACCGTGCTGCCGACGACGGACCTTTTTCTCATGGGCCGCAATCGGGATCATTCCGTCGTTCGCGGCGTGGCAGATGCAAATCTGCTGGTCAAACACGGCGTGAATTGCTCCCTTTCCTCCAATAACGTTCTCAATCCGGCGACCCCTTACGGCGACTGCTCGCTCGTTCGCATTGCAAATCTTTACGCAAACGTGCTCCAGGTCGATCGTCCGGGGGAGCTTCGCGAATGCTTCGGCATGTTGACCGATATGTCTGCGCGGTTGCTCAATTTGAAGGACTATGGGTTCGCCGTGGGCAATCCTGCTGATGTCGTGGTCATTGGCGCGCAAGAACCCGAACAGGTGATCGCCGAAATCTCTCAGCCTCTTGCGGTGTTCAAGAATGGGAAGCGGACGGTTGTGTGGCACCCGCCCGAGCTCTTGCGGCCACACCACGTTCTAGATTTGCAGCATTGAAGCTCAATTGTGGGCGAGCTTGACGTCCGCTGCAGCTCATGGGCTGAAAAGCTCTCGCCAAGCACATCTCGTCCGTAGCGCATCTTTCGGTCGATTTGCGCTGCAGGATGTTGAGCTGATGGCGCAGAACAAGGATCTCCGGGGTTGAGTCCAGCAACTGTTCGAAAATGAGAACCTGGTTCGACTTCGTAACCCTGTTCCGCCGTGCCCGGAGGATTGCTTCGAGGGAGGCTGCCGAAATGAAGTTGAGGAACACCTCAACGCCGCGCATGAGATCGAGATGTCGTAGACCTTCTGGCTCGTTTCCTTGGTAGGCCAGTCGTCAAAGGTATCGGGCGTTGTCTGCGGAGGTATCTTGTTGTTGTAACCAGGCGTGTTCTGCGCCCATACCGACGGTATTAGCGGCAGCGAATCAACGCGGCGATTGCAGCTAGTGCAGGGGAATGAAGAAGTGCGCGTTTCTTCAATGTTCAAGCCTCCGAGAGAAGCGAATATTGATCGTAGAATATCCCGTGCTTGAAGCCCCAATCGGTGTGAGACAAATGCAACAGTCCAAGATTTTTTGGAGCAGAGACACAGTTCGGGGCTCATTGATTGGCAGGATGTTGCGTGCACGTACTGAATCGGGGGGCATCATCATGACAGTCGGTAGCTTGACACCGCTTCAAGGGGCGACGCCTTTGAAGGAGTGTCTTTCCATCAATGACGTTCGCATTCTCGTCGCTAAACAGCTCGG
>Ga0307310_10000991_pt1 | contig 10277 bp, 9 predicted proteins | sample ER_DNA_197_FD_194502 | JGI IMG/M metagenome (GOLD analysis project Ga0307310, IMG submission 194502) | Bulk soil microbial communities from the East River watershed near Crested Butte, Colorado, United States - ER_DNA_197 | ecosystem: Environmental > Terrestrial > Soil > Floodplain | place: USA...
GGGCGGGCGGGCCGCAGCCGAGACAGCGGCCGGACTGGCGTCGCTCAGCGAGGTCCCGCAGAAACCGCAGAGCCGGAACTTGCCGGGATTCTCCTCGCCGCAGTTCGGGCAGAGAACCGTTTCCGGCGGCGGCGCCAGCGACGTGCCGCAGAAACCGCACAGGCGAAACTTCGCCGGATTGTCCTCCCCGCACCCAGGACACCGAACGGTTTCCACGGCCTGAGTCTACGGGAGCCGCTGCCGAATTCGCGTTTGACCGCGTAGGATGCGGCGAGAGGGGCAACGCAGGGGCAACAGAGGCAGGGGACCGCGGATGACGCTGGCGGGCGGCTCGATGGCAAATGACGCCCTGCGCGCGTGCGGACTCTTCAGCCAGGCGGACGGCGCGACGATCGACGCGCTTGCTGCCGCGCTGCGAATCCGTCGATTCCGCAAGGGCGAGACCGTCTTCCACCAGGGCGATCCGGGCGACGCCCTGTTCATCATGGCGTCCGGGTCGGTCAAGGTCGTCCTGCCGTCCGATGAGGGTGCCGAGCCGGCGATCGTCGCGATCCTCGGAGCCGGGGAGTTCTTCGGCGAGCTGGCGATCCTCGACGGCGCTCCGCACTCCGCGACGATCGTCGCCATCGAACCGACCGAAACGCTCGTCCTTCATCGCGACGCCTTCTTGGCCCTGATCGACAGCCAGGCCGAGCTCCGACGGGCCCTCCTTGCCTCGCTCGCGGCGGAGATCCGGCGGCTGACGGGTCACGTCGAGGATCTCCACTTCCTCGACCTGCCAGCTCGGCTGGCCTCGCGGATCGTCGCTCTGGCCAGGACGGCGCCCGGCGGCGAAACCGGCGAGATCCGGATCGCCTGGCCGTATACCCAGTCCGAGCTGGCGGGAATGATCGGCGGCTCGCGCCAGTCCGTGAACCGGCTGCTCGCCGACCTCGCCGATGAGGGACTCGTCCGCATCGAGCGCGACGTTCTCGTCGTGAGCGACCTCGATCGGCTCGCCCGCACCGTCGAGCGGTGAGCTCCCCTGGCGACCGACCGGCCGAAGCAGCCCCCGCGGCTGCCCTCGAGGCACTCCGTGCGATCGCCCTCCGCGCCGAAGTCGCCGGCCGCCTCGCCCCGCCCGCCGGAGCGGCAGTTCTCCGTTCCGTGGTCGATGCGACGGTCAGCCTGTTCAACGCCCAGGCGGCGTCGATCGCGCTCTACGACCAGGCGACGGACCGACTCGTCTTCCGGGTAGCCTCGGGCAGCCAGGGCGATGGCGTCGTCGGCCTGGCGATCGCCCCTGACGCCGGCGTCGCAGGCTACGTCTTCACGACCGGCCAGCCGATCGCGCTCTCGGATGTCGCGACAGACGCCAGGTTCGGCCGTCAGGCCGCGGAACAGACCGGATACGTCCCCCGCTCGCTCGTGGCGGTGCCGCTGCTCGACGATGAGGGCACGATCGGCGTCCTCGAGGTGCTCGACAAGCTCGACGGCGCGTTCGACCTCCACGACATCGAGCTCGCCTCGGTCTTTGCCCGCCAGGCCACGGTCGCCATCCGGGCAAGCCGCGTGGAGCGCGACACCGCGACCCTCATCCGCTCGGCGTTGGTCGCTGTCGCGGCCGCGGGTGATCCGCCGATTGCCGGCGTCGACGTCGATGCGATCGTGGCTGCGGCCGTCGCCGGGCTGGGCCACGACGACGATGGCGCGCTGTGGGCGCTGGCCGACGAGATCGCTCGCCTGAGGGCGGCTGAGCCCGGCGAGCTCGATCTCGTTCGCGAGCTCCTCGGCGTCCTCTCCCGTCGAGCAGAACGGGCCGGCGATGCCCGCTCGAGACGCCGATCGCGATGACCGGCGAATCGCTCCCGGCCTGGAGCGCTCCCTTCGCGACGGAGCACCGTGACGGCCTCGTGCGATCCGGCCCGTTCGGGCGCCTCGAGCGCTCGTGGGCGTTCGGCGAGGGCCGCGGCAAGGGCGTGACCGTCGCGATCGTCGACTCGGGGGTCGAGGGCGACCATCCGTCGCTCGGTGGGGCCCTCGGCCAGAGCGTGCGGGTGGAGCTCGACGGGGACGAGGCGACCGTCCACGAGGACGAGGCAGTCGACGTCGTCGGTCACGGGACGGCCTGCGCCTCGATCATCCACGCCCTGGCGCCCGAAGCGGCCCTGCTCTCGGTGCGCGTCCTCGGGTCCGACAACCGCGGCAAGGGGATCGCGTTCGCGGCCGGTCTCGAGTGGGCCATCGACCAGGGCGCGACGGTTATCAATCTCAGCCTCTCGTCACGCAGCGAGGCGATGTTCGCCCTCTTCCACGACCTGGCCGACCGGGCGTACTTCGCCGGAGCGCTCCTCGTCTGTGCCGCGAACAACGTCGCGGTCGCGAGCTACCCATCGCTGTTCGCCGCTGTCATCTCCGTGGCCGCCCACGACGTCCGCGATCCGGACGTCTGGTTCTACAACCCGGCACCACCGGTGGAATTCGGGGCATACGGCCTCGACGTCGACGTGGCCTGGAAGGGCGGCGGCCGGATCGTCGCCACCGGCAACAGCTTCGCCGCCCCGCACATCGCGGCGTATGCGGCCCGGATCCGAGCGGCCCATCCGACCGCCAGCCCGCCCGAGGTCAAGGCGATTCTCGCCGCGACAGCCGACGCGACAACCGGCTGAGCGTCGCATTGCGGGCCACGCGATCGCGGCCGACCCCTCCCGGACATGACGACGCCCCGTCCGAAGGCCGGACAGGGCGCTGAGGCGAGAGGTCCGAGGTTTACCTGGCGTGGCCCTCGACGTCGTTGTCGTCGATCAGCTCGCCGCCGCTCGACGGCCTGCGCGGGCTGAAGTCACCGCCCGTGCCGGGACCGGTGTGGGAGATGCTGTGGCCCTCGACGTCGGTGTCGTCGATCAGCTCGCCGCCGCTCGAGGGCTTGCGCGGGTTGAAGTCACCGCCCGTGCCGGGACCGGTGTGCGAGATGCTGTGCCCCTCAGTGTCGGTCGGCGCGGTGTTGCCGTCGACGTCGAGTCCGTCACTGTTGCGCTTCGCGACTCCCTCGTGGGGACGCCCCATCTTCTTGTCCATCAGTCGCCCTCTTCCATCTGCCTCAGCGGGTCGTGATCGGTTGACGTGGCTGGAGCCTACTCGACGCCGGCTGGTTTGCCCATCCCCGCTGTGACCGGGTCGTTGTCAACTGCGGCACACCGGCAGCGTCAAGACGTCTTCGGCAGGGCCTCGACTGTCGGACGCGGCGTCCGCAGGTCACGGAGGGCCTCCTGGTCATTGCTCGCGAGGCGCGGCCGGTCGGCGCCCTGGGTCCGGGTCAGCCGCTCGGTCAAGGCCGACAGGAAGAGCGAGCTGAGCGCCGGGACGTCCATGATCCCGCGCAGGTTCGGCGCCGGCACCTCGAGGAGCGTCGTCTGCTCCGCCGTCACGACGTCGGCGGTTCGATGGCTGCCGGTCAGGGCTGCGATCTCGCCGAAGAAGTCGCCGGCCCCCATGGTCGACAGGGACCGATAGCTGCCATCGTCGGCCGGAGTGCCGGCAACGACGCTGCCGTCGATGACGAAGAACGCGGCGTCTCCCGCGTCGCCCTGCTTGACCACGGTGGTCCCGGCGGGCGCCTCGCGGACCTGTGCACCATGGATCAGCTGACGGCGACGCCGATCGTCGAGCGCGGCGAGCGCCGGCAACCGGCCGAGCAGGCGCTCGAAGTCGGCCAGGCTCGCCGGCCGGACGATTGCCGCTCCGGCTGCCGCAGGAGCCGTCCGGAGGAGCTGGATCGCGCGGCGCCACTCGGCCGCCGGCCGACCGAGGCCGGGCATCAGCTGGGCGAGGATCGCCGATCCGATGAGGATCGACGAGGCGATGACGATCAAGACCCGGATGTTGATGATGTCGGCGAGGCCGGCGGTGGCCATCCCGACGAGGAACAGCACGTCGCGTGAGACGAAGAATGCCGAGAAGACGCGGCCGCGGAACTCGCGCGGCGTGTTGCGCTGGAGGACGAGGGACCGGGCGATCGACGACGGCGGCTGGGCGAATCCGGAGATCGTGACGAGCCCGATCGCGATCCAGATATTCGACGACAGCCCATAGAGGATGCCGACGATCCCCATGATCGTGAAGCTGATCACCATCCAGGTTCCCTCGGGCAGCCGGTCGATGTACTTCGCCATGAGAAGGCTGCCGACCACGAAGCCGAGCGAGGTGAGCCCCTCCTGCAGGCCGTATTCGAACTCCGTCCCGCCGAGCGGCCCCACGGCGAACGGCAGGAGCAGGACGTTCCACAGGCCGAACGCGAAGAGGACGGGCGCGAAGACGATCAGCGTCGAACGGAGAATCGGCGTGCCGAGAAGCATCGAGATACCCGCCCGAAGGTTGCTCGCGACCGCTGCGACACTCGTCATCTCCTCGACGACGAGCGGCGCGATCCTGACGAAGGAGATGCAGAGGGCCGACAGGAGGAACGTCACGGCGTCGACGTAGAAGGCCAGGTAGACGTTGCCGGTCGATGCGAGGAAACCGGCCGCCGCAAATCCGATGGCGGTCGATCCGAAGGAGCTGATCGACAGGAACGCGTTGGCCGCCGAGAGCTCTTCCTCCGACGCGACGTCAGGGAGCACGCTCTGCTCGGCGGGATCGAAGAACTGCTTGACCGCGCTCGCGAACAGCACGACGACATAGAGCAGGAGGATGTCGATCTGGATCAGGAACGGGATGCTGACGACGAGGGCCGCCCGGATCAGGTCCGACGCGATCATGATCTTCTTGCGATCGAAGCGATCAACGAAGACGCCCGCGATGAGGCCGACGATGAGGCTCGGGATCGCCGTCGCCATCAGCATGAGCCCGACGGCCAGGGCCGAGTGCGTCCGCTCGAAGATGAGGATCCCGGCCGCCAGGTCGGTCAGCGACGAGCCGATCGTCGAAACGAGCTGGCCGGTCCAGAGGAACCGGAAATCGCGCTTGCGGAAGATCGCGAACATCGACGGCGCTGAGGTCGTGACGGCGGCCTCCGGCCCGGGTTGCTCCTCGGTCATCCGTCCCTCGTGGTTCCCTGGCTACGCCCTTCAGCGCCCCGTGTCCGGCCGAGTGTAGCGGCCCGCCCGCTGCCGAGGCAGGTCAATCTCGTCGGGGCAGGTGGACGCCTTCGAGCGCGAGCAGCTCCGCCTTGAGCGCCAGGCGCTCCGAGTGCGACCCGAACCAGTCGCCGCCGTACCCGCCGAGCGTCCCATCCCCGGCGACGACGCGGTGGCAGGGCACGACGATCCCGATCGGCGACCTGGCCACGGCGCCACCGACGGCCCGCGCGGCGCCCGCGCGATCGATTCGCCGGGCGATGGTCCCGTAGCTCGCGACCTCCCCCCACGGGATCTCGGTGACGGCCGCCAGGACGAGCCGGTCCCAGGCCGGTCGGTCCGCCAGGTCGATCGGGACGGTGAATGTGCGGCGCTCGCCGCGGATGTACTCCTCGAGCTGGCCGACGACGTCGTCGAGGAGACCTCCGGGCCCTGCCTCGACCTCGCTCCGGAACCTGCGCTCGAGGCCCGCGACGAAGACCTCGCGTGGCGCGAGCGTCTCGAGGGCGACAACCCCGCGATCGCTCACCGCGACCTGGACCGGTCCCCATGGTGCGTCTACTGCGGCCATCCGAAGGTGCTGGGTGCTCACACGGAGAGTGTCGCGGACCACGGCGGACACGTCTTGAAGGAAACGTGCTGGCGCCAGTCCGAACCGCTCCGGTATACTCCCCTGGAGTATGACGACCGAAGCTCCGACGACCGTCCGCGCGGCCACTGAGATCAGCCTTCCGGTCGCCGGTATGACCTGCGCCAGCTGTGTCAACCGGATCGAGCGATTCCTCCGCAAGACACCCGGGGTCGAGACGGCGAACGTCAACCTCGCGACCGAGACCGCCACGATTCGGTACCTGCCGGAGCTCGCCGGTCGGGCCGAGCTGACGAGCGCGATCGAGGCCGCCGGCTACGAGCTGAAGCCACCGCCGCCCGGCGAGGGCGCGGCGTCGCGGACCCTTCGCGAAGCCGCCGAGGCAGATGCCTCCGAACGTACGGCCCATGCCAGCCGGCTGCTCCTCGAGGCGTCGGTCTCGATCGCCGTCGCCGTCGCGATCATGGTCGCCATGTTCTGGCCGCAGACGTCGGTGGCCATGACCGACATCAATCGGCTCGTCCTCATTCCGGCGACGCTCGTCCAGTTCTGGGCTGGCCGGCGGTTCTATGCCGCAGCCTGGCGGGCCGGCCGCCACGGCGGCCTGACGATGGACACCCTCGTCGTCGTGGGGACCACGGCGGCCTGGGCCTACAGCGTCGGCGTGACGCTCCTGCCAGACGCAGTCCACGAGGCCGGGCTGCACCCGGAGACGTACTTCGACAGCTCGACGATCATCCTCGGGCTCGTCCTGCTGGGCCGCTGGCTCGAGGCTCGCGCCAAGACCCAGGCCGCCGGCGCGATCCGCGGGCTCATCGGGCTCCAGGCGACGTCGGCCCGGCTCGTCCGGGGCGAGAACGCGGACGATGAGGTCGTCGGCCTCGAGGACGTCCGGCCGGGCGACCTGCTCCGGGTCCGGCCCGGCGACAAGGTGCCGGTCGACGGTGTCGTGGTCGATGGCGCCTCGGCCGTGGACGAGGCAATGCTCACCGGGGAGGCGATGCCAGCCGGCAAGGTCCCCGGGGACGAGGTAATCGGGGCGACGCTCAACACCTCCGGCTCGTTCGTCTTCCGGGCGACCCGCGTCGGCACGGACACCGCCCTCGCGCGGATCGTCGCACTCGTCGAGCATGCCCAGGGGTCCAAGGCCCCGATCCAGCGCCTCGCCGACCGAGTCAGCGAGGCATTCGTTCCAGCCGTGCTCGTCATCGCGGCGGGCACGTTCGTCGCCTGGTTCGCATTCGGACCAGAGCCTCGCCTGACGCTTGCGCTGACAGCGTTCATCGGCGTGGTCATCGTGGCCTGCCCGTGTGCGATGGGGCTGGCGACACCGACGGCGATCATGGCCGGGACGGGCCGGGGCGCCGAGGCCGGGATCCTCTTCCGCGGCGGCGAGTCGCTCGAGCTGCTGCACAGGGTCGGCGTTGTCATCTTCGACAAGACCGGCACGCTCACGGCCGGCCGGCCCGCGGTCGCTGCCATCGAGACGGCGCCGGGCATCGACCCGGCCCAGCTGCTCGACCTGGCGGCCTCGCTGGAGCGCGGCAGCGAGCATCCGCTCGGGGCGGCGATCGTGGCCAGGGCACGGCAGGACGAGCTCGGTTTCCGACCGACCTCGGCGTTCGAGTCGATCGCCGGCCGCGGCGTCGCCGGCGTCGTGGACGGTCATGCCGTCGTCGTCGGCGCGGCCAGTCTCCTCCTCGAGCGGTCCATCGCCCTCGATTCGCTGGCGGCGTCCGGCGACGGACTCGCGGCGGCCGGCCGAACGCTGGCCTGGGTCGGCATCGACGGCCGGCTCGCGGGCGTTGTCGCGATCGCAGATCCCGTGAAGCCCCAGGCAGCACGCGCGGTCCGCGACCTCGAGGTGGCCGGAATCGAGGTCTGGCTGATCAGCGGTGACAGTCGGATGGCAACGGAAGCCGTCGCGAATGCCGTCGGGATCGCGCCGGATCGGGTGATGGCCGATGTCCTGCCCGGTGACAAGGCCGCCGCGGTCGAGCGATTGCAGGCCGGCGGCCGCGTCGTGGCGATGGTCGGCGATGGGATCAACGATGCCCCGGCGCTCGCCCGCTCGGACGTCGGGATCGCCATTGGCAGCGGCGCGGATGTCGCGATCGAGGCCGCCGGCGTGACCCTCGTCGGCGGAGATCCCCGTGGTGTCGCCGCCGCGATCGGCCTGTCGCGGGCCACGATGGCGATCGTCCGCGAGAACCTCTTCTGGGCGTTCGCCTACAACGTCCTGCTCATCCCCGTGGCCATTGGCGTTCTCGCGCCGGTCGGGCTGACGATCAATCCGGCGCTGGCCGCCGCGGCGATGGCGCTGTCGTCGGTTGCCGTCGTCACGAACTCGCTCAGGCTTCGGCGGTTCGACGCCCGCCCGTCGGCGGTCCGGCCGATCGAGGGGAGGGGATCCATCGCCAGGCTGCGTCGGGGCTGGTACCTCGTGGCCGTCGCGGTCGTGTCGCTGGCGCTCGCCGGCGGTGTGATGGCGGCGGATCGTGCGATCGATGCCGGCGCCGCCCAGGTTGCGGTCACGGCGAGGAGCCTGCAGTTCGAGCCCGCCGAGATCAGGGTCCCGGCGGGCCGTTTCGTCGTCATCCGGCTGACGAACGCCGATCCGACCTTCCACGACTGGGAGGTCGAGGGCCTTGCGAATGTCGACGCGGGCGCGCGACCCGGCCAGACGCAGACGATTCGGGTGCGGTTCGATCGGCCCGGCACCTATCGGATCGTCTGCACCGTTCCTGGCCACGCAGCCGCCGGGATGATCGGGACGCTCATCGTCGACCCGTGAGGCGCGCCGGTCGACGGTGACTCGGCCGACTAGACTCCGTCCGTGAGCCCGCCTGCCAGGACCCGAATCGCCGTCGGCGGTCCGCCCGATCCGCGCGACCTCTCGGGCGACTTTGCCCACCGCCGGGCGATCGAGGTGCGCTTCGCCGACACCGACGCCATGGGCCACGTCAACAACGCGGTCTACCTCACCTACTGCGAGACGGCCCGGATCACCTACTGGACGGACGTCACCGGGGAGCCGGTCAGGCTCGGCACGGCCGGCGCCGAGAGCCTCATCCTGGCTGAGGCGCGGATCACCTATCGAGCGCCGGCCTTCCACGGCCAGGTCGTCACGGTCGAAACACGGGCCACCCGCCTCGGCCGCTCGAGCTTCAGCCTCGAGCATCGCCTGACGGCTGCGACGGGCGACGGCGAGGCGACCCTGGTCGCCGTCAGCGAGTCCATTCTCGTTCGTTACGACTACGCGCGGGATGCGCCCGTCGCCCTGTCGGCCGAGGCGATCGCCGCGATCGAGGGCTTCGAGGGCAGCCGGCTTCGAGCCTGAGCGACGGTTTCTTCCTCAGGCCTCGACCTTGCGGAGGATCGTGACGGCGTTCTGGCCACCGAACCCGAAGCCGTGGACGGCCACAGTCTCGACCTTCGCCTTGCGAGCCGTCAGCGGGACGTAGTCGAGATCGCACTCGGGATCCGGGGTGTGGAGGTTCGCCGTCGGCGGGATGACCTGGTCGCGAATCGAACCGACACCGGCCAGGACGCTGGCGATCCCGGCCGCGCCGACGAGGTGGCCGATCATCGACTTGGGTGAGCTGATGGCGACGCGCCGGGCGTGCTCCCCGTAGGCGGTCTTGATCGCCCGCGTCTCCGTCTGGTCGTTGAGCGGCGTGGCCGTCCCGTGGGCGACGATGTAGTCGATCTCGTCCGGGGCGACCTCGGCGTTCCGCAGGGCGAGGGTCATCGCCCGGGCCTGGCCCCGACCTGACGGCTCCGGCGCGCTGATATGGAAGGCGTCGGCCGTGAGCGCCCCGCCGATGACCTCGGCCAGTGGCGTCGCGCCGCGCTCAAGGGCGTGGGCCAGCGATTCCACGACGACGACGCCACCGCCCTCGCCGAGCACGAATCCGTCGCGCGTCTTGTCGAAGGGACGTGACGCCGTCTCGGGCGAGTCGTTGCGCTTCGAGAGAGCCGTCATGTTGGCGAGTGCCGCGACGCCCATCGGCACGATCGGGGCCTCCGAGCCGCCGGTCAGGACGACGTCGCACTCGCCCGTGCGGATGAGCCGGAGCGCATCGTTGAAGGCGATGACCGACGTCGCACAGGCGGCGACCTGCGTCATCACCGGGCCGGTCAGGCCGTACTCGATCGAGAGCAGCGCCGCGCCCATCGAGCCCGACAGGGCCGGCACGGCGAACGGGCTGACGAACCGCGGGCCCTTCGAATCGTGGACGTGCGTCCCATCGATGATCGCCTCGATCCCGCCGCCCCCGGTGTTGACGACGACGCCGACCCGATCGCGTTCGTCCTGGGTCATCGCGGCGAAGTCGATGCCCGAATCGGCGACTGCTTCTTTGCCCGCCGCCATCGCGAGGTGGATGAAACGGGTCATCCGGCGAGCCATCTTCGGGTCCATCGCCGCGGCGGGATCGAAGTCGAGGACCTCTGCCGCGATCCGCACCTCGAAGCCGGTGGCGTCGAAGCCCTGGATGAGGCGCGTCCCGGTAACGCCGGCGACGAGGTTCGCCCAGTACGTCGGGAAGTCGTTCCCGATGGGCATCACAGCGCCCAGGCCCGTGATCACGGCGCGCCGAGATGGATCGGTTTCAGGCAAGGGTTACCTCGTG
>Ga0307310_10000993_pt1 | contig 10261 bp, 10 predicted proteins | sample ER_DNA_197_FD_194502 | JGI IMG/M metagenome (GOLD analysis project Ga0307310, IMG submission 194502) | Bulk soil microbial communities from the East River watershed near Crested Butte, Colorado, United States - ER_DNA_197 | ecosystem: Environmental > Terrestrial > Soil > Floodplain | place...
GCCGGTCGCGAGCTCACGTCCGTCGATCAACCCGAGCTTCTCGGCCGGGCCGCGCGACAACGACGAGGGTCCGAGTGGTCGTCGCTCACCAGGGCCCGCCGTCGCCGGCACCCAGGGCAATGGGCCGCTGGGACTGGGCGGCTACATCATCGTCTTCGTGCTGCTCGCCCTGTCGGTCGGGATCATCGCGTTCCTGGCCTGGCGCCGCGGGCCGCGCGGACCGGCGACGCCTGAGGGTGTCTACGCGAGCGTCGGGCGACTCGCCGGGCGATTCGGCTTCGGACCGCGGCCCACCCAGACTGCCTACGAATACGCCACGGCGCTCGGCGAGATCCTGCCGCGGGTGCGGCCCGAGCTGCATACCGTGGCGACCGCGAAGGTCGAGGTCGCCTATGGCCGGCGTGCCCTCGGCGACGATCGCCTGCGCGCCCTCCGCGAGGCGCAACGTCGCCTCCGCGTCGGTCTCCTACGGCTAGCCTTCCGCCGCCGCGGCCGCCACAAGTAGCGAATCGCTATAGCGCTCCGCTGCGTTGGCGCTGCTCTGTGGCTTCCTGCGATGCCGCGTCGAGCAGGGGGGCGAGGTGCTCGGTCAGGTTGACCGCCCGAAGGATCGGTCGCCCCGCCCGCAGCTCGATCACCGTCAGCCCGCACAGGTCGAACGACCACATCCAGAAGCGCTCGAGTGGCAGGTCGAACAGCGTCAGCAGCAGAATTTTGAACACGCCATCGTGGCCGACGACCACGGACCACGGCTGGTCGGCCTGCTTGGTCTGATACCCCGCCACCGGCGAGCGGTCGCCTGAGGCCATCGGCACCGCCGGACCGGCTGCCACGAGTGCGGCGATGGCTCGCTCGAGTGCCCCGCGGACGCGGACCTGGACCTGTGACAGATTCTCGCCGCCGGGCGCCCACGCCTCGAGCGGTCGACGCCGCCAGGTCGCGAGAACGTCGCTCCAGCGCCGCTCGATCTCGTCGCGGCGCAGGCCCTCCCACTCGCCCTGGCCGATCTCGAGGAGACCGGGATCCGGACGGATCGGCACGGGCGCTGCGAACGCATCGGGGGCGGCCATGGCGGCCGCTGTCGCCTCGGCCGTCTCGCGCGCTCGGCCGAGCGGCGAATGGACGATCTCGACAGGCGGTCGCACGGGGATCGGGAGCGCCGGGGACACGCCGGGATGGGCGAGGCGTTCCGCGACCCGGCCGGCCTGGCGACGGCCGAGGCTCGACAACGGTGTCTCCGCCTGGCCCTGGAATCGGCCCTCCTCGATGAACGTCGACTCGCCGTGACGGACGAGGACGAGGGTCGCCTCGAGATCGCGCGGAACGAGGCTCGCCGAGCCGGGCGAGCTCAGTGCTCGCTCCCGAGCCGGATCGCCCAGACGTCGAGGACCGCCTCGTGCGCGCGAATCGATTCGCCGACTCCCGGCGGGATGTCGTCATCGAGCGCAAGGATCATCAGCGCGTCCGCGCGCGGCGCCGACCGGCCGAGATGCATCGCGCTGATGTTGACGTCGGCCTCGCCGAGGATCTGGCCGATCCGCCCGATCATCCCCGGCCGGTCGCGGTGGCGGGTGATGAGCATTACGTCGGCCGGTTCCATGTCGAGGTGATAGTCGTCGAGGCGCGTCAGGCGAGGCTCGCCACCGGCGACCGTTCCCCCAACGGTCTTGGTCCGGCCATCGGCTTCGCCCGAGAGTGTCAGCTGCGCCGCATAGGCGCCGGCGTCGGGGGTCTTTCGCTCGACGAGCGTGATCCCGCGGGCCTTCGCGAGGGCGCCGGCGTTGACGAGGTTGACGCGCTCGGTCGTGGAGCTTTCGATGAGCCCGCGGAGGACTGCGGCAACGAGTGGCGAGCCATCGAAGGCGGCAAGGTCGCCGGCGATCTCGAGAGTCAGCGTCCGCACCCCGCTCCGCGCGAACTGGCTGAAGAAGCGGCCCAGGATCTCCGCAAGGGGCAGGTACGGCGCCAGCGCCCGTGCCGTCTCGGGAGTGAGCAGCGGTGCGTTGACGGCGTACCGGGCGCTCCGTCCGGCGAGCACATCGAGGACCTGGTCCGCGACCTCCTCGGCGACGGCCACCTGGGCCTCCTCGGTGGACGCGCCCAGATGCGGCGTCAGCACCGTGTTCGGGGCGTCGAGGAGCGGCGAGTCCTTCGGCGGTTCCTGCTCGAAGACGTCGATCCCGGCACCCCCCAGGCGGCCCTCGCGGAGAGCGTCGGCGACGGCCGCTTCGTCGACCACGCCGCCGCGAGCGACGTTCAGGAGGATCGCCCCGGGCTTCATCTGCGCCAGCTGCTCCCGGCCGATGAGGCCGCGCGTGGCCCGCGTCATCGGGACGTGGACCGTGATCACGTCGGAACGGGCCAGGATCGATTCGAACGAGACGAGCTCGACGCCGTGGTGTGCGGCCGCCTCGGCGGTCACGAACGGATCCGAGGCCAGCACCGTCATCTCCATCGCGATCGCCCGAGCGGCGATCGCCTGACCGATCTTGCCGAGCCCGACGATGCCAAGCGTCCTGCCCCGCAGCTCGTGGCCGGTGAACTCGGCCCGCTTCCATTCCCCGCGCCGGACGGACGCGTCGGCCGCCGCGATCCGCCGGGCGACGCCGTACAGGAGGGCCAGCGTGTGCTCGGCGGCCGCGATCGTGTTGCCGGTCGGCGCGTTGACGACCGTGATGCCGGCCCGGGTTGCCGCGTCGAGATCGACGTTGTCGACGCCGACACCGGCCCGGCCGATCACCTGGAGGCGCGTTCCGGCGGCGATCGCCTCGGCGTCGACCTGGACCTGGCTGCGGACGACGAGGGCGTCGTACTCGGGAAGGGCCGCCAGGAGCTCCTCTCGCGGGAGACCCGGCCGATCGTCGACGTCGTGCTGGGCGCGGAGGAGGTCGATGCCCTCTGCGGCGATCGGCTCGGCGACGAGAATCCTCACGCCGGGACGGTTGTCGCGTTCGCGCTGCCCAGGCCCGAGCTCAACGATTCTGCGGCCGCCGCGTACGCCGCCGCGACGGCGGCGCCGGGCGTCAGCTTGCGACCCTGCTCGCTCGAGACGGTTTCGAGGGTGGCAATCGCGCCGAGGATCTCCTCCACGGTTGCCGAGCCGAGATGGCCGAGCCGGAAGATCTTGCCGGCGAGCTTGCCCTGACCGCCCGCCAGGACGACGCCGTGCGACTTGATCGCGCCGTTGAAGGTCTTCCAGTCGTGGCTCTCGGGAAGCTTTGCCGCCGTGACCGTCCGCGAAGCGAAGCGCTGGTCCGCGAACAGCTCGAAGCCGAGTGCCTGCAGCCCGGCCCGGCTGGCCGCCGCGCAGGCCTCGTGCCGGGCAAAGACCGACGCGGCGCCCTCGGCCGTCATCAGCCGGATCCCCTCGTCGACCTGGTAGACGACGGCGATGGCCGGGGTGAACGGTGTCTGGCCGTCCCGGGCGGCGTCGCGATGGGCTCGCAGATCGAGGTAGAAGCGGGGCATGGTCGCCGACGCCATCGCCTCCCAGGCACGCGGCGAGGCGGCGATCATTGCAAGGCCGGGGGCGGCCATCCAGGCCTTCTGCGAGCCGGTTACGACGAGGTCGACGCCCCAGGCGTCCATCTCGAACGGGACCGCCCCGAGGCTCGATACGGCGTCGACGAGGATGAGCGCGTCCGGCGCGACGTCGCGGATTGCGGCGGCCAGGACCGGGACTGGGTTCATCACGCCGGTCGACGTCTCGTTGTGGGTCAGAAGGACCGCCTTGAACCCCGGCGCTTCCGCGAGGGCTTCCCGAACGTCGGTCGGGTCGGCCGCCTGGCCCCATTCGACGTCGATCTTCGTGACCGCGGCCCCGTAGATCCCGGCGATCTTGGCGAACCGATCGCCGAATGAACCGATCGAGACCGCGAGGACCCGATCGCCGGCCGACAGCGTGTTGACGATCGCGGCCTCGAGCCCGCCGGAACCGGCACACGTCAGCATGGCGACGTCGCTGGACGTGCCGAAGAACGGCTTCATCCCGGTCAGGATCCGATCGAGCATCGCGGCGAACTCCGGCCCGCGGTGATTGATCATCTGCCGCGCGCCGGCCTGGCGAACCGTCGGTGGCAGCGCAGTCGGCCCGGGGATGCGGAGGTTCGGCTCGAATCGGTCCACGGTGATCTCCAGGGAACGGAACGGGGTGTCCGGCCGATTCTTCCACACTCGACGGGTTCGAGCGACGCAATCGCGATCCTTCGACCCCGGCACGTTCGAGCGCTCGACCTGGAGCCCTGAGCTAGGCTTGCCGCGATCGACTGTTTGGCGCCGGCCGTCCGCCGTGACATCGGCGCCGGCTCGATCGTCGTCAGGAGGTCGGCCGCTCACTCACCGGGCCCCGGCCGCTCACCCAACGAACCACCCAAGCGAGGATTCATGCCAGGTCGGATTCGCCGCCTCGGCCTCCTGCCGCTTCTGCTCATCGCCGGACTCGTCTTTGCTGCCGCTGCGTTCGCTGCCATCAATACGAACGTCCTCGGCGCCGGCGACAAGTTCGATCGGCTCGTCGCGAAGGTCGAGCGGTTCATCATCGGGCCGCCGCCGGATCGGCCGACGGTCGAGACCGTGACGGTGACGCCACGACCGACCCTGGCTCCGACGCCCAGCCCGACCCCGCTGCCGCCCGGTGCGACACCCGGTCCGACGGTCGCCCCGCCCGTCCGGACCGCGATGGACGTCTCGATCCTCGAGGACCCGAAGGCGGTCTTCGCCCACGAGATCCGCAAGGACTGGTGTGCTCCCGCCGGCGTCCAGATGACGCTCGCCGCCCTCGGGCTCGCGGACACGAGCGAGGGTTTCCAGCGGACGCTCGCCGGTCGGGTCCACGAGTGGGAGAGCAAGCGCGACAGCCGCAACGGCGAGTGGGGTCCGTCGGCGATGGCGGAGGCACTGGCCGCGTACGGCGCGCCGGGCTACGAGGTTCGTGCCTACGACTCCCGGGCGGACGCGCTCTTCGACGCCGCGGTCGCCCTCGAATCGACCCACTCGCCGGTGATCCTGCTCGCCTGGAGGGGCGCCCACACGTGGGTCATGAACGGCTACCGCGCCGACGCCGATCCGGCGCTCTTCCCCGACGCGAAGATCAGCGGCGCCTACATCCTCGACCCGTGGTACCCGTGGAACTCGTCGATCTGGGGCCAGTCGGATCCGCCCGGGACGTTCCAGGACCAGGCCGAGATGAAACGCAACTTCCTCGAGTGGAAGCGTCCGGAAGGGACCTATCCGGATCGCGACGGCAAGTTCATCGTCGTCATGCCGACCCTGCCGGCTCCGACCCCCTAGCCGGTCGGCGGCTCGGTGGCCGCGAGTTGGGGGATGCGGCGGACCCTCGGGATGAGGAAGATCGCCAGGAGAACGACCTTGATGGCGCTCCCCAGGGCATACGCAAGCGGGATCGCCACGATTCCGAGCGTAGGCACGAGAACGACGGCCGCGCCGACGATCGTGCCGAAACCGGCAAACGAGGCGATCACCTGGAGGAGCGTGTTGCGGGTCGCGTAGAGGCCTCGCGACAGGGGATAGGAGAGGCTGTCGAAGGGCACCGATAGCGAGAACGCCGCGAGGACGAGTGAGGTCCGGGCAACGTCCGCGTCGCTGAACCGCCCGCCGCCCAACAGCAGCCGGATGCCGACCTCGCCGAGGATGAAAAGGGCGACGGCCGCCAGCGTCGTCAGGATCCCGATCGTCGCGACGTTCCGAACGAGCGTCGCCCGGAACTCGGCTCGGTTGCCGGCCGCGAAGGCGGCGGAGAGCGTCGGGAAGACGGCCAGCGAGAACGAGACCCCGATCAGGCTCACGGGCACGACCTGGAAGTCCGACGCGAAATTCAGGCTCGACACGCTGCCCGGGCCGAGCCCCGACGCGAGGCTGGTGAAGATGGTGAACATGATCGGCTCGATCGGAAAGCTGACCATCCTCGGCAACATGAGCCGGATGAACTCGCGGAAGGCCGGCGTCCCGACGCGAACCGCCGGCCGGATCCGGAAGCTCGTGCGCGTCGTTCCGATCACGCGCACCAAGAGGTGGGCAAGCGCACCCGTGACCCCGCCCCATGTGGTCGCGAAGACCCCGTACTGGCGACCGAACAGGACCGTCGCCACGACGATTCCGCCGGTGTAGAAGATCGGTGCGAGCGCATAGAAGGCAAAGCGGCGATGGGCGACGAGGACCTCGCCGATGCAGATCGACGCGGCGAAGAAGACCTGGCCGATGCAGTTGATCCGCATGAGATCGACGTAGAGCGCCCGACCGGCTGGGTCAAACCCCGGGACGGCCCGCTCGGCGATGGCCGGGGCGGCAACGAAGAGCACCGAAACCGCGACCAGGATGACGAGCGTCGCAACCGTCAGGACGGTCCGCCCGAACGTGTTCGCTCCGTCCTCGTCGCGGCGCCGGAGGGCGCTGTAGATCGGGACGAACGGCGCGGTCAGGCCGGCGGCCACGAGGACGTCGAGCGCGATCTCCGGGACGCGGATCGCGGCGTTGTAGGCATCGAGCTCGGCGCCCGCCCCGAACGTCTGGGCGAAGACGCGGTTGCGGACGAGACCCATGCCGAAATAGGCAAGGCTCAGCACCGAGAGGATGAGCGCGCCCCTGGGCAGGAAGCGATCGAACAGCGCTCTGATCGTCGTCATCGCGGCGCCGGCGCCCCGACCCTCATGCAGCCCTCCCCTTCAACCGCCTGGACCGTCCCCGAGCTGACGATCGCCCACCATCCGATGGTGCGCGATCAGGCCGGCTTCGGTGTGGTCAGGATGACGACGACGAAGGCGATGACGAGAAGCGAGCTCGGCGCGAGCGCGCCGATGAGGCCCAGGGTCGGGGGCGGAAGTGGTGGCTCGGCCTCGACGGCATTGCTCCAGCTTCGGCGCAGGTTGGCCTGATCGTCAGCCGGGATCGTGTCAGAGCTGATCGCGGCGAGCGCGGCGTTGATCGCCCCGAGCCAGGCCGTGCCACGGCCCCAGGCCAGCCAGGCCGAAATCGGGGCGGCGGCAGTCAGGACGAGGACGAGCGGGATCGGCAGACCTGATCGCACGTTGACGATCGCGACGATGGCGACGAAGTGAGTCGCCAGCAGCAGGATTCGCCAGCGGCGCTCCTCCTGGGTCGATTCGACGAGGCCGGCGTACAGCGGCCGGCTGATCGTCTCCCAGACACGCCGCCGATCCGGATCGCGTTCGAGTGCCCCCTGGGCCTGTCGGCGGGCGATGTCGACCTTGCGGGCAAGACGAGGGTCGCGCAGGGCGGCGCTCGTCCAACGACCCAGCCGGCGGTGCTCGTCGGGAGTGAGGTTGCGGGCGCGCCTGACGATCGCCTCGGCGGCGGCTCGGCTCGGCTGGGGGAGGGGAGCGTGAGAGCGCTGATCCGGCATCACGGCCAGCATCGCACAGACGACCTGTGCCGCTGGGCCTCAGAGATCGGCGAGAACGCGCCGAAGGATGAGCCCCACGACGAGCACCAGCGCGCCGATCCCCACGACCCAGATAGCGACCGGGATCTCGCCGGACGACGCCCCCTGAGCCGGGCTTGACACGTCGGGAGCAGCGGGGCCCAGACTCGCCGACGCGGGCCGGCCACCCTCGATGACGTTCAGCTGCGCCGTGACCCCTGCGATGGGCTGGTCGGGAGCGCCCGCGGTGCCTGGGATCGCCACCTTCAGGTCGACGGGGCCTGTTTCGTCGATGGTCAGCTGACCCGCGTACGGCGCGCCGGGTTGGCTGTTGGGGACGAGCGTTGCCCGCGCGAGCTCCGATCCGCCCGGGTGCGCGGCCGTCACGACAAGACTGTCAGGTGGGGTCAGCACGTCGGCGTTCCAGTTCCCCATTGCGACCATGTCCACCGCGACCGGGAAGGTCCGGCCGGCAACGGTGTCGCCGACAAACGGATGGAATTCCGCGCTCACGAGTTCGTTTACGGACGCGTCCGCCGGCGGGCCGACGCCGGCGAAGGGGATCGGGTCGATCTGGTCCTTGCAGGTCCCATCGGATGTGCAGACCCGGCTCTGGGACCCGAGTTCGAGCTTGCCCGCGCCGCCCTTCGGCAGGGCGAGGTCGGCGAGGATGTGTCCTGGCCAGTTCATGTGGATCTCCGCGACGGTCGGGGCGGCCCTTCCCTTGGCCGGATACAGCCGGAGCTCGACGCCGTTGACATCGGTCAACCTGTGGGTGTGGGCGTCCCAGAACGTGATACCGACCTCGACAATGCCGTCGGGTGGCATGTCGGCGGGCGTCTGGATCGGCGCGTCGAGCCAGGCTTCGACGGTGCCGAGGGGGTTCGGCGCCGACGCCGGGCCGGGCGAGGGCGAAGCGGCATACGTGGTTGCCATCGAGGCCACGGGAGCGAGGGCGAGCACGAATCCCGCAAGCGCGACCCAACGCAGCGTGCGACCGCCAGGCGCAGATCGTCGCCCGCCCTGCCGGTCGGGTGGGTTCCCGGTCATATGAGGCTCTACAACGTGAGGCGCTTCGGGGTTCATTCCGGCGCACGTTGTGGACATCACACTCCCGGCACTTCCAGCGGCCCTTGACACCGCTGCGCTCAGCAGCGATACTGAACCGCGTGGTTCACTATTCACAGGTCGATCGGACGTTCGCCGTTCTGGCCGACCCCACCCGCCGAGCCGTTCTCGAGCACCTGGGGCAGGGCAGCGCGACGATCAGCGAGCTCGCCGAACCGTTCGGCATGTCGCTGACCGGCATGAAGAAGCACGTCCGCGTCCTCGAGGATGCGCAGCTGGTCACCACCCTCAAGGTGGGTCGCGCGCGGCTGTGCCACCTGGGGCCGCGGCGGCTCGACGACGTCCGCGACTGGGTCGAGATCTATCGCCAGATGGTGAACGAGCAACTGGATCGGTTCGGGGCCGTCCTCGACCGCACGAAAGGAGACCGCCAATGACCGTCGACCACAAGGGCCCTCACGCCGTCAGACTCACGAAGCCGAGCGACCTCGAGTTCCGCGTCGAGCGGGTCTTCGACCATCCGATCGAGCGGGTCTGGGCCGCCTACACGGATCCAGCGCTCATCCCGCAGTGGTGGGGCAATGACACGACCGTCGACCGGTTGGACGTCCGCGAAGGTGGCGGCTACCGCTTCGTCTCCAGGACCGGCGAAGGCCAGGAGTTCGCAACGAGCGGCGACTTCCTCGAGGTCAACCCGCCGACTCGCCTCGTCCAGTCGTTCGGGATGGAGGGGATGGGCAAACCCCACACCCAGACGATCGAGTTCGAGCGGGTGGGAGAGGGGACTCGGCTCTCGGTCACCTCTCGCTTCGAGACGACCGAGGAGCGCGACGCGATCGTTGCCTTTGGCGCCGAGAAGGGCGCGATCGGCGGCTTTGTTCGCCTCGATGCGGCGCTGAAGAAGCTCGCAGCCTAACGAACGACACGCACCAGCGACAGGAGGAACCCGAAGATGATCGACACGAAGAAGCCTGCCAAGAGCAACAAGACGTCCAACCGGTTCTCGGACGAGGAACGCAGCGCGATGAAGGAGCGCGCCAAGGAGCTCAAGGCCGCGAACAGTGCCGCCGCCGACGTAGCGGACGTCCTCGCCAAGATCGCGGAGATGCCGGAATCGGATCGCGTCATGGCGTCCCGACTCCACGACCTGATCACGGCCAACGCTCCGGACCTCGCGCCGAAGACCTGGTACGGGATGCCGGCCTACGCCCGCGACGGCAAGCTTGTCTGCTTCTTCAAGGCCGCGGACAAGTTCAAGACGCGGTACGCGACGTTCGGCTTCGAGGAGAACGCCCACCTCGACGAAGGCTCGATGTGGCCGACATCCTGGGCGCTGACGAAGCTGACGGCGGCTGACGAGGCAAAGATCGTTGCGCTCGTGAAGAAAGCGTGAGCTGAGGCTCGAAAACCAAACGCCCTCCGGATGACCCGGAGGGCGTTTCAACGTGGGGGCGCGCCTCCATACCTAACAGGGCCGGCCGTTCAGGCTAGCTGGCGGTACGGATTAGCTTCTTGTTCACGAACTCATCCGCCGCCAGCAGACCCAGCTCACGGGCCGTACCGCTGCGCTTGACGCCGCCGAACGGCAGCTCGGGACTGTCGGCCCCCACAATGTTGACGTAGACCATGCCCGCCTCGATCCGATCGGCGACCCGGGCCGCCTGATCCGGATCGTTGCTGTACACGTACGAACCCAGCCCGAAGCTGGTGTCGTTCGCCACCTTGACCGCTCCGTCCTCGTCGGCCACGCGGTAGACGACGCCGACCGGTCCGAAGAATTCCTCCCGATACGCGTCC
>Ga0307310_10001004_pt1 | contig 10226 bp, 10 predicted proteins | sample ER_DNA_197_FD_194502 | JGI IMG/M metagenome (GOLD analysis project Ga0307310, IMG submission 194502) | Bulk soil microbial communities from the East River watershed near Crested Butte, Colorado, United States - ER_DNA_197 | ecosystem: Environmental > Terrestrial > Soil > Floodplain | place...
CGAGCCCGGGTGGGAGGTTGCCGTTGGCATCTCCGGCCACGACTGGCACGAGCCCGGGCGCGACCTCTCCACCTTGGGTGCAACCGCCCGCGTCATGAAGACGACCCGCTCCCGAGGCCAGGTTTTCGAGGGCGAGCTCCTCTGGACCGGGGTCTACCAGCGGGCCGCCATGGACGGCGAGGTACTCCTGACCGTCGGCGGATTGCGAGTGCGCCCGCGTATCCGGCTCGGCTGGGGCGATCGGCTACCGCTCCAGGCAACCTTCCCGCTTGGCGGCGACGATGGCTTTCCGGGGCTTCACCTCGGGGAGCGCCGGGGGGATCGGGAGGCGCTCGTCAGCGTGCTGGCCACCTATGCCTTGAAGCGTCCCTTTGTCGGCCGGCTGGAGCTCGCTACTGGCCGATCGGCTCTTGGCGGCTCGCTGTTGGATTCTGAAGGTTGGCTGGCTGGAGCCCGGGTGGGAGTCGGCGCCGAGACCCCGGTTGGCCCGGTGCGGTTCGAGTACGGCCTGACGACCGGCGGTCGAGGAGCGTGGTTCGTCCGGCTGGGGCGTTGGTTTTGAGGGTAGGGTCAGCCGTCTACAGCCTGCGTGGCATATGTCGCGGACCTCGCCTCAGGTGGCCCGTATCGTCCGATGGGCCCGTGCTGTCGGTGCCACTCTTCCCGCAGGCAGAATGGATCCAGCCCCAGTGGGCGATCTACGGCGAGCACGCCGTCGAGGTGATCGATCTCGTGCTGGAGTAACTCCGCGCGATCGCCTTCCACCTCGACTTCCTGCCATTCACCTTTGAGATCCTGATAGCGCACCCGAATGCGGTAGGCGCGGGACACCCGAACCAGGAGGTTGGGAAAAGAGAAGCAGTCGTCCCACACCTCGAAATCCTCGGTGCCGATGTCGATGATCTCCGGGTTGATCAGCGGCCAGGGCCGATCCATCTCGATGTAAACCATCCGCACCGGCGCGCCGATCTGTGGGGCTGAGATTCCTCGGCCGCTTCCGAATCGCGACTGCCAGTCCCGTAGGGTCTCCCGCATGTCATCCAGGATGACCCGGACTCCAGCTGAGCGAGGCTTGGTGATCAGCTCGCAGCGGGTCCGCAGAACAGGGTCACCCAACAGCCGGATGCGGTGTATGGTCATCGGTCGCCACTGTAAGGGCTACTTCGGGACCGGAAATATGTGAAATCGTCAGGGCGCGGGCCAGCCTTGCGATAAAGTAGAAGCGCTAACTACTACCTTTTATGGCGCTATCAACGCTGAATGTGAGATAGGTGATGCACCTTAAGTTGTTGATTACAAAGACGTAAGAATTCACACCAAGTTACGGCGCAAATTGACAATCCCGACTAAATCACTTATGATTGCCCCTATGGAGACTGCAACGCCTTCGCCCGGTGTATCGCCCCCCAACCTGCTGCATCACAGGGGCTTGCGCGGCGCCATCGTGGTCGAGCTCAAGCGGGCTCGCCGGACTACGGCAAAGGACCTGGCGTCCAAGCTGAAGGTATCCCTCAATGCGGTACGCCATCACCTGAAGGAGCTGGAGACAGAGGAGCTGGTTGAGTACGAGCGCCGCCACCAGGGCGTGGGAGCGCCGGCGTTTGCCTATCGCCTTACACCGGCGGCCGAAGCGCTGTTCCCCCGCCGCTACGAAACAACATTGAATGAGTTGCTCGATCACGTGGTCGAGCGAGAGGGCCGCGCTGGGGCGGTATCGGTGCTCGAGGCGCGCTATGCCACGCTCACTCGGCGGCTCCAGGGTGAGCTTGCGGGAGTGCCCCCCGCCGAGCGGCTAGCCGCGGTGGCCCGGCTGCTCACAGAAGAGGGGTACATGGCGGAGGCGAGCGCAACGACGAGTAACGGAATCCTCGTCGAGCACAACTGCGCCGTTCAGGCAGTTGCCGAACGCTTTCCGGAGATCTGTGCCGCCGAGGCCAGGTTCCTCGCCGCGGTGCTGGGCGCGGAAGTTGACCGCCAGGAGCACATCTTGAGCGGCTGCAGTGCCTGCGAGTACCGGGTGCGGTTCACTTCGCCCTTACCCGCAGAAGAAGCCGCGCCGAGTGCGCGCGCGACCGCCGAGGAAACGCCCGCCGCGCCTATATCAACGGAGAACGTATGAGCTCGTCGGTCGAAACGCTGGTCAATAAGGAGTACAAGTACGGCTTCATCACGGATATCGAAGCCGACACCGCTCCGAAGGGCCTGAACGAAGACATCATCCGCCTCATCTCCGCCAAGAAAGGCGAGCCGGAGTGGCTGCTGGAATGGCGGCTCAAGGCGTATCGCGGCTGGATCAAGATGACCGAGCCGCACAATTGGCCCAACATCAAGTACAACCCGGTCGACTACCAGGACCTGCGCTATTTCTCCGCCCCGAAGACCACAAAGCCCCTCGGGAGCCTGGACGAAGTAGACCCCAAGTTGCTGGAGACCTATCAGAAGCTCGGCATCCCGCTCACTGAGCAGAAGTTGCTCGCCGGCGTGGCGGTGGACGCCATTTTCGACAGCGTTTCCGTGGGCACCACCTACAAGGCCAAGCTGGCCGAGTCGGGCGTCATCTTCTGCTCCTTCGGCGAGGCGGTTCGCGAGCATCCCGAGCTGGTGCGGAAGTATCTGGGCTCGGTGGTGCCTGCCAGCGACAACTTCTTTGCCGCGCTGAACGCCGCCGTGTTCAGCGACGGCTCATTCGTGTTCGTGCCCAAGGGCGTGAAGTGCCCCATGGAACTCTCGACCTATTTCCGGATCAACGCGGCCGAGACTGGGCAGTTCGAGCGGACCCTGATCGTCGCCGAGGGAGGCGCATCGGTCAGCTACCTCGAGGGGTGCACCGCGCCGAAGCGGGACGAGAACCAGCTTCACGCCGCCGTGGTCGAGCTGGTGGCGCTGGACAATGCCACCATCAAGTACTCGACGGTACAGAACTGGTACGCCGGCGATGCGGAGGGTCGGGGCGGGATTTACAACTTCGTCACCAAGCGGGGCAAGTGCGCCGGCGCCAACTCGAAGATCTCCTGGACCCAGGTGGAGACCGGCTCGGCGATCACCTGGAAGTACCCCAGTGTCATCCTCCAGGGCGACAACTCCGTAGGCGAGTTCTACTCGGTTGCGGTGGTCAACGGGAAGCAGCAGGCCGACACCGGGACCAAGATGATCCACATCGGCAAGAACAGCCGGAGCACCATTGTGTCGAAGGGCATCTCTGCCGGCCAGGGGCAGAACAGCTACCGGGGGTTGGTCAAGGTGCTGCCGAAGGCTGCCGGGGCCCGGAACTACACTCAGTGCGATTCGATGCTCATCGGGAATCGCTGTGGTGCGCATACGTTCCCCTATATCGATGTCCAGAACTCAACCGCCTCGGTCGAGCACGAGGCCTCGACCTCGAAGATCGGGGAAGATCAGATCTTCTATCTGAAGCAGCGCGGTCTGAATACCGAGAACGCCATATCGATGATCGTCAACGGCTTCTGCAAGGAAGTCTTCAAGGAGCTGCCGATGGAGTTCGCGGTTGAAGCGCAGAAGCTTCTGGGTGTGAGCCTCGAAGGGAGTGTTGGATGACAGCGAAGAAGAAGCCCATGCTGGAGATCAAGGGACTTCGGGCCAGTGCCGGCGACAAAGAGATCCTCCGAGGCATCGACCTCACCGTCAATGCCGGTGAGGTGCACGCCGTCATGGGGCCGAACGGCTCGGGCAAGAGTACGCTGGCCCAGGTGATCGCCGGACATCCCGCCTACGAGGTGACGGCGGGTCAGGTGCTCTACGAGGGTAAGGACCTCCTCGATATGGACCCGGAGGAACGGGCTCAGGCCGGCGTGTTCCTCGCCTTCCAATATCCGGTCGAGATTCCCGGTATCAGCAACGCATACTTCCTGCGGGCTGCCTACAACGAGATCAGAAAGGCACGAGGGCTCGAGGAGGTAGACTCCATGGACTTCCTCGACCTGCTCGAGGAGAAGCTCCGCCTGGTCGAGTGGGGCCCGGAAATCATGAGTCGTGCGGTCAACTCGGGGTTCTCCGGCGGCGAGAAGAAGCGAAACGAGATCCTCCAGATGGCCGTGCTGGAACCGAAGCTTGCCATTCTGGATGAAACCGACTCAGGGCTCGACATCGACGCGTTGCGCATCGTAGCCAACGGAGTCAACGCCCTCCGGCGTCCTGACCGAGCCACTGTCGTGGTCACCCATTATCAGCGGCTGCTCAATCACATCATCCCCGACCGGGTACACGTGCTATCAGCCGGACGGATCGTGAAATCGGGCGGAAAGGAGCTGGCGCACGAGCTCGAAGCGCGGGGGTACGAATGGCTCGAGGAAGGGGTCGGAGCAGCGTCGTGACCGAGGCATTCCTGCAGGACTTCGAAGCCCAAAGCGGCACCGCCACCGCAGAGGCTCCCGAGTGGCTCGAGTCCATTCGCCGCGCGGCCATGGAGCGCTTCGCCACAACGGGCTTTCCCACCTCACGAGACGAGGAATGGCGCTTCACCCCGGTGGGGCCGATCGCGCAAAACCCGTGGCGGCCGGCCCTCGGCTCCGCCGGCGTCAGCCGGGAGCAACTCGGCCCGTTTGTCTTCGGCCACCCGGAATGGACCACGCTGGTATTTCTCAACGGCGTGTTCAGCGAGGCGCTGAGCTCGGTAGGGGTACTGGCACCCGGACTTCGGGTGGGAAGCCTGAGCGAGGCCCTTACTGCCGATGGGGCCGTGATCGAGGCTCATCTCGGGCGCCATGCTCCTACAATTTCAAGCCCCTTCACCGCGCTCAGTACAGCGTTCGTACGAGAAGGCGGATTCGTGCACGTGCCGGCGAACACCGACGTAGCCCGCCCGATGCACCTGGTCTTCGTGACAACCGACGAGGCAGCCGGCAGCGTGACGCACCCCCGCAACCTGATCGTGATCGAGCCCGGTGCCCGGGCATCGGTCATCGAAAGTTACGTGACGCTTGCACCCGCCGGCACCTACTGGACCAATGCTGTAACGGAGGTAGTAGCCGGCGCCAATTCCTGGCTGGAGCACACCAGAATCCAGCGAGAGAGCGAGCGGGCCTACCACATCGGATCGACCCACGTCGACCAGGATCGGGACAGCCATTACCGCTCGTTCTCGATGGCGATGGGCGGTGCCCTGGCTCGGCACAATCTCCATGTGCGGCTTAACGGGGAGAACGTCGAGGCCCTCATGTACGGCCTCTACCTCACTCGCGGCGAGCAGCTGGTCGACAACCATACGGTGATCTACCATGACCAGCCCAACTGCCGCAGCTGGGAGGTATACAAGGGCGTGCTCGATGGCCGCTCGCGTGCGGTTTTCAATGGCAAGGTCTTCGTCAAGCCAGAGGCCCAAAAGACCGATGCCAAGCAGACCAACCGAAACCTGCTGCTGAGCGATACGGCCAAGGTCAACACCAAGCCCCAGCTCGAGATCTTCGCCGACGACGTGAAGTGCACCCATGGAGCCACTGTCGGTCGGCTGGACGACGTCGCCCTCTTCTACGCCAGGAGCCGGGGAGTCCCCGCCGGTGAGGCCCAGCGGCTCCTGACCTACGCCTTCGCGGCCGAGGTCATCGAGGAAGTCGCCCTGGAGCCGGTCCGGGATGAGCTGGAGCGGCTGGTGCGCGAGCGGCTGGGAGCGGTATGAGCGCCACAGTTCCCCTGGTCGATCCTAACCCGCCTGCCCGACTGCCCGCTCCCCCGATCGATGTCGAACGGGTCCGCCAGGACTTCCCCCTCCTCCACCAGCGGGTCCGGGGGAAGCCCCTGGTCTACCTCGATAACGCCGCCACCAGCCAAAAGCCCCAGTCGGTGATCGACGCCGTCACCCGCTTCTACACCAGCGAGAACGCGAACATCCACCGGGGGGTGCACTACCTCAGCGAGCGCGCCACGGATGCGTACGACCAGGTCCGGGAAAAGGTGGCCCGGTTCCTCAACGCCCGATCGAGCCGGGAGATCATCTTCACGCGCGGCACCACCGAGGGGATCAACCTCGTAGCCCAAAGCTACGGGCGGCCGGCTCTCAAACCCGGTGACGACATCGTCATTACAGCAATGGAGCATCACTCCAACATCGTACCCTGGCAGCTCGTCTGCGAACAGACTGGATCGAGGCTAAGGGCGGCGCCGTTCAACGATGCTGGCGAACTGGATGTGGACGCATTCGAGCAGCTCTTGACCGATCGCACCCGTCTCGTCTCCGTGGTACACGTGTCCAATGCGCTCGGTACGGTCAATCCGGTCAAGCGGCTGATCGCCTTGGCGCATGACCGGGGGATCCCGGTCCTGCTCGACGGAGCCCAGTCGGCACCCCACCTGGGAGTAGATGTTCAGGAGTTGGACTGCGACTTCTTCGCGTTCTCCGGCCACAAGCTCTTCGGTCCGACAGGGGTCGGAGTGCTCTTCGGACGGGAGTCGCTACTCGAGCAGATGCCGCCATATCAAGGCGGCGGGGACATGATCGCCACGGTAACCCTGGAGCGGTCTACCTGGGCGCCGCTTCCGGCCAAGTTCGAGGCGGGTACCCCGATGATCGCTCAGGTGATGGGGCTCGGGGCGGCGCTGGATTACGTGATGGACCTTGGGTTCGAGAGGATCTCATCGTGGGAACACCAACTGCTCAGCTATGCGACAGAGCGCGTCATCGGAGTCGAAGGCCTCAAGCTGATAGGAACAGCCGCGCACAAGGCGAGCATACTCGGGTTCACCCTCAAGGGGGTGCACCCCCACGATATCGGAGCCATCCTCGATGATAGTGGGGTCGCCATCCGGGCGGGCCACCACTGTGCCCAGCCAGTGATGCGACACTTCGGCATTCCTGCAACAGCTCGCGCTTCGTTCGCTTTCTATAATACGCGGGACGAGGCCGACATCCTGGCCGACGCGTTGATGCAGGTCAGGCGGATGTTCCGTTGATGGGAAGCCTGAGCTCCTTGTACCAGGACATGATCCTGGACCATAACCGCTCCCCCCAGAACTACGGCCGTCTGGAGAATGCCAACCGCAGGGTTGAGGGCCACAATCCCCTTTGCGGTGATCAGCTCACAGTCTGGCTCCGGATGGACGGCGAGCGAATCGAGGACGCCGCTTTCGAGGGATCGGGATGCGCGATCTCGACGGCTTCGGCCTCCCTCATGACCGGCGCTGTTAAAGGAAAGAGCCGGTTGGAAGCGGAAGCGCTCTTCGAGCAATTCCGGAGACTGGTGACGGGGGTGCTGACCCCAGGCGAGGCCGAAACAATGGGGAAGCTCGCGGTGTTCTCCGGAGTGTCGGAGTACCCCGTGCGGGTGAAGTGCGCCAGCCTTTCCTGGCATGCGCTCAAGGCCGCGCTTGAAGGGCCTGACACTGTGGTGTCGACAGAGTAGCGCGATGGTGTCGCTACAAGGAATTGAAAGACCACCATTCAACGCACAGATCTGAGGAAGCCTAACGATGCCTTATAACCCCGCCCTCGTCGCCCCCATGCGTGCAGAGGTAACGCGCCTCGGCGCCAAGGAGCTCACTACCGCGGCCGAGGTCGATGCAGCACTGGGGGACCAGAGGGGCTCACTGCTGGTCTTCGTCAATTCGGTCTGCGGCTGCGCTGCCGGCAACGCGCGGCCCGGATTAGCCCTGGCGCTCGAGCACTCCGTGGTTCCCCAGCAGGTTGTCACCGTGTTCGCAGGCCAGGACCTGGATGCGGTGTCCAGGGCGCGCCAGTATTTCGGGGAGTATCAGCCGAGCAGCCCGTCCATGGCGCTACTACGAGATGGCGAGGTTGTGCACTTCGTTCATCGACATCAGATCGAGGGCCGGTCGCCGAAGGATGTCGCCGCCAACCTTACCGCCGCGTTTGATAGGTTCTGCGACGCTTCAGTGGCACAGTGAGGCGACAGTGTCCGGTCACGTATTTCACCAGGGGCACGCCGAGCTACACGGCACCACGGTCGTGGTAGAAACCAACGGCTCGCGCACATATGTAGGGCGCTACGACAGTCAGGACGAGCAGGGCGTGCATATGCTGGATGTAGGTATCCACGAGGAAACCGCAGTTGAATCGAAGGACGAGTACATCAGGAGGAGCGCGAAATTTGGGATCCGGAGCGACCACAAGCATCTGATCGTGCCAGCCAGTGAGGTTGCTCGCGTTACCCGGTTGGGGGAAGTGTTCTCCTAGATCTCCTTCTATGGATCGTTACGACGTCATCGTGATCGGCGGCGGCCATGCCGGTGCCGAAGCAGCCACGCTCGCCGGGCGTCGCGGTGCGCGCACTCTCCTGCTGACCCAGAACCTCGAGACCATAGGCCAGATGTCTTGTAATCCTGCCATCGGTGGGATTGCCAAGGGAACGGTTGTGCGAGAGGTAGATGCTCTCGGTGGTGTAATGGGCCGGGCCACCGACCAGGCCTGCATTCAATTCAGGATGTTGAACCGCTCCAAGGGTCCGGCGGTATGGTCACCCCGGGCTCAGTGCGATCGCGGGCTCTACCGCCGAGCGGTTCGAACAGAGTTGGAGCGGCGGCCAAAAGTGGAGTTTGCTCAAGGCACGGTCGCCAAGCTCCTCCTGCGGGGGGGATGTGTAGATGGTGTTGTGACGCTGGATGGTAGGTCCTACCGCGCGAGATCAATAGTACTCACCACGGGAACTTTTCTTCGCGGTCGTATCCATATGGGTTTGACGGAGGGTTTGCCAGCTGGTCGGGCCGGCGAATCTCCGGCAACCGAGATCGCCCAGGATTTGGAAGAGCTGGGACTCGCAACCCATCGGTTCAAGACCGGGACGCCGCCGAGAGTAGATGGACGTTCCGTTGATTTGTCTCGTCTCAGCATCCAGCCTGGGGAGCTGGATCCGTTCTGGTTCTCGTTCTACTCGCAGGCAAACAAACCCGAACAGCTCCCTTGCTACCTGACTCACACCGGTGAAGAGCTCCGGGAGATCGTTCGCCGGCACCTTCAGGATTCGGCGCTCTATGGCGGCGCGATTACGAGTCGAGGTCCCCGCTACTGTCCTTCAATTGAAGACAAGATCGTCAAGTTCCCCGATGCGGCTCGGCACCAGATCTTCCTGGAGCCCGAGGGGCTCGACACCTCGGAGATGTACGTCAACGGTCTGTCGACGTCGCTTCCGCCTGCCGTCCAGTTGGCGCTGCTACACACGATTCCTGGGCTCGAGCGCGCTCGGATGACCCGGGCTGGCTACGCAATCGAGTACGACTACTTTCCGCCGACTCAGCTGAAGCCGACGCTCGAAGTGAAGAGGATACCCGGGCTGTTCCTGGCTGGTCAGGTGAACGGCACCACCGGCTATGAGGAAGCCGCTGCCCAAGGAGCGGTCGCCGGTCTCAATGCCGCAGCGAACGCCCTTGGTATCGAGCCGGTGATCTTGGGACGGGAAGAGTCTTTCATTGGCGTCTTGGTCGATGACTTGGTCAGCCGAGGAGTCGACGAGCCTTATCGGCTCTTCACGTCGCGATCAGAATTCCGGCTACTGCTGCGACAAGACAATGCGCTTCGACGGCTGTACCCGCTAGCCCAGCGCCTGGGGATGTTGAATGAAGAGGAACTGCGGACCGCTGAGTTGAGGCTGCTGAGGGAGGAAGAAGTGCGATCGGCTGCCGAGGCTGCTGTCATCACTCCGAGCACGGTGAACCAGAGTCTCGCGCGGCTGGGCTCATCAGAGATTCGCGAGCCACTCCGCGTGGCAGAACTCGCCCGACGGCCAGAGGTGCCTCTTCGAACCCTTCTCAGGATCGCGGACATTCCCTTTACTGACGGATCAGCGGACTGGGCAGACATCGAGTTTAAGTACGCCGGCTACCTGGCTCGTGAGCGATCTGCCGCTGCCCGGCTGGCTCAGATGGAGGAGTTGAGCATTCCCCAGCAGATCGATTATCGGGTACTGGCAGCGCTATCGTCCGAAGCTCGGGAAAAGCTGAACGCGGTTCGGCCCCAGTCCCTGGGCCAGGCAAGCCGGATCCCCGGCCTCACACCTAATGATCTCCAGGGCCTCGTGCTCGAGGTGCTGCGACACAGGCCCGCCAAGGACCGCGTTTCACGTGAAACGTTGGAGTAGTCTCCACAGAAAATGCTAGCGTTCTGAGGCCGTCATCCTATGCATGGCCGCTTTCACGTGAAACACACCACCCATTCCTTTTGACGTCGTACCAGCCGGTGCCGAGCTCCAGGCCGGAAGTGCACTGCAGGTGATTGCACATCCAGAACAATTCCCTATATTCGGCTGGACCGCGCTGCGGTCCAA
>Ga0307310_10001008_pt1 | contig 10212 bp, 8 predicted proteins | sample ER_DNA_197_FD_194502 | JGI IMG/M metagenome (GOLD analysis project Ga0307310, IMG submission 194502) | Bulk soil microbial communities from the East River watershed near Crested Butte, Colorado, United States - ER_DNA_197 | ecosystem: Environmental > Terrestrial > Soil > Floodplain | place: USA...
GCCGGTGCAGATGAAGAAGAACCGGCCGGGCACGCTCTTGACCGTCATCGCCGCACCAGAGCGGCTCGGCCAGATTTCCGACATTATTTTCCGCGAGACGACGACCATCGGGCTCCGGCATTCGGAGGTCGCGCGAGAGTGCCTGGACCGCGAGATCATCACGGTCGACACGTCGATCGGCGCCGTCCGGTTCAAGGTCGCGCGGCGCGATGGACGCGTGCTGAATGCGGTCCCGGAATTCGACGATTGCGCGAAGCTGGCCGCGGCGAAGAATCTCTCCATCAAGGAAGTCCAGGCGCTGGCCGTCTCGGCGTACAGGGCCAGCCGCTCGTGAGCCGCTTTTACATCACGACACCGATTTATTACATCAATGCCGAGCCCCATCTCGGACATGCATACACCACCATGGTCGCGGACGCCGCGGCCCGCGCACGGCGGCTTGCGGGCGAGGACGTCTTTTTTCTGACGGGGACCGACGAGCACGGGCAAAAAGTGGAACGCGCGGCGCAAAAGGCCGGAATGCCCACACGGGACTTCGCCGATCGTGTCGCAAAGAAGTTCCGGGATCTTCTGCCGTTGCTGAACATCTCGAACGACGATTTCATTCGAACGACCGAGCCGCGCCATTACGCCGCAGCGCAGGAGTTGTGGCGCCGGGTCCGGGACCGAGGTCACATCTACAAGGACAAGTACGAAGGCTGGTATTGCACGGTGGACGAGGTCTTCGTTCCGGACACGCAGCTGGTCGAGGGACGCTGTCCCATCTGCGGCAACGCCGTCGAGCGAATCGCTGAAGAGAGCTATTTCTTCCGCCTGTCGCAGTTCCAGCGCCCCCTCATCGAGTACTACAAACAGCATCCCGACTTCGTCACGCCGGACTCGCGGCGCAAGGAGATGCTGTCGTTTCTCGAGGCCGGCCTCGAGGACCTGAGCGTCAGCCGGACTTCCTTCAAGTGGGGCATACCGGTTCCCGACGATGAGGCCCACGTGATGTACGTGTGGTTCGACGCACTGACGAACTACATGACCGCGGTCGGATATGGCAACAGCGACGAGAAGGCGAAGAGCAAGTTCGCGCGCTATTGGCCGGCCGACGTGCACTTGATCGGCAAGGAAATCGCCCGTCAGCACGCCATTTACTGGCCGGCCTTTCTCATGGCCGCCGACCTTGCGCTGCCCAGGCAGATCGTCAGCCATGGGTGGTGGCTGATGGAAGGCGCGAAGATGTCGAAGTCCAAGGGCAACGTCGTGCGTCCCCAGGATTACATCGACAAGTTCGGGCTGGATGCGCTCCGGTACTTCGTGTTCCGGGAGATGGCGTTCGGGCAGGATGCGAGCTTTACCGACGAAGCGTTTCTCACGCGCTACAATTCCGACCTCGCAAACGATCTCGGCAATCTCGTCAGCCGCGCCACGACGATGATCCACCGTTACTGCGCGGGGGCGATTCCCGCTGCTGACGTGGCGGCGTCCTCCGGTCCGGATGAAATCAGCCTGAACAACACGCTCGACAGCGCGATTAAGGGCGTGCAGTCGTCGGCGCGGACGTTTCGCTTCGAGCTGGCGCTGCGCGAAGTCTGGGAGGCGATCGGCGCCACGAACCGGTACATCGTGGCACGTGAACCGTGGCGACTGGCCAAAGACGCCACCAAGCGCGCCGAGCTCGACACGTCCCTGAATCTCGTGGGCGACGCCGTGCGCATCATCGCCGAACTGCTTCGGCCCTTCATCCCCGGCACCGCCGAACGCACGCTGGCGATGCTCGGTCTGCCGGCGAACCCGGAGTCCTGGAAGAATCTAAGGCGCGGCGATCTGCGAGCGGGCACCGCACTGGGCGAGACAGCGGCACTTTTCCCACGCATCGAACACACTGTGGAGGAACTTCGAACGATGTCATCCGACCAAGCACCCGGCACCCCGGCACCCGGCACAGCACCCAGCACCCCCGCACCCGGCACGGCACCAGGCACCCCAGCACCAAGCACCGCGGCACCCGTAAGCCGAATCACCATCGACGACTTCATGAAGGTGGAGCTTCGGGTCGCGAAGGTGCTGGCCGCCGAGCGCGTGCCTAAATCGAAGAAGCTGTTGAAGCTCAGCGTGGATGTCGGCACCGAGCAGCGGACCATCGTCGCAGGCATCGCCGAAGCGTACGAGCCCGAGGCTCTCGTCGGCCGGACGATCGTGATTGTGTTCAACCTGCAGCCGGCGACGCTCATGGGCGTCGAGTCGAACGGCATGGTGCTCGCCGCGAGCCCTGAGGGCGGCAAGCCGGTGTTGTTGTCGTTCGAAGAACCGCCGCCTCCGGGAGCACGCGTCCGCTGAGCGCCTGCGGCCATGCCGACCCGAGGCCATAGAAGCCGAGGCGAGGCATCAGCGTCAGTTCGCGGCGGGGGTGGGGCCCCGCCGCCATTGCTTAAATGATCGACAGTCATTGCCATCTTGCCGACGAGGTCTTCGCCGCCGACCTCGACTCCGTCGTCGCGCGCGCAAGAGAGGCGGGGCTCGAGCGCGTCATGGTGATTCTCGAGGCGGGGAATCAGAAGGAAATCGTCCAGGCGGCGCATCTCGCGCGCCTCTGGCCCGAAACGCGGTTCGCGATCGGCGTCCACCCGCACCAGGCTCACCAGTTTGCCGACGACCCCGAGCGGACCGCCTCGCTCGTCCAGGAGCAATTCGAGGCGACCCCCGGCGCCCGCGCCATCGGCGAGATCGGCCTCGACTATCATTACGACTTCTCGCCGCGCGACGTGCAGCACGCCGTCTTTCGCGCACAGGTCCGGGTGGCCCGCGAGCGCAAGCGGCCGGTCGTCATTCACACGCGTGAGGCGGACGACGATACGCTGGCTATCTTGCGCGAGGAAGGTCGAGGCGACGTGCAGGGTGTCCTGCATTGCTTCACCGGGACTCCTGCGCTGGCCCGCGCCGGCCTCGACCTCGGGTTCTACATCTCGCTGGCCGGCATCATTACGTTCCCGAAAGCGGCCGATCTCCGCGAAACCGCCCGCGCCGTGCCGATCGATCGGCTCCTCACCGAAACCGACAGTCCGTTTCTCGCGCCAGTGCCGCATCGCGGGAAGCGGAACGAGCCGGCGCACGTGGCCCGGATCGTGGCGGCGCTGGCCGAGTTGTATCAGGTCGACGGCGGTGAACTGGCCCGACGGACCACGGCGAATTTCCACACGTTGTTCCGGCCGTGATAAAGTCCACCTGAGCAGCTGTGGAAAAATCTTCGCCCGATCTCGCGCAGATCTTCGAGCCGATACGCGCCGACCTCGACCAGGTCGATCGCGAATTCGAGCGGCATCTTCAGTCCCACGTGGATCTGATCCCGAAGATCGGCCAATACATTCGCACGAGCGGCGGCAAGCGGATCCGGCCCGCCGTGCTGCTCATGGCCTCGCGCCTCTCGGGCTACACGGGCGATCGCGGGGCGCTGTACGCCGCGGTCGTGGAGTTCATTCATACGGCGACGCTGGTCCACGACGACATCATCGACGATTCGGATCTCCGGCGCGGGCGCATGGCCGTGCATTCGCGGTGGGGCAACGACATCACGGTCCTCCTGGGCGACTACCTGTACATCAAGTCGATGGCTTTAGCGCTCACGCACGACAACCTCGATCTCGTTCGTGTGCTGTGCGATGTCACGCTGCACATGATCGAAGGCGAGCTGTACCAGCTGACCAAGAACGGCGACGCGAACATCACCGAGGACGAGCACTTCGACATCATCCGCCGCAAGACCGCCTATCTCTTCGGCGGGTGCGCCCAGATCGGCGGAATGCTCGGCAAGGTGCCCTCGGATCACGAGCAGGCGCTGCGCGAGTACGGCTTCAATCTCGGCGTGGCGTTCCAGCTCGTCGACGACCTCCTCGATTTCACGGGAGACGCCGGGGCGGTGGGGAAGCCGATTGGCAGCGACTTGCGGGAAGGGAAGGTCACGCTCCCGCTCATTCACCTGCAGCGGCAGTCGAACGACGGCGGCGCCGCGCGCATCGTCCGCGACATCATCGCCTCGCGAACGGTCACCGACGAACAGTGGGGCGAGCTGCTGCACAGCCTGAAGACGCACGCGTCGATCGACTACGCGTACCGGCGGGCGGTCGAGCACGCCGAGCGCGCCAAGAAGCCGCTCTACGCGTTTCCCCCCAGTTCGGAGCGCGACGCGCTGCTCGCGCTGCCTGATTTCGTGCTGGCGAGGGATCGCTGAGCGCCTGCGGCCATGCCGAGCGACGGCCAAGCGAAGCCGGAGCGAGGCATCAGCGTCAGTTCGCGCTGGGGGTGGGGCCCCAGCGCCAGTGAAGAAAAGTTGATCTCCCTCAGCAGCTGATTCTGGCGCGAAAGCCCCCGGCCGACAGACGTCATAATGCCCGCGTTCTCCGTTCCTCCGCTGACCATCGACATCGTCGACGACGACATCGCCGCGCAAACCACAGACGCCATCGTCAACGCCGCCAATAATGCCTTCTGGATGGGATCGGGCGTCGCGGGCGCGATCAAGTCGCGAGGCGGGAAAAGCATCGAAGACGAGGCGATGGCCCAGGGCCCGGTGGAGCCGGGTGAATGCGTGCTGACCGCCGGCGGGCGTCTCCCGGCAAAACATGTGATTCATGCGGCTGTGATGGGGCAGGATCTCGTGACCTCGGCTGCCCTCATCGAAACCGCGACGCGAAACGCGCTGCGGCTCGCCGACTCGCGCGGCCTCAAATCGATCGCCGTTCCGGCGTTCGGCACCGGCGTCGGCGGATTCCCGGTTGTGGAGTGCGCGCGTGTCATGATCAACGCCGTTATGGAGCACGCGCCGGTGGCGCAATCGCTTCGCCTGGTGCGCTTCGTCCTCTTCGGCCAGACTACGTACGGCGCGTTCGAACGGGTCGCGCATGAAATGATCGATGGCGCCCACGCCTGAGACACGCATCCGGGAGCTTCGTGAAGCCATCCGGCACCACGAAGAGTGTTACTACATCCTGAACGCACCCGAGATCTCTGACGAAGCCTTCGATCGCCTGCTCCACGAGTTGGAACGGCTGGAAGAGGAACACCCGGACCTCGTCACGACCGATTCGCCGACGCAGCGCGTCGCGGGCAGGCCTGTCGACACCTTCGAGCAGGTGGAGCATGTCGTGCCGATGTTGAGCCTCGATAACGCCTACAACGACGAAGAGCTGAAGGCGTTTGATGAGCGCGTCCGAAAGGGCGCCGGCCTCGGTACGACGCCGGTGACATACGTCGCCGAAATGAAAATCGACGGGCTCAGCATCGCGCTGACCTATGAGAAGGGTCGCCTGGCGCGGGGCGCCACGCGCGGCGACGGCGTCCGCGGCGAAGAGGTGACGGCCAACGTTCGAACGATCCGGGCCATTCCGCTCGCGCTGCGGGGTGCGCCGGCCGAGCGCCTCGAGGTGCGCGGCGAGGTCTACCTGCCGCGCGCGTCGTTCGAGCGCATCAACCGCGAAAAGGAGGACGCCGGCGAGCCATTGTTCTCCAACCCGCGCAATGCCGCGGCGGGGACGATGCGGAATCTCGATCCCGCGCTCGTCTCGAAGCGCGGTTTGTCGGCGTTCACGTACCAGGTTATAGCCACAAATCCGCCTAAAGGCGGATCCCACGAAGTCGGATCCCACGAACAAGGATCCCAAGTCAGCCACGCGGCGACGCTGACCGCGATGCGCGAGTGGGGACTGCCCGTCGAATCGCACTGGCGCCGCTTGGAAGGCATCGACGCCGTCATCGCGTTCTGTCAGGAATGGGCGGACAAACGGCAAGGGCTCGAGTTCGATACCGACGGTGTCGTCATCAAAGTCGACGATCTGGCCGTCCGGGAGCGGCTTGGCGCCACCGCCAAGTTTCCGCGGTGGGCGACGGCCTTCAAGTTTCCCGCCCAGCAGGCGCACACCAGGCTCCTGCGGATCGATGTCAACGTGGGACGGACCGGCGCGGTGACGCCCTTCGCCGTGCTCGAACCGGTGCGCGTGGCCGGCTCCACGATCTCGATGGCCACACTCCACAACGAGCAGGAAGTGGCGCGCCGCGATATTCGCGAGGGCGATACCGTCGTGATCGAGAAAGGCGGCGACGTCATCCCGAAGGTCGTCGCGCCCATCCTGTCTCTGCGGCCGGCGGATTCACAGCCCTGGGTGATGCCGTCCACGTGCAAGGTCTGCGGCAGCACGTTGAAGAAGGACGAAGAAGAAGTCGTCTGGCGATGCCCCAACGAATCGTGCCCCGCGAAGATCCGCCGCGGCCTCGAACATTTTGCGTCGCGCGGGGCCATGAATATCGAGGGCCTGGGCGAGTCGCTCATCGATCAACTCGTCGATCAGGAGCTCGTGCGCGACTTCGCCGACCTCTATCATCTCGACGCGGCGACGCTCGAGGGTCTCGTCGTCACACCGCGGGATCCACGGTCGGAGCGGGCCAGACCGCGCAAACTCGGCAAGGTGGGCCGCAACGTGTTCGGGGAAATCGAGCGCAGCAAGACAAACGATCTGTCGCGTCTCATCTACGCGCTGGGCATCCGTCACGTCGGCGAAAAGGCCGCCGCGACGCTGGCGCGGCAGTTCCGGACGATGGCGCGCGTGCTGGATGCGCCGCTCGAAGCGCTGCAGTCGGTCGCCGACGTCGGGCCGGTGGTCGCGGCGTCGGTGCGGGACTTCGCCGACGAAAAGCGCAATCGCAAGCTGATTGCGCGGCTGGAAAAGGCCGGCGTGAACATGACGAGCCAGGCCCCGGAACCGACCGATGAAGTCGGGCCTTTGGCCGGCAAGGCGTTCGTCCTGACCGGGACGCTGTCGTCCATGAGCCGCGAAGAGGCGACCGCCGCGCTGGAGCGCCTGGGAGCCCGCGTGACCGGCTCGGTCAGCAAAAAGACCAACGCGGTCGTCTTCGGCGCCGACGCCGGGAGCAAGCTGGAGAAGGCGCAGCAGCTTGGCGTCGAAACGCTGGATGAGAAGGCGTTTCTGGCTCTTATAATGAAATGATGCGCCGCTTCACCTTCGTCACCCTCGCGCTCACCGCGATCGTCGCCTTTCTGGTCGGGGCGATCTTTGCGGGCGGCGGCAGCGGCCAATCGTCGGTCGCCGCCGGCCCCGTGAAAAACAGCAGGCCCGCGCCGAGGTCTTCAGCGGCGGCTGTCCCCCTTATCAATTTCGCGGACGTCGTCGAGCACCTCAACCCGGCGGTCGTGAACATCGACGCCACGACGTCGGGGCGCGATCCGCGGACCCGGAGAAACCGCCCCCTGTCCGAGTCGCCAGGGCAGCTCGACGGACCGAACGACCTCGGGCCGCGGTTCCAGCTCGACGCCCCGCGCCGCGGCGAGGGCAGCGGCTTCATCATCGACGCCGACGGCAGCATTCTGACGAACAACCACGTCATCGACCGGGCCGAGCGCATCACGGTGAAGCTGGCCGACGGGCGGACGCTGCGCGCCCATATCGTCGGATCCGATCCGGACACAGACATTGCCCTGATCAAGGTCGACGGCCAGACGGGACTGCCCGTGGCGCCACTCGGCGATTCCTCGACGCTCCGGATGGGGGAGTGGGTCGTGGCGATCGGCGATCCCCTGGGATATGAACACAGCGTCACCGTCGGCGTGGTCAGCTACATCGGCCGGAAGCTCTTCGACGCGAGCCTCGACAGCTACATTCAGACCGACGCGGCGATCAATTTCGGCAACAGCGGAGGGCCGCTCATCAATGCGCGCGGCGAGGTGATCGGGATCAACGCCGCGATCAGCGCGCGCGGCAGCAGCATCGGCTTCGCCGTGCCGATCAACCTGGCCAGCTCGATCCTGCCCCAGCTTCGCGCGCGCGGACGCGTCAGCCGCGGCTATATCGGCGTCGCGCTCAGGGATATCGACGAGGACTTGCGCGGATCGCTCAAGCTGACCGCCACTCGCGGCGCCCTCATACAGGACGTCACGCCAGGTTCGCCCGGCGACCGCGCCGGCCTCCGCGCTTACGACGTCATTGTCGCCCTCGACGGCAAAGCCGAAGGCAGCGACGATGAGCTGATTCGCGACATCGCCGGGCAGGCGCCCGGCACGGCAGTGCAGCTCCGCATCGTCCGCGACGGCAGCCAGCAAGACGTGATGGTAAAGCTTGCGGAGCGGCCGAGCCGGGATCGTGCGCAGGCCCAGACGCCGGCTCCGCTGCCGGGCGATCGCAGCCGGAGCGATGCGGATCCGTCGTTCGGCCTGATCGTGCGCGATTTGGATCGAGTGACAATGGACAGGCTGGCGCCGCTGAGGGTCACCAAGGGCGTGCTGATCACGCGCGTCGAGCCGCTCAGCTCCGCCTTCGACGGCGGCATCACCCGCGGCACGATTCTTCTCGAAATCAACCGTCAGGCGGTCGACTCGGTGGCGGACTACCGCCGCATCGCCCGCGCGGCGCGTCAGGGCGACGTGCTGACCCTCTACGTCTACTCGCCTGACCTCGACCAACGCCAGATCAAGACGGTGCGCGTCGAGGATCGATGAGGCGGGCAACCGCCCATCCACATGCCCAAATCACGCATTCTCGTAATCGATGATGAAGCAGCGATCCGCGATTCGTTGCGGATGACGCTCGAATACGAAGGATACGAGTTCGTCGGCGCCGCGACGGGCCAGGAAGGGCTCGCGCTCGTCGAGCGGGAGAACTTCGACCTCGTCCTGCTCGACGTGAAGATGCCGGGCATGGACGGTCTCGACGTGCTGGGACGCCTGCACACGATGAGCGAAACGCTGCCGGTCGTGATGATCTCGGCCCACGGCACGCCGAGCACCGCCGTCGACGCGATCCGGCGAGGCGCGCTCGACTTCCTCGAAAAGCCGTTCGAGAGCACTGAACGGCTGCGCGTCACCATCCAGAACGCCCTCGAGCAGGCGCGCCTGCGCGACGAGAACCGCTCGCTCAAAAAGGCCGTCGAAGTCCGCCATCAGATGATCGGCGAGAGCGGCGCGCTGAAGCAGGTGATGGCGTCGATCGGCCGCGCGGCGCCGACCAACGCGACGGTCCTCATACAGGGCGAGAGCGGCGTCGGCAAGGAGCTCGTCGCGCGGACGATCCACCGGAACAGCCTGCGGAGCCGCGAGCGATTCGTCCAGGTCAACTGCGCGGCCATTCCCGAGGACCTGATCGAGTCCGAGCTCTTCGGCCACGAAAAAGGATCGTTCACCGGCGCCACCGAAAAGCAGGTTGGCAAGTTCGAGCAGGCCGACCGGGGCACCATTTTTCTCGACGAAGTCGGCGACATGAGCGCGAAGACGCAGGCCAAGGTCCTCCGGGTCCTGCAGGAAGGCGAAGTGGAGCGGCTCGGGTCGGCGCGGACCATCAAGGTGGACGTCCGCGTGATTGCCGCGACGAACAAGAACCTCGAAGAGGAAATCGCCAAGGGCCATTTCCGCGAGGATCTGTACTTCCGGCTGGCGGTCATCCCGATCTCCGTGCCGCCGCTGCGCGCGCGGCCCGAGGATATTCCGACGCTCGTCCGCCACTACATCGACTTCTTCAGCCGCGAGAACAACGCGAAGCCGAAGAAGATTTCTTCCGCGGCGCTCGAGGCGATGCAGCGGTATCGCTGGAAGGGCAACATCCGCGAGCTGCGGAATACGGTGGAACGCCTGATCATCATGACTGCCGGCGACACGATCGAGGTGGCGGATCTGCCGGACGTCGTGCGGTCCCCGGGCGGGGTGACCGCGTCGAAGCCGGCGAGCGGCAGCGAGACAACGAAGGCGGGCACGCTGCGCGAGTTCAAAGACGATGCGGAGCGCGCGTATCTGGTCGCCAAGCTCCGCGAGAACGGGTGGAACATTTCGAAGACGGCCGAAGTGATCGACACACCGCGCAGCAATCTGTACAAGAAGCTGGAGCAGTATCAGATTTCGCAGGAATCAGACGGGTAATCGCGGGCTATGCGCTTCTTTCTTCATGCATCGGCAGACTGTTCGCGACAGCCTTGCCAGGTAGAGCGCCTACGCTGCCCATCGCTGCGCCGATCGCCATCAGCTTCAGCGGCACGTCGATGAAAGCTTCGTCCGCCGCTGGGCCACGCACCCCGGTGCCTGGTACGTCGTCCTCCACGGCGAAATCCTCTGCCGCGTCTAGCCATTTTCCGCGGTTGGGGTTACGCGAATCGCGTGCTCGTAGGTCCGCTGGCCGCTCCCGGAGTCAGGCTGTTTAGCACGGCGCGCTACATTGGTGAGATACGGCACCGTGA
>Ga0307310_10001009_pt1 | contig 10207 bp, 10 predicted proteins | sample ER_DNA_197_FD_194502 | JGI IMG/M metagenome (GOLD analysis project Ga0307310, IMG submission 194502) | Bulk soil microbial communities from the East River watershed near Crested Butte, Colorado, United States - ER_DNA_197 | ecosystem: Environmental > Terrestrial > Soil > Floodplain | place...
GGAAAGGCTGCGTTCCGGGCCGACGACGACTGCGCCGCGACGAGAGCGATCGAAAGGGCGGCAAGAGCCACCACGAGAATGAGAGTCGGGCGAAGCACGAATCCTCCTTCCGCGAGGGGTTCGGGGTGCGCGGCGAGCGACAGGTCTTCTGACTCGGGGCTCCCTTCTCCACCGCCTTCCCAGGCTTCGAGCCCAGTGGCGTCGTGGCGGAGAAGCGTCTCCCCTTACAGCGGCGGGACCGTCCCGGACTTGCACCGGAGTTCCCTTACCGCTCGCCGGTTTGGAGCGCGAGTCTAGCATCGAGGGGGTGAAGGCAGTCGCCCTCGAGCTCGACGGAGTGCTCACGGACACCCGTCCGCTCTGGCGCGACTGGCTAAAGGATGCGGCGCGGCGGACGCGCGTCGATCTCGGCGACCTGCCAGAGGATCGCAGCGCCGCAGCGCCGGTGCTCGACGAGCGGCTCGGCGACTGGCGGCCGCTGCTCGAGCGGTTCGCGGCCGACCGCGCGCCGATTCATTTCCGCCCGCGCGCGAGCACCGGCGTCGTGCTCCGCGGCCTGCAGGCGGCCGGCGTGCGCATCGGTGTGTTTACGGATGCGCCGCGGGAGCTCGCCGAGATCGCGCTCGCGCACGTCGGTGCCGCGCGGCGGGTCGAGACGGTCGGCAACCTCGACGACGTGCTCGCCGTGCTTGGTGAAGGCGCCGTCGTCGTGCGCTCTCGCGACGAGCTCGCGGGCCTACAATGAGCGGCATGGACCTCTCGGAACGACGCTTCGACGTCCTGCTCGAGCGGCTCGACCGCATCGCCGACGAGCTCGCGAAGCTCAACAAGCGCGCGGACAACGACGAGAACTTCCTGCGGCTGACACGCGAGCTCGCATCGCTCAACGAGTCGCTGCAGGCGCTGGCCTACGCCGCGCTCGGTACGCAGGCGCCGCAGGTGCGGCGCCGCCGTACGGGCTGAGACACGCTAGCGAAGCCGGTAGAGGGTGCCGTTGAGCGACGTCGCGTACAGCTCGCCGTTGCCGTCCTGGCCGAACGACGAGAGCGCGTCGATCTTGCCCTCGACGCGCGACTCGCCGGTCTTGCCGTTCCCGGCGGGGAAGCTCCAGACGGTGCCGCTGCAGTAATCCCCGTAGAAGTAGCGGCCGCGCGCGGCAGGCACCGCGGCGCCGCGGTAGACGTAGCCGCCGGTGATCGAGCAGCCTTCCGAGTGCGAGTAGACGAGCACCGGCGAGATCAGGTTGCCCTTGCGCACGAGCGGCTTGTGCGAGTCGTACACGGACTTGCCCTCGAACCTGCTCCAGCCGTAGTTCGCGAGCCTGCCGACGCGCGCGGCGTTCCGGTAGTCGACCTCTTCCCAGCTGTTCTGGCCGACGTCGCCGATCCAGAGGTTGCCGTTGGCGCGGTCGAACGAGAACCGCCACGGGTTGCGCAGCCCGAAGCCGACGGTCTGCCACGCCGAGCCCTTGCGCGTCGGATTGATCCGCAGCAGCTTGCCGAGCCGGCTCTTGAGGTTCTGCGCGCGGTTCTCCGGGTCGCCGCCCGAGCCGCCGTCGCCCATGCCGACGTAGAGGTAGCCGTTCTTGTCGAACTCGAGCTGCCCGCCGTTGTGGTTGTCGTACGGCTGGTCGACGAAGAGAAGCTGTCGCGCCGTCGCGGGTCTGCCCACGCCGTTCGCCGAGCGGAACTCGACCACGCGCGTGTCACCGTGCGTGTCGGTGTAGTCGACGTAGAAGCGGTGGTTCGTCGCGTACTGCGGATGGAACGCCACAGAGAGCAGCCCCTGCTCGCCGCCTGCCTTGACGCGGCTCCGGATGTCGAGGAACGTGCCCGTGACGGCGCCGTTGCGCACGATCTTGATCGTGCCGGGCTGCTCGACAACGTAGAGCGTCGCCGGGTCGCCGGGGGCGCTCGTCACGTAGACGGGCGCGTCGAGGCCGCTCACGACGGGGGCGAACTCGAGCTTCGCGGTGCGACCACCGGACGCGCTGCCCGCCGCAAGCCCGAGCGCGAGCGCGACGACGGCCGCGACTGCAATGCGAACGGACCCCATGGAACGTAAGACCCCGGTCACCCGCGCTTATCTTTTCAGCAGAACGCGGCGGAGCTCGTCTTCCTTGCCCGGCTCGAGAATTGCCAGCACCTGGTCGCCGGCCTCGAGCGACGTCGAGCCGACCGCGATCTCCGCCTTGCCGTCACGCATGACGGAGATGAGGCGCGAGCCCTCGGGCAGCCGGAGGCTCTCGACGGTCTTGCCCGCGACAGGCGAGTCGCGATCGATCTGCACCTCGACGATCTCGAGATTCTCGCGGCGCAGTTCGAGCAAGTGGATCAGGTCGTGGTCGGGGACCTCGTGCTCGACGAGCGCCATGATCCCGGAGGTCGCGCAGATCGTCGGCGAGATGCCGAGCAGATCGAAGTGCGGCTGGTTCCGCGGGTCGTTCACGCGCGCGATCACCTTCGGCACGCCGTACTTCTCCTTGCCGAGCTGCGCGATGACCAAGTTGTCCTCGTCGTCCCCTGTGAGGGCGAGGAGGATGTCGGGCGGCCGCGTGATCCCGGCGCGCTCGAGGATGTAGAGCTCCGTCGCGTCGCCGCGCTGCACCTGGTGCTCGAACTCGTCCGCGAGGCGCTCGAACCGGTCGCGGCGCTGCTCGATGAGCGTCACCTCGTAACCGAGGCGCAACAGCGAGCGGGCGACGTTGGCGCCGACCTTGCCGCCGCCGGCAACGACGGCGTACATCAGACGGTCACCTTCGCGCCGGGGATCTCGCAGGCGCGGACGGCCTCCATCAGCGTGTCGATCGCGGTCTTCGTCGGGCACACGGTGCGGAGGCCGCGTGCCGCATAGAAGTCGGCGCGCGCGGGGTCGAGGATGCGGACGACGACGCAGTTGATGCCGAAGCGCTTCTGGGCGACTTGCCCGATGACGATGTTCGTGTTGTCGCCGTTGGTGGCAACGACGACGGCGTCGGCCTCCTCGATGCCGGCCTGGCGCAGAAGGTCGGCGTCCATCCCGTGCCCGACGATGAATGCGCCGGGCCAGTTGTCGCCGAGGCGCGAGAGCGCGTCCTCGTTCTCGTCGACGACGGTCACGTCCCAGCCTTCGAGGTTGAGCTGAAGGGCGATCGTGGCGCCGACCCTGCCGCTGCCGATGATCAGTGCATTCATTCGGTACGCAGCGTAGCGCGGGACAAGGGGGTCTCCACCCGGGTCGTTCGTCTTCGGCTCAACTGTCCCTGGTGGAGACCCCCTAACCCTCGAGCGATCCCTGCGGGAACGCGACGATCAGCACCTCCGCCGACGACTTCCGCAGGACGTAGTCGACGGTCGGCGAGAAGAAGCGCGACTGGCGCCGCCAGCGCGGCGAGGAGCCGAGGACGATCAGGTCCGCCCCGCTCTCGTCGGCGGCCGCCACGATCGCGTCGCCGATCGCCCGGGCGCGGACGGTGCGGGTCTTCACCTCGACGCCGTTGTCGGCGCCGAGCGCGCGCGCCTCCGCGAGCGACGCGGCCGCCTTCTCCTCGGCGTCGAAGAGCTCGGCATCGAGCGGCATGTCAAGCGGCACCTTGATCACGTAGAGCGCCTCGACCGTCGCATCGTCGTCCTGCGCGAGGCGCACGGCAGTGGCAATCATCTCCTCGCCGATCTCGCCGAGCTTCATCGGCACGAGGATCCGCGAGAACACGGTCTCCGGCAGCACCTGCTCGTCCGCCGAGATGATGTGCTGCATCAGGCCGGCGCCGAGACCCCGGCGCACCATCACGTAGACGACGAGCCCTGCCGCGAGCCAGGCCGGGCCGCCATAGCGGGCGCCCGGGTGCGTGATCATCGCGATCACGAAGATCGCAGCCGTGCAGAGCGCGCCGAAGATGGACGGCAGCGGCAGCGCGACACCGCGCACGCGGATGTTGAGTGGGACGCGAAAAGGCCGGCGCAGGTCCGGCTTTGTCATTCGCAGGCGGATCACAGCGAGCTGCGCGGCGGTGAACGCGAGGAGCACGCCGAAGCTGAACAGGCTTGCGAGGAACGTCACCTCGCGGGTGAAGGACGTCGCGATGAGGAGGACGATCGCGATCGTGCCTGCTGCGATGACGGACGCCGGCGAAACGAGGGTCCGCCGGTTGAGGCGGCCGAACACAGCCGGTAGCTGCCTGTGCTCGCCGAGCGAGTAGGCGAGACGACCGAAGCCCGAGATCGACGTCGTCATCGCCGCGAGCAGCACGAGCGCGCCGGTCAGACCGACATAGACGCGCAACGCGTGCCCGAGCGCGTGTGGGAGGTGCGACTGCATCGCAAAGACGATCCCCATCAACGGCGCGCGCAGCCAGTCGGTGCCGAGAGCGGTCGTGCCGCCATCCGACGGATAGGCCGAAAGGCCGACGAGCGCGAGCAGGACGTAAATGACGACGACGAGCGAGATCGCGCTGAAGAGGCTCCGCGGCAGATCGCGCCCCGGCCGGCGCGCCTCCTCCGCGTAGTTCGCGACCGTCTCGAGCCCGGTGTACGCGAGCATCGCCAGCGGAACCGCGAACGCGATGTCGTGCCACGACGGGTGCGTGCCGAGCGAGAGGCCGCGCGTCAGCGCGCTCGGCGAGAAAAGAAGCACCATCCCGCCACCGACGAGCAGCAACTGCGTGCCGAGATCGAGGATCGACACCGCGATACCGAATGTGTAGAGGCGTGTTCGTCGAACGAGGCGGATGCCGGCGACGACTGCGACGACGACGCATCCCGCGATCACGTCTCCCGGCTTTCGCGCGATCGCGTCGATGCCGAGCGCAAGGCCGAGGTAGTGCGGGACGAAGAGCGCCGAGAGCGCGATCACGATCAGGTAGTCCAGGAAGAGCACCCAGCCGGTGAGGAAGCCCGCGAGGTCGTTGAAGGCGACGCGAACGAACGTCGCCGCCCCGCCCGTCTCGCGGATCGACGCGGTGCCCTCCGCATACGAGAGCGCGACGATCAGGAAGAGGAGCCCGACGATGCCGAGCACGATCGGCGTGAACCCGAGCGCGTGCAGCGCGATGACGCCGAGCGCGAAGTAGAGCGACGACGCGATCTCGCCGTAGGCGACCGACGCGAGCGCCGGAGCGTCGAGAACGCGCTGGAGTTGCGGGAGCTTCCGTGCCACTAGTGCCTTGTCAAGAGATAGAGCCTGGCGGAGCCGAGCGCGACGAAGAGCGCGCCGACCGCGAAGCCGACGGTGCCGCCGCCCTCGATCGCGGTGCGCACGAGGATCGCGAAGCCGAGCACGATCGCGACCGAACCGAAGACGAAAACGGTGCGGCGGTACATGTCGTTCAATGCGACACCGAGATCAGCTCGTTGCGCTCGTTGCCGCCCTTGACGGTCTGCTCGAGCACGGTGCCGACTCCGCGCACGTAGAACTTGTGGTCGACGACGTCCGGCTCGAGGGGCGTCCACTCCTTCGTCAAGAGCGCCGCGGACGACTGACCCCAGGGCACCATCACGGACGCGTGCAGGGAGATGACCGAGAAGTGATCCTCCGCCTGCCCCTTGTAGAACTCCTGCTGCGCAGCGCGGCCGCGACGCGGCTCGGCGAACATGTAGATCCCCGCTCTTGCGCCGTCGCGGCCGGCGCGCCACGTCCCGCTCGTGCTTGTCACGTGACCACTGCGGTCGAGCTCGGCGGTGTTCTCGCCGAAGTACCACACGTTGCCCTTCCCGTCCTGGCTGTACCAATCGATCGTTCGTTCCTCGAGATAGCCGCTCACGTAGAGCTTGTCGTCGACGACCACGCAAGGCGCGCCGTCGACGACGGTCGTCCGCTTTGTGACCGTAAGCGTCTCGTGCGATGTCTTGCCGTCCTTGACGCCGCGGTAGCGATAGACCGTGCCGGGACGGAGCGGGAACCAGATGTTGTCAACGCGAGCGCTGAACCCGGGCCGTGCGGCACTCCCGCCGCCGACGGACGCGAGGGCCGCTGCCGCGACCGCCATCACGGCGATCCATTTCATTCCGCTGCGTTCCCCGCGGCCACCATCACACGAATCGGGGCGTGCTTCAACACGAAGTCGACCGTGTCGCCGAAGATGGCGCGCCGACCGACCGCGAGCCGGACGCGGCGTGGGCCGCCCATGACGATGATCTCCGCGCTGCGGCGGGTCGCCTCGTCGACGATCGCGCGGCCCGAGTTGCGCGCGCGCACGATGCGCACGATCACGTTGACGCCGTACGACTCGCCGATCGCCCGCGCCTCGTCGAGCTGCTCGTTCGCCTCTTGCACCTCGTCGGGAAGATAAGCGTCGAGCGGCAGCTCGAGCGGCACCTGGACGACCGTCATCGCCACGATCCGCGACCCACGCTCGCGGGCGAGGCGGCAGGCGACGTTCATCGCCTCGTCCGACGGATATCCCGGCGCGACGGGCACGAGGATGCTCCGGTACTCGAGCTGCGCCGCCATGATCACGACGGGAGCGCGAACGGTCACCCGGAGCGGCTCTCCGAGTCGCCGGCGGTAGAGCACATAGAAGATGAACCCAGCGATCAGCCAGCCGAGGCCGGCGTAGCGTGTCGGTGCGTCCTGGACGACGACGACGAGCCACGCGAGGCCGGTGCCGATTCCGCCGACGATCGCGAAGAGCGGCCAGTTGATGCCGCGGACCGTGAGGTTCGGCCGGGCGCGCCACGGCAGCTCCTCGTCGCGCTTGCGCACTCGGAGCGCCGTGACGGCGACGTGCGCGATCGTGAACGAGAGCATGGCGCCGAACGCGTACATGCGGCCGAGGAAATCGACTCGGCCCGAGAGCAGGAAGAGCGTCGGCGCGACTCCTGCGAACACGATGAGGGACACCCACGGCGTCTTCAGCTTCGGGTGCAGCCGGCGGAACACCTGCGGCAGCTGCCGGTACGTCGCCATCGAGTACGTGATGCGCGAGGCGCCGATGATCCCCGCGTTCGTCGCGATGAAGAGGATGGTTGCGGCAAGGACGCCGACGTAGATCTTCGCGACCGAGAGGAGCGGGCCGTGGATGCCGAGGTTCTCGACGAGGCCCAGCACGGGATCGTTCTTGAACCCGTGCGGCGGGCTCTGCCCGAGCTGCGTGACGTACTTGCCGCCCTCCTTCACGACCGGCATCGCCGAGAGCGCGATCCACGGCAACGTGAAGTAGATGGCGAAGACTGCGATCGCGACCCACGAGATCGCCTTGGGGATCGAGCGCAACGGGTCGCGTGCCTCCTCCGCGAGATTCGACACGGTCTCTATGCCGGTGTACGCGATCATCGCGACCGGGATTGCGAGCGCGAAGCTCGACCACGTCGGCGCGACGCCGAAGTGGATGTTCGTCGACAGGACGTGAGGCGAGAAAATGAGGAAGAAGCCAATTGCGACGAGCAGCAGCTGCGTTCCGAAGTCGAGCACGGCGAGCATGACATTGAGCTTCGCCGCCTCCTGGATACCGATGACGTTCACGGCGACGAGAAGCCACGTGAAGGCGATGCCGACGATCACGTCCCACGGTGTGGTTCGCAGCGGCTCCCAGAAGATCGAGAGGTAGTGCGGCACGAAGATCACCGAGATCGCGACGGTGATCACGTAGTTGAGCATCTGCGCCCACGCAGCCCCGAAGGAGACGAGCTCGTTGAACGCATGCCGTGCGAACGAGGAGGAGCCCCCGGCCTCGGGATACCGCACGGTTCCCTCGGCGTACGTGGCCGCCGTCGCGGCGAAGATGATGCCGCTGATGATGAAGACGAGCGGCGTGAGGCCGAGCGCGATGCCGGCCGTCAGGCCGAGCGCGTAGTAGATCGACGACCCGACGTTGCCGTAGGCGGTCGCGAAGAGAGCGTTCGCGCCAAGCACGCGTTCGAGCTCGTGAGCCTGCCGGCGCCGCCTGGCCACGCGCGGACTCTAGTTGCCGCTGCGGACCGCTACCGGAGGAGCTGGTACGGCACCGCGGCGAGGACGACGTTCGGCTCGAAGAGCAGGAGCCGCTTCACGTAGAGGGCGCGCTGGTTGTGCAGGAGGCGGCGCCAGCCGCGCGTGACGAGCTCGGGCATGAGGACGAGCACCTCCGTCCCTTCCTCCGCCGTGAGCTCGCGCAGATAGGAGAGGAGCGGCCGGCCGACGTCTCGGTAGGGAGCCTCGACGACCTCGAGCGGGATGCGGGGCCCGTGGCGCACCCACTCCTCGCGGATCCGGCGCGCATCCTCGCTGCTGAAGGCGAAGTGGACGGCGCGAACGTCAGCGATCTCGAGTGCTGTCGCGTAGTTCACTGCACGCATCGACGCGGCGTTCACGCTGGAGACCAGCACGCGCGCGACGAGCTTCTCAGGTGCACAGTTCGTACGGTCGCGCACGACCGGGACGTTCGCGACGACGACGCCCGGCTCGGCGAGCAGGCGGAATTTCAGCGCGAGCTCGTGCGGATGCTTCGCCTGCTCGACGAGCGACGCGCGCTCGAACTGCTCGGGAATGACGACGGTGACGAAATCCGACTCGCCGCGGGGCAGGCGCCAGACCTGCTCGAGCACAGCATCGGTGACGCCGAGGGCCGGGTCGAGCGCCTCGAGCGGCATGCCGGCGCGCTTGAACCAGCGCGGCCGGATGCCGGGGTCGGTACCTCGGGCCGGCACGTGCACGGCGCGGATGCCCCCGCTCGAGATCCGGCGCGCGAAGCGCAGGGCGGCATCGGTCGCGTCGTCGAGCTCCTCGACGAGGAGGAGTGTCGAGTTGCGCGCGAGGGGCGCGGCGACGACCGCGTCCGCGCCTGCGCTGAGCCGGCGCGCGAGGCGCACGTAGTGCCGTCGCACGCCGAGCATCGCGAGGACGAGCAAGGGGATCGCCACGGTGACGAGCCAGGCGCCCTCGGCGAACTTCGTGTACGCGACGACGAGCGTCACGACGCCGGTCGCGGTGCCACCGACGCCGTTCACGAGCGCCTTGAGACGCCAGTGCGCGCCGCGCCGCCGGAACCAGTACCGCACCATGCCGACCTGCGAAAGCGTGAACGCGGTGAAGACGCCGATCACGTAGAGGTGGATCAGGTTGTTCGTGTTCGCCCCATAGATCCAGAGCAGCAGCCCCGCGACGGTCGCGAGGGCGAGCATCCCGTTCGAGAACACGAGCCGGTCGCCGAGATTCGTGAACTGCCGCGGCGCGAAGCGGTCGCGCGCGAGCAGCGCGGAGAGCCGCGGGAACCCCTGGAACGACGTGTTCGCGGCGAGGATCAGCACGATGAGCGTGAGGATCTGCACGGCGTAGTACATGAAGCCCCACGGCGTCCCCGGCTGGAAGACCGCGCGGGCGATCTGCGATACGACGGAGTCGCTCGAGCTCGGCCGCGCGCCCAGGTGGACGGCGAGATATGACACGCCGAGGAAGAGCGTGATCGCGATCACGCCCAGCGTTGCGAGCGTCGCGGCCGCATTCTTGCCGTGCGGCTTGCGGAACGCGTTCACGCCGTTGGCGATCGCCTCCACGCCGGTGAGCGCGGTCGAGCCGGACGAGAACGCGCGCAGGAGGACGAAGAGCGTGATCGCGCCTGTGCCGACCGGCAGCGCATTCCGTGTGACCGCGTGATGTGCGTGCCCCGTCGCAAGCTCCACGAGGCCCGCGACCACGAGCACGCCGACCGCAGTCACGAACAGGTACGTCGGAAGCGCAAACGCAAGCCCCGACTCGCGCACGCCGCGGAGGTTCGCGAACACGATCACGAGCAGGCACACGAGCGACGCCGCGACCTTGTGGTGCGCGAGCGAGGGGACGAACGACGTGATCGCGAAGATCCCCGCAGAGATCGAGACCGCGACCGTCAGCACGTAGTCGGTCAGGAGCGCAGCCGCGCCGACGAGACTCGGCAGCGTACCGAGGTTTTCGCGCGCGACGATGTACGCCCCGCCGCTCGTCTCGTATGCACGAACCGTCTGCATGTACGAGACGACGACGACGGCGAGCAGTGCGGCGATCGCGATCGAGATCGGGAAGACGAGGTGCGCCGAGGTCGCCGACACCGCGAGCAGCACGACGAGCGCCGACTCGGTGGCGTACGCGACCGAGGAGAGCGGATCGGACGCGAAGATCGGCAGCGCGAGCGTCTTCGGGAGGAGCGTCTCCTCCAGCTGGCCGGTTTGCATCGGCCGCCCGACGACAAATCGCCGGACGCGGCGAGCAGGTGCAACGACGTCGTTCACGGCTCGAGCGCTCCCAGGATGCGCCGGAGGGCAGGCCCGAGCAGATGCTC
>Ga0307310_10001010_pt1 | contig 10205 bp, 9 predicted proteins | sample ER_DNA_197_FD_194502 | JGI IMG/M metagenome (GOLD analysis project Ga0307310, IMG submission 194502) | Bulk soil microbial communities from the East River watershed near Crested Butte, Colorado, United States - ER_DNA_197 | ecosystem: Environmental > Terrestrial > Soil > Floodplain | place: USA...
CGCCCTCGCGCAGCAGCGCCTCGAACCACGGCTGCGCGTCCTCGCCGAGATCGGCGAAGACGAAGTTGCCGACCGCCGGTCCCGCCACGCGGTAGCCGGCAGCGGTGAGGATCCGCACGAGCTCGGAGCGCCCCTCCGTGTTGATCCGCCTTCTGCGCTCGAGCTCTCCGGGAAAGTCGAGGCTCGCAACTGCTGCCTCCTGAGCCGGCGTCGTCAGGTCGAACGCGCGGCGCGTCTTGCCGAGTGCGGTGACGACCTCGGCGGGGCCGACGCCGTAGCCGACGCGAAGACCAGCCAGCCCGTAGATCTTGGAAAACGTACGCAGGACGAGCACGCGGCGGCCCGCCTTGAAGTACTCCTTGATGCCGTCGGCGTAATCCGGGTCGTCGATGTACTCGAAGTAAGCCTGGTCGAGAACGGTCAGGACGTGATCCGGAACTCGCTCGAAGTACGCGTCCAGCTCGGCGCGCGAGCTCATCGTTCCCGTCGGGTTGTTCGGATGGCACACGTACACGAGCTTCGTGCGCTCGGTGACCGCAGCGAGCAGTGCCTCGAGGTCGTAGCGGTCGTTGCGGAGCGGGACCTGCACGGCCTGCGCGCCGAGCTTGCGCGCGTAGATCCCGTAGCTCGGGAACGACGGCCACCCGTGGACGACCTCGTTGCCCGGCTCGACGACTGCTTGCGAGAGCGCGTCGATGATGCCGTCGGCGCCTGAGCCGACCGCGACCTCGTCGAACTTCACGGCGTGCAAGTCGGCGAGCGCGGTCCGGAGCCGGTAGGCGCCACCGTCGGGATAGCGGTTCAGTTCCGCCTGTGCTCGCTCGAGCGCCTCGAGCGCACGCGGGAACGGACCGTACGGCCCTTCGTTCGACGCAAGCTTCACGACCCGCTCGAGCCCGAGCTCGCGCTGCACCTCTTCGATCGGCTTACCCGGCTCGTACGGGACGATTCCCGCAAGAGCGGGCCGCAGCAAGCCGGGAGGAACTTGCACTACCGTCCGGGCGTCTCGCCCGACTTCTTTCGCCAGAACCACAGCGCGCCGCCGACGGCCGCAACCATCGACGCAAGGGCGCTCTTGTTCAGCCCGGCGTGATCTCCCGTGCCCGGAACGGCCGCCTTCGCCTTCTGCTTGCCGAACTCCTTGGCCAGCTTCCAGACACCCCAGCCCAGTACGGCGTTGCGTCGGTTCACGATTCCCATGGGTCTCCTTTCGTGGGCGAGCCTACCAAGGCGGCTTTCCCGCCAGGACGAAGGCTTACGCGTGAGGAAGGAGCGTCGAGCCGGGCCGGACTTCGCCGGTTACTTGCCGTTGCTCTTGCCGTTCCCGTTGCCGTTGCCATTGCCCTGACCGGACGGCGGCTTGACGTCGAACGGTCCAGGGGGCAGATGCGTCTTCGGCTTGGAGCTCTGCTTCGGCTTCGGCTTCGTCTTCTGAGGAACGTGGCGGCGCACGGGATGAGCCGGGCGGGTAGCTCGACCGTTCACGTGACGAGCAGCGACCCCCGCGTCACCACGGTAATGAACCTTCTGGTTGCCCTTGCCGTGCGTCTTGAGCTTCTGCGCATTCTTCGCATGCGCTGCCGCTGCTTTACCGACCCCGGCGTTGCCCCGCTTCGACTGCGAAGGCGGAGCTCCGTGCACCTTCTTCGGTGCGAGACCTGACGCGGCCGCCGCGGCGGCCGGGACCTGCTTCGCGGGCTTGGCGGAGCTGGGCTGTGGATGCCAGGGTGCGTGGCGAACGCCCTCGTACGAAGCACCGCCGATGGCGACGCCGGCGGTGAGCGCTGCCGCCGCCTTGAGCGCAAGGCCGGTTCCCACGGCGGCGCCACCGCCGCCGCCAAAGAGGGACATGAGGGAACTGGGCACCGGAACGAGGGCAAGCGTCTTGAGCGCGCCCCGCTGGGCTCGCTGTCGTCGGGCGAAGCCGGCGCACTCTGCGCACTCGCGTAGGTGTCCGCGCAGCTGTCCGCGCTCCTGCCGCGTCAGGCGTCCGTCGAGCTGGCGGGAGATCGCGAACTCCGCTTCGCCGCAGGTGATCGATCCTTCGAGCTGTTCGCGCAACGCACGACGTGCACGGAAGATGAGCGTCTCGACTGCGCTCGTCGAGACCTCGAGGACCTCGGCGATCTCGGCGTACGAGCGGCCCTCGAGCTCGCGCATCACGAGTGCCGCACGCTGGTTGAAAGCAAGATGACTGAGCGCGCGCCGGATGTCGTCGCCCGTCGGCGTGTCGTCTTCGCCGATCGTGTCGGCGATGTCGTCCTCGAAGGACACCTCGGCCGGTCGCCTGGAGGACTGGCGGAACCGCTGCCGGCAGACGTTGTGGGCGATGGCGATCAGCCAGTGCTGGGGCTTCTCCGGGCGGCTTCCCTTCTCGACGTAGGCGCGATAGGCGTTCAGGAAGGTCGTCTGGGTGACGTCCTCGGCGTCGGCGGGATTCCGCATGACGGCGAGCGCGTACCGATACACGTCTCCGACGTGTCGTTTGTAGAGGCGCTCGAAGGCCCGGTCAGGGCGAGGCCTCGCCGCCAGCAGGGGGGTCATGCTCTAGTAGATACCCGCTCGGCGGGAATCTTGCGTCCCCCGGACTAGGGAAGCGGCGTTCCTCCAGGCAATTTCGGGGCTTCGACCGGCGGAACCGGCACAACCGGCACGGGCGGCACCTTGACCGGAAGGGCCGCGACGGGGGGCTCGAGCGCCTTCTGAGCCTCTCCGACCAGGCTCACGGCCTGGTCAGTCATCTGGGAGACCGGGGTGAGCGGGCTCGACTTGATCGTCGCACTGGGGGCAGAGCCTGCCGGCGCCTGGGCCAAGGGCTGACCGCTTGGCTGTGGCCCCAGCCCCAGCTCGCCGGCGCGCTGCGAACCGACCCCAATCCCCTTCGCCCCTGCCCGCCCCGTCTTCGCTGCCGGGGCCCGGGCGCCTCTCGGGGCGCTCGCGGCGCGAACCCCGCGCGTCGGAAAGACGGCGGCAAGCTGCCACGAAGGGGCGGCGATCCGCTGTGCCGAGGGACGTGCCGCCGAGGCGGGACCGTTGCGATCGCTGCTGATGCCGGTAGCGAGAGCGCCGGCAAAGATCGCGACCGCCGCCTTCACGAGCAGCCCACCGCCCGCCACCGCGCCGCCCCCGGCGACCACACCGCCCGTATCGAAGAACTGCGTCAGCGATGTCGGCAGCGGCACCACGACAAGCGACCGGAGCGCAGAGGCCTTGAGCCGCAACGACCGACGGGCGCGGAAGATCAATGTCTCGACTGCAGAGACCGAAACCCCGATCGTGTCGGCGATCTCGGCGTACGAGCGACCTTCGAGCTCGCGCAGGACGAGCGCGGAGCGTTGGTTGAACGGCAGTCGCCCGAGCGCGTCCAGGACGCCCTGCAGGTCAGGCCGATCTTCTTCCGGCACTGCGATCAGGTCGACATGATCCTCGAGCGGAACCTCCCTGACCCGACGGCTCGCCCGCGCATAGCGGGTGCGCGCAACGTTGTGCGCGATCTTGATCAACCAGTTCTGAGGCTTCTCGATCTCGACGCCCTTGACGTACGCGCGGTACGCATTCAGGAACGTCGTCTGAGTCAGATCCTCCGCGTCGGCGGGATTACGCAGAAGCGCGAGCGCGTAGTGATAGACGTCTTTGACGTATCGTCGGTAGAGAGACTCGAAGGCCTGATCTCGAGCTAGGACCGGGATCTCTGGCGCTGCGGTCGCCACGATGCTGATGGAACGAACCTGGGCCGCGCCGGGATACGGCCTGCTTTGTCATTTGAAAACCATATGCCGGCGAATGCCGGCTGTCTACGCGGCTATGCGGTCGTCTTCGCGCGCTGGCGGATCGGCACGTGGATCGGGCGGCCGAGCGCCACGAGACCGGCTTCCTTGATCGCCTCCGACAGGGTCGGATGTGCGGCCATCCCGTCCGCCACGGTCTCCACCGTCGCTTCGGCGTCGATCGCGACGACGCCGGCCTCGATCAGATCGGTGACGTGCGGACCGACCATCACCAGGCCGAGCAGCTCTCCGTAACGCGTTTCGTGAATCGACTTCACCCAGCCGGTGGTGTCGTTCTGCATGACCGCGCGCGCGTTCGCCACCCACGGGAACATGCCGGTCGCGACGTCGTCGCCGTATTGCTCTCGCGCCTCGGCTTCGGTGAGGCCGACGCCGGCGATCTCCGGATCCGTGTAGATCGGACGCGGAACCGCCCGGTTGTCGACCACGGCATCGTGACCGCAGGCGTTCTCGGCGGCAACCTCTCCCTCACGAAACGCCGTGTGCGCGAGCTGCCAGTAGCCGGCGCAGTCGCCGACTGCATAGATGTGCTCGACCGTCGTCCGCCGGTGCTCGTCTGCGGCGATCCCCTTGCGCTTGTCGAACTCGACGCCGATCGTCTCGAGCCCGATCCCTTCGACGTTCGGGCCACGGCCGACGCTGACGAGCATCAGGTCAGCCTCGACCGTCTCGCCGTCGCCGAAGTGCACGGTCAGCGCGCCACCCTTCTCGTCCACCTTCGTGCACTGCTTCTCGAGGTGAAGCGTGATCCCCCGCTTGCCGAATTGCTTCGCCAGCTCCTTTGACGCATCCGCGTCTTCCTGCGGAATGAGCGCCGGCAGCATCTCGATGATCGTCACCTCGCTGCCGAACCGGCGGAAGATCGAGGCGAACTCGCACCCGATGATGCCGCCGCCAAGCACGACGAGCCGCTTAGGCACTTCCGTCTGTGCCAGCAGGCCCTCCGAGTCGACACAGCGGTCGGAATCGAGGCCTTCGATCGGAGGACGCAGCGGGAACGAGCCCGTCGCGATGATCGCCTGCTTGAAGGTGACGTCCTCCCCGCCTTCGACGGCGATCGTGTGCGCATCCTCGAACGTGCCGTTGCCCTTGACCCACTCGACGCCGTTCGCCTTGAAGAGCGAGGCGACGCCCGACGTCATCTGGTTGACGACGCCCGCCTTCCACTCGTTCGCCTTGCCGAACTCGAGCTGGAAGCCGCCGAGCTTGACGCCGAGCTTGTCCAACGTGTGCTCGGCCTCTTTCAGAGCGAACGCGGTCTGCACCCAGGCCTTGGTCGGGATGCATCCGATCCGCAGGCAGGTGCCGCCGAGCTCGGGCTCGCGCTCGATGCAGGCAACTTTCACCCCGAGCTGCGCAGCCCGAATGGCCGCGGTGTAGCCACCTGGCCCCCCTCCGAGAACAGCGACGTCGACTTCCATCAGGGTCGATCGTACAGATCCGTCAGTTCTCGAAAGCACCTCGGCAGGTCGAGAAAATCGGTGTTGTCGGAGATGGCATCCACCGAACCGGCTTCGTGGTCGATTGCACGAACCGCCGGGTCTGTGATTGCAGCGCGCAGCGAGTCCACGAAGCGATCTGCGAACAAGACCTGAAACGGCCGACCCCAGAACGCCCGCACATTCGGATCGACCGATTCCGTCACACCGAGCTCGTTGTGACGCCGCGCGACAGCTTCGTACGCGTCGACGAGGCCGGCCTCCCGCGCACGCCAGTCTTCGCCTGCGAGCGTCCGTGCGAGCGCTTCCCCTTCTGGACGGTTCAACTCTGCGTACGCGGAACCCAGCCACTTCCAGTACGGCGGGTAACGGCGTTCCTGCAGCAAAGCAAGCCGCAGCAGATCGCGAACGAGAGAGGCGGCGATCACCCGCGACCCGAGGTCATCCCCGCGCGACCCCGTGCGACCTACGAAATGTTCGAGCTGTGCGACACGCCGCCACTGGCTTGCCATCACAAGCAACCAGACGTCATGCGGATACCAGCTGAGCTTGTCCCGCAGCCGCGTCAGCTCGCCGACCGAGTCGGAGAAGACCTCACCTGAGGTGAACTCGAGCAGACGCTGCGTAGGAGTCGCGAGCCAATCGGCCACATCGAAGTCTTGAAGGAGGTCCACCCCGAGCTCTGCACGCACGTAGTCGCCGAGGAGGAGCGTCTCGACACCATGGTTCACCGGCCCCACGTCGAGCTCGGCGATCGCAACCGTGCCCGCCTCTTCTGTAGGCCCGAAGTGTGTGGAGAACCCGGCAAAGCTGGTGGGGAGCTGTTCGGCGAGCGTCTGCCGCAAGTCCCTCGCCTCGGCGAGATCACGGACAAACAGCTGGACACGCGGGCCCCATTGATGATCACGAGAGCGTTCGTCGTCGAACCCGAGCACCTCGGAGCCGTGCCCGATGAGCGCGGCTGCGTGCTCCATGTCGCCGAAGTTGTGCTCGACGACGGGGCGCACGGCATCGAAGTAGAAGCGCCTCGAGAGCTCGAGGCCTCGCACCCCTACAAGTCCGCCTTCATCGTTACCGTCCCGTCTTTTTCCTCGACGGCGTGAAAGCCGTACCGCTCGTAGAGCTTCGTCATCCCCTTCTCGGCACTCAGGCTGATCCCGGAATGGCCTTCCTGCCTGGCCTTCTCAAGCAGCGCGGTCATCAGCTGGCCGCCGAGCCCTCCGCCGCGACGGCTCGGGACGACGGCGATCGTCAGCTCGGGCGTCTGCTCGTCGACGAAGCCGAAACCCGGAGCCGCGGCAGGGAAGAGGCGGTACCACGCAGCTCCGATCGGACCCGCCTCCCACGCCACGAGCCCGGCGTCGCCCGGACGACCCCAGTTGTTCACGTACCGGGCGACAGGCTGGTCGGGATCCTCGTTGAGACGCCAGTGGTAGGCGTGCTTGAGCATGTCGCGGAGGAAGCGGACGTCCTGTGGCCCGGCCTGGCGGATCACGTTTCAGAGTCTAAGCGGGACTCACTCGAAAGAGTGATCCTTTGCGAGCCCCGCAAGAAGGTGCCTCGGCCGGCATCTCCAAGGTTATGAAACGTGACGATGATCGGCGGACCGAGTTCGGGAACGGCCTGCGTGGCCGCCTGCTCCGGCGCCGTGCGTTGCGACTGGGTCCCGCAGACGGCCGTGTCCGCCTCCCCGCGCCGCTCGTACAGCGTCCTTCCGCGCTCTAGAAAAACCTAGAGCCTCGGCGCACCGCAGAGCCCGAGGCAAGAGCAAGACCGAGGCGAATCACGTCGCGATCAGGCACGTCCTTGGCCGTCCACGTCACGTAGGCCGAGCTCACGAGCGGCCCACGGAAGCGCGACCTCAAGCTGACGCCGCTGCACCTCGCGGACGGCCGGGGCGGTCGGCGGGGCCGGTAGACCGACGCGGGCCGCAAAGTAGCCGGCAATCAGCGCCGCCTGACCGTTCGAATCGGCAACGAGCGCCCAGGGCTCTGGACCACCTTCGGTTCGAAGGCTGGGCGCCCAGGCAACTGAGTCCAGCAATGGATTGCCGACACAGGCGTGGTTCCAGTCCACGAGGACGGCGCGATCTCCACGAATGCAAAGGTTGTCGCTTCGTACGTCCATGTGCAGCAGCGCATCACCTCCGAGGTCGCAATCGGCGGACGCCTGCGTGAGCCGGGGTAGTGCTTCCGCGAGCCATTCGCGCGAACAGATCCCGGTCGAGAGAAACGGCTCGGGCCGAGCGGCGACAACGGGCCACCCATCGAGGTCGTCGCGGAGGCTCTCGAGGGCGGGGAGCCCTGCCGGTGGAGTCATTGCATGTACGGCCTCGAGCGCCTCGACGACGAGCGAGACCTGGTGGGGACTCCACGGTGGGGGCCAGTGGGCGTCACCGAGATCCTCGAGCACGAGCACCGTCGTTTCCTCGGAATCGTGCCATCCCAACAAGGACGGTAGGAACGGAGCGTCGAGGACGGAATAGACGCGCGCTTCGTTTCGAAGCCATCCAGCTGCAAGCTCGTCGAGCGCGACCTTCGCGAACGCGCGGCGGCCGTCGTCGAGCTCGACCATCCATTTCGCCGTATTCGTGGCGTAGCCGCCTCCCCGAACGCTCTCCCACCTGACCGGAACGCCGCCGACTGCGGCCGCGATCTCAGGTTCCGGAAAGTTCCTGGGCAAACTGAAGGCGGTTTCCGTCGGGGTCGAACACGTCGACGAGCCGCATCTCGCCGTGTAGCTCGAACACCACGCCGACCTCGACGCCGCCGTTTCGCAGATCTTCTGCGACGGCCTTGACGTCTTCGACATCGACGTGGGCGACGCCGCCCTCCTCCTGCGGCTCACCCTCGGCAAGACCGATCTCCATTCCGTTTCGCTCGAGCTTGACCCAGCCGCCGTCCGCATCGACGTACGTCTCGTCGAAACCGAGCTTGCCCGTGTAGAACGCGCGCCCGGCCTGGAGGTCTCGTACCTGGTACCAGACGGGGGTCAAAGCGCGAGACCCGGCTCTTCGAGGAACGCCTTGACGTCCCGCAGGAACTCGGCACCCGTTGCACCGTCGATGGCGCGATGGTCACAGGTGAGGGTGAGCTCCATGCGCGGCCGCACGGCGGGCCGGCCGTCGACCGCCACGACCCGGTCCTCGATCGAGCCCACCGCGAGGATCGCCGCCTGTGGGGGATTGAGCACCGCGACGAACCGCTCGATGCCGAACATCCCGAGGTTCGAGATCGTGAACGTTCCGCCGTCGAGGTCGGACTGCTGGAGCTTTCCGGCGCGCGCCCGTTCGACGACCGCCGCGCGCGTTGCTGCAATCTCCGCGATCGACTTGCGCTCGCACCCGGGGATGACCGGCACGACAAGCCCGTTCGGGACGGCGACGGCGATACCGATGTTTGCGGTCGGATAGAGCTCGACTGCGTCGCCCTTGTAGAGCGCGTTGACCGGGCGGTGTCGGATCAGCGCGGCCGCACATACCTTCGTGAGCAGATCGGAGATCGTCGGCTTGACGCTGCCCTCGGCGTTCAACTCGACGAGTCGCTTGCGCAACTCGAGCGCACGGCCCATGTCGACGGTGATTCCGAGCTGGAAGACCGGCGCCTGCCACGCTTCCGTGAGCCGGCGCGCGATCGTCTTGCGCATTGAAGAGAGCTGCTGCACCTCGACGCCCTCGGTGGCGGCCGGCGCTGCGAGCTGAACGGGCCCCGCAGACGCGGCCGAGCGTTCGACGTCCTCGGCGACTACGCGCCCATCCGGGCCGGTGCCGGCCACGGCGCTGAGGTCGATCCCGCGCTCGCGTGCGATCCGCCGCGCCAGCGGCGAGGCCTTGACGCGCCCGCCGTTGTCACCGGACGGCTGCGGAATCTCGGTGACCTGTTCGTTCATCTGGGACGACGCGCGCCTGCCTTGCTCACGGTCTTGTTCACGCGCGCGCGCGGCAGAGCCCTCCTCCTGCGCGTCCTCGCCGACCGCCTGGGCGCCGGCCCCATCGCCGGCCGGCTTCTCGACCTCCGTCGCGACCTCTTCCCCTTGCTCACCGATGACCGCGATCGTCTTGCCGACCTCGACCTCACCCGACGAGATGGCGATCTTCAACAGCACCCCAGACGCGTCGGCCTCGACTTCCTGCGTGACCTTGTCCGTGTCGAGCTCGTACAGCGGCTCGCCCTTCTCGACCTTGTCGCCCTCCGACTTCAGCCACTTGACGATCGTCCCGGACTCCATGCCCTGGCCGAGCCGCGGCAGCTTGATCTCAGTTGCCATCTGACGTTCGTCCCACGGTTCGGTAGATCGCAGCGAGCACGTCGGCCTGGTGCGGCACGACGAACTCCTCCATCACCGGCGCGAACGGCAACGGCGCGAACTTCGCCCCGACGCGTTCGACCGGCGCGTCGAGCCAGTCGAAGGCGCCGTACTGGATCACGGCCGCAACCTCGGCGCCGAACCCGCCGCGCGTGACCGCCTCGTGCGCCACGACGCAGCGGTTCGTCTTCTTCACGGACGAGATCAACGCCTCCTCGTCGAGAGGCTGCAACGTCCTGGGATCGACGACTTCGACCGAGACTCCCTCCTTCTCGGCCTCCTCTGCAGCCGCCAGCGATTCGTGCACGAGCCTGCCGGTTGCGATCACCGTCACGTCGTCGCCCTGCCGGTGGGTTCGCGCCTTCCCGAGCGGGATCGGCTCGAGCTCGTCGGGCACGTCTTCCTTGAGCCCGTAGAGCGTTCGGTGCTCGAAGAAGACGACGGGGTTGTCGTCGTAGATCGAGGACCACAGCAATCCGCGCACATCGGTGGGTGTCGAGGCGAACACGACCTTCAATCCCGGAATGTGGACGAACCACGACTCGAGCTGCTGTGCGTGCTGCGCGCCCGGCGACCACCCGGCGCCGCCCTGCGTGCGAAAGGTGACCGGCACGGTCAGTTGTCCCCCCGACATGTAGCGGTGCTTCGCGCCCTGGTTGACGATCTGCTCCGT
>Ga0307310_10001012_pt1 | contig 10203 bp, 10 predicted proteins | sample ER_DNA_197_FD_194502 | JGI IMG/M metagenome (GOLD analysis project Ga0307310, IMG submission 194502) | Bulk soil microbial communities from the East River watershed near Crested Butte, Colorado, United States - ER_DNA_197 | ecosystem: Environmental > Terrestrial > Soil > Floodplain | place...
GGATCGGGTTCGGCAGATCGATCGTCCTGCCGGCACGCTGGAGCTGCACGAGTGGGTAGTAGATCCCGTCCGGCACGATCTCCCCCGACGCATCCCGCCCGTCCCAGCGCACATGGACATCGCCCTGTGGAAACGACCCCTCGGCGACGGTCAGCTCGCCGGACCCGGTCCGGATTGCGATGCGAAGGTGGTCCGCCCTGCGCAGCGAGAAGTCGATGTTCGCCGCCTTCGTGGCGCAGCGGCAAACGGGCGAGAAGACGTCCGAGACGCGCGTCTGGGAGATGGGGCTAGGCTCGAGCTTCAGGCGCTGCGTCACCGCGAATGCCGTCGCGGTCGCCACGATGAGCAGGAGCGCGAGGATGGTCGGTGCGTTGCGGCTCACGGAGCCGCGATTCTACGACTACGTCCTATATGCCTCGATCAGTACCTCGGCGACCTCGGGCCGGGAGAACTGCTCCGGCGGAAGCTCGCCCGCTTCGAGCATCTCCCTGACCTTCGTGCCCGAGAGGAAGACGTGATCGTCCCCGCCGTGCGGACAGGTCTTCGCAGAGGCCATCGAACCGCACGCCTTGCACCAGAACGAGTGCTCGAAGAACATCGGCTCGATGTCGAGCTCGTGCGGTTCGAACTCGTCGAAGATCAACTGCGCGTCGTACGTACCGTAATAGTCGCCCACACCTGCGTGGTCGCGGCCGACGATGAAGTGCGAGCAGCCGTAGTTCTTGCGGCAGATCGCGTGCCAGATCGCCTCGCGCGGCCCGGCGTAGCGCATTGCGGCCGGGAAGGCGGAGAGCACGACCCGGTCGGACGGGTAGTAGCCGTCGAGCAGGACGCGGTAGCACTCGACACGCGTTGCGGCCGGAACGTCGTCCGACTTCGTGTCGCCGACGAGCGGATGCACGAGCAGGCCGTCGACGGTTTCGAGCGCGACCTTGGTCAGATACTCGTGCGCACGGTGGATCGGGTTCCGCGTCTGGAAGCCGACGACACGGCGCCAACCGCGCTCGGCGAACTCTGCACGTGTCTCCGCCGGGTCCTTCGCCAGTTCGGGGAAGGACGGCTCCGCACGCTCGAATACGGTCACGCGACCCGCGAGATATAGGGGCTTCTGCGCGTACAACCGTGCCACGCCGGGATGAGCCTCGTCGGTGGTGCGAAACGCCTGCTGCGCCTCGCGCTGCTTGTCGTACTCGTAGGTCTCCTCGACCTCGAGCACTGCGAAGTGCTTGCCGCTCTCGTCCGCGAGAACGACCCGGTCGCCGTCGGGCGCTGAGTCGACCGCCAGACACACCGGTAGCGCCCAGGGGAGGCCGTTCGCGAGCCGCATCGTGTCCAGCACGGCCTCGTAGTCCTTGTGACCCATGAAGCCTTCGAGCGGCGACAGCGCGCCCGAGGCGACCATGTCCAGGTCGGAGAGCTCGCGCGACGTGAGCGTCAAGATCTCGAGCATGTCGACGTCGTCGGGGCGCTCTCCAATCGTCCTGTCGACGAGCCTGCCGCCGTGCGGCGGGATCAGCTTCGTCTCGATGGCGACGCTCATGCTGTAACTCCCGCCGGAATCAGCCCGCGCTCCTCGAGATGCTGCAGGATCAGCTGGGCGCTCTCCTCGGGCTCGTGCTGCTCGGTGTCGATGCGTACGTCGGGATTGCTCGGGTCCTCGTACGGATCGTCGACGCCGGTGAAGCCCTTGATCTCGCCCTTGAAAGCCTTCTCGTAGAGGCCCTTGACGTCGCGGCGGGCGCATTCCTCCACCGACGTCGCGATGTGCACCTCGACGAACGTGCCCCACTCCTCGACGAGCTCGCGCGCCTTTTGACGCGTCGCTTGGTAAGGGGAGATCGCAGCCGCGATCACGGCAGCGCCGTGCCGGGTAAGGCGTGCGGCAACCCACCCGATGCGCTCGATGTTCGCGTCTCGGTCTTCCTTCGAGAAGCCCAGACCCTTTGACAGATGCGTGCGAACCGTGTCCCCGTCGAGGTACTCGACGATGGGGCCGCGCTCTTCGATCGCGGGACCGACGAGATGCGCGATCGTCGTCTTCCCCGAGCCCGACAGGCCTGTGAACCAGAGCGTGAAGCCGCCTTCGCGTCGTCGCTCGGTCTCCGGGTGCTCGTGGGCGTAGATGTGCTCAGTCACTGCTCTCCTTCACTAGTCGCGTATTGCCATGGATGCCGCACTCGAGCTTGTCCGATCCGGCCCAGCGTCCCGCACGTTCATCCTCGCCGGCGACGACGGGTCGCGTGCACGGGATGCAGCCGATCGACGGATAGCCCGCGTCGTGCAGCGGGTTGTACGGAATCTCGTTCACGTGGATGTAGGCCTGGACGCGCTTCGCGTCCCAGTCCACGATCGGTTGGATTTTCCAGACGCCGTAGCGCTCCGACCACTCGACGCGCTTTGCATCTGCGCGCGTCAGCGCCTGCTCGCGCCGGATGCCGGTGATCCAGGCGTCGTACGGCGCGAGCGCGCGCTCGAGCGGCTCGACCTTCCGGATGTGACAGCAGCGATCGGGGTCGCTCTCCCAGAGGTTCGGCCCCTCCTGAATCGCCTGCTGCGCGACGGTGATCACCTCGGGTCGCTCGAGCGTGAGGCCGTAGCGCTCGACGAGGCGGTCGCGCGTCTCGTAGGTCTCCTTGAAGAAGAGCTGCGTATCGAGCTCGACGACCGGAATGTTGAGGCCGAGCTCGCCGAACACCATGTGCAGGAGCACGGAGGACTGCCGCTGCCACGAACACGTGAGGCACATGCGGTCGCCGAACTGCTGATACGCCCAGAGCACGGCCTCTTCGGCCGTCATCGCCTCGACGTCAGGAAGCTGGAGTGCCGGCACGGTCGCCAAGGAGCACCTCCTTCAACGTGTCGCCGCGGAGGCCGCGGCGGAGCGTCTCGAGCGCAATGACCTCTTCCGGAGGGATGTTCCCGAGGTTCACGGCGGGCCCGAACTCCTTGATGAACCACGCCTGCGCCGACTTGGTCGGCGCCTCGAAGACGACGTCCTCGAGCGGCACGACGTCTGCGATCTCGCCGACGAGCTCGGTGCGCATGTCGCCGGACTTGCTGAAGATCCCCGCGGTCCCGCCCTCGCGCGCCTCGGTGATCACCTTCCAGGCGCCCGCGTCGAGCTCCTCGCGCAGCCACTTCGTCCATTCGTCGGCCGTGAACTCGACGTCGGCGTCCTTCGACCCGACCTCGGACAGAACGGTGAAGTCGCGCGCAAACTCGTCGATCAGCTCGAGCTTGCGCTCGCGCGGCAGGTCGATCACGCCGTCGGAGATCTCGACATGCGTCAGACCGAGACCTTGCAGCCAACGCTTGTAGCCCTCGATCTTGTCCTGCACGAAGACGACCTCGAAAAACGTGCCGCCGATGACGACCGGCTTTCCGCGCAGCACGTCGAGCTTCGCGGGCAGGTTCCGGGTCACGTAGGCGGTGCCCCAGCCGAGCTTCACGATGTCGATGTAGTCGCCCGAGGTCTCGAGCACGTCCTCCCAGGCGCGCGGGCCGAGGCCCTTGTCGATCACGTGCGTGAGCCCGCCGGGGCGCGGCGTCAGGCCCAGGTCAAAGCCGCTCATAGAGCTCCTCCAGCTTGGCCTTGGCACGCTCCTGCACGTCGTGGAAGAGCGAGTTGCCGTGCGAGTCGATGCCGACGGTGAGCGGGCCGAAGTCCTTGACTCGGAACTTCCAGAGGCACTCCGGCATGAGCTCTTCCCACGCCACCTCCTCGATCTCCTCGATCTGCGTCGTCTCGAGTGCGGCCGCTCCGCCGACGATCGCGAAGTAGACCATCCCCAGTCGCTGCATCGGCTCGATCGCTTCGTCGGGGAGCCCGCCCTTGCCGCAGATCGCGCGGACTCCGTACTGCGAGCCGAGGCCTTCCGTGAAGCGCACCATGCGCGCCGAGGTCGTCGTGCCGATGCAGATCTTCTCGTACTTGCCGGGGCCGAGCTTGCGCACGCCGGGCGCCGTGTGCAGTAGGAACGCGCCGTTGAGATCCATCGGCGGTTCGATGCCCTGGTCGAAGATCCGGATCTGCGTACGATCGCGGATACCGATGATGTGACCGTCCACGGTGACCTCGTCGCCGGCACGCAGCTCACGGATCGCCTCTTCCGACGCAGGAAACTGCATGCGAACCGCCGCCATCTAACACACCTCCCAAAGAGCCGGGGTCAGACGCTTGCTCTTTAGGACACCGGCCGGAGCAGCCTGGCCCTCAAAGGCTGGGGTCAGACCCTTGCAGTTCGAGTCGTGGCTTCTGTGGCCACGGTTAGAACTCACGGTCGAACTCCACCTCTCCGTTCGCGGTCACGTGCGCGCTCGCGCGGCGCGCGGCCCAGCACTGGTAGTTGACCGCGACCGGGTTCAGCGTCATGTGCGTGTCCGCATGCTCGACGTGGCACGACAGCACCGTGACGTCGCCGCCGAGACCCATCGGGCCGATTCCCGTCTCGTTGAGCAGCTCATAGAGCTCCTCTTCGAGCTTGGCCACGTGCGGATCGGCGTTGCGCGTGCCGACGGGACGTGCGATCGCCTCCTTGGCGAGATACATCGCGTAGTCGGCGCTGCCACCGATGCCGACGCCGACGATGCCGGGCGGGCACGGCTTGCCGCCGGCGCCGACGATCGACTCGAGCACGAACTTCTTCACGCCTTTCACGCCGTCGGCCGGGACGCACATCTTCAGGAAGCTCATGTTCTCGCTGCCCGATCCCTTCGGCACGCACTTCACGTCGAGTCCGTCCCAATCGGGAATGAACTCCCAGTGCACGATCGGTAACCGGTAGCCGGTGTTCGGTCCGGTGTTCTCGCGTGTGATCGTGTGCACGGCGTTCGAGCGCAGCGGATGTTCGACCGTCGCGCGCTCAGTTCCGGTCTTGAGCGCGGCGTAAATTCGGGCCGGATGCAGGGGAAAATGCTCGCCGACACGACACGTGTAGACGGCGATTCCCGTGTCCTGGCAGACGAGGTTCTTCTCGAATTCGGCGATGTTGACGTTCTTGAGAATCGTCTGCAGGACGCGCTGTCCGGGCACGGACGTCTCCCTGTTCGCAGCGTCCGCGAGCGCGTCGCGCAGGTCCTGCGGGATGTCCTTCAGCGCCCAGACGTAGAGGTATGCCGCAGCGTCTTCGACTGCGGCTTCGAGATCGGTGATCGTGATGGTGCTCATACCTTCGCTTTCTCCGCGGCGGCCTTGCCGGCACGGCGTCCGAACACACAACATTCAAGAAGCGAATTTCCCATCATGCGGTTGCGGCCGTGCGTGCCGCCGGCGATCTCGCCGCATGCATAGAGCCCTTCGAGCGTCGTCTCGGCATTCGCGTCGATCACGAGGCCGCCGTTCTGGTAGTGGAGGACCGGATACGTGAACAGTCGTTCGTGCAGCGGGTCGATCCCGCCCGCACGGTACCGGCGCAGCATGTACGGCAGCGACACGTTGGCGTCGGCCTCCGCGATGCGCGTCGTGTCGAGATAGACGGCCGGCCTTCCGTCCGGAGTTTCGACGCCTTTGCCCTTCTCGACCTCCTCGACGATCGCCTCGCTGACGGCGTCGCGAGGGCCGAGGGAATCGGTGAACTCCTCGCCGTCGGCATTGAGCAGAACGGCACCGTAGGCGCGAGTCGTCTCGGGGATGGAGTAGCCCTGCATGTTCTGCGGCCACGCGCCGCCGTTGGGGTGGTACTGGAGCGCGTCGAAGTCGCGCAGCTCGGCGCCGAGGTCGACTGCAATCTGCGTCACCTCGCCGGTCGCGCCCGGATGATTCGTCGAGAGCTCGCCGCGCTCTTCGGCGACGCGGAAGCACCGCCCGCCCGCTGCGAGGACCACCGTCGTGGCGTCGATCGTGTGATCCCCGCAGCGTGCGCGCCAGCCGTTCTCGGTCCGGGCGAGGTCGACGAGCGGTGACTTGGGAAAGGTCTGGATGCCGGAGCTTTCGGCGGAGTCGCGCAGCGCGGTCGTGATCGCGTGCCCCGTTCGGTCACCGACCTGCAGGAGCCGCTTGCGCGACGCGCCGCCGCAACGAGCGAGGCGATAGCCGCCGTTCTCGCGCGTGAACTCGACGCCGAGCTCCTCGAGCCAATGGATTGCGGACGGCGCCTCGCCGGTCAGGATCTCCACCAGTGCACGGTCGGCCGTCTCGTGGGACGACTTCCACACGTCCTCGGCGTGCTGCTCGGGCGAGTCGTCCTCCCCGAACGCGGCCTGGATGCCGCCCTGCGCCTTGGCGGAGTTGCAGGACTGAAGCGCGCCCTTCGTCGCCAGTGCAACCCGGGCGCCGGCCCGCTGAGCGGAGACCGCAGCCGCGAGCCCGGAGGCTCCGCTGCCGATCACGAGCACGTCAAAGAGGGAGTCCGCCACGACCAGCAGACCTTACCACGATTCGGCTAATCCGACGTATTAGCCGTCGTTATTCAGTAGATAGAGCGCAACAGTTCCTCGACCTCGGCCGGACTCGCCTGTCGTGGGTTCGCCTTGGCGCCCGCGCGCTCGACCGTCGCAGCTGCGATCTCGCCGAGCTTTTCCTCCGGCACCCCGAAGTCGCGCAGCCGCTCGAACCCTCCGAGCCGCGCGAGCTCCTCCACCCGCGCAGCCGGATCTTCGGTGCCGAGTGCCTCGCCGAATCGGCGCACGGCCTCGGGCTCCACCTGCGCGTTGAAGCGCAGCGCTGCCGGCAGCGCGAGCGCGTTCATCGCGCCGTGAGGCAATCCATAGCGCCCGCCGAGGGCCTGTGCCATTGCATGACCGAGGGCGAGCATCGAGCCTCCGAGCGCCATCCCGGAGTGCATGGCTCCCTCCAGCAGCTTCGTCCGCGCCTCGAGATCGTGCGGCTCGTCGACGACGTGCGGCAGCCACTCGCCGATCAGCCGGGCCCCGGCGAGGGCGTGCTCGTCCGCCTCCGCGTTGTGGCCTTCGACGTAGAGCGCCTCCGCGCTGTGCGCGAGCGCGTTGAGCGCGGTGCCGACGGTCTCGGCGCGCGGGAGCGACAGTGTCAGCTCCGGCTCGTAGACGACGCCCCCGAGCCGGGCGCCGGCACCGCCGCCACGCATCCTGCGCTCAGGATCGCGGATCCCGTAGAACGAGGTCCATTCCGCTCCGCCGTACGTGGTGGGCACCGATACGACCGGCACGTTCGCCTCGGCCGAGACCGCCTTTCCGAGGTCGATTGCGCTGCCGCCGCCTACGGCGATCACGCCGTCTCCCGCGTACTCCGCGGCGGCTGCGACCCGATCTGATGGAACCTCGGTCCAGCGGGCCGCGGTGCGCACGCCGAGGTTCGTCCCGGCCCAGCGCTCGCTGGCGACGAGCAGCGGCTCCTCGATGCGGAGCCGGCCGAGCACGCCGGGGAGCTGGGCAAGACCCCAGCTGACGATCACGCCGGTAGGTGCTCCTGCGCAAAGGAGATGAACGCACGTGCGGCGCGCGTCTCGCTGCGCCCACTCGCACGGGCAAGGAAGATCTCGCGCACGGGGTCGAGCCCGCGGACGCGCGCGGTCGCGATGCGGCCGGCATCGAGGTCGGCCTCGATCGCCAGCCGGGAGATGAACGCGATGCCGTGTCCGGCGACCACCGCGCTCCGCACCGATTCCTGCAGCCCGAGCTCGAGGTGGACGTCGAGATCGCGCAGCCGCATCCCTGCCTTGCGCAACTCGTCCTCGATGACCTGACGGACGCCCGCACCTTCCTGCATCACGATCAGCTTCTCGCCCTTCAGGTCGTCGAGGGAGATCTTCTTGCCCGCGAAGCCATGACCCGACGGGCAGGCGAGCACGACCTCGTCGCTAAAAAACGGCTCGAACGCGACGCCACGATGGCGACGTCCCGCCCCGACGATGCCGAGCTCGAGCTCTCGGTCTCCGACCCGGTCGACGACGGTCTGCGTGTCGGAGACGGTGAGTCGCACCCGCACATTCGGATGCTGCTCCTGGAAATCGCAGAGCAACAGCGGGACGACCGTACCGCCGGGGCCCGTCGACGCCCCGAGTTCGAGCGTCCCAGTGATCGTCCCCTCGTCCTCCGCGTCGAGATCCTCGAGCAGATGTTCCTCAGCGGCGAGCAGGCGTTGCGCCGAGGTGTAGAGGCGGCGGCCGGCCTCGGTCGGCTCGACGCGCCGGCCGGAGCGATCGAGAAGCTGCCGCCCGAGCCGCTGCTCGAGCGAGCGGATCTGCAGGCTGACGGCCGGCTGGGTTACCCCGAGGCGCTCCGCCGCCTGGGAGAAGCTCTTCCGTTCGACGACGGCGCAGAATGCGGCCAGCTGACGCGTGTCCATAAGCATTCATTATGCAAACTCGGAGCCGGGTGAGGCAGGCTCTACGATCCTGGAGTGGCCATCACGCCGGAGTCGAGCGACTCTTTCATCCTGCGGTTCTCGGAGCTGACGGAGGGAAGTGAGACCCGGCCACATGACGCCGCGCTGCGTGCATTCGACATCGCGTTCTCGGCGTTCTTCCTGCTCGTGACGTTACCCGTCACGGTGCCGATCGCTCTTCTTCTGCTCGTAACCAACGGCAGGCCACTCCTCTACCGCGGCGAGCGAGTCGGACGCGGCGGGCACGTCTTCGAGATGCTCAAGTTCAGGACGCTGCGCCGGAACGCTGAGGAACGACTCGGCCCCTACCTCGGCGAGGAGCTCGTCAATCGAACGCGAGCAGAGGCGACCGCGATCGGCGGCTGGCTGCGTGCCACCCAGCTCGACGAGATCCCGCAGCTCTGGAACGTCGTGCGCGGGGACATGAGCCTCGTCGGGCCGAGGCCGATCAGGCCTCGCTTCTTCGCTGAGCTGGTGGAGGAGCTGCCGGCGTACTGGCAGCGGCTCGTCGTCCGGCCGGGGCTCACCGGCTTTGCCCAGGTGCGTCGCGGCTACGAGACCTCGATGGCGGAGAAGCTCGCGCACGACCTGGAGTGGATCGCGGATCGGTCGTTACGTCTGTATCTGCGCACGCTTGCCGCGACCGCGTGGCGCGTGCTGGGTCAGTTTGCGCGCGGAGTTACCGGCCGCTAGGCGCTAGCTAAACCTCGAGCCGTGCGTCCTCGAGGTCGAGGTCGCGGTACAGACGGCGCTCGACCTCGTCGTCGATGACCCCGCGGCGTCGAAGATCGACGATTGCGTCACGCTCGGCGTCGAACAACTCCCGGCGCAAACGCTGGTAATTGAGAGACTGCTCTTCGATCGCGCCGTCGTCGTTCTCGTCGAAGCGAGACAGAAATCGGTTGCGCCGGAAGCCGTAGAGACCGCGCAGCCGCTCGGCCGTCTCCTCTCGCACCCAGTCTTCACCCTGAAGCTCGTCGAGCCGTGCGAGCGCGGCATCTGCGGCCTTGATGCGCGCTTTGGCGTGTTCCTTCTCGTCGAGGTGGTCCGCTTCGATCCCGAGTGCCCGAATCACGACCGGCAACGTCAGACCCTGAACCACCAGGGTGCCGAGGATCACGCAGAACGTGAGGAACACGATCAGATCACGCTGCGGAAACGCGCTGCCCGCATCCGTCGTCAAGGGCACGGCCAGGGCAGCGGCGAGGGAGACGGCGCCCCGCATGCCTGCCCACGAAACCACGAATGCACGGCCGGGCGGTGGCGGCGGGTCGTTGGGGCCGAACGCGCCCAGAAACCTCCGCGGGAGGTACGTGAACACGGGCACGAAGATCATGCGCGCGACGACCACGGTCAGTGTGACGAGCAGGCCCCACCACATGAGCTCCGCCGCCGAGAATCCCGTGAGCGAGTCGAGGATCCGCGGCAGCTGAAGGCCGACGAGGACGAAGAGCAGGGCATTGAGAACGAAGGTGAAGATCTCCCAGGCGGCTCCTCCTTGAAGCCTCGTCTGGAAGGAGGTGAGCTCCGGCGTGCGCCAGCCGAGGTAAATGCCGGCGGTTACGACCGCGAGCACGCCGGACGCCGCGACGGCGTTGGCCGGGATGAACGCGAGGTAGCCGGTGAGGAGACCGATCGTCACCTCGACCGGCGGGTTGTCGAGCCGGCGCCGAACCGCCGCGACGAGGAAGCCGACGACGAGGCCGATCGCCACTCCGCCGACGACGCTCCACAACAGCCGCCACGACGCGTCCCAGACGGAGAACGAGCCGGCGACCGCTGCGGTGACCGCGACGCGGTAGAAGACGAGTGCCGTGCCGTCGTTGACGAGGCTCTCGCCCTCGACGATGGAGACGGTACGGCGCGGCACACCCAGCCGGCGCATGATCGCGGTTGCTGCG
>Ga0307310_10001019_pt1 | contig 10191 bp, 4 predicted proteins | sample ER_DNA_197_FD_194502 | JGI IMG/M metagenome (GOLD analysis project Ga0307310, IMG submission 194502) | Bulk soil microbial communities from the East River watershed near Crested Butte, Colorado, United States - ER_DNA_197 | ecosystem: Environmental > Terrestrial > Soil > Floodplain | place: USA...
GTAAAGCAGCGTGGGATCGATCGGTTTCGACAGGTAGCCGTCCATGCCAGCAGCCAGGCACCGCTCGCGGTCGCCCTTCATCGCGTGCGCGGTCATGGCGACGATGCGAATGTGACCGCCCCGCGTGAGCTCGCGCTGGCGGATCTCGGTAGTGGCGTCCAGCCCGCCCATTTCCGGCATCTGCACGTCCATCAGCACGACGTCGAAGGTTCCCCGTTCGAGCTCGGCCAGAGCCTCCAGTCCATTGTTGGCGACGGTGATGTTGTGTCCCCGTCTCGTGAGCAGCCCCACGGCGACGCGCTGGTTGACGATGTTGTCCTCCGCGAGCAGCACTCGTAACGCGCGCACCGCCTGTGGGGTGGCTGGTTTCGTCGAGCCACCCGCCTTCGGCGTGCGATAGAGGACCCGGCAGATAGCGTCGTGCAGATCGGACGCCTGGATCGGCTTGGTGAGATAGGCGGAGACGCCCAGTTCGCGGCAGCGCGAGGTTTCTCCGTGATGGCCCGACGAACTGAGCATCATGATCGTCGCTCCGGCCAGTTCCGGCCTGGCGGCGATTTGCTCGGCCACCTGGAACCCATCAAGTTCCGGCATGTTGACGTCGAGCAGGACGAGCACGAATGGGCAGCCGGCCTTCGCTGCTGCCGACAAGGTGGCGAGCGCCTCGCGGCCGCTCCCGACCGCCGTCGGCCGCGTATGCCAGCGCGTCAGCTGAGTATGCAGGATTCTCCGGTTGACGGCGTTGTCGTCGACGATCAGTACGGCTAGCTCGGCGAGCAGCGGCTCGGGGGCTTTTTCAGCCGTCCCCACGTCGGCCATGCTGAAGCCGGCGGTGAAATGAAAGTCGCTGCCTTTGCCGGGGGCGCTCTCGACCCAGATGCGTCCGCCCATCAGATGCACCAGGTTCGAGGAGATGGTCAGTCCGAGGCCCGTGCCGCCAAACCGCCGCGTCGTCGATCCGTCGGCCTGACTGAACGCCTCGAAGATCGTGGAGTGCTTCTCCGCCGGGATCCCGATACCGGTGTCGCTGACCTGGAAATGCAGCCTCGTGGCTCCCTCGCATCTGGTGTCTTCGCGAACCTCGAGCATCACGTGACCGTGCTCCGTGAACTTGATGGCGTTGCCGAGGAGATTCGTCAGGACCTGCTGGAGACGAACCGGATCGCCGACGATTCCTGACGGCACTCCGGGATCGATGTCGAACAGCAGCTCCAATCCTTTCTGATCCGCCTTGACGGCGAGAGGCTTGAGCATGTTGCCCACCACCTCCCGCACCGAGAAGGGAATGGATTCCAGCTCCAGCTTGCGCGATTCGATCTTGGAGAAGTCCAGGATGTCGTTGAGAATCGACAGCAGCGAATCGGCCGAAGACTTGACCGTGACGAGGTAGTCGCGCTGCTGCTCGGATAACTCGGTATCCAGGGCGAGCTCCGTCATGCCGATGACGCCGTTCATGGGCGTGCGGATCTCGTGGCTCATGTTGGCGAGGAATTCGCTCTTGACCCGGCTCGCTTCCATCGCCTTGTCGCGCGCGGACACGAGATCCGTGTTCGTGGCGCGGAGCTCCACCGTGCGGGCCTCGACGGTCTGCTCGAGCTCTTCCTGATGCCGCTGGAGCTTCCGGTCCCGCTCCTGAATCTCGCCGAGCATCTCGTTGAACCCGCTCACCAGCTCGCCGATTTCGTCGTGACCGAGCGGCTCGACCCGCAGATCGTACCGATGGTCACGAGTGACGACTCGGGTGACTTCCGTGAGCAGCAGGACGGGCGTTGAAATCACCCGCTGCAGGCGCCAGCCGAGGAGCAGCGCGATGCCGACCGCACCGATCAGCGCGAGGGTAATGATTCGTCCAAACTTGATCAGACGCTCCCTGACTTCCGAGACGTCGGATTCGACGACGACCATGCCGATCACCGCATTCTTGAGCGTGATGGGCCGGGCGATCAGCAGCCTGCTGTTGCTGAATGACTGCCACGGTTGATGCCTGTCCAGAATCTCCGCGCCCACCGTGGAGGGCGCAGTCGATGTCTGTCCTTCCCGGTGGTACTCGGCGAAAACCGTTTTGCCGTCGAGCAGGAAGATGGCGGCCGAGACGATGTGCTCGTTGATCGCGACCGCGCGGAGCGTGTCGGCGGCGCCGCTGCCGTCGCCGAACGCTATGGCCGCGGTGCTGTTCTCGCCGACGACGGCCGCCAGCAGCGCGGTGTCGCGGGCCAGCCGGTCGCGCGAACTGGAGACGTCGTATGCCACGATGAGGGCGCAGGCGACGACGACGGACGCGGTACTGGTTGCGACGCCGATCGCGGTCAGCTTTCGAGCCAGCGAAAGGTTTCTGAACCAGCGTTTAACGTTGGACATCTGTTGGGTCCTTGATGATCGTGGCGAGGCTGAGCAGCTTCGAGCTGATCTTGAGGCGCGCGCGGCGCGCCGCGCCGATGTTGACGGCAAACCGGATGTGGCCGTTCTCCAGAATGAGCTGAGCGACGCCGCCCGCTTCGGCAAATCGATCGCCATCGCCGACGGTAAAGATCGAGGTCCCGCTCAACGCGAAGAGAAGCTGGTCGGTTCGCCTCGCATCGGGGTCGCCCACGTAGACAAGATGACACTGGAGAACCGGACCATCGGCCACCTTCATGACTGACAGCGTCAGCGCATGGTCGTCGACGCTTCGTCCTTTGATTGTCTGCTCGAGGGCGTCGGCGACCGCCGTATCGCCGATCACGCACAGCGAGAGGCGTTGCCCCGGGGCCAGGATGTCGGCAGGCCATTCGATGAAGTTCACGAAGTTGAAGAGAAACGCCGCCTTCAGCGCAGGCGCGGTCACGCGCTGCGCGCCAACCGGCGCGCTCCACAGCAGGAGCAGCGCGGCAAGCACCACGGCAAGGCGTGCCCACGCCCGGCGAGCCCGAGGGTGATGCATCAGAATTTCCACGACAGGCTGACATTGACCGCGCGCGGCATGGCGGTGTTCATGAGAGTCTGGAACAACGGATATTCGGCATGCGCCGGGTCGACCAGGTTCTGGCCGGCCGCGATAGCCGACAGCCGCGTGTTGATCTTGAATTCGACGCGCGCGTCGGCGCGGGTATACGCCTCAGCGCCCATCTGGCGCAGGGCTCCGACCCGATACAGCGACCCGTCGAACTGAAGTCTCGGCGTCGGCCAGAGCGACGTGTGAAGCTGCCATTGGTGCTGAGGCGCATTCGCATCGAAGGCGGCCGTGGCGGCATCTTTGCTGGCCGCATCGGGACGCGGCGTCAGGTGAAAGCCCGAATAAGAAGCGTCGAGGCGCCACCAATCGGCCGGCGTCCAGTGGCCGGCGATTTCGATACCTGTGGTGGTGGCGCTAAGGAGGTTCTGGTACTGCGTCGCGATAAACAGGAGCGGTTCGGGCACCATCTTGAACACCGGCGCAATCGGCTCGTTCGTGGACAGGTCTTCATAGCTGCCGCGGAAAGCGGTCACATCGAAGGCCGCCTTTGATGCAATCTGAAAGCGATAGCCGCCTTCGACCTCGGTCAGTAGTTCCGTCTGAACGTCCGGATTGCCGACCAGTCCGAAAACGAGCGGCACGCCGGCGGGACCCGGGACGGCCGCATAGTAAATGCGCATGTCCCGTTCCCCCGCCGACGGTGAGCGGCGAGCCCGCGAAACGGCCGCCCAGGCGCGCTGGGTCGTGGGGGTCACGTTCAACATGACCCGCGCCGACGGCAATAGTCCCCATCCGGCGAGACTGTCGCGTTCGAGCTTCGAGCCGATCGTCACCTTCACGCGGCGTCCCACGGCGATTTCATCCTGTACGAACGTGTTGACGATGCGATTCTCGCTCGATGGAATATCGAGAGTGAACGTCGGGCTGGTCTGCAGACTGTCGTCACGGTAGCCGCCACCAAAAACCAGATCGTGACGAGCGCCGAGGGCCGTCCGGTACTGCAGTTCGATGTCGCTGATGTCTTCGGCATTCGTCATCGTGGTCTCATCCCGTTGCCGGTTCGTCCTGAACGCCTGCACCTGAAACAGCGAGCCGCTCGATTGAGTGTGCGTCCACCGGCCCATAATCGTGTTGGAGCCGATGTCGCTGACGCCCGCCGACGAGGGGGGGATCCCTGAAGAAGGAGGGAAGAGCTGGCCCCAGTGCGGACGGCTCTTCACGGTCGAGAAGCCGGCCTGGGCCATCACGGCATCGCTGCCGCGGCTCCAGTCGGCGCGGGCGCCGCTCGTCAGCGAATGCCAGCGGTCGTCAGCCGACCCGCCCGCCTTGTCCTGCGAATCGCTGTGGTCGGACCATTGCGAGTACACGCGGTACGCCAGCCCCCCGACGGACCCGCCGTACCGGATGGCTGCCTGATCGCGCTCGAACGTCCCGGCGCCGACTGCGAACGACGTCCCCTTCGTGTCCGCGGCGGATTTGGTGATGATGTTGATGACGCCGTTCATGGCGTTGGCGCCCCAGACGGCCCCGCCGGCGCCCCGGATGACCTCGATGCGTTCGATGTCCTGCAACAGAAGGCCTTCGCCATCCCAGAACACGCCGGAAAATGCGTGGTTGTAGATCGATCGGCCATCGACGAGCACGAGAAGTTTGTTGGAGAAGAGATCGTTGAACCCGCGCGCCGACACAGCCCACATGCTCGAGTTGACCTGCGCGACCTGCATGCCCGGCACGAGCCGAAAAAGCTCCGGCAGCGAGCGGAGGCCCGACCGCCGGATGTCGTCCTGCGTGATGACGAAGACCGCGGCGGGAACGTCCTCGGCCCGCTGCTCCTTCTTCGCGGCGGAGGTGATTTCGATCTTCAGCAGGTCTTCGAGCGAGACGCGCGCCAGATCCCGTGCGCCCGTCTGGGCGCGAACGGATCCGGGAGACGCGGGAACCAGCGCGAGCGCGATGAGGACTCGAACGAGCTGTCTCATGATGGGATTCTTCATTTGAGCCTTACATCGAAGCCGACGGTGACCCGCCTGGGGTTCTGCGGCGCCCCGATCATTTCTTCAGGATTCGTATACGCGCGCAGGTTGATCGCTCGATAACGCCTATCGAGCGCGTTCTCAATCGTGACGAACGCGTCGATATTCCTGAATAGGGTCTGACGGCGGACATTGAGGTCGACCGTTGCGTACCCGTCGAGCGTCCGACGTGAGCCGCCTTCAGTTGTCGTCGCCAGCAGCCGCTGTGACCCGACGACGGACAATCGGGGGGCGACGCTCCATCGGCGCCAGTCGATGTCGGCGCCAAACTTGAGCTGAACGGGAGCCATTGCGCCAATCGGCAGGCTCACGGGATTCTCAATCTCGTCCTCCTCCCATACACGTCCATCCGCCAGCGTCAGCGTCGCATGTGCCTCGACGGTCCGGTCGGAGTCGAATACCCGGAGAAAGTCGAGGCCGACGGTGCCTCCGTAGGTTGTGGCGTGTCCTTCGTTCACGGGAAAATCGATGTAGTCGACGGGCCAGCCGAGATACAGGCCCGAGTACGCGCGATCGGCGTCATATTCCTTGATGAGATTCGTGAACCTGGACGCGAAGGCTGACGCGGTCAGGTGGAAGTGGCGGCCCATGGCCTGCAGGAGGTTGGCCTCGATCGTTTTCTTTTGCTGTGGCTGGAGGTCAGGATTCGAGAGGTGCCAATAGCTCGATGCGTAGGTCTGGCCGCCGTCGGTTGAATAGAACGATCCGAAATGCACATTCGACTGAAAGGGCGACGGAGCCAGATACGCGCTGCCGTACAGCAGCTTCAGCGTGGTGAGGCTGGTGGGTCGCGCGACGACGCCGAGGCGGGGGTTGAACGTCGCGCCGTATCGGGTGTTGTAGTCGGCGCGCGCGCCGAGCGTCGCCATGACAGTGGGCGAGAGCGCATATTGCATCTGCCCGAACGCGGCGGTGTTGGTGTAGCGAAGCTTGATGAGTTCGTCGATGATGTTCGACCCAAGAATGGTGCCGGGCTCGTCTCGTGACGCAAGCGGCGCGTTCAAATCCGCGGTCTGCGGAATTGAGTAGAAGTGCTCGAACGTGCCGCCGGTCGTCAGAGTGACCGACGGGGTTGGCTTCCACGACAGTTGCTCTTCCGCTTTCGCCATCCTCCCGTACGAGTACTTGTAGCTCTTCTCCATGTTGGTGAAGACGTTCCGGTAGCCGGAGAGCGGATCGAGCCCGTGCCGGCTGTACGTCACGGTCGATGTGCTGGTGGCGCGCCCGACAGGCCGGGCGTAGCTGGCGGCGGCGACCAGAAGGCTGTTGCCCATGAACGCGTCGCTGTTGTACACGGCGTTTTCAGGGGTAAACGCCGGCGTCGTCGACACGCGTGACTGATTCTGGAACAGCATCAGCCGAAGACCACCTGTGCGAAGCGTCGCTTGGAGCGAATGGGCCGACAGCGGGACGTTGTAATCGGGCGACAACGGACCGCTGGGTGTCATCGTTCCAAACACTGTGTTGAATGTGCCGCTGTGCTGGGCCGCCATTCCGCCAAAGTCCGCGGGGTAGTACTTGCTGAGATCCGGCTGGCTGTCGTACTGGAACTGACCGGCCACCATCAACGACGTGCGGGGGCCAAGTTGCGCGCCGTACGATACGGTCTGGTTGTACAGACCGAACTGGCCGACCGACGTGCCTAGTGCCAGGCCCGGGGCCTCCTCGACGTCTCTGCTGATGATGTTGATCACGGCCGAGAACGCGTCCGCCCCGTACAGCGCTGACGCAGGTCCGTACACGATTTCGATCTGTCGCGCGCTGTGCACGGGATAGTTGGCGAGGATCGGAAGCGGGTCGTTCGTCGGCGAGGAGATTCTGATGCCGTCGAGTAGCAGGACGACGCGGCTGGCTCCTCGCGTGCCTGCGACCGTCAACTCGGTTGGATAATCCTGGTCGCCGGCGATGTCCACCTTGAAGTCGGACAGATCTTTCAACAGGTCCGCGATCGATCGATAGCCTCGTCGTTGAATCTGCGCGCTCGTCACCACTTGTACCCGCGCCGCCGCATCATCCAGACCCTCGGCCGTCCGGGACGCGGTCGTGATGGTGATGTTCAGTAGATCCTCGAGCGTGGCGCCTCGTAGATCCCTCGGCGCGGACGCGACTTGCGCCCAGACGTGAACGGAGCTCAGGCCGAGCAGCGCTGCGATCAGGGCGAAGTGGGTGAATTTCATAAGCCTCTTACGCCGCCATGACCTTGAGCCGCCGGAATACGGCGTTGACTCGTGAAAGCAGAATGTCCGGGTCGAAGGGTTTGATGATGTAGTCGTCGGCGCCGAGCTCGAGGACACGCTTCTCGACGCCCGGGCCATCTTCGGCCGTGAGGACGATGATCGGCAGCGTGGCCAGGGCGAGATCCTTCCTCAGGCGCGTGATCGCCTCGTAGCCATCCATCTCCGGCATGTTGAGGTCGATCAGCAGCAGATCCGGGCGTTCCCGCGTCGCGAGCTCCACCGCATCTTTGCCGTTGGTCGCTTCGAGCACTTCGTAGTGCTCGCGCTCGAGGAGGAGCTTCACCAGCATGCGGGTAATCGGCTCGTCGTCGGTGACGAGCACCCGCTTGCGATCGCGCGCGGCGGCGTGAACGCTCTCGGCATCGTCCGTCAGGACGCGATTCACTTCCTCGATGGACGTCACGCCCGTGGCCACGAGCTGGAGCGCGTGATCGCGCATCGTCGAAAATCCGGCGGCGCGCATCGCCGCGCGAATCTCGTACGCGGTGGCGCCGCGGCTGATGGCGTCGCGGAGCCCGTCGGACGGCGTCAGGAGCTCGGCGACCGGGACACGCCCGAGATAGCCCGTGTGATTGCAGTGCTGACAGCCGGAGCCGGCGGAGAAGGGGGCCGAGGGGATCCGGTGTTCGGCGCCGCGGCGCAGTGCGTCTTCCGTCGTGTGCACGCGCCGGCAACTCGGACAGAGCGCCCGGAGGAGCCGCTGCGCGAGCACCGCCGAGAGGCTTTCGGCAATCTTGAACGACTCGAGGCCGAGATTGGCGAGGCGCGTTATTGCCGTCGCCGCGTCGACCGTATGCATGGACGTGAGCACGAGATGGCCGGTATAGGCGGCCTGGCCGACAATCTGCGCGACTTCCTCGTCGCGAATCTCTCCGACCATGATCACGTTCGGATCCTGGCGCATCAGCGAGCGCAGGGCAGCCGCGAACGTGTTTCCCGCCCGCGGGTTCACGGGGATTTGGGTGATGCCGGGGACGGTTCGCTCGACCGGATCCTCGACAGTCACGATGTTGGTGCGGCCGGTGCGCAGCTCGCCGAGCGCTGCATACAAAGCGGTGGTCTTCCCGGATCCGGTCGGCCCGGTGACGAGCACGAGGCCGTCGGGCCTGGCGAGGCTCCTCCGGAAGCGCGCGAGCGTCTCGTCGTCATAGCCCAGGCGTTCGATCGACTGCAGCGGGCTGTAGCTATCGATCACACGCATCACGATCTTTTCGCCGTCAACCGTGGGTAGCGTGGACAGTCGAACATCGATCGGACGAGCATTCACCTTGAGGCGGAACGCGCCGTCCTGCGGGCGGTGACGCACGGAAATGTCCGCGCGCGCCATGATCTTGAAACGATTGCGAATCGGTTGAGAGACCGATGCGGGCAGAGTGAGGACCGGCTCGAGCACTCCGCAAATGCGGTAGCGGACAGTGGTGCCGTCCGCGCCGCACTCGACGTGCACGTCGCTGGCGCCGACCTCGACCGCGCGGCCGATAATGTGGTTGCACAGATCGATGACGGTCGACACCGTCGGGTCCAACCCTGCGGGGCTGTCCGGGGACTCGACCATGGGCCGTTCCCCGCTCAGTCGTGCCGCGAGGACGTCGAGATCCCTCAACTTCGGATAACACCGCTCCAGCGCCTCGAGCAGCACGGATCGTTGCGCCACCGCGGGCTGCATGCGCCGGCCGGACGCAAAGCTCAAATCCCGTTCGACCTCGGGGTCGAAGGGGCTGCTGGTGGCGTAGGTCAACGTGCGGTTGTCCACGCTGAGAGGGACGACGGTATAACGGCGCGCGAGCCGTTCGGGCACCAGACGCACGGCGAGCTCGCTGGACGCCGAGCCGGCGAGGTCCACGAGCGTCAGTCCCGCGGCCTGGGCGAGGAGCGAGTAGCACGTCGCCTCGGTCACCAGACCAAGACTCACCAGCGCTTCCGCGAGCTCGATGTGCTCACGCTCGGCGTGCTGCTCCGCGGTTAACAGGGAGGTTCGATTGATCAGATTTCGCTCGAGGAGCAGCGCCGAAAATCCGGCGCGACCGACGCCCGAGGCTGTTGGGCCGAGAGTTTGTACATGCACGTGTGGTGTGACGGCAAGGCCCCTGCCACGCCGCGGGTTCGGCGAGGGCGGGAATGGGCGGACTTTCAGGTGTGCGGGGCCGGCGGTGTGTGTCAGTCCCGCACGGTGGCGCGGTCGTATGTGTCACGGTGCGTGCGGCTGGGCACGCTCCATCGCGCATGGCGTCCCGCACGCGCCGCGAAATTGCGCGCATCTGTTTTTTGATGCTTGGCATGAGGCTGGCACGCAGTGGCCCTGATGGACACGAAGGAGCAGCAGTCGATGCAGGCGCAAAAGATGGAGGCCGTCGGCCGTCTGGCGTGCGGGATGGCTCACGACTTCAACAACCTGCTGACCGCCATCACCGGGTACTCCGAACTGGTTATTGCCAATCTTGGCGGCACCGATCCGATGGTCCAGGACGTCTACGAGATCCGGCGCGCCGCTTTGAGCGCCGCGCGCCTGACGAAGCAGCTGCTGGCGTTCGGCGCCCCCCAGCGCGCGCAGACAGAAGTGCTCGATTTGAATGCCATCGTGACGCGCACGGCGGGCCTCCTTCGGCCGATGCTGGGAGAGAACGTCAGCCTGACGCTGGCGCTCGATTCCGACACCCCGAGGATCACGGCTGACGCCGGCCAGATCGAACAGATTGTGGTGAACCTCGCGATCAACGCGCGCGACGCGATGCCGAACGGCGGCCACCTCACGTTCACGACCAGCCCGTATGTGGCTGATCGCGATACGGCGATTGGAGGCGTGCGCGAGCATGTGCGATTGACCATCGCCGATACCGGCTGCGGGATTCCGCCGGAGAGCCGATCGAAAGTCTTCGACCCGTTCTTCACGACGAAGGGCCCCGCCGGCACGGGTCTCGGCCTGGCGATGGTGTACAGCATCGTGACCCAGAACGGCGGTCGCATCGATCTGGAATCGACCGTCGGCGTC
>Ga0307310_10001020_pt1 | contig 10190 bp, 9 predicted proteins | sample ER_DNA_197_FD_194502 | JGI IMG/M metagenome (GOLD analysis project Ga0307310, IMG submission 194502) | Bulk soil microbial communities from the East River watershed near Crested Butte, Colorado, United States - ER_DNA_197 | ecosystem: Environmental > Terrestrial > Soil > Floodplain | place: USA...
GGTCCGCTCATTCGCAGATAACGATGTGCTCGACGCCCTGCTGTCGATCTCCGGGGCCGAGCTGCTTGCGATGGGGCCCGAGTGCACGGAGGGGGTCTGCGACCACGGATTGGACCACCGGACCGATCTCCCCACTGATCTCCTGCCCGACAGTGACGTCAACCTGAACTAGGCCTCATCGGTCAGCGTCCGGCCGCCGCCAGCAGCTCTCGGTACCAGCGCCCGCTCCCCTTGATCGTGCGGCGCTGCGTCTCGAAGTCGACGCGGACGATCCCGAAACGCTGGTCGTAGCCCTCCGCCCACTCGTAGTTGTCGAGCAGCGACCAGGCGAAGTAGCCATCGACCGGCACCCCGGCGTCGCGCGCGTCGGCGACCGCGGAGACGTGGGACGCGAGATACGCGGTGCGCTCCGGATCGTCGACCGCGCCGTCGTCCGCGGGAAGGTCCGGATAGGCCGATCCGTTCTCCGTGATCACGATCGAGGTCGGCGCGTACTCCCGATGCAGCCGCTCGAGCGTCAGGCGCAACCCGTCCGGATAGCATTCCCAGCCCATCGTGCTGCGCGGTCCTGGCGGACGGACGATGGTCGCTCGCGCCGGGTCCAGGGTCCCGGTGGCAGTGGTGACCAGCTCGCGGGTGTAGTAGTTGACCCCGAGCAGGTCAGGAGGCCGGATCGCCCCAACCGCGGGGAGGTCGATCCCGTCGACCAGCTCGCCATACAGCCCGACGACGTCGGCGGGGTAGCCGCGCCCGAAGACCGGATCGAGGAACCAGCGGTTCGACGTCCCATCGAGGCGGTCGGCGGCGGCGAGATCCTCCGACGCGTCGGACGCTGGCTCGTAGCGAACCAGGTTGAGCGCGAGACCAATGCGCGCGCCCGGCACGTAGCGGCGGAGCACGTCGCTGGCCGCCGCGTGGGCAAGGTGCGCGTGGTGGGCGACCGTCAGCGCGGCGCGCCAGTCATGCATCCCCGGCGCATGGACGCCCTCGGCGTGTCCGAGCACGGCGAAGACCTGCGGCTCGTTGAGCGTGATCCAGTGGCGCACCCGATCACCCAGCCGGCGCCCGACGATCGACGCGTACTCCGCGAAGCGGGCCACGATCCCGGGGTTCCGCCAGCCGCCGAGCGCCTCGAGCGCCTCGGGCAGGTCCCAATGGTAGAGCGTCAGGTACGGGTCGATCCCTCGCTCCAGCAGTGAGTCGACCAGGCGGTCGTAGAAGTCGAGACCCGCTTCGTTGACCCGGCCGTCAGCCTCCGGCTGGATGCGCGGCCAGGCAACGCTGAACCGATACGCACCCAGGCCAAGCTCTACCATCAGGTCGACGTCGTCGCGCCAGCGCCGGTAGTGATCGCAGGCGACGTCGCCGGTCTCCCCGTTCCGGGTGCGACCCGGCGTATGGCTGAACGTGTCCCAGATGCTCGGGCGCCGGCCGTCGACGTCGGTCGAGCCCTCGACCTGGTACGCGGCGGTGGCCGCGCCCCACGCGAAGCCCGGCGGAAAGCGGCGGGCGAGCGCATCGGCCTCGAGGTTCGCGGCGGAACCTCTTCGAGTGGACATGAGCGGACGATACGGCAACCGGCCCGGCGTCGCTCCTTGGAGTTCGCGCCATGCGCTGGTATCCTCCTCGCCCCGCCCCCTGCCCATCGCCAACCTTTTACGAGACGCTGCCGATGCCCTCCGAAACGCTCGCCATCCACGCGCGCGCTGTGCGTCGCGTCTACAAGGCCAAGCCTGAGCCCGTCACCGCGCTGGCCGGGGTCGACCTCGACGTCGAGCCGGGCGAGTACTTCGGGCTGCTCGGCCCCAACGGCGCGGGCAAGACGACGCTCATCAAGATCCTCACCACCCTGCTGCTCCCGACGAGTGGCACGGCGAGGGTGGCGGGCTTCGACGTGGTCAACGAGACCGCGAAGATCCGGCGCGTGATCAACATGGTGGCGGGCGGTGAGCAGTCCGGCTACGGCCTCCTCACGGTCCGTGAGCAGCTGTGGATGTTCAGCCAGTTCTACGGGCTGCCCAACCGGGAGGGCTGGCGCCGCGTCGATGAGCTGATCGAGATCGTCGGCCTGCAGGAGCGGCGGCAGCAGAAGGTCCGCGCGCTCTCGACCGGCGAGCGGCAGAAGCTGAACTTCGCCCGCGGGCTCCTGAACGACCCGTGGGTCCTCTTCCTCGACGAGCCGACCCTGGGGCTCGACGTGAGCGCGGCGCGCGACCTGCGCGAGCACACGCTCCGCTGGAAGGAGACCGCTCCCGGCCGCACGGTCCTGCTCACGACCCACTACATGGTCGAGGCGGACCAGCTCTGCGACCGGATCGCGATCGTCGACCACGGCCGCATCCTTGCCCTCGGCACGCCGGCCGAGCTCCGGCGACGGGTGCAGAGCGAGTCGATCTTCCGGATCGAGCTCGACCAGCTTCCGCGCAACGGGGGCCTGGCGATGCTGAGCCAGCTTCCCGGCGTCCTGTCCGCGGTCCGGTCGGACGATAGCGCCGACGGCGACCGCGCCGGCGCGAGCTCGATCGCATTGAAGGTGGCGCTCGCCAGCGACTCGGCGCTGACCAGCGTCGTCACCGCGGTGGCCGAGCACGGCGCGAACCTGATCGGCCTCCAGAAGTCGGAGCCCTCGCTGGAGGACGTCTTCGTCGAGCTGGTCGGGCGAGGATTCGGCGACGAGACGGAGGGCGCGAAGTGAGCGGCTACGTCTACAACTCGGCGCGGAGCGCCCGGGAGGCGGCGGACTGGTCGCGGCGGCGGCTGATCATCACGAACCTGCGCGCCGTCTTCGGGCGCGCCTACCCGCGCATCATCGGCCTGACCAGGGAGCCGTCGTGGGTCTTCTTCGAGATCTTCCTGCCATTCCTGGCGGTGAGCGCCTTCGTGTTCGTCTACCGGGCGCTGAAGGCGCCCGAGGAGTACATCGGCTTCGTCGTCCTGGGCGGCGCGATGACCGCCTTCTGGCTGAACGTGGTCTGGATGATGGCGGCCCAGTTCTTCTGGGAGAAGGACCAGGGAAACCTGGATCTCTACTTCACGGCACCGATGCACCTGATGAGCATCCTGGTCGGAATGGCCGTCGGCGGGCTGGTCATGACGAGCAGCCGGGCGCTGGCGGTGATCGGGATCGGCACCCTGCTCTTCGGGGTCTCCTACCACGTGCAGGAGCCGCTCCTCCTGATCGGCGTCTTCCTCTTGACCATGATCCCGCTCTACGGCCTCGGGATGCTCTTCGCCAGCTGCTTCCTGCTGTGGGGGCGCGAGGCGTACCACATCGCCGAGCTGCTGCAGGAGCCGGTCTACTTCCTGGGCGGCGTGAACGTCCCGCTCCGCGCCCTTGGACCGGTCTCCGCCCTGGTAGTGGCCACCCTCCCGCTGGCGGTCGGCCTCGACGCGATGCGGCAGCTCGCCTTCCCGGGGGCCCAGAGCACCGGGGTCCTGCCGGTCGGCCTCGAGGTGCTCATCCTGGTGGCCATGGGCATCGTCTTCCTGGTCGCCGCCCGGGCCGCCCTCGCCTACCTCGAGCACCTCGCCCGTCGCGAGGGACGGCTGACCCTGCGATGGCAGTAGACGCGCGGCCGGTCCAGGGCTTCACGCTGGCCGATGCCTGGCGCAGCTTCCGAACGGCGATCGGCCTGGGCTGGGCGATCGAGTCGAACTGGTCCGATCCGTTCCTGTTCGGCGTCTACACGCTCGCGAAGCCGCTCTCTGCGGCGCTCATCCTGGTCCTCATGTACCAGGTCATCACCGGGGGGAGCTCGCCGGAGTTCCTCCAGTTCCTGGTCGTCGGCAGCGCGCTGTGGAACATCGTCTTCGGCGTGATGGGCGGGCTCGTGATGTCGATCCTCGAGGATCGCGAGCGCTACCGGATGATCCGCTACGTCGTAATGACACCGACATCGCTCTTCCCCTTCCTCCTCGGGCGCGGCCTGGCGCGGGTCCTGGTCTCGCTCGTCGCGACGGTGATCACGCTCATTGTCGGGGTGCTGCTGCTCGGAGTCCGCCTGCAGCCGAACCTGGTGATGCTCGTGCCGGCGACGCTGCTCGGGTTGCTGGCGGTCATCGCGCTGGGGATCCTGATGGCGGGGCTCTGCCTCCAGCTCCGCCAGGAGGCCTGGCACTACCCGGAGGCGATCGCCGGCGCCATGTACCTCGTCTCGGGGGCGATCTTTCCGGTCGACATCCTGCCCTCGTTCATTCAGCCGATCGCCTATGCCTTCCCCACGACCTGGTGGCTGGAGGCTTCCCGCCGCGGCCTCCTTGGCCACGGAGCTCCTGGCGCCATGGCGCAGCTCAGCGACGGGACGGTCCTCCTCTACCTGCTGATTGCGACGGCGGTGATCATCCCGATCGCCCTGGCGGCGTTCGCGCTCTTCATTCGCCGTGCGCGCCAGCTGGGGCTGCTGGACATGGTCACCGGGTCCTGAGGGTTCAGCGCACGAGCCCGGTGTAGTCGCTCACCACGAACGTATTTCGGCAGCGGTTCGCGCGCTCGGGCACGCAGCGGTCCGACGCCGGATCGTTGAAGTGCCCGACGAAGACGAGCTGCTGCAGCCGCAGGTTGGGGCCTCCGGGCTCCGCCCGCGATGGGAAGGGGCCACCGCGCGGCGCCGCCAACCGGAGCCCGCGTTCGAGCTCGGCCTGGGTCACCTGCTCGGTCGGCTGCTCGGGGAGCAGGACGCGCAGGGGGCAGTCACGCTGCAGCCACGCCACGGATGCGTCCGCGCCGCCTGAGTCGCCTGTGCAGTCACCCGACAGCTCCGCGTACCAGCCGACGATCCGCAGCTCGGCGCTCCTGTACCGGGTGGCGGGTGCCTGGCCGGCGAGGACCTCCGCGACCGGAATGCGAGTCAGCTCCGGCCGCACCTGACCGATGCTGCCCAGCACCAGCAGGCCGAAGACGAACGCGCCGAGCGCGACCAGCCCCAGCACGGCGAGACGCTGATCGCGGCTCACGGGCCCAGCTCGCTCCAGCGTCGCCGCAGCAGCTCGATCCCCCGCCTCCACAGCTCCACGTGCCCAGGATCGTTCAGCCAGGTCGATGCGCCCGATGGATGCGGCAGGCAGATCACCGATGCGTGCGGCGCGTCCGCCCAGGTGAGGTCTCTTCCGACCAGCTCGTCCAGCCGGGCGCCGGGGCCGTAGGCGAAGCGATGCGCCAGCCCGCCGACGAGGACGACGAGCCGCGGGTCGACGAGTCGCACCTCCTCGACGAGATAGGGACCCCACACGGCGACGTCGGCTCGCGAGGGTGGCTTGTCGACCGACGAGCCTGCCGCCCGCCCGGGGTAGCACTTCCCGATGCTCGTGACGTACCAGCGCTCGCGAAAGGCGGCGACGGCAACCCCGGCCAGCTCGAGCCAGCCCGCGAGACGCTTGCCCGCGTCGCCCGCGAACGGCAGCCCCAGCTCGATCTCGCGGCGGCCGGGCGCCTGGCCGATCAGCATCGCCCGCTCGCGCCCGTCGCCCGACAGGACCGGCGTTGCATCGTCCGGGCAGCGCGGCATCGCCTCCTGCAGATGGCGCAGCTCGGTCCCCTCCGCGGCTCGCCGCGGAACGGCGTGCGGCCACGCCCCGGTGAATCTGACTCGCTTCGGCCCGGTCGCCTGCGTCAGGCCGCTCCCCCACCTCGCAGCCGCTCCGCGGCGCGCAGATCGTCGGCGATCGCGAGGCGGAGCATGCGGCGGACCCCGTCCGTCACTGGCCCGGACGCCTCGAGGGCATCGGTGAGGGCATCGCGGGCGGCGTAGAGCCGATCGACCGGATCCTCGGCCAAGGAGGGGGCCGGGCCGCCGAGGGCCCGCACGAAGGCCACGTCCTGGCGCTCGATCGCCGCCAGCTCGCCCTCGGCACCCGCGCCGCCGCTCGCGTCGAGCGCATCGGCCAGCTCCTCGCGCGCGAGCTCCATCCAGCGCAGCCAGGCGGCGTACTCGTCCTGCGAGGGCGGGAGCTCGTCGAGCGAGAATGCGGCGCGGCTCCCGTCGGTCGCAGCCGCCCGCTCGACCTCGTACCAGTTGTCGCCGACGAACGCGGGCGCCGCCTCTCCGTGGTCGCGAAGCCAGGCCGTGAAGCGGCTGACGCGCTGCGGGATCGCGGTCACAGCCTCGTCATCGCTCGGGCCGAAGGTCGCGCAGCCAGGGAGCTCCGCCGCGTAGGCTGCTACTCCCCCGTCGAGCCCGGTCTCGACGAAGATGGCGTGGGGCATGGTCCCGGCCATCAGACCGCCCCCAGCGCGGTCACGGCCGCCGGCGACGTGGGGGCCGCCGCAGGGTCCCCGCCGGAATCACGTTCGGCGTGGCGGCGGTGGTGAAGACGTCCCGCCGCTGGCGTGGATGGCGCCCGTCGTCGATCGACCGCTCCGCGGCGGCAGCCGCGGCGTAGACGTCGGCGGGGATGGTGCCGGGCGCGGCGGCCAGCTCTTCACGGAGCCGCCGGAGCTGCAGGATCTCGTCGCGCAGCGCCGCCGCCCGCTCGAATTCCAGGTTGCGCGCCGCCTGCTTCATCTGCGCCTCGAGGCCGCTCACCATCCGGGCCAGCTCCTCCGGCTCCTTGCCCGCGACCTGCAGCTCCGCGCGCTCCTCCGCCACGCGACGCAGGCTCTCGTGGATCTCGCGGATCGCCTTCGTGATCGTCTCCGGCACGATCCCGTGCTCGAGGTTGTAGGCCCGCTGCTTCGTGCGACGGCGCTCCGTCTCGTCGATCGCCGCCTTCATCGAATCGGTCATCCGATCGGCATACATGATCACCCGCCCGCCGATGTTCCGGGCAGCCCGGCCGATCACCTGGATCAGGGAGCCACCGCTCCGCAGGAAGCCCTCCTTGTCCGCGTCGAGGATCGCGACCAGCGTGACCTCGGGCAGGTCGAGCCCCTCGCGGAGGAGGTTGATGCCGACCAGCACGTCGTAGACGCCCAGGCGGAGGTCCCGCAGGATCTCGATCCGCTCGAGGGTGTCGACCTCGCTGTGCAGCCACTGGACCTTGATCCCGAGCTCGGCCAGGTAGTCGGCGAGGTCCTCCGCCATCTTCTTGGTGAGGGTCGTCACCAGTGCCCGCTCCCCGCGCTCGACGGTCGCACGGATCTCCGCCAGCAGGTCGTCGATCTGCCCGGCGGTGGGGCGCACCGTGATCGTCGGATCGATCACGCCGGTGGGGCGGATGAACTGCTCGGCGACGCGCTCGGCACGCTCCGTCTCGTACGGCCCAGGCGTGGCCGACATGTAGATCACCTGGTTCATGTGATCCTCGAACTCTTCGAAGGTGAGGGGCCGGTTGTCGAGCGCGGAGGGAAGGCGGAACCCGAACTCGACCAGGATCTCCTTGCGGGTTCGATCGTTCTTGTACATGCCGTGGACCTGCGGGATCGTGATGTGGCTCTCGTCGACGATCAGCAGGAAATCGGTCGGGAAGTAGTCGATCAGGGTCCACGGGCGGGAGCCGGCCTCGCGCCGCGCGAGATGGCGCGAGTAGTTCTCGATCCCCGAGCAGAAGCCCACCTCGCGCATCATCTCGAGGTCGAACTGGGTCCGCTGTCGGAGGCGCGCCGCCTCGAGGTCGCGCCCCTCCGAGGCGAGCCACGCGACGTGCTCCTCCATCTCGGCCTCGATGTCGGCCACAGCCGCCATCAGCTTGTCTCGCGGCGTCACGTAGTGCGTCGCCGGGTAGAAGTTCACCTCGCGACGCTCAGCCAGCACCTCGCCGGTGAGCGCGTCGACCTCGACGATGCGCTCGACCTCGTCCCCGAAGAAGTCGACGCGCACCACGTATTCCCCGTGGGGAGGCTGCACCTCCAGGACGTCGCCGCGCACCCGGAAGCGGGCCCGCGCCAGCGCCGCATCGTTGCGCTGGTACTGCAGGTCGACCAGGTGACGCAGGATCCCGTCGCGCCGGTATCGGCCGCCAACCTTGAGGCTGATGACGGTGGCGCCGTAGTCGACCGGGGCACCGAGGCCATAGATGGCGCTGACCGAGGCCACGATGACGACGTCCTTGCGCTCGAACAGCGCGCGCGTGGCGTTGTGCCGCAGACGGTCGATCTCGTCGTTGCGCGAGGAGTCCTTCTCGATATAGGTGTCGGAGCGCGGCAGGTAGGCCTCGGGCTGAAAGTAATCGTAGTACGAGACGAAATACTCGACCGCGTTGTCCGGGAAGAACTCACGGAACTCCTGGTAGAGCTGCGCCGCCAGCGTCTTGTTGTGGGCCATCACCAGCGTCGGACGCTGGGCGGCCTCGATCACCTTTGCGGCGGTGAACGTCTTGCCGGTCCCCGTGGCGCCCAGCAGCACCTGGTGGCGGAGCCCATCGGTCAGGCCGGAGGCAAGCTCGGCGATCGCCGTCGGCTGGTCGCCGGTGGGCTCGTAGGGGGCGTGCACCGTGAGGTCGGGCATCGGCCGATTCTAGCGCGACCCATCGGTACCGATCCGATCACGGCCAAGGGGCCTATATCGGCCCGCACCCCCCGTTTCTAGACTCGGGCGAGGGGTACCTCCGCCCTGTCATCCACGGATCGGCAACGCATGCTCCACGCACAGCCCACGCGAAGCGCTTCAGGGTCGACGCCGGCCCGGCATCGCCACGTGCGGGGCCAGGCGATGATCGAGTTCGCTGCGGTGCTGCTGCCGCTGCTGATGATCATCGTCGGCATCATCCAGTTCGGCCTGATCTTCGGCGCGAACGTCTCCCTCACCAACGCTGCCCGCGAGGGTGCCCGCGCCGGCACGATCTACGTGTACTCGGGCGCGGACAAGACGACCAACGACAAGAACCGATGCACCGCCGTCCTCCAGGGGGCGAAGAGCTCGTTCGGGCTCATCGCCGCGAGCTCGCCCTACTTCGTCGCGGCCGATCCCTGCACGACGGGCCACAAGGTGAACGACTACACGTGGCGGAACGGCGACCTCACCATCGCCTACTGCCGTCCGACCACCTCGCCGGCGGCCCCCGATGACTGCGCCGCCAGCAGCACGGTCCTGGCCAACGACGCGCGCCGCGGCTACCGCATGACGGTCACGCTCACCTACCGCTCGGACATCATCGTCCCGTTCGTCGGCGAGATCGTGTCGACGGACGCCAACGGGCGCATGGTGCAGACGGCCCGCGCGACGATGGTGATCAATTGATCGGTCGCGAGGCGGACCCCGGGCCGGCCCCGCGCGGCCAGGTGCTGGTGATGTTCGCGGTCATGCTGGTCGTGCTGCTGGCCATGGCCGGCCTCACCATCGACATCGGGCGAGCCGTCGCCGAACGGCGGCACGCGCAGACGGCGGCTGACGCGGGCGCCCTGGCGACCTGTCGCGAGCTGATCGCGGGTGCCTCGCAGTCCGCTGCCGCGCAGGTGGGCCGCGAGGTGACGCTTGCCAACCTGACCCATTCGCCAGCCGGGGCGCAGGCGACCATGAGCGCGTTCGGCTCGCCCGTCTACGCGAGCGGGCACGCCGGCGATCCAAGCTTCCTGCGCAGCGGGCTGCTCATCTCCAGCAACTCGGTTCGCGTCGCGGTGCACTCGATCGTCGAGACCTTCCTGGCGCGCGTGGTCGGGATCGGCACCCTGGAGACCGGGGCCGCGGCGCAATGCGGCTTCGACGCGCTCCCCGCGGTCCCGGTGATCGCCCAGCGCTACTCGAACTCCCCCGGCCCAGGCGGCGGCTTTGTCGACCACCTGGCCACCGAGACGACCAGCGGCAGCGGCCAGGTTGACCCGTCGAACGTGATGGGCTACGACGGCCGGACGCCGGCGAGCGAGTCGGAGCCGGGACCTGAGTTCGAGCTCTACGGTCCGGGCAGCAAGGCAAACAACGATTCCAGCTTCCGGGGCTTCATCGCGCTCGACGTCCGCAACTTTGCGACGACAACGTCGCGCGTCTATTACAACGGCGTCACCGCGGCCACCCAGCCGAACGCGGTCAAGGACAAGGAGGCGGAGTACCTCCTGGCGCGCAACTACCCCGGGCCCGACTTTCCTCCGATCGTGACTCCGCCCGACCCGAGCGACCAGGTCGCCGTCCTCAGCGGCGAGAGCGCAAACCAGGTCGTCCATAACTTCGACGACGTGTACTCCGTCGGCGACCGGCTTCTGCTGACCGTGTACGACGGGACCGTGATGACGATCCCCGACTTCAGCATCACGCCCCCGGCCGTGATCGTCGTGCCCGCCACTGGAACGTCAACCGGTCCCGACTTCACTGTGAGCCGCAACA
>Ga0307310_10001022_pt1 | contig 10183 bp, 7 predicted proteins | sample ER_DNA_197_FD_194502 | JGI IMG/M metagenome (GOLD analysis project Ga0307310, IMG submission 194502) | Bulk soil microbial communities from the East River watershed near Crested Butte, Colorado, United States - ER_DNA_197 | ecosystem: Environmental > Terrestrial > Soil > Floodplain | place: USA...
GCTCCGCGTCGTGGAACGCACGGGATGGGGTTTGAATGAGAGCGCGCATCGTCGTGTTTGCGCTTTGTGTCGTCGCATCGGCGCATATCGCCGCCGCGCAGGAAACCGTCAACTTCGCCAGCATCAGCGGGCGCGTGACGGACCCGCAAGGCGCCGCTGTCCCGGGCGCGCAAGTCACCGCGCGTCAAACCGAAACGAACATCACAGGGGAAACGGTCACCGACCAGCAGGGACGATTCCGCTTTCCATATTTGAAGGTCGGCCCATACGAAATCAAGGTCCGTCTGCAGGGGTTCGCCGAGGCAACCCGCTCGCTGACTCTTACCGTGGGTTCGGCATTCGAGCTGCCCGTGCCGCTGAAAGTGGCGGCGCTCGATACGAGCGTCACCGTGACCGGCGAGGCCACTGTGCTCGAGGCGGCCCGCAGCCAGATCGCCGGCACAATCTCGCAGACCGAGGTCAGGGACCTGCCCATGAACGGGCGAAATTTCCTCGATCTCGCGTTACTCGTACCGGGCGTGACTCCGACCAACGTGTCCAGCACGCAGCTCTTTGCCGAGACGTCGGCGGTGGCCGGCCCGGGCCTTTCAGTCGGGAGCCAGCGCAATTTCTCCAACAATTTCATTGTCGATGGCCTGTCGGCCAACGACGATGCCGCCGGGTTGAGCGGCATCCCGTACGGAGTGGATGCGGTGGACCAGTTCCAGGTGGTCACCTCGGGCGGGCAGGCAGAACTAGGCCGCGCGCTCGGCGGCTACGTCAATGTCGTCACGAAAAGCGGCACCAACGTCTTCCACGGTGATCTCTACAACTACCTGCGCGACGATCGCTTCAACGCGCCGAATGCGCTCTTCGGCAGCACGCTGCCGATGAACCAGAAGCAATTCGGCGCAAGCCTCGGCGGGCCGCTCCGTCGCGATCGGACCTTCTATTTTTCGAACGTCGAGCAGCGGAAACTGGACCAGTCCGGTCTCACCACGATCCTGTCGACGGATCCCGACAATGTCGGCGCCATCAACGCCCGGCTGCGTGCGGTCGGCTATCCGGGTTCGCTCATCACGACAGGGGTGTATCCCAACCCGGTTGACAGCTCCAATATCCTCGCGAAACTCGATCACTCAGTGAGTGGTAACGACCAGTTCAGCGTTCGCTACAGTCTGTACAAAATCACCTCCCAGAATTCTCGTGGCGCGGGTGGGTTGAGCGCGCCCAGCGCTTCCGCCGGGCTGGACAACATCGATCAGGCGGTGGCGTTCGGCAACACGGTGAGCCTGTCCGCACGGACGGTCAACGAAACTCGAGCGCAGTTCACGTACGGCAGTCTGAAAGCTCCACCGACAGATCCTGTCGGACCGGCGGTCAACATTCAGGGAGTCGCTTCGTTCGGGACGCTTTCGGGGAGTCCGACCGGACGCGTGAACAAGATGTACCAGATCGTCGACAACCTCTCCCATCAGGCAGGGGAGCATGCGATACGGGCGGGCGTGGACTTCTTGTACAACGACGACACCATCACGTATCCGCGGTCCATTCGCGGCGCCTACTTGTTTTCGTCGCTCGCGAACTTTCAATCGGGCGCCTATAACAACGCTGGTTTCACGCAAACCTTCGGCGCGGCCGTCGTGTCGCAGACCAATCCTAATCTCGGCGTCTACGCGCAGGATGAGTGGAAAGTCAGCCGAAGCCTGACCGTCAATGCGGGGCTTCGTTACGATCTGCAGTTTCTGGAGACAATCGAAACAGACAGGAACAATGTGTCGCCGCGCGCGGGATTCGCGTGGTCGCCTTCCGAGTCGACGCGCACCGTGGTGCGCGGCAGCGGCGGGCTCTTCTACGACCGCGTGCCCCTGCGCGCACTGGCGAATGCCATTCTGTCGGCCGGCAATACGACGGACCTGGCGAACCTGCAGCAGAACAGCGTGAGTCTTTCACCCACACAGGCCGCCGCGCCACAGTTTCCGAACATCCTGGGCGCCGCTGTCCCGTCTGTCACGCTGACCAACTTCACGACGATGAATCGGAACATGCAGAATGCCTATTCCCGCCAGGCGAGTACGGAGGTGGAGCAGCAACTCGGCAACAGCACCGTCAGCATCGGCTACCAGTACCTGCGAGGGGTGAACCTGATTGTCTCCATAAATCAAAACGTCCCGTCGTGTGTGGCGGCGGGTACAAATAATGGCTGCCGGCCGAATCCGAATTACGCGAACAACAGCCAGTATTCTCCCGCCGGGTCGTCCAGCTATCACGGCATGCACCTGTCGTTCGTGCAACACCCCGCGCGCTGGGGTTACTACCGGGTCTCGTACACGCTCTCGAAGGCGATGGCCAATGTCGGTGAGTTCTTCTTCAGCTCGCCGATCGATCCCTTCGATCTCTCGAAGGACTGGAGTCGATCCGACGACGATCAGCGGCATCGTTTCGTGTTGAACGGCGCCGTCAATTCTCCGATGGAGCCGGCGCGGACGACCTGGGAACGAATCACTCACGGCTTTCAAGTGAGCGGCCTGCTGCAGTACTATTCGGCCCTGCCCTTGAACATCACATCCGGCGTGACGACAGTGCAGGTAACTGCCGGCCGGCCGGTGGTGAATGGCGCGTTCATCGAGCGAAACTCCGGCGTGGGCCCGGACTTCTTTAACATGAGCGCGCGACTCAGCCGTTCCTTCAACGTGGGCGCGCGTGTGCGTGTGGAAGCACTGGCGGAAGTATTCAACATCACCAACCGCTTGAACGTCGTGATCGTGAACGGAAATTTTGGCTCTGGCGCATATCCCGCAGAGCCGTCTTCCACCTTTGGACAGGCGACTGGAGTGGGCGAGCCGCGGGCCGCCCAATTTGCGGTAAGAGTGAAGTTCTAAAATCGATGGAGGGAATGATGAACGTGATTTCGCGCACGGCGATTCTGTCCGCTGAAATGATCGGTCTCTGCTTCCTGATGACGGCCTGTGGCTCGCAGCCGTCACAGACGACCGCGAAACCGGCAGAGACGACCGCGCAAGCGCCGCCACCAGCCCAGCCTGCGCAAGATCAGCAGAAGCAATACGACCTGAAGGGGAAGGTGGTTGGCGTCGACAAGGAGCAAAAGACGGTGGCCGTGGCCGGCGAGGATATACCGGGATTCATGGGAGCGATGACCATGTCGTACCCGGTCAAGGACGATCAGCTTCTGGCGAAGCTCTCTCCAGGAGATCAGATCACCGCCAAGATCATCGCCACCGGCAGCGAGTACTGGCTGGAGAATATTGCCGTTGATGGCAAGAAGTAAGGCTGACAGAAGAGGCACTGAGATGTCGCGATGGGTTGGCGCGATGTGTGGAGCGGTCGTTCTGTCGGCCTGCACCCGCGTCGCGCCCGCGCCGACTGTCACGCTCGCGGTGCCGGATCGGGCGAGCGCGAACCTCTCGATCGCCGCGGCAGGTGATGTCGTCGCGGCCGCGTGGGGCGCCGCGACCGAAGGCGGGGCGACCGACATCTACTCGGCGGTCAGCCGCGATGCGGGCCGTACGTTCGCCGCCCCCGTACGAGTGAGCAGCGCGGCCGGAGCGCAGCTCTCCGGCGAGCAGCCACCGCGGATCACGCTCGCGCTCAGCCCTCGCGCTGACCCATCCATCGTCGTCGTGTGGACGGCCAGAGGCACCGGCGGAACCCGGCTCCTGGTGGCGCGCTCCGACGACGGTGGTCGATCATTTGGCGGTGAGGCGACGGTCCAGGGCTCCGACGCGGCCGGCAACCGCGGATGGGAATCCGCTGCGGCCGATCGCGACGGACACGTGGCGGCCGTCTGGCTCGATCATCGCGAGTTGGCCGAAGCCTCATCAGCCCATATGACGATGCACCACGAGGGACAGGACCACAGCGCCCACGGAGCCGCGCCCGATGGCGCTGCACGCGCGGAGTTGTCGAAGCTGTATTTCGGATTCGTCGATAGCTCGGACGCGCCGCGGGTGTTGACGGGAGGCGTGTGCTATTGCTGCAAGACGGCGCTGGCTGCCGGAGCTGACGGTTCGCTGTACGCCGCATGGCGTCACGTGTATCCGGGAAACATTCGCGACATCGCGTTCACGCTGTCGCGCGATGGCGGGCGCACCTTTTCGACGCCGGCTCGCGTGAGCGAGGACAAATGGGTGCTCGACGGTTGTCCGGAAAACGGTCCCGCGATGGCAGTCGGGCCGAAGGGCCGCGTTTACCTCGTGTGGCCCACGCTCGTCAGCGGATCGACCGCGGGCAGCGAACCCGCGCTCGCGCTGTTCTACTCCTCGTCGGATGATGGGCGCACCTTCAGCGCGCGGCAGCGTCTCGCGACCGAGGGCACACCCGGTCACGCGCAGATTGCCTTCAACGCGGCTGATGGCTCGCTGCTCGTCGTCTGGGACGAGTTGAAGGACGGCAAACGACAGGCAGTCGCCGCACGAGGTGTTCCCGATGCGGCCGGGCAGGTGCCGTTCGTTCGCGAACAGATGGCTCCGGCCGGTTCGGCCTACCCCGTCGTGGCGTCGACTGGCAGTGGATTCGTCGTCGCCTGGACCGACGGCAGCCGATCGCCGTCAGCGATCGTGCTTCAACTCCGGTAGGGCGGGTCCTTTTGGACCCGCCGCTGAAGCCGGCTCCGAAAGGACCCGGCCTACTTGTCGCGGAACGTTTCCGCCGAGCCGCGCGCTGTGAAGTCAATCCGGCGCCCGCCTGCCTGACCTGTCACCCGGTACATTCCCGCCAGTTGCAGAAAGTTCTGCGACGCATTTGCGCTCGACGCCCATGCGAAGTCCGTACGGACAGCGCGATCGACGGAGAGTACCAGCGTGATGTTGTTGCCAAGACCGCGGGCGGAAATCTCCACCTCCTGTGGACGACCGCTTGCGTCGCGCTCCACGATTGAAACATCCGTGGACAGGCCAATCGGGCCGTCGGGTCCAAGGACGCCGAGAAAGCCAGGAATCCGCCCCGGGTCGGCGACGCTGGATGGCGGAAAGACGCGTCCGTAGACGATCGACAGATCGTCGTGCGCCACCTGTCCCCATTGCCAGCGCACGTCTTGCCAGAAGCCCCAGTTGTGGTCGTGATATCCGCTCAGATTGTCGAGCGATAGCTTCCGGCCATCGATGTCGAGCGCGCCCCGAATGGTCCCCGATAGCACCGGCACGACGTATCCGGAAAGCCACCCGCGGGCGCCATGCATGACGGCTGGCGGAAGCGATCGCCCGCGCAACGCGTCGAGAGTCAGGTTGCCAGTCAGCCGCGACGGCCGATCGCCTTCCGCGATCAGATCCAGCGCGATCCGGTACCGCAAGCCGGCGAGGCGGACGTGGCTATCGCCGATGTCGATATCAGGAGCGCCGGCGAGGACCGTCTCCTCGTCAACTTCGCCCTTCGATGAATAGTTGGATTGCCTGCCGTCGCGCTCCAGTTGCATCCGCACCACCGCACTCCGTTTGCCTGGACGCGTCGAAGGTCCGACGAGGAAGGTCAGGTAGAACTGAATGCTATTTCCAGGGCCGCCTCGCCCGTTGAAGTACAACCATTCGGCCCAGGACGAGGCAAACTCCGGGACAGGCGGCGGTCGATGGAAGCCGTCCATTCCGCGCAGGACGTCGCCGGGATCGGGCGCGGTCCATGCCTGATCGGATGCCGCATCGATCCAATCGGTCCTTCCGCCCGTCTCCGGGTCACCAACCGCCGCCTCCAGACTCGGCACGCCGCCGCGGGCGGAGATGGCCCACACTTTGTCCGGCGCAGTCAGGTACAAGGTCGACCGCCTGGACGGCGACATCGCGGCAACACGCGGCCGCAGGTTGCCGGCGCCGAGCACGCTCGACAACACGAATCGTGCGTTGTCGACCGCGCCGAACGCACCGGCAACCGCCACATCACCGCCCCCCTGCAGAGCGGGCGAGTGTGCCTGCTCGAGAATGACCTCGCCGATGCCGAGCAGGATCGCCATGACGGCGACGCCCAGCCCGAATCCAAACGCGAGCACAATCGTCTTGATCGGGCGGATCGCGAGCGACCTCAGGGCCAACCGCAGCATCATGCGGGAACGACCATGCCGCTTTTCATCACGAGGCGCACGCTCGCGCGCGCGGCGAGCGGCCCGTTGTGCGTCACGAGAACGATCGCGGTGCCGTCCCGGTTGACGCGATCGAACAACGCGGCGACCTGCTCGCCGGTTTCGTCGTCGAGCTCGCCCGTCGGTTCGTCGGCCAGGAGCAGCGCCGGACGGTTGGCCAGCGCTCTTGCGATCGCCACACGCTGCATCTCGCCCCCGGAAAGCTGCGACGGCAAGTGGTTCGCACGCTCCGCGAGCCCCACGTATTCGAGAAGTTCACGCGTACGTGCGATGCGCGCCCGGGCCGGGATCCTCGCCTCGGCCTGTGGCAGCTCGATGTTTTCCCACGCGGTCAGCATCGGAAGCAGGAAGAACCGCTGAAACACGAATCCGATCCGCAGAAGCCGAATGCGCGTGCGCTCGATCTCGCTGAGACGGCCGATGTCGCGTCCTTCGAACGACAGCGATCCGCTGGTGGCCGTGTCCACGCAGCCAAGCAGCTGCAGCAGCGTCGACTTGCCACATCCCGAAGGTCCCGTAATCGCCACGTATTCGCCACCGGCGATCGACATCGACACATCCCGGACGGCTTCGATCGGTCCGGCGGGCATCGGAAATACGCGCCGGAGCTTCCGGGCATCGACAATCGTCATGATCCGAGCTCGCGTCTCATCGTGGCCGCGATCGGCAGCGTGACGGCGATTCGTACCGGATAGAGCGCCGCCACGACGCCCGTCGCGGCGAGCAGCGCGGCATGCAGAACCACGGCGCGCGGCTCGAAGACGAAGAAGTGCAGCTGCTCGGGGAGACCGGGCATCCGGCGAAGGATGTGATCGAGGCCGATCGCGAGTGCGCCGCCGAGCGGCAGCGCGATGGCCCCGCCCAGGCCCACGAGCAGCGCCGATTCCCACAACAACATCCCGGCCACGTGCCGGCGGGAGATGCCGATGGCCCTCAATGCCGCGATTTCGCCAAGCCGCTGGTTGACGGACACGGTCAGCAACGTGGCGACCAGCAGAACGGTGAACACAGCCGTCGTCGTCGAGAGCACGAGCGAGATCTGCCGGAAGTACGCGAACCCATTGCGATTGAATTGCTCGACCACCTCCTGGTTCGAATACACGTGCAGATCCGGCCGCAGGCGCGCGATGGCCGCGACCGCCGCATCCGAGCCTGCTTCAGGCTTCGATGCCACGAGCACGACATCCGCCTCGTCGCCCGGGTTTCCCTCACCGAGCGCCCGTGAGCCCTCGAGCGTCGTCGCCACGGTGTACTCGCCGGCAGCTTCGAAGCTGAAGTTGGCGACGCCGATGACGCGATAGCTCAGAAAGGGAAGAACCGAACGCTCGCCAGGTACTCCAGCGCGAACGCGCAGGACCGATCCGGGTTCCAGGCCGAAATCCGCAGCCAGGCGCCGTGTGATCACCGCGGGCGGGCTGTCCGCGGATTCGTTGGAGTCGATCGAGTTACTGGAGTCCCTGGAATCCCTGGAATCGATATCGCGGCCGCGAAGAAGCGTCCAGCCACCGCGCGTCGATCCTCCGCTCGTGCCGACCAGCGAGATCTGTCGCTCTCGACCATCAGCCGCCCTGAGCAGCGCCGGCTCGAATCGCACGATGGCGACGTCGTCGACCTCCGGCAGACGACGGATGTCGTCGGCCAGCCTGGCCGCGCCCGCGACAGGAATCCGCAGCGCGGGAAGGCCGGTACTGCCCGTGACCCGCACGTCGAATCCGGCGCTGTCGATCATGTCGGCGAACGAGATGAGCAACCCGCGCGACAGCAGCAGCATGTCGAAATTCAGTGCCGCGATAATCGCGACGCCGGCCACTGCCAGCGTCGTCCGCGTCTTGTATCGAGCGGCCGTTCGCCTTGCGAGCGCGAACCCCGTCATCGGCGGATCAGCGACGCCGGAGCCCGGCGCAGCAGCGTCCAGGCCGCCGCTGCTCCGGTGACTACGCCGACCGGCAGGGCGATGACGAGGCATCGAACGACGATCGATCCCGTCACGCGAACGAACACAAGCGTGGTGTCGTAGCGCGCCTGAAAGAAGCGATTGATGCCGTACTGGGCGGCTGCCGCGAGCAGCACGCCGAAGATCGCGCCCGCGAGGGCGACAAGGACACCTTCGATGAGTATCTCCACGACGATCGAGCGCCTCGAGACGCCGATGAGCCGAAGCATGCCGACCATGTCCCGGCGCTCCTCGGCGCGGATCACCATCAGCGCCAGAAGGAACGCCGTGCTCCCGACCATCGTGACCGCGGCGATCGCGACGTGGAATCGCTCCAGCACGGTGAACAGATCGCCGTCAGCCCCCCGCGCCGTCGGCCGTGCCACGAGGCCGACGCTTCGTCGAGCGACGTCGGTCGCAAACCGGTCGGCGTCGGCCGGGTCCGCGAGCCTGACATTCACGACGCTCACCGATTCAGCGGACTGCGGATCGGCGGGATTCGCCGTCAGGCGAATGAGGTCCGGCAGGTGCAGGCGGGCCTCCAGACGTTCGACGTTGTACTTCATGGGATCGGGCGTCGGTTCATACACGCCGGCGATTCGAAATCGCCCGCCATGCGAGCCTGCCCGATCGGCGCTCAGAAGGACGATGTCGCCGACGGCGAGATGGGCGTCTCTGAGGAGCTGGCGCGAGATCAGGACGGACGGCGCCTCGGTTTCAGCGGGCGGAGCGGATGCGAGCGGCGCGGCCGTCAGCAGGAGCAGCAACGCCAGGAGAAGGCGACGACCCACGATCTGATTATCGCCGACCAGCCTTTGACAGGAATCAGAACGTGAACCGCGTCCCGATCCATATCTTCACCGGAGTCCCAGGCGCGTAGAAGGTGGCCTGGCGAACCGGAAATTCCCCACTCACGGCGGGAAATGGCCTCGCGATGAACGCCCCGGCATCCGTAAATGCGGTCGGCCCGAGCTGTGCGGCTGTGTAGTAGTGGTGGTCGAAGAGGTTGTTGATCTGCCCGAGCAGCTGCAGCCAGGGCTTGAGCTGATAAGTGGCTCCGAAGTTCAGGACGCCATAGGCAGGTGTCGTCCCGGGTCCCAAATAGTAGGTCTCATCAGGTGCGTGAAGGTTGTTCTCATTGCCGCGCGCGTACGAGCTCGACACGGCGATCAGATCGAAGTCCAGCGAGAGCGCCGATGTCGCCTGGACGTCGGCGTACACCTTCAGCATGTGCGGTGAAACGAGCGGAATCCGATCGCCGGGTTCGATCTCGATGGTGCCCTCGAGACCGCGGGCTCCCGCTTCCGCGGTGCCGTTGGTGCTGTTGCTCTCACCGTTGACGGTCTCTTCGCTCTGGAACGTGGCGTTCAGGTACGTGTAGCCGGTGCCGATCGTGACGCGCCCCACCCGTCCGGTCGCGCCGAGCTCGAGGCCCTGCCGTCGTGTTTCACCGAAGTTCTTGAAGTAGCCGAAAGCCGTCTGCTCGGAGGTGACGAACAGGATGTCATCGTGATTTCCCGCGCGAAAGACGCCGGCGTTCCAGGTGACGCCGCGGTTCTGGCCGCGCACGCCAGCTTCCAACGTCTTGGTTGCGACCTGATTGAGCGATGGGTCGCCGGCCATCGCGTTCGGCAACTTGCACGGTTCGTCCGGATTGGCGCAGCCCAGCTCGATCGACGTCGCCGCGCGGCTGCCTTCGCTATATCCGAAATAGGCGCTCATCGTCGGCGACGGCGTGAACGTCAGACCGGCGGCAGGATTGAAGCGGCGAAACTCATGATCCCCATCGAGCGAGCCCGCGCCGCCGCCGGGTTCGATGCGGTCCCGGTTGCGGACCACTGTTTGGTTGTAGCGCCCCGACAGCGTGAGGTGCCAGGCATTTCCGATTGACACCGTGTCGGTCGCAAAAAGACTCCACGTATGAATCAGCCCGTCCAGATCCACACGGGTGTCGAACGGCTCTCCGTCGACGTCGCCACCGGTCACACCGTCGCCAAACGCGTTGACGCCGGTGACGCTGCGATCGGGATTGAGATAGCCGAGCTCGGTGGATTGCTCGAAGCCGACCCGGCTCCGGTCGTAGGCCGCGCCCGCCGTGAACTGGTTGCTGCCGCGGCCGAACGAATCGCGGAGCGTAAGCTGTCCGGATCCTCCTCCGTTGTGCTGAATCGTCCGCCCGCGGTTGA
>Ga0307310_10001024_pt1 | contig 10175 bp, 10 predicted proteins | sample ER_DNA_197_FD_194502 | JGI IMG/M metagenome (GOLD analysis project Ga0307310, IMG submission 194502) | Bulk soil microbial communities from the East River watershed near Crested Butte, Colorado, United States - ER_DNA_197 | ecosystem: Environmental > Terrestrial > Soil > Floodplain | place...
GTGAGACCGGCTCGGGGAAGACGACGCTCGGCTATCTCACGGCGCGGCTCTACGACGTCGGGGAGGGCTCGGTGTCGATCGGCGGCGTCGACATCCGCGATCTCACGCTCGAGGCATTGAGCGACCTCGTCGGGGTCGTCTCACAGGAGACATATCTCTTCCACTCGTCGGTGCGCGAGAACCTTCGCTTCGCGAAGCCGACGGCGACCGACGCGGAGATCGAGGCAGCGGCGGAGGCCGCGCGCATCCACCACGTGATCGCGGCGCTGCCGGAGGGGTACGACACGATCGTCGGCGAGCGCGGCTACCGCTTCTCCGGCGGCGAGAAGCAGCGGATCGCGATCGCGCGCACCGTGCTGCGCAACCCGCCGATCCTCGTCCTCGACGAGGCGACGAGCTCGCTGGACAACGAGACGGAACGGCTCGTGCAGGAGGCGCTCGACGGGCTGTCGGAGGGACGCACGACGATTGCGATCGCACACCGCCTCTCGACGGTGCGCGATGCCGACCAGATCGTCGTCCTCGACCGCGGACGGGTCGTGGAGATCGGCCGGCACGAGGAGCTGATCCTCGCGGGCGGCCGCTATACGCAGCTCGCCTCGCGCGACGCGGATCTCGCCCTCTTGACAAAGTAAGGCGGATTGGGACTAGCGAGGCAGATACGGCCAGTCGTGATGGCCGTAGTAGCCGAGATTGAAGCCGAGCTCCGCGAACGGGCCCGTGATGCGTCCCTTGTCGAGCGCATAGAGCGATCCGTGTGCGTTCCTCGTGCGGACGAAGAACAAGGTCGCTCCGGCAAAGCGCGGCGACTCGTCGGCGAAGCGCCGCGGCGGCGCAGTCAGCTTGCGCTCGGTTCCATCGAACCCGATCCACCAGAGCGCCCAGCGTCCGTGAGAGAAGGTCGCGTCCTCGCTTTCGTGCTGCGACTGGACGACGACCGCGTCGTCTCCCGGTGCACAGGTGACGGCCCCCCAGGCGCGGCCACGGTCGGGCGCAAGTGGGCGCACACGCCACGCGGGCGGCGCCGCGGCGAGGAGCCGCTTGTTGTGCCACGCGAGCCGGTCGCCGCCGCCGCTGAAGACCATGCGCCCACCACACCAGGCGAGGTAGTTCTCGTTGACGAGCATCGGGCCGAGCTTGTGCACCGGGCCGCCGTCCACGGAGACGACGCGAAGCACGAGGCCGTCCGCCGCGATCGACGCGGAGGAGCCCGGATCGATCGTGAAGAAGATCCAGCGGGCATCGCCCGACCAGCCGAGGAGCATGATCGGGCCTGGCGTGTCGCCCGGACCGATCGCGTTGTAGTACTGCGTCTCCGAAAAGGCCGGCCGCCCATTGGCGACGATCGTCTGCTTCGCCGTCCGGCCTCGGCCGCTCGAGCGGACGACGGCGATCGCCCCGCCGGGGCCGACGAGCGCCGGGTGCGGATGGTGCGAGACAGTGCCGATGACGGTGTCCCGGCACGTCGACGGATCGATCACGTGGCGTTCTGCGCCGCGCGTGTAGGCGACCGATCCGAGACCGGGCTCGAGACGGCACGTAAAGACGGCGGCAGCGGCCACGGCGGCGACCACCGTACGATTGTCGCTATGACCCCGGCCGAGGACAAGAAGATCGAGTCGGGGATCGAGCTGAAGCCGGTCTACACGGCCGACGACGCGCCGCGTGAGCTCGAGCTCCCGGGCGAAACCCCGTTCACCCGCGGCCCCTATCTCGACATGTACCGCGGCCGGCCGTGGACGATCCGCCAGTACGCAGGCTTCGCGTCGGCGGAGGAGTCGAACGCCCGTTACCGCTACCTCCTCGACCATGGGCAGACGGGGCTCTCGGTCGCGTTCGACCTGCCGACGCAGCTCGGCTACGACTCCGACGATCCGCGCTCGCTCGGGGAGGTCGGCCGCACCGGCGTCCCGATCGACTCGCTCGCCGACATGGAGATCCTGCTCGAGGGGATCCCGCTCGACCGAGTGTCGACCTCGATGACGATCAACGCGCCCGCGTCGCTCCTCCTTCTTCTCTACGAGCTCGTCGCGGAGAAGCAGGGAGTGCCTTCGACCGAGCTGCGCGGCACCGTGCAGAACGACATCCTCAAGGAGTACGTCGCGCGGGGGAACTACATCTTCCCGCCGAAGCCGTCGATGCGGCTGACCACCGATCTCTTCGCGTACTGCGCGGAGCGGATCCCGCGCTGGAACACGATCTCGATCTCGGGGTATCACATCCGCGAGGCTGGGTCGACCGCCGTGCAGGAGCTTGCGTTCACGCTTGCGAACGGCATTGCGTACTGCGCGGCAGCGGTCGAGGCGGGCCTCTCGCCCGATGAGTTCGGCGAGCGCCTCTCCTTTTTCTTCAACGCGCACAACGACTTTTTCGTCGAGGTCGCGAAGTTCCGCGCGGCGCGCCGGCTGTGGTCGCGGATCATGCGCGAGCGCTTCGGCGCGACGAACCCGAAGGCCCTCGCGCTGCGTTTCCACGCGCAGACCGGTGGCTCGACGCTGACCGCGCAGCAGCCCGACAACAACATCGTGCGCGTTGCGATCCAGGCGTTCGCGGCGGTCTGCGGCGGCACGCAGTCGCTGCACACGAACGCGTTCGACGAGGCGCTCGCGCTGCCGACGCAGCACTCCGCGAAGGTCGCGCTCCGCACGCAGCAGCTGATCGCGGCAGAGGCCGGGGCTCTCGACGCCGCCGACCCGCTCGGCGGCTCGTACTTCATCGAGTCGCTCACGGACGAGCTCGAGGCGCGCGCGTGGGAGCTGATCGAGCGCGTCGACGAGCTCGGCGGTGCGGTCGCGGCGATCGAGCAGGGCTTCGTGCAGAACGAGATCGAGCAATCCGCGTTCGAGTGGCAACAGCAGGTCGAGAACGGCGAGCGCGTGATCGTCGGCGTCAACCGCTACCAGGAGGACGACGCGGGGCGGGTCGAACTGCACCGGATCGACCCGGAGTCGGAGCGCCGCCAGCTCGAGCGCACGGCGCGAGTGCGTGCGGAGCGCGACGCCGACGCATCCGCAGCCGCCCTTGCCGCGGTCCGCGAGGCCTCAGTCGGCGGCGAGGCGAACCTTCTCCCGGTGCTCCGCGACGCGCTGCGCGCCTACTGCACGATCGGCGAGGTGTGCGAGACGTTACGTGCCGAGTGGGGCATGTACGACACCCTTCGCGCCCGCGCGTAAGGCTTGGGATACTCCCCGCCGAGAGTTTGTCCGGGGAGAAAGGGGAGAGCATGAAAATGGTGCGTTTGGCGCTCGTCGCTGCGGCGGCGCTCGCGATTGCGGCCGTCGCCGCCGGCGGTGCCGGAGCGGGCCGCGGCGAGGACCAGCTCAGCAAGATCAACCACATCGTCGTCATCTACGAGGAGAACCACAGCTTCGACAACCTCTACGGAGGTTGGGAGGGCGTGAACGGCCGCTCCAACGCGACCGCGGCCCGCACGACCCAGGTCGACCAGAACGGCGTCGCGTACGGCTGTCTTCTCCAGAAGGACGTGAATCTCACGTCGCCGCCGCTCGCGGTCACCTGCACCGACTCAGTGCACGGGATCTCGAGTGCGTTCCTGAACACCTGGTTCAAGATCGACGACTTCATTCCGGCAACCGCGAAGACGTGCCCGCAGCCCGCGGACGCGTTCAATCATCCGAACGGCATCGTCGACGGGCAGGGCCTACCTGGCGGCTGCACGCGCGACATCGTGCACGAGTTCTACCAGGAGCAGTACCAGCTCAACAACGGCGCGCAGAACCGCTACATGAGCGGCAGCGACTCGGCCGGCACGGTCATGGGCGTCTATGACACGCGACTGCTGCCGATCTACCGCTACCTCCACAGCGGCGGCCATCCGCACTACGCGATCGCCGACGACTTCTTCCAGGCGGCGTTCGGTGGCTCGTTCCTCAACCACCAGTGGCTGATCGCTGCGCGAACGCCGACGTATCCGAACGCAGTGTCGTACCCGGGTGGGGTGACGCCTTCGACGCCCCCGGGCCTGCCGCCGGACCTGCACTCGATCATCGACTCGAACGGCATGCCGACTGCGTATCCGCTCTACACACCGACCGGCCCTGTGAAGCGGAATCCGCTTACCGTCGTCTGCCCGTCACCGGTGCCCGGGCGCGCGTGCGGCGATTTCGCGGTGAACACGATGCAGCCGACATACCCGCCGTCCGGCGCGTTCGGGGCGAAGCTTGTCCCGCAGAATGCGCCGACGATCGGCGACCGGCTCACCGCTGCGAACATCTCGTGGAACTGGTACGCAGGTGGCTGGAACGATGCGGCCGCCGGGCATCCGGATCCGCTGTTCCAGTTCCATCATCAGCCGTTCGTCTACTTCTCGAACTACGCACCGGGAACGCCGGGGCGGACGCACCTTCGGGACGAGACGGAGTTCGAGTCGGCGATCGCAGGCTCGACCTCGAGCTGCAACCTCCCGTCCGTCAGCTTCGACAAGCCGATCGGCGAGGAGAACGAGCATCCCGGCTACGCGAGCGAGCCGACTGGGAGCGACCACCTCGTGGACCTGCTGAGCGCGATCGACGGCAGCGCCTGCGCGAAGGACACGATGGTGATCGTCGTGTACGACGAGTTCGGCGGTCAGTGGGATCACGTGTCGCCTCCGGGTCAGGGCGGAACGCCCGGCCCGCACGACATCTGGGGTCCGGGGACGCGCATCCCGGCGCTCGTGATCGCACCTCGTCTCCGCGGCAACTTCGCGGTGGATCACACGCAGTACGACACGACGTCGATCCTGGCCACGATCGAGCGGCGCTGGAATCTCGCCCCGCTCGGCACGCGTGACGCGGCCGTGAACGACCTCTCGAACGTCTTCACCGCCAAGCAGTACGAAGCAGGGAAATAACGCGTCGACTCCGGGGCGTCGGTGCTACGCCGACGCCCCGGAGTACCGCTTCAGCCCGAAGCGCCAGAACCAGCGCGTGAACACGGCGAGCGCGGCGGTGAAGACGAGCGCGATGACGCCCGTCTGCCAGTGCAGCCTGTTCGTGACAGCCTGGGCGGGCACGGTGACCGCGAAGCCGATCGGCACGAGGTAGGTCATCGAGTAGCGGAGCCAGCCGGGGTAGATGCCGATCGGCCAGCGCCCGACCTGCCAGATGCCTTCGAACATGTCGGACAGGAACCACGCGTCCACGATCCAGAACGCGCCCGTCGCGAGCACGATCCAGAAGCAGTAGATGAGGAGCGCACCGAGCGCGAGCAGCGCGACGAACGCGACCGCGTCACCGACGCTGATGTGCACGTTGATCCGGGCGAGCCCGACCGCGACGACGGACGCTCCGCTCACGATCTCCGTGAAGTTCCAGAGCTGGAGCGACCGCAACGAGACGATCACCTGCGCGTCCTCGGGCTTCGTCAGTGCGAAGTCGAGCTTGCCGTCGCGAATCTCGTCGGTCAGCTGCTGCATGTTCGGCTGGATCAGCATGTGCACGATTCCTCCGAGCAGGATCTGCACTCCGAGTACCACCATCAGCTCCGAGTGGGTCCAGCCGTTCAACGTCGGTGTGTGCGAATAGACGAGCGCCAGGACGACGAGACCGACCGCGACCGCGAGCCCGGACTGGAAGACGGACACGAAGAAATTCGCGCGGTACTGAAGCTCGTTCAGCGCGCCGAGCCGCAGGTAGGTGTAGGCCAGCTGGAGCGTCCTCATCAGTGCCCGACCGCCGTGTAGTAGCGCGTGGCGATCCGCCAGCTCGCGAACATGCCGAGGCCGCAGATTGCGATCCATAGGGCCTGGAACCCGAGCCCGCGCAGCAGCGTGCCGGTCGACATCGAGCCGACGAGCGCCTCGATCGGGAAGTAGAACGTCCACTTGAAGGGCAGCCACGCAGTCAGCGACTGGACCCAACTCGGCATCAGCTGGAGGGGCAGCAGGCGGCCCGAGAGCAGGAGCTCCGAGAGGAACCAGAGCTGGAAGATCGCGGATGCGCGCGTCGTCCAGATCGTGATCATCCCGAGGATGAAGTTGTTGAGCGTGCGGATCACGTACGCACCCCAGATCGCGACGATGAACACGACGACTTGGACGACGGTCGGATGCAGCGCTGGGTGGAAGATGAACGTCAGCGCCACGAAGACAGGCGCGTACATGACGACCCACACGAGCTTCTGTCCTGCCCACCAGGCGAGCTCGAAGTGGATCGGGTGGATCGGCCGGAGCATCGACGCCGAGAGCTCGCCCTCACGCACGCGCCACTCCCAGCCGAACGGCGTGAAGACGATGTTCCAGCCGCGCACGAGCGTCCAGACGACGTAGTACGCGGCGAGCTGCCCGACGCCGATGCCCTGCACGGTCCCGCCCTGCGAGCGTGCGATCGTCGTCCACACGACGAGATAGATGACCGGCTCGACGACGAGCGCGACCATGTACATGTAGGTCGCAGCCCGGTACTGGAACTGCGTCTGGAGCTGCGTGCGGATCGTCGTCAGGTAGTAGTCGACCGTCGAGCGGACAAGGGACTCGCGCCGCGTGACGATCTCGGCGGTGCTCATGTCGCCTCGGAGGCGAAGACCTGCTCGATCACGTCCTCGATCGGCGGGTCCTCGACCGTCAGGTCGTGCACCTCGTGCTCCGCGAGGAACTTCGCGGTCGCCTGCGAGATGTCCGCTCGCTCCACGCGCAGGGAGATCTGCTCGCCGCCCGCGAGCACCGCCTCGATCGTCTTATAGGCGCCGAAGCGGTCGCCGAGCGTTGCGAGCTGCCCGTCGAAGAGGATCTTGCCGTGGTGGATGACGATGACGCGCTTGCATAGCGCCTCGACGTCAGCCATGTAGTGGCTTGTGAGGAGGACGGTCGCGCCGTAGCGCCGGTTGTACTCCGCGACGAACGAGCGGATGCGCTTCTGCATCATCACGTCGAGCCCGATCGTCGGCTCGTCGAGGAAGAGCACCTGCGGGAGGTGCAGCAGCGACCCGACGACCTCGACCTTCATCCGCTCGCCGAGCGAGAGGTTCCGCACCGGCTTGCGAACGATGTCGCCGACATCGAGGAGCTCGATCAGCTCGTCGCGCGTGCGCCCGAAGTCCTCGCGCGGCAGACGGTAGATCGCACGGTTCAGCTCGAACGAGTCGAGGGCCGGCAGGTCCCACTGCAACTGGTTGCGGTTGCCCATCACGAGCGTCATGCGCCGGAGGTACTCGCGCTCGCGCTTCGACGGGACGTGGCCGAGCACGCGACCCTCGCCGGACGTCGGGAAGAGAAGCCCGGAGAGCATCTTCAGCGTCGTCGTCTTGCCCGCGCCGTTCGGCCCGAGAAAGCCGACGATCTCGCCGGCCTCGATCGAGAACGAGATCCCGTCGACGGCCCGTACCTCGCGCCATGTGCGGTTGACGAGACCGCGCAAGGACGCGCGCAGACCGGCCTCGCGCTCCGGCACCCGGAAGACCTTCGTCAGCCCTTCGACTTCGACGACCCCTGCCACGACCCGCCAGCATACGCTGCCGACGTGCGGATCCTCCTCGTCTCGCAGATGTATCCCGGCGCGGGCGCGCCGGATCTCGGCACGTTCGTCGCGCAGGTCGAGCGCGCGCTCATTGACCGCGGGCATGTCGTCGAGCGCGCCGTACTCGACACGCGCGCCGGCGGAAAGCTCCGCTATCTCGAGCTTGCGCGCCGGACGCTGCGCGCCTCGCGGCCCGACGTCGTCTACGCGCACTTCCTCGTGCCGAGCGGGTTGATCGCTGCGCTTGCGACGCGCGCTCCGCTGGTCGTGACGGCACACGGACGCGACGTGCGCAACGTCGGCGAGCTGCCGGGTATCGCCGCGGCGACGCGGCTCGTCGTGCGCCGCGCCACGACGGTCGTCTGCGTGTCCGATTACCTGCGCCGTGAGCTCGAGACGAAGGTTCCCGCGGCGCGCGGCAAGACGGAGGTCGTGTCGAGCGGCGTCGATCTCGAGCTGTTCGCGGTCACGCCGGCTCCCGCCGGGCCGCCGCGCTTCCTGTGCGTCGGCGCACTCGAAGAACGGAAGAACGTCGTGCGCCTCGCCGACGCGTTTGCGCTGCTCGGCGAAGGAACGCTCACCTTCGTGGGCGACGGCGCGCTCCGCCCGCAGCTCGAGGGACGCGACGGTGTGACGCTCACCGGCCCACTGCCGCACGACGAGATCCCCCGCCTGCTTGCCGAGAGCCACGTGCTCTGCCAGCCGAGCCTGATCGAGCCGCTCGGGCAGGCGCTCCTCGAGGGGATGGCCGCGGGCCGTTCGGTCGTCGCGACCCGCATCGGCGGGCCACCCGAGTTCGTTCCGCCCGAGGCGGGCGTGCTCGTCGACCCGCTCGACGTCGACGCGATCGCCGGCGCGCTTCGCCAGGCGGCGAGCCTGCCGTGCCCGAACACTGCAGCCCGCGAGGCGGCGGCGAAGCACGACGTCCGCCTCCAGGCCGAGCGAATCGAGGCGATCCTCAGGCGGGCGGCGGCGGCAGGTCGGCGAGCCTGACCTCGACGAGCGGGCGGACGGTCTCCTCGAGGCCCGCCTCCCGGGCGACCTCGAGCGCCTCCTGCCAGCTCGCGCGCACCTTTTCCGGGTCGACGCCCTGCTTCAGCCGGTTGTCGCCCGTGACGAGCAGCTTCTGGATCCGCGCTCGGGCGTCGTCTTCGCCCTTCACAGGCCGAGCGTAACAAGGCACGATCCGGGCACGCAGCGAGCGATGGGAGCGATCCGCGTGCTGATAGCCGACGACCATCGTCTCTTCGCCGAGGCGCTCGAGGCGATCCTCGGCGTCGACGACCGTATCGCCGTCGTCGGGTACGCGAGCGACGGGCAGGAGGCCATCGACCTCGTGCGCGAGCTCACGCCCGACGTCGTGCTGATGGACATCTCGATGCCGGTGCTGGACGGGATCGAAGCTGCGCAGGCGATCCGCGAGCAGGTCGACCATGCCTCGATCCTGATGCTGACCGGCTCGAGCTCGCGCGCGGACGTCGACCGGGCGCGCGCGGCCGGCGCGGCCGGGTACGTCACGAAGGACCGCGTCGCCGCCGAGCTGATCGACGCGATCGTCGAGATCGCGACCGGCTAGCTACCCTGGCTGAGGAATGATCAGCTTTCTCGCAGTCCTCCAGGTGCTCTTCGTGTTCATCCTCGTCGCGCTCGTGCTGATGCACAGCGGCCGCGACGCGGGCATGGGCGGCATGGGCTTCACCCCTGCCTCGCAGGGTGGCACCCACATCGTCGAGCGGAACCTCACGCGGTTCACGGTCGTCGTCGCGGTGCTCTTCTTCGCGAACAGCATCCTGCTCTTCCATTACCTCAAGTAGGCGGCGGCTAGCGCGAGCGGAGCCGCTGCTCGAACGCACTCCGCAGTGACTCGCCGGTGATCCCGCGCGTCGGCGGGGGCGGTTCCGGCGTTGGAGGCGGGAGCGGATCGACGCGCAGGATCTCGGAGCTCCGCTCGCCGTGACAGCGCGCGTAGGCGGCCGCTTCGTCGAGCGACTGGAGCACTCGTCCGTTCCGGCTCGGCCAGAGACGCACGGTGACTGTCATACCAAGCGCCGCTACACTTCGCGCTCCCTCGAGCGCTGGTGGCGGAATTGGTAGACGCGCTAGGTTGAGGGCCTAGTGGCCGCATAGGCCGTGGAGGTTCAAGTCCTCTCCAGCGCATCGCGAACGACGGGCCGCCCTGAGGCGGCCCGTTTTGCTGTTGACGCCGTCCGAAGGACTCTCTACTCTGATGGCGAACACACGTTCGACCACCCACCGCACCCCCAACCCTCAGGAGACGACGACATCGTGGAACTCACCGGGCGCCAGCAGGAGATTTGGCAATTCCTCGTCGACTACGTCGACCGCCTCGGCTACCCGCCGACCGTCCGCGAGATCGGCGAGGCCGTGGGGCTCGCGTCGCCCTCGACGGTGCACGCGCACCTTGCGAATCTCGAGCGGGCCGGCCTCCTGCGCCGCGACCCGACGAAGCCGCGCGCGCTCGAGCTGCTCGGCCGCGAGCACCAGGCGGTTCCCACCGCGACGCTGCCGAAGCTGCCGCTCCTCGGCCAGATCGCCGCGGGCGGTCCGCTGCTCGCCGAGCAGAACATCGAGGACGAGCTCGCCGTGCCCGAGACCCTGCGCGGCGACTTCCTCCTGCGCGTGAAGGGCGAGTCGATGATCGAGGCCGGCATCCTCGACGGCGACATCGTCGTCGTCCGCCGTGCGCAGGACGCACGCAAC
>Ga0307310_10001025_pt1 | contig 10165 bp, 8 predicted proteins | sample ER_DNA_197_FD_194502 | JGI IMG/M metagenome (GOLD analysis project Ga0307310, IMG submission 194502) | Bulk soil microbial communities from the East River watershed near Crested Butte, Colorado, United States - ER_DNA_197 | ecosystem: Environmental > Terrestrial > Soil > Floodplain | place: USA...
TGCTGATCGGGAGGATTCGCGCCTACAGCTTCGAGTTCTACGTGGACCTGATGAACACCGGAGGCCTCCTGGCCTTCGCGGAGGCGGGAGGTATCACCCCGGTCAGGCTGATCGAACCGGGTGTGAGGTATCCAGCCTCACCGACAATGGAAGAGGTCCCAACGAATAGTCGATGGTGGCTCCGCTTCTACAATGGGGAGATGTGGCTACTCAGCCCGACGGGCGAAGAATTCCGGCTCACCCCAGTGGCAGAGCCCTCCTATACGCATGCTCCCTCTCAGGGTTAGGTACTGTTAGGTACTACCGCAGAAGAAAGGCCACCGCGCCGGGGTGGCCTTTAATATCGTAGGTACGGTAGTTCAAGCGGCGTGGGTGAGATTCGAACTCACGGAACGGTTTCCCGTTCGGCGGTTTTCAAGACCGCTGCATTCAACCACTCTGCCACCACGCCGGAGCCTGAAAACTTCTCGAACCCCACCGGGTAGCGCAAGCGCTCCAGCGGTGCGCCCCCGCGCCCGCCTGCGAGAGTGTCTACTCAGCCGGAAATCTGTAACTCGACGCGCGCCTGAACTTTGAACGCGACAATCTTCGGTCCACGCGCGACGTCCCAAACTCGAAACGCCAGCTCCAAAAATCCAAACGCGACGACATCGGGTCCGATCGCGACAAGCTTCGGTCCATGCGCGACGTCCCAAACTCGAAACGCCACCTCCAAAATCCAAACGCGACGGCATCGGGTCCAATCGCGACCACCCTCCGTCGATGCGCCACGTCCCTCACTCTACACGCGACGCCCTGAACTCCGAACGCGACGGCCCGAGATCCGCGCGCAACGGGATAATCGGCCAACGCAACCCTTTTGGTGCGATCTGCACCATCCCCGCTGGCACTTACGTCTTCCGGACTCGTAATGCTTCTGTCCGCTGAACCCTCATATCGTTCGAGGAATCGTATGCGTGGCTCTGGGGAAAACCCCTCCCCGTCGTCGATTCCATTCCCGGTCCCGAAAGCGTGGCCGTTGGACCGGACGGGTTCTGGTACGCCAGCTCGTTCGGCAAGTTCGACAACGGGGCGGATGGCGCGGTCTACCGGGTGGACCCGGAGAAGAGCACCCGAGAGATCTATGCCAGCGGTTTGGAAGACCCCTGCGGTATCCTTTTCTTGGGTGGCACCCTGTGGGCCGCCGATCGGAAAGGCGTATACCGGGTCACCCCGGGCAAGGTCGAGCTGGTCTATCCCGCCAAGAGCTTTCCGCGGCCGCTCCACTTCCTCAACGATCTCGCGGCTGGACCCGGGGGCACACTCTACGTCAGCGACACCGGCGACTGGACCGCGGTGGGCCACGGCGCGGTGTTCGTGCTCGCGCCCGGCAAGCGTCCCACGGTACTACCCGGCAGCGATACCGTCCGGGCCCAGTCCAGCGCCAACGGGCTTTTTCCCGGTGGCGGGGACACCCTGTTTGTCGTAGGGTACCGGACGGGCGTGCTGTCGGTGACCGATGGTCACGGCTCCTGGCGCGAGATCGCTCGGGGGCTGGGCTCACCCGACGGGATCGATGCAGCGGAGCAGGGAAACGCGTTCTATGTGAGCGACAGTGTGGGGGGGAAGCTCTTTCTGGTACCACGTACACCTGGCGGCCACACCGTCATCCTCGCAGCTGGGTTCAAGGCGCCGGCCGACTTGGTGGTGGACCGCCGGCGGGATTGGCTGGTCGTGCCGGAGAACGATGGTAACCCGCTGAGCGTGTACCACAGTGACGGTGGCGCGCTATAAGGCTTGAACTTACAGCGTTTAGTTCACGTGTTACATCAAGCAGGGGATGGCGGCGGCCGGAGCGGCGCTCCCATCCCCTGCCTGGTGTTGGGGACCTACGCCGTTGGGCCCAGCTTCTTCTGGATTTCCTGCGCCTGGTCCAGGTGCTTCTTGATCACCGGGATCGCCTTCTCGATCAGGTCTCTCAACTCCGCGGTCTGGGTTGTTACCCTGGCCTGATTGGCAAAGTCGAGTACCGCCTGGTGAATCGAGACCTCGTGGTCGATGTAGGTCCGGTCGAACTCAGCGCCCTTGGCTGTCTTCTTGAGCGCATCCGTCTCGTTCTTAACATAGCCGGCGAGCGGGTCTCGCTCGGGCAGCTTCGGCGTCACCCCAAGCTGCTTGGCCAGCGCCTGGCCCCCAACGCGCAATGTGTGATGCTCCGCCATCATGAGCTTGGCAAACGCCTTGACGTCCGGGTTGGTGGCCTTCTTGAGTCCCAACGCACCCGCGGCGCTGTCGGCCATGTTGGCCTCGTCGAGCAAGGCGACAATGTTGGAATCGCCCAGGCCACCCTTGGGAGTGGTCGCCGCACGGGCCGACGCCGCACTATCGGACGGAGTGGCCGCGCTCGCCGCGGCGCTCTGGTCCCGTCCTGCATTCTCCGTCCTGCCCTGGCACGCCGTTGCCGCGAGCAGCAGCATGAGTCCTACCGGTAGTCCTGCGAGCCGTGCCGCCTCGGTCTTCATACGCCCTCCCTCGAATGGTCGAATTTTGCGTCCCCCGTTTGTACAACCTCGGGAAGTGGGCAGATGTGATCGCCGTCACTGGGGCATCACCTTAGTCGCTTCCGCTAGGGTGACCTTCTCCCCTTGGGGTTAAGTATCAATCCGCGTTGATGTATCTGCTAGATTGCCGCGCGAACGTCCCCGGACACTGCCGCTGCGACCCCAACCTTGACAACTTCCATCCCAGGGTGCAAACATCTTCAGCTTAGTGGTGCAAGCATTGTCAGTCCACAGATGAGAACCCGCCAGGCATGACCGGCATTCTTCCCCCCTTTCGAAAGACAACTCGGTTGCGAGCGAGCCTGTTCGTTCTCCTCGTGCTTCCTTTCCTCGCTTGCGGCGGCGAGGGGCCGCCGAGCCCCAACGTTGGCACGGTGGACTCGACCGTACCACCACCCGGTCCTCCGGACACGACGGGCGGGGACACTATTCCAGCGCCTCCGGATACGACCGGGCCAGTAGAGCCGCCGTACACGCCGGTGCACGTAGGGATTCCGTTCGGGCCGAGCATGAACACGAAAGGCAAGAGCTACCAGCTGCTGCTTCCGCCGTCGAGTTATCTCCCCGAGTTCACCGGCGTGCTCCAAACCGCCTACCCGCAAGTGTTCCTCGCCAGCCTGGAAGCAACCAGGCGGGCCAATGGCCGGGTCATCATCAGCTTTACCGGCAACGAACGGTGGAACCGTGACGCCAACGGATTCAACCTTGCGATGTGGAAGCAGCGAGTCGATCGGTTCCGGAGCATCGACTTCTCGTCCTACATAGCCGATGGCACGATCGTCGGCCACTTCATCATGGACGAGCCAAGCGACAAGACCAACTGGAACGGGCACCAGGTGTCCTTAGCCGATGTCGACGAGATGGCTCGATACAGCAAGGAGATCTGGCCCTCCATGGCGACCATCATCCGTGGTTGGCCCGCGTACCTGAAGGGATACCACTACCAATATCTGGACGCGGCGTGGGCCCAGTACCACAAACGCTTCGGCGATATCGATGCGTTCATCGCGAGTAACGTCCAGGATGCCAAGGCGTCCGGGCTGGCGTTGGTGGGCGGCTTGAACGTGCTGAATGGTGGAACCGGGGAGAGCAAGATCCCGGGAAAAAGCGAGGGCAAGTTCGCCATGGGTGCTGCCGAGATCAGGTCCCTCGGCAGCCGCATTTTGGCTGAGCCATATTTCTGTGCCTTCATGATGTGGCAGTACGATTCTCTCTACTTCTCGCGTCCCGAGATCCAGGCGGCGATATCCGACATAAGCAAGCAAGCGACGAGTCATCCCGAACGCGCTTGCCGGCGGGGGACTTGATCCCTTCCAGCTCCTCGAGCTGAACCTCCTCGTAAGACTCCGACGGCCGCCCACCTGGGCGGCTTTTTCGGCCCATCCACTTTAGTTCCAGTCACCTGCTGCCGATACCAAAGAATGACCCCGATCTCAAGAGCAAAGCATGTCCGGGGGTTACCTGGGTATCGGAGGCAGGATGGGACGCATGCGATTGGCGCCCGGGCTATTCTGGGCCGCCGCTCTCCTAGTTGCGACGAGCGGGTGTGGCTTCGATCCCGAAGGGGATCAGCCGCTCGCTCCGCCTCCGGTCTTCCGGGAGTGGTGGGCGAAGACGGAGGCCTGTTCCGGACTCACCGGCAATTTCAACCGGGTCCAGTGGTCCGTCGTCCAAGGCGCAAGCTTCCCCTGCTCGAGCGGCCAGTGCGCGGGTCACTGGACAACCAGTCATCACATCTTCCTGGCCAGCGATTGGCAGGACAACGAGATGGTGGTGCGTCACGAAATGCTGCATGAGCTGATCGGCCGGCCGGGGCATCCGGATCCGCCGTTTGGCGACGGATGCCCGCTGACCTGGGCCACCTGGAACGGCGGCTCCGCAGGGCTCGATGTCGCCCGCGTGGATGGTCGGGTGCCGCCGAAGCAGGTGGACTAAAAGAGGTTTTCCCGGCTCAGATTCCGCAGCACCTGTTTTGCCACCGAGTCCGCTCGGGCCGCCTCCGCGGCTTGCCCGGCGGACGCGAAGGCTTTTGAAGCCCCTCCGTACACCACCGCATAGAGCTGCAGGATCGATCCGGACGGCCCGTCCACCCAGCCTCGGGGGCGGTTCCGCGCGGCCGATTTCCAGTGATACACATCCCACAGCAGCTTTTCAGTCCGCGGCAGATCGAGATAGCCGAGACTGGAGGTCAGCGCGATCGAGGCATTGGGCACGACGGGTTTCGGCATCAGCTTCCGCACCAGCCCCTGCGATACCAGATACTCACTCAGCCCCAGCGTCTGGTCGGGATACCCGCCGTCGCTCCAGCTGAAATAGATGGGACGCTTGCCTATGTTGTCGCGAATGAGGAAGATGGTCGCGAGATCCTGGAGCAAGAGGACGTCCTGCCCGAACGCGATCTTCAGGCTGTCGAACGCAACGCCCCCCTTCTCCGGCACCCGCATGGCCTCGGGCAAGCTGTCCAGCTGGGGCTCGGTCAGACTGAACACCGGCTCCTGAGGCTGGGGCCATTTAATCGGGACATCGGTCGCTTTCTTCGTTGTGTCGGTGAGGGGCACGCCCGACTCGGCCGGCTTGGGCTTCCAGAGTGCGGCTGCCTGGGCCGGATCGAATTCCGGTGTCGGCCGGCGCCGCAGCTGCCGTAGGTGCCACCGGGTATTCATGAGCGACAGATTCGCCAGCGTCACATCCCGCCGGATTCCTTCCACCTCCTGAGCGTACCAAAGCGGGAACGTGTCGTTGTCGCCTGCGGTGATCAGGATGCCGTAGGGCTCGACCGACTGGAGGATGTCGTAGGCAAAGTCGCGGGGAACGGTCTCGTGTGCCCGGCTGGCGGTGATGCGGTTTCCGAGCAAAGGAATAAGTGCGAGCGCCAGAACCGGGCTGGCAGCGGCCCAACGGCTGGTGGGGGTGCCGCGGTCCCTGAGGAACTGGACAATCTGCTGCATCAGCGCACCCAGCCCCAGAGCGACGAAGGCCCCGAACACGGCGAACGACGCGAGAAAGAAATAGTCCCGCTCGCGTACCTCACGGGGAAGGGATGCCTCGCCGGGATACTGGGAGTACCCGTACTTGAAGTTCATGTAGAACACCAGGCCCACCGTCAGCGTGCCGAGCAGCGCAATCCCTGCAATCCCGGCACGGCGATCGTGCTTCCACAGCGACCAGAGGCCGCTCAGGCCGAGCGCCGTGAACAGACCGGTGGCAATACCGCCGAGCCGACCCCAGTCGCGGGCGAACTGCCAGGAGAAGTACTGCCAGAAGTTGCCCAGTTGCGCGGGAAAGCTGGCCTGACGCTGCAAGAGTGGCGGTTTACCGTATTGCACCCGGTTCAGCACGTCCTGGAGCGCTTGACTCAGGAATCCAACCGGCTCCCCCTCGTTGATCGGCGGGAACTGGGCCGCACGCATCGGCAGCCAGAGATAGTTGAGCGAGATGCCCACCACCACCGCCGCAAGGCCAAGGTAGACCAGGGGGTCGCGCGGGGTCTTCACCAGCGCGTAGCCGAGCACTGTCAGGGTCAGCAGGATGAGAATCGGTCCCACGATGCCGCCGTTGAGCATGGCGATCCATTCTCCGCTCACCGCCAGCAGCAAGGCATAAAACGTCACGATGGCCCAGGGACGGAGCACGGTGCGCCAGTCGGTCCAGAGGACGTAGACCGCCAGGGCAGGGAGCGCGAGCACCCCCATCATGTGGTTGGTGGATGTCAACGCGAGCACGTAGGCAATCAGCACCAGCCATCGGTCACGGTGGGTGCCCGGCTCGTCGTCGCCCCAGCGTACCACGAGCCACATGACGAGTGCGATCGACAGCAGCGAAAGGGTGTAGACATTTTCGTTCACGGTCGATTGGTTCCACACCGTCCATGACGTAGCACCGACCAGGACGCCGCCGAACGCTGCCCCATAGCGGGCCCAGCGCTGCGGCACGATCGTCCGCAGCCACCGCTCGGCCACCAGGAACCAGAGCCCCGCCGCCGCGGCGCTGGTGGCTGCCGCGAACAGGTTGATGCGCACCGCGTACGCGGAGGCGAGTGGCAGCAGCCCGAAGGTGTGCGCGAGGATGACGAAGAGTGGGTTGCCGGGAGGGTGGGGGATCCCGAGCACCTTGGCCGCGGCGATGTACTCGGAGGTATCCCAGAACGCCGTGGTCGGAGCCAGCGTAGCGAGATAGATCACGAACACGATCAGCGCTGTGAGCAATGCCCACAGATACGGTGGCTTTTCCTGCTCAGTGTCCATGTGTGCCAAGTAAGAAGTAAGAGGTGAGAAGTGAGAGGGCGAGAGGCGAGGCATTCCTTCTTACCTCTCACCTCTCACCTCTCACCTCATCTAATGTCTAAACTGTCGCTTGCCCGTCATGACCATCGCCATGCCGTGCCGCTCGGCCGCCTCGATGATCTCGGGGTCGCGAACCGACCCACCCGGCTGGATGATCGCTTTCACCCCCGCTGCCGCCGCCTGCTCCACGCCGTCGGGGAACGGGAAGAAGCCGTCCGACGCCAGGACGCTGCCCGATGTTTCATGGCCTTGCTGCTGCGCCTTGTGTACCGCCAGGAAGGCGCTGTCCACCCGGCTCATCTGACCGGCGCCGATGCCGATCGCCATCTCGTTCCGGGCGAGAAGGATTGCATTGGAGTTGATGCTGGCGACAGCGGCCCAGGCGAAGCGGAGATCGTTCCACTCCGCATCCGTGGGTTTCCGCTTCGTCACCACCTTCCAGCCCCGCTCCGAGGCGTCGAACTGGAATTGGTCCTGAACCAGGAACCCGCCTCGCACCCGCTTGAAGTCGAGCGTACGGGCCCCGTCGCTGACCGGCAGCTCGACCACCCGGAGCTGCTTCTTCGCGGCGAACACCTCGAGCGCTTCGGCATGAAATGATGGTGCTACGACGACCTCGACGAACAGATCGCTCATCGCCTTGGCCGTCGTCTGGTCCACGACTGTATTGTAGGCCACCACCGAGCCAAAGGCCGACAGGGGATCGGTGGAGCGCGCCTTGCTGAAGGCCTCTGCGGCCGAGGGTGCCACGGCGATGCCGCAGGGCGTCGTGTGTTTGATGACGGCGCACGCCGGACGGTTGGGCCAGTACGCCACCGCCCACATGGCGGCATCGACATCGAGCAGGTTGTTGAAGGAGAGCTCCTTGCCCTGACGCTGGGTGAGGTCCCGCATCCCGCGGGGCTCTTCGGTGACATAGAGCGCGGCCCGCTGGTCCGGATTCTCGCCGTAGCGGAGCGCCTGCATGCGCTCCATCGCCACGCTCATTCTGGCCGGCAGCTCGTTCCCTCTGGGCGTCAGATACGCCGCGATGGCCGCGTCGTAATCGGAGGTGTGGGCAAAGACCTTGGCCGCGAAGTCCCGCCGAATGTCCGGTGTGATCCCTCCGCTGCGCAACAGATCGAGAACCCTGGCGTAATCGGTGGGGTCCACCACGGGAAGGACGGACTCGTGGTTCTTGGCGGCGGACCGAAGCATCGAGGGGCCGCCGACATCGATGTTCTCGACCGCATCGTCGAACGATGCACCCTGGCGAGCGACCGTCAGCTGAAACGGATACAGATTCACGGCCACCAGGTCGATCGGAACGATCCCGTGCTTCTTCAGGGCTGTGGTGTGTTCCGGCAAACTTCGCCGGGCCAACAGCGCACCATGCACCGCTGGATGCAGCGTCTTGACCCGGCCGTCGAGGAGCTCGGGGAAGCCGGTGACCTGCTCCACTGGGGTGACGGCCACGTGAGCAGCCTTGAGGGCCGCCGCGGTACCGCCGGTGGAGATGATCTCCCAGCCCAGCTCTACCAGGCCCCGGGCAAAGGCGACCACGCCACGCTTGTCGCTCACTGAGATTAGAGCTCGCGGCATTGCGTTGAAGTCAGGAGTCGGGGGTCAGGAATCGGGACTCCTGACTCCCGACTCCCGACTCGATTAGAGGTACCGGACGGCCTGCGGTGGCCGCGGCGAGAACCGCGGCGGGGAGCAACCGATGCTCCACCGCGAGCACCCGCTCGGCCAGCGTGTCCGGGGTATCGCCCGACAGGACCGGGACGCGGGCCTGGGCCAATACGGCACCGCGATCGTAGACCTCGTCCACGAGGTGTACCGTGGCTCCGGATTCCTGGGCGCCGCTGGCCAGTACCGCCTGGTGCACCCGGAGTCCGTACATTCCCTTACCGCCGAACGCAGGCAGCAGGGCAGGGTGGATGTTGATGATGCGCCCGCGGTACGCCGCGATGACTGGGGCAGGGACCAGCTTCAGGTAGCCGGCCAGCACGACGAGATCGATTTGGAACCGCCACAGCAGCCTGAGCCACTCGTCGCCGTCCGCAGGCTGGGAGAGCACCTGGGCCGGGATTCGCCGCTCACGGGCATGGTCCAGCCCGGGGGCTTCCGCGCGATCGCTGACGACGAGCGCGACCTGCGCGCGCGCACCCGGTCCCAGGGCGTCGAGCAGCGCCTCGAGGTTGCTGCCGCGGCCCGAGAGAGCCACGGCTATCCGCATCTTCATGGCGGGGGAAGCTAATTGGGGCGGCTAGGAGCTGGCAGCTAGGAGCTGGGAATCAGCTCGACCGCACCCGCTAGATCTCGGGCTCGTAAGAACCGGCCGCTTTCAGCGCTCTCGGCTTCCGTCCCTCCCACCAGAATCCCCCGTCCGCCGAAGGTTTCTGCCGGCAGCACATCGCGTAGGCGATCGCCCACCCACCAGCTCCGCGACAGATCGATGCCGAACCGCTCCGCCGCCTGCCGATACAGCAGGGTTCCCGGCTTCCGGCAGTCGCAGGGCCCGCTCAACTCGGGCACGTGGGGGCAGAAATAGTGGGCGTCGAGGCGGGCGCCCTGGAGGGCTAGAAGCTGGTCCACCCGCCGCTCGGTAGCCCCATACTCGTCGAGCGTGAGCAGGCCACGGGCGATGCCGGACTGGTTGGTCGCCACCACCACGATCAAACCGTGCTCGTTGAGCTGCCTGATGGCCTGGGCTGCGCCGGGAAGGAGACGGACACCGGCCGGATCACGCAGGTAGCCGGCATCCTCGATGATCGTACCGTCCCGGTCGAGAAAGGCGGCGCGAGCGCCGCTCACGAACGAAGCGCCTGTTCGATTGCACGGGCCACGGTCGGAAAGGTGTCTTCCGGCAGCGTACGTGGATCGAGCAGGACGCGGTCGGCGGCTACCCGAACCACGAGGGGAGGCTCCCCCAGCCTGAGCCGGAGGGCAAGTCCGTCGGGCCCCAGGGATCCGGCCTCGAGCGCGACCAGCGTCGTGGGCAACACCGCACCCGGGAAAGATCCGCCGCCAACGGCGGACTCGCCCGGCAGCGTCCGCGCACGAACCGCCTCCGGGCATAACGCCGCCAGCCGGGATGCTCGGCCGCTCAGCTCGCCCTGGTCCAGGGTGAGCATGGTGAGCACGGGGATCGTTCGGATGGCGATCTCGGGGTCCTGGTACAGTGCCAGGGTAGCAGCCAGTGCCGCGAGGGTGAGCTTGTCCGCTCGCAGCGCCCGCGCGAGCGGGTTGGTGCGGCAACGGGCGACGAGATCGGCGCGGCCAACCAGACACCCTGCCTGCGGCCCGCCGAGCAGCTTATCCCCACTGAAGAGGACCAGCCCCGCCCCCGCGGCAAGGGCC
>Ga0307310_10001026_pt1 | contig 10157 bp, 10 predicted proteins | sample ER_DNA_197_FD_194502 | JGI IMG/M metagenome (GOLD analysis project Ga0307310, IMG submission 194502) | Bulk soil microbial communities from the East River watershed near Crested Butte, Colorado, United States - ER_DNA_197 | ecosystem: Environmental > Terrestrial > Soil > Floodplain | place...
AGGCTGTACGCGGTCTGCAGTCCGCCGGGCCCGCTTCCCACCACCACGACGTCGTACTCGCCCGGCGGGAACGGACGCTCGTCTAGTCGTTCCAAACGTTTGCGGCTCGCAACCGCCGCGCTTCGATCTGGAGCATTCGATACATCACGCTCGGCTGCTTGAGCAGAAACGCCTTCAGCTCATTGTCGGGAATGATCAGACAGCGCAGGAGGGACGTCGCGATCACGTCGGCTGTGGGCGCCTCGTCCGTCAAGATCGAAATCTCGCCGAAGAAGTCGCCCCGGCTGAGATGCGCACGCTCGTTGCCGTCAATGACGATCTTGGCGTCGCCGTCGAGGATCACATAGAAGCCGCCTCCGGTGATGTCCTGCCGGATGACGCGCTGTCCCTCGGCGAAGACCTCCTCGTCGAACGAGTGCGCGAGCGCCTCGAGCTGCGGATGCGGGACGTCCGCGAAGAGGCTCAGCCGTGCGAGCGCCTCAACGTAGTTGACTGCCGATGCCTCCACGGCGGCGTAGCCTAGCTGCACCGCCTAGTACGGTCTGCGTAATGAACGGGGTCAGCCGGATCCGGAACGTAGTAGACCGCGCGCTTGCATATCTGGCGCAGATCGGCGCAGATCCGCAGGACGACGACGATACGCGCGCCGGCAAGGCGCTGCTCGTCCTGATCTCCGTGCTGATCCTGCCGGTTGCGCTGCTCTGGGCGGCGCTCTACCTCGCGTTCGGTTCGCCCGTCGGCTGGGTACCGCTCGCGTACTTCGCTGTCCTGTTGGCGTCCATCGTCGTCTTTTCGCGCACGCGGAACTTCGGCACGCTCCTGCGTATCGGCCAGGTGGCCATTCTGCTCGCACCGACGCTGTCGATGGTCCCGCTCGGAGGGTTCCTCGACGCCGGCGGAGTCGGTCTGTGGGGGATCCTCGCCCCGCTCGCGGCGCTCGTGTTCAGCGACGTCCGAAGCGCGGCTCGCTGGTACCTCGCTTACGTGGTCGTGTTCCTCGGCTCGGGCATTGCCGGAGAGCTGCTGGGTGGCGTGTCGCCCGCTGTCCCTCAGTGGTTCACGAGCACGATGCTGGCGCTCAACGTGACCGTGGGCGGCACCATCGTCTTCACGTTGCTGGCCGTGTTCGCCCGCCAACGCCGGGACGCGGTCGCGGCGCTGCGAGTGGAGCAGGCAAAGGCGGAGAGCCTGCTGCTCAACATCCTGCCGCGGTCAATCGCCGAACGGCTCAAGCGCGAGACGCGGACGATTGCGGACCAGTTCAGCTCGGCCTCGATCCTGTTCGCCGACGTTGTCGACTTCACCCCACTCGCGGAAAACCTCCCGCCGACCGAGGTCGTCGCCCTGCTGGATCGCCTGTTCAGCCACTTCGATGGACTTGCCGAGCGCTACGAGCTCGAGAAGATCAAGACGATCGGCGACTGTTACATGGTCGCCGCAGGCGTTCCCTCACCTCGGGCCGACCATGCCCGTGTGCTCGCCCGGATGGCGCTGGACATGCAGTCGGCGATGCGCTCGCTCGACGAGATCGGGCAGCTAGGGCTCGAGCTCCGTGTCGGGATCAACTCCGGACCGGTTGTGGCCGGCGTCATCGGCCGGAAGCGGTTCCTCTACGACCTCTGGGGAGATGCGGTGAACACCGCGAGTCGGATGGAGTCGCATGGGACCTCAGGCCGGATCCAGATCACCCGAGCGACGAAAGACCTGCTCGCAGACGAGTTCGCCTGCGAGCCCAGAGGGACTATCTCGGTCAAGGGCAAAGGCGAGATAGAGGCCTGGTACCTCGTCGGTCTCCACGCCAATCCCACCGGCCAACCCCGTGCCCATCCGGAGCCGATCCGGCCGCCAGACGTGGTACCGGGCGCTTGATGCTGATCGTGCTGCTGGACGACCCACTGGACGGTCACGTGGGCCGCCCGGCGCGTGCCCGTTACGTCTGGTCCTTCCACGTCCGCGCCTCACGAGACACCAAAAAGGAGGCGACCTCGTCGTATTGGCCGCTCTGGTTCGCGAACTCGACGTAGTTCCGCGCCGTTGCGATCCACTCGAGCGTCGAGGGTCGCATGTCGTTGAGGGCGTTGTCGAGGTCGCGAGTTGTCAGCGGTCGCTCGCGTCCGGTCTCAAGCGCGTCGTCGATCACAAGGTCGACCGCACGCTCGACGAGAGCCCGAAGGTCGGCGCCGCTGAAGAGCGGCGTCCCCTTCGCGATGCGCGACGTATCAACATTGTCGGAGGGGCGATCTCTCAGGTGTAGCGCAAGGATTCGCTCCCGTGCCGGTGGATCCGGCGGAGGCACGAACACAATGCGGTCGAACCGACCAGGCCGCTTCATCGCCTCATCGACGTCCCACGGCGCGTTCGTCGCGGCGAGAACGAGGATGTTCTCGTTGTCGGCACCGATCGCATCGAGCTCTTGCAAGAGCTGGTCGACGAGCGAGCGCCCGACGCTTCCCGAGTGCTTCCGACGGGCGAAGGCAATCGCATCGAGCTCGTCGATGAACAGAACACACGGCGCAAACCGCCTGGCCTGCACGAATGAATCGTGCAGGTTGGCCTCGCTGACGCCGAAGTACGGATCCAGAATCTCTTCGATGCGAACGTTCGAGAACGGCAGGCCGCACTCGCCGGCAGTTGCTCGCGCAAGCAACGTCTTCCCGCAGCCCGGCGGTCCGAAGAGCAACACCCCTCCGCCTGCGCTTCGGTTGTACTTCTCATACAAGTCGTGACGTTTGAACGGGAGGATGATCGTTCGGTTGATCGCCTTCTTCACGTCGTCGAGGCCGCCGACATCGGCGAAGGTAACGGCAGGCTTCGAGTCGAGCTCGAGCTGCGGCTGCTGAGCGAGGCCGTCCTCGTCGACGCCCGTCTTCACGACGCGGACGAGCTGTTGCAGCCCCAGCGACTCGTTCAGCTCCTGCTTCAGTTCGGAGATGCCGTTGACGGCTCCAATCGAGCCCGCAGCGTCGACGAACGTTTGCGCTCGGTCATGTCGCCCAGCTGCAAGAGCGGCACGACCACCGGCGACGAGCCCGTGCTCGTCCAGCTGCTGCTCGGTGAGCAGCAACTCGTACTCAGCTAACGCCTCCTCTGGCTTGCCGCTCTCCGTGAGGGCCTCGGCGAGCATCAGTCGCACGACGTGGTTTTCAGGCGATGCGCTGAGAGCGCTGCGCAAGCCTTCGACACGATCGATGGTCACTTCGGCGCCTTTCCGGTACGTCTTTCGATGTAGATGTGTGCGGCCCACATATAGGCCCAGAAGATGAACGCCGCGGTGCTGAGCACTGTCTGATGCGCCAGGCGCGCAACGACGATCACCCCGATCCAGCCAAGGCGCACGTGGCCGCGCGTAACGCGCTCCATAAAAAGAAGCGGAGCTGCGAATTTGCTCTGCAGCACGCGGCTGCGCCGGCCCAACCACGCGAGGTGCGGATCCGAGGGGTCGAGACGGGCCGCCTCGAGAAAGTGGTCCAGTGCCGGGCCGACGTCTCCGCGGTTCGCTCGCGCAGTCCCGCTGATTACGTGCGCGTACTCGTTCTCCGGATCGGACGCGAGGAGCTCAGCTGCGTACGTGTCGGCATTTCGATCGCCGGCGAGAGCGGCGATCTGGGCCTGCGCCCGTCGCGCTGCCTCACATTCCGGATCAAGGCGGAGCGCCTCCTCGGCAGCCCTCCGCGCTTTCTTGTAGGACGTCACTCGAAACGTTCGTTGAGCGCTGGCCGCGAGAATCAACGCGCGATGCGCGTGCAGGACGGCGCTGTCCGGGTAGAGCAGCAACGCGCTGTCGGCTGTCTTGCGCGCCTCCTTCTTACGACCAGAGGCGAGCCGTGCGACGGCGAGCATGTCGAGTAACTCGAAATTGCCCGGGTCGCGTTCGAGGCCCTTCTGCGCTGCTTCGACCGCTTCCTTCGCATCGCCGAGGTCGTAGAGCGCACTCGCCCGCAGCGTCCAGAACTCCTCGCACTCGATCTCGGAGCCGGTGACGTTGTTCAGGGCGGCAAGCGCGCGGTCGGGTCTCCCCCGCGCGAGTTCGTGGCGAGCCAGGACGAGCGGGCCTGCGGCGGCGTCCATGCCCATCTCATCGGCATGACCGACCTCGAGCTTAAAACCGGCCTCAGGGTCGCCGGGAATGGTTTCCGCGTGCGATGTTGCCGACGAAGAAGAGGTACCAGAAGAAGGGAATGAAGCAGATCCCGAGGATCGCGATCGGCAACTCGATACCAGTCGTCAGATAGAGGATGAGAGAGCCGACTACGAGCACGAAGATCGTCAGTAGCACCGCCAGCGGACCAAGGCGCCAGAAGAGCCGCAGGACCGAGGCAACTGGATGGGCAAGCGTCTTCGAGCCTCGGAGGAACCGTGCGGCCTCCGGGTCCGGCGGGTCGAGCCTCGCCGCCTCCGTGTAGTGCCTCACTCCGGCGCTGACGCGACCCCGATTTGTCAGGGCGACGCCGGCGAGCAAGTGGGCCTGCTCGCTCTCGGGCGCAAGCTCGAGTAGCCGAGTGGCGAGCTTGGGTGCTCGGCGCTCGCCGGCGGCTACCGCCACCTGCAGACGGGCAGCGTGTGCCGGAACGAAATCAGGGTCGAGCTCGAGCGCATGTTCCGCCGCGGCGCGCGCCCTACGGTAGGAAGCGAATCCAATCGCGTTCTGCGCATGACGTGTGAGTAGGAACGCTTTCTGCGCGTGAAGACCTGGGTCGTCCGGCTGTAGCCCGAGTGCCGCCTCGATCGCCGTCAGCGCCTCCTTCTTCTTGCCCAGGCCGGAACACGCAAGCGCGAGCACCTCGAGCAGATGGACGTCGTTCGGACCCCGATCAAGACCCGAGCGAGCGGCGTCGCGTGCTTCGGCCCACAACCGCAACCGGAGCAGCGTGTCTGCGCGCAGCCTCCAGAACTCGAGCGTCTCGACCTCGCCCGATGTAACGCCGTCAAGTGCCTCGAGCGCCAGGTCGGGGCGCCCTCGTTCGAGGTGGTGGCGCGCCAGTATCAGCGGACCCAATGCGGTATCCATCAGCAGACGACATCGGCACCCTGCGGGGAAGGCTTAACGCCGCGGTGCGAAAAGCACCATAGGCAGTAAAAAGGGCGGTAGCGGGAGATCGCCGTGGGTAGCGGCGACTTTCTGCGAGTGGACCTAACCGGACAGCTTTCAAACCTCTCGCCGAGCCGGCGAGAGCTGTTCGCAACGGCTGAGATCCGTCTAAGACGTTGCTGCATTCGCCAAGCGTCGGGCGACAGCGCTGACGCCGTCGCCCGACAGTGAAAGTCCCCGAAACGCGCCGCGTCGGCGCTATTCGCTGAAGCTGTAGCTCCCGTCCCAGTGCAACGCACCGCTGGAATCGAGGGACACTTTGGCGTCCGCCTGAAAACCCTCGAGCGTGCCGGTGCCGCCGGAGAACGTGATACGACCCTTGGCCTTCGCGACGTCGAGGGTGACGTGGCCGGCCGCGCTCCCATCAGCGGACGAAAGGACGATGTCGGAGTCCAGAATGCCGTCGCTCAAGGGGCTGCTGTAGACCACCCGCATCCCCGGCTCGATCTCGGGGATGTTCGCGGACACGATCGTGCAGAACGACCCGGCTGTCCCCTGGTACTGCGAGCACTCCTTCGCCACGTGCAGACGCCCACTCGTCGGCGTCGATTTGGCGGAGCCAGCGGTCGCCGCGGATCCAACGGCGGCGACGGCCAAGATGAGCGCCAAGATGCACTTCATCACCGCTCTCCTTTCTCGGTAGTTTCCGGTTCGTCAATGCCGATCTCCTCTACTGCAACGATCCGCGCGAACGGCACGCCCGCGATCTCGTTTGCGTCTCTGACGTCGTTGGCGGTGTGGGCCTCGAAGCGGCAGAAACACGAGTCGTCCGCCGGGACATATGTCGATCCGAGATGCGCCGCGCGGCCTCGTTGTTGGCGAAGCCGCGCGAGCGCGGCCTCGAGCCAGTCGCGGTTGCGTCCGGGGAGGTAGCGCTCGACGAGGTAGGTCGGCATCGCGTTCATGATCCGGCCGCGACGAGGCGCTATCAACCGCACGAACTTGTGGATTTACTCCCGCGCAGCGTCGACGCGTGCCGCAAGCTCCGTTCGGGAGCTGACACCGAGCTTGCGGTAGACCTTCGAGAGGTTCCACGCGACCGTGTGCGGGCTCAGGTTGAGCTCCGCCGCCACTTCGCTGTTCCGGCGCCCGGCGACGACGAGCGCGACGATGCGGCGCTCGGTCTCCGAGAGCTCGTCACCCGAGCCCGTACGCCCGCCTATGCGCCGAAGCTCCGAGCGCGCCTTCTCCAACCAGAGGCGAGCGCCGAGCCGCTCGAAGATCTCGACAGCGTGTTCGAGGGTGTTCCGGGCGACACGCTTGTGCTGCGCCTGGCGTTGCAAGGTCCCGAGCGCGAGAAGCGTCCGCGCCAGCTCGAAGGGATTCGCCTCTTGCGGTGGTTCTGGCTCGACGGCCGCAGCCTCGAGCGCAGCGATTGCACGTTCCTGGTCGCCCCTCGAGGCGTGGCGAAGCCCGCGCGCGCGATGAGCGAACGCGCGCGCCGCTGTGTCGGACCCGTCGGCGTGTTCCTCGAGCTGATCGAGCAAACGCTCGGCAGTCTCAAGGTCGCCGATGCCAATGAGCGCCTCGATTGCGACGGAGCCTGCGACCTGGGCGCCATACTCGTCCATGTCCTCGGCCTTCGCGAACAGGGTCTCGACGTGTGACCATGCGGACTCGGCGTCGCCCACGGAGAGCTCGAACCCCGCCAGCGCCCGACCCAGTTCGTAGGCGTAGTCTGCGATGCCAGTGCGCTCCGCGACCTGGAGCAAGTCGGGAGTCTCGGTCCGTACTCTCTCGACCTCGCCTCTGTGTGCAGCTATCTGGACCAGGATGCGGCGGCCAAGCGGAAGAAAATTGTCCCAGCCCGTTTGACGTGCGAGCTCCATCGACTCGTCACACAGTAGTGCTGCCCGATCCCATTCCCCTGACGCGACCTCGAGCTCGGCAAGGAAGAACAGCCGACCGACAATCCAAGGATCGCCCCGCGCGCGGGCTTCGGCGATCAGCTCTTCAAACATCATGCGCGCCTCCAGGTGGCGGTCGCAGCGGCACAGAATCCTGGCCAGCACAATTCGTGCATCGGCATTCCCATCGGTGCGCTCCGCGATCTCGATCGCGCGATCCAACAGGTCGGCGGAGACGCCCGGTGCGCCAGAACGTGACTCTCGCGAGCGTGATCAGGCTGACGGCGAGCGTCTCCGCTTCAGCCAGTTCCTCAGCGAGGATCAACGCATCCTCGGCGTACCTTGCGCCGGCCTTGGGATCCCATCCGGCGGCCGCCATCCACGCAAGCTCGCAGAGAATATGCGCCTTCTGGCGTTTGCCGAGACCGGGCTCGGCAAGCGCACGGCGGTACAGGCTTTGAGCCCCTCGAAAACCCTCGGTTGGTGGCCCCATACCAGCGAGCTGGCTCAAAGCTTCGGCTCTGATTGGCCCGCGAGCGGAAGAGCCAATCGCGTCGCTGAGAAGAGCCCTTGCCTTTTTCGCGTTGCCCGCAGAGAGGCAGTGCTTGGCTGCGGTGATTCGGCGCTCGTTCACACTCTCGACCGCATCTACCAGCGTTAGAGCGACGGCCCGCTCGGCGAGCTCCGCCGCAACCAGAGCTGCGCCCCGCGCCTGGGCGTGCGCGGCGGCTGCGTCCAAGGCTGCCGCGACTCTCTCGTCCGGCCCGGTGGCGGCGATCGCAAGATGGCGGGCGCGCTCTTCGAGATCCACCTCCAACTCGGCGAGGCGGCGGTGGAGCCGACGTCTCCTGTGCAGCGGCATCGTCGCGTAGCTGGCGGGGGCGAGCAGCGGATGGGTGAAGTGAATCCGGTCGCCGTCGAACTCGACCACGCCCTGCCTCTCGGCCAGCTCGATGTCGTTGACAACGGCAGCCCCTAGCGGCTCGAGCAGCGTCACCGATGGAGCCGCGAGGGCGGCGACAGCAACGAGGGTGTTGCGGACACGCGCCGGAAGTACGCGCAATCGGTCCGTCACGAGGATGCTCAAGCTCTCTGGGAGCGCGACATCCGCGCTGTCCATGCCGACACCGCCCCTGGCGATCGCGCGCCCGAGCTCAAGTGCGAAGAATGGGTTTCCCCCCGCGATTTCGTGCACACGCACCAGTTCCGGCCGTGCCAGGTTGAGCGCGAGCCGGCCCCAGAGGAGCCGATGGATCGCCCCGGCCGAAAGTGGCTCGACTGCGACTTGCTGGAACGCCGCGAACGCCTTGTCAAGCTCGAGCGGCACCTCAACCGGCCGCCCGCGCTCCGTTGCGAGAACACCCACGCGCTCGCCCTCCAGGCGCCGCAGCATGAACCGGAGAACTTCCGAGGAGCTCGCATCGACCCATTGCAGGTCGTCGAGGCCCACAAGAAGCGGCCCGTCCTGAGTAAGCGCGCGTACGACCGAGAGGAGCGCGAGCCCGAGCAGTCGCACCTCCGAAGGCGGCCCGTCAGGCTCCCGCATCAGCAACGCGGTTTCGAGCGCGCGCCGTTGAAATGGCGTCAACTGGGGCAGCGTCTGCTCGACTACCGGCGCAAACAGGTCGCCGACGGTTCCGAATGCGATCTGTGTCTCGGAGTGGGCCGAGCGCGACGTCAGGACGCGGAAGCCGCGCTCGCGGGCGAGCCGATTGCCCTCCTGCCAGAGCGCGGTCTTACCGATCCCCGCATCGCCCTCCAGAAGCAGGGCCTGTCCGCCGGCAGGCAAGGCCTCGAGAAACGCCTCGAGCGCCAGCAGTTCCGTCCGCCTGCCAATGATCTCGCCGGCCATCGCCCTTCCTGTCGGGAGACGATGCTGTCGACATTGTGAACCCGGGCGGACAAATCAGGAACGGTGGCCGGGTGCTGTCGAGGCAGACCGGACCTCGCCACAGCTACGAGCGCCGATGCTGCGCCGGCAGCGTCTCAGCGGCCCCAGCGACGTTCACGTTCATCGAAGCGAGCTTCGTACTCGTCCCACACCGAGGGCTTTTCGTCGGCCTCGGAGGAGACAGCTTTTTGCTCTTCCCAGACCGACTGCCAGCGCTGACCCGGCTCGAGCACGACGGGTCGGCCCGGCTGTACCAGCCCGTAGTAGACGACGATGAGTGCGTGTGCTGCATACGGAGCGGTTAGCGCGGAGGCGAGCGTCGAGGCGAGCCACCAATTGAACGGCCCGGCCCCTGCGGCGGCCAGCCCGAACGGAATCTGGACGAGTGCGGTCAGAACTCCGACGGCGAACAGGACCTTGAAAACACTCAAGCCATTGCCGCTAACGATCTCGCGCGAGCGGCGAAGGGCATCACGCGCACCACCTTCCTCGAGCATCGCGACCGGCACGCTGACAGCCCAACGGGTCATCAGGACGACGCCCGGCACGACGAACAGCAGGAACCCGAGTCCGATCCCGAGTGCGCTCATGATCGAAAGCCAGACGAGCTTCCAGGTCTTGCCGCTCGCCCGCGCCAGAACCTCGGCGATTGAAGCCTCGTCGTCTCCGTCGGTGTGCAGGCCGCGGACGATCTCGACGAGCCCGCCCTGGAGCAACGCTATCCCCGCAACGCTCAGCACGAGACCAAGCACAGGGATGACGAAGCCACTGCCAGTGGAGCCCGCCAGGACTTGGAAGAGGTGCATCACTCCGAGGACGGCTGCACCCATGAGCACGGAGCGCCTGAACAGGCGTTTGTAGAGGCGCCAGGCCTCCTTGAGGACCGCATTCGCGTCGAGCTCGACGCGCTGCACAGTCCGCGTAACGACCAGGTCGCTCATCTGCAAAAGGACTTATCGACCTGCCGTTGACAAACTTAAGGGACCGGTGCCGCGGTCAGGTTCCGGATGAGCGGCTATGCGCTGCTCGGTAGGACGCTCGGCGTGCTGGCGGGACTCAGCCCTGAAGCGTGGCTCGGGAACGAGCCACCTGCTGCGCGACTCGCTGCGCTTCGAGCATCACGCGCTCACACGCAACCGCCGGCTTCACGGCCGGGCGGGTGAGTGCGACCGCCCGGTTTGGCTGCTTGCGGCGAAAGAATGCGTGGAGATTCATCTCGCCGGAGGCTAGCCCTAGACCGCTGCCGTGACTTCGGGAGGATTCCCTATCTTCCGTTGATCCCTAGCCGCGCCGCCTCGGCAGCGGCTTGTCCGCGGCTCTCGACGCCGAG
>Ga0307310_10001027_pt1 | contig 10147 bp, 8 predicted proteins | sample ER_DNA_197_FD_194502 | JGI IMG/M metagenome (GOLD analysis project Ga0307310, IMG submission 194502) | Bulk soil microbial communities from the East River watershed near Crested Butte, Colorado, United States - ER_DNA_197 | ecosystem: Environmental > Terrestrial > Soil > Floodplain | place: USA...
AAATGAGAATTGCAGCCAAGCGGGGTCGATGACGTCGCCTGTGCTCTTGCGCCTGAACAGCCTCCGTTCGAGGAGGTACTCCTCACCCCGGGCGCGAGCCGCGATCGATTCCGCCGAGCCACCGGTTGCGTGCTCGTGGGCCAGCAGGCCCTCCAGGACCCGTATGGTGGTGTGGAAGGACGAGCGAACCGAACCGTTCTCGACCTCGCAGTTCCACCCGCCGTCATCGAGCTGCTCACCGAGCAGCCGAGCGACCAGCCCATCGACATCCTGGTCGAAGTAGGCACCCAGCGCGACGACCATGCCGTTGATGCACGGCTCGACCTCGCCGCTGAAGAACGGCTGCCCCGCGTGCTCCCAACGGCAGTGCTCTCGGGCCTGCGCCACCGCCCGACGCACCATGTCATCGTCTGGGTCGACGCCGAAGTCGCATAGCGCGACGAGACTGTAGGCCGTGGCGGTCCATGGCTGCCCCTTCGGCTGTTCGTCGTCATCGGACCCGGCCCTGCGCGCGGGGAAGAGCGCGCCGCCCTCCCACTGGCCGTCTTCGCCCTGCAGGGCCAGCAGGCGGCCACCCCACCCTTCGGTTGCGACGCGGGCACGCTCAGCCGCCGCTCGTTCTGCGGGGGCATCGGCAAGATCGCGCAACACCTGCCATCGGATGGCGGGGTCGGAGTCGAGCAGCCAGTCCAGCGGGGCCACCGGCCGAGTCTAGCGACGGGCCGGCAGGAATTGGCGAGGTCCGCGCGGACCGTGGCGCCGCCTCCGCTACAGTGACGCGATGCCCTCGCCCATCCTTGCCGACGCGTTCCGCCATCACATTTGGGCCTCGATCCGGGTGCTGGATGCGTGCGCGACCCTCGACGACACGCAGCTGGCGACCACCGTGCCCGGCACCTACGGGTCGATTCTCGAGACGCTCCGCCATCTCGTGGAGGGGGACGTGTTCTACCTGGATGTGCTGCGTGGCGGCGAGCCGGAGGGGTTCGACCCGGAGGGGAGCGGGATCGCGACGCTGCGCGCCGTGATGGAGGCCCACGACGCGGTCTGGCAGGACCTGGTCGCCGGCGATCCCCACTCGGAGACCGTCGTGGTCGAGTACGAAGCCAGCGGCTACGAGACCCACGCGCCGCTCGGCATTCGGCTTGCGCAGGCGCTCTACCACGGGACCGATCACCGCAGCCAGGTATGCACCGCGCTCACGAGCCTCGGCATCGAGCCGCCGGCGATTGAGCCCTGGGACCTCGCCCGCGGCGACGGCCGGATGTTCACGATCGAATCGTCCCGATCGGCGGCGGACTAGGTGGCGACGATTCCCGTGGCGTGGAACGCGAAGACGGCGGCGGCGAGCAGGACCGCCATGATCACCACCAGGACCGCCATGTTGCGCAGGTCGCGCCCCACGTAGTGGTACTCCGCGCGAGCCGCCTCGGCCAGGGCGGAGCCGATCGGCGCAGAGCCGCGGCGCGCGGGCCGAGCGTCGCGACGGACGGCCGGCGTGGGCACGGCGCTCATGGCCGGAGCCGAGGCCGTGGTCTCCAGCGTTGCCTCCGGTGTGATGGGTGCGGGCCCCGGCGCCGCACCGGGCGTCGGACGCGGAGCAGCGCGGCGTGCGGGACGCTGCTTCGATCGGCGGTTTGCGGCCTTGCCGCTGCGTCGAGCCATCGCTTCCTCGTGCTCAGACCGGTGCAGCCGCTCTCGGCGGATGCAGCCATCGGGGACAGTATGATACCAGCCGCCCGAGCCCAAATCGGCCCGGGTGATCGGCCTCGCCGCCCTGGAGGGGAGCCGCGTTGGCGGAACTGAACCGCATCCTGAGCGAAAACCTCGGCATCGTGATCGGGACGATCGCGGCGCTTCTCCTGATCGTCGTCATCCTGCTCCTGGTGCAGTCGATTCGTCTCTCGCGTGCGGCGCGGAGGTACCGGGCGCTCGTGGGCGACGGGACCGGCGGGACGCTCGTGAGCGTCCTCGAGCAGCACGTCGGTCGGGTCGATGCGGTCGGCTCGGAGCTCCAGGAGCAGCGCTCCGTCGTCGACCTCCTCGAGCGCCGGTCCCGCGGCAGCCTTCAGCACGTCGGCCTCGTTCGCTTCAACCCGTTCGACGACACCGGGTCGGACCAGAGCTTCGCGCTTGCCCTGCTCGACGAGCGCCGAGATGGGGTCGTCATCTCGAGCCTCCACGGCCGCAGCAACACCCGGCTCTTCGCCAAGCCGGTGACCGGCGGCGAGTCCGCCCACACGCTCTCCGACGAGGAGCTGCAGGCGATTCGGATCGCGGTCGACGGCACCGAGGCGGGTCCGCCCGCCTGAATGTCCGATCCGCCCTTCGACCGGCCGATCGAACCCGACCAACGGCGGCTGGCGGAGCGGCGCCTGCTCGCCATGCTGCGACGCGTCCACCGCAGCGATCCGCTGGCGCGCGACGTCCGCATCGACGCGCTGATCAGCCGCGTGCGCTCCGAGCCCGAGGATCCGCGGCCCGGAAGCCACCGTGGCGCAGGCCGCCTGCTGCTCGGCGACGACGCGCTGCGGGCCGTGGTCGAGCAGCTCGTGGCGGCAGGAACGATGGTGCGGCGCGGACATCGCGTCCGGCTTCCCGAGCATGAGCCGCTCCTCGACCCGCAGATGCGGGAGCGGGTCGAGCGGCTTCTCGTCGGACTGCGCAGCGCCGGCGTCGAGCCGCCGCGCGTCGAGGGGCTCGCCAGCCGTCTCGGCATCCCGCCTCCGGTGATCGAGCAGCTTCGCGCGGCGGGCGAGCTGGTCGCGCTGGGGCAGGGCGTCGACTATCCCCGCGACGTGCACGAGGCGCTGCTCCAACGGCTCGATCGCATGGCCGCCCGCGGCCCGCTGAACGTCGCTCGTGTCCGCGACGAGCTGCGAGCTTCGCGACGCTATGCCGAGGCGCTCCTGGCCGCTCGCCCACGGAGTTCCCGGGCGAAGCGGCAATGACCGAGCCTGCAGTGGTGATCGCCGGCGCAGGTCCGACCGGGCTCATGTTGGCGGGCGAGTTGGCGTTGGCGGGCGCGGACGTGGTCATCGTCGAGCGGCGCGCCAGCCAGGACCTCGCCGGCTCGCGCGCAGGCGGCATCTCCTCACGCACAATCGAGGTCCTCGATCAGCGCGGAATAGCGGATCGTTTCCTCTCAGAGGGACAAGTGGCGCAGGTCACGGGCTTCGCCATGACGCGGTTGGACATCAGCGACTTTCCCACCCGACACAACTACGGGCTCGCCCTGCGGCAGGGCCACATCGAGCGCATCCTGGCCGGTTGGGTCGGCGAGCTGAAGGTCCCGATCTCCTACGGGGTCGAGGTCACCGGTTTCGCACAGGACGAAGGTGGCGTCGACGTCGAGCTCTCCAACGGCATCGGCCTGAGGGCGCTGTATCTCGTCGGGTGCGACGGAGGACGCAGCCTGGTCCGCAAGGCAGCCGCCATCCACTTCCCCGGGTGGGATGCGACCACGAGCAGCCTGCTTGCCGAGGTGGAGATGGCCGAGAAGCCGCCGATGGGTGTCCATCGCAATGCCTTCGGCACGCATGCCTTTGGCAGAAGGGAGTACGAGATCCGGAACGGCGAGATCATCTATAAGGATGTCGGGCCGATAGGGGTCATGGTGACCGAACCGAACGCCGGATCCACGACCGAACCCACGCTGCGTTATCTCAGCGAGCTGCTCATCGCCGCGTGCGGGACAGACTACGGTGTCCACAGTCTCACCTGGATCTCGAGGTTCACCGACATGACTCGGCAGGCAGCGGCCTATCGAGAGAAACGCGTCCTGCTGGCCGGCGATGCAGCGCACGTGCATTCACCGATCGGTGGACAGGGCCTCGGCACCGGCGTGCAGGATGCGGTGAACCTGGGTTGGAAACTGGCGCAGGTGACCAAGCGGACGTCACCCGAAAGCCTCCTCGATACGTATCACGCCGAGCGTCACCCGGTTGGGGCCCGCGTGCTGCAGAACACGATGGCGCAGGTCGCGCTGCACCGAACGGACGAACGCACGAAGGCCGCGCGTGACATCGTGGGCGAACTGCTCGAGATGGACGAGCCGCGCAAACGAATCGCCGGCATGATGTCCGGCCTGGACATTCGTTACGATCTTGGCGAGGGACACCCGCTGCTCGGACGCCGCATGCCCGATCTCGACCTGGTCACCGCCAACGGTCCGCGACGGGTCTTCACCCTGCTGCACAATGCCCGGCCGGTGCTGATCAACCTCGGTGAGCCCGGCGCCTTCGACATCGCTCCGTGGGCAAGTCGGGTTCAGCTGATCGACGCCAAATACTCTGGTACGTGGGAGCTTCCCGTACTCGGGGTCGTCACTGCTCCCAGCGCCGTCTTGATTCGGCCCGACGGATACGTGGCCTGGGTGGGAGAGCTGACCCAGATGGGGCTCGCTGACGCGCTGGCCACCTGGTTCGGACCGCCTACGGCGGCGTAGCGTGACGGGCGCTCGCGGCTGCCCGACGGCTGTCAGGAGTTCTCAGGAGACACCTCCCAGGCCGGAAGCACCACCCCGAGCCGGACGAGCCCCGCATCGGCCGGGGGACAGTTGTCTCCCGCCGCGGAGCGCGCCTGGCGGAAGGCGGCTGCGGCGGCAGGCCGGTCGCTCCGCTGCTCATAGCGCTCGCCGAGGGCCACCAGCAGGTCGACGTAGCGGCCGCGCAGCAGCTCCCGCCCGGTCTCGGCATAGGCGCTGTCGCCGTAATAGGGGCAGTCGTCCAGGTATTCGCCGCGGTACAGGCCGCGTGCCTGCTCGAGCCCTCGCAGCCCCTCGTCGGCGTCGACCGCCCTGCCGGCCGAGGCGATCAGCAGCTCGAAGGCGTCCCGATCGCTCCATTCGACGAGGTCCGGGTCGAGGCGGTATCGGTCGTTGCGGAAGACGATCGTCGTCGACTCCTCCCGTTGGCGGCGGCCAGGCTCGAGGGTGCGTCGCAGCCCGCCCAGGGTGCGATGGAAGGCCAGGTCTGCTCCGTCGAGGTCGACATCGGGCCAGATCACCTCGGTCGCCTCGTCCTTGGTGACCCCACGCTGGCCGCGGTCGAAGAGGAACGCGAATAGTGCCTCGGCCTGGCGGGTTCCGGCTTTCTCACCACCCCACCTGCTGATCAGCTCCGTGCCGCGCTGGACGCGGAGCGAGCCGAGCGCGAAGACCTGGAGGCGCCCCTGCGCCGCAGGTTCCTGCACCAGCGCCTCGTGCAGCTCGCTGCCGGTGCTCGCCAGGGCGGCCCGCTCCTCGGAGAGGGCGCCGAGTGCCTCCGCCTGCACCTTCTGCCGGCTCGCGAGGCGCAATGACGAGGCGAGATAGGTTGCCGCCAGCCCAAGCAGCTCGCCCTCGGCGGCGGTGTACGGGAGAGCGGAACGCTTCGCGCCAAGGCGCAGGGTTCCGTAGTCCTCCCCGCCGACGCGCAGCGGGAGGCTCAGGGCGAGGGGGTCCTCCCCAGGGGCTCGCTCGTGATGAGCGATCTGCGCCCCCGACGCAGAGAGCAGCTCCGCGCCCGAGATGCGGAAGGTTCGTGCCAGGCGGGCGAGGGCCGGCTCGACCGCGGATTCCGGTCGCTGCGCCGTCACCACGTTCTGGCCGAGTGCGCGAAGCAGCCGGTGGTACGCGAGATCTCGGCCGCCGGACCCGGCCATCACGCGTCGGACCCGGTCGGCAATCGGCTCGAAGAGGGCGATCGTGATCACGAGCGCCAGGGCCGTGACGATGGGCAGATCGATCGCGAGTGCGTGCCGCGCCAGCAGCTCGAGCCCCACCAGCAGCGCGACGTACGCCGTGACGCCCAGGCCGATCACGACCGAGTATCGGAAGGCTGCGGCGGCCACGTCTGGCGCGAAGAAGATCCCCTGCCCGAAGACGGCGTACGCCGCCACCACGGTCGCGATCGTGATGAGCGAAACGCCGATCCAGGGATCCGTATCGGCGATGCCGGGGAGGATCCTGACCATCGCCCCGATGGCCCCGATGACCAGGGTCGCGACCACGGCCTGCAGCTGGCGCCGCCGGAACTGGTCGCGCCCCGCGGCGCGCAGGGCGGCTGCGATCCAGTAGATCGCAAACCCGAAGAGGAGCAGACGGAACGCGATCCACGCCCAACCGAAGACCGGTCCGGGAATGCCAGGCAGCGAGAACTGCGGTGGTGTGACGCGAAGCTCGAGTGCGGGGTCGATCGCGGCCAGCGCGGCGGCCGCTCCACAGACGACGTACGCGGCCGTGCACACGAGGCGCTGCAGAGCGCTCATCCGCCCCTCGACCGTGAGTGCCACCGCCACGTGTACCGTTGCCGCGGGCAGGAGGAACGCGGCGATCACCTCGACGGCGCCCAGGCCGCGATTCACGCCGAGGGCGTGCGGTAGCCGCTCGATCATGATCGCCACAGACCACACGAGCAGCAGAAGCGCGAGAAACGCAAAGACGCGCGACGAGAGTCGCCGCGGCGAGCGCACGAGGACGGTCAGTCCCAGCCAGGTCGCCAGCAGGGCAGTGATGCCATGCGCCGCGACCTCGAGCAGGCCGGGCAGGGTCATGAGAATCCCTTCCCTCTCTCACCGAGGCAGCGCCGACACGCTACTCCCGCCCGCGCAGGGCGGCAAGGATTCCCGCGACAGGCGAGCTGTCCGGTAAGCGGTGGATAACCGTCCGGTGAATGCCCGCTCGGCTACCATCGAGGACGTGCCAGCGGTGGTCCCGTCGCCGAACCAGCTCCCGATCTTCGAGGAGATGGTCTCCGCGCCGGCGCCACGCCGGCCGCATCTGCGCGTCCAGCCGCCGCTGCTCGCCGACCTCACCGCCCGCCAGCGCAAGGCGGTCACGCACGGAGAGGGTCCGCTGCTCATCGTGGCGGGGGCGGGCACCGGCAAGACGACCGCGATCACCCGCCGCATCGCGTGGCTGATCGCGGAGAAGCGAGCGCGGCCGTCCGAGATCCTGGCTCTCACCTTCACGGATCGCGCAGCCCTCGAGATGACCGAGCGCGTCGACCGGCTGGTGCCCTATGGCCACAACGACGCGCAGATCGCGACCTTCCACGCCTTCGGAGATCGCTTGCTGCGCGAGCATGCCCTCGAGGTCGGCCTCTCGGACCGATCGAGCGTCCTCTCCCGCAGCGAGCAGATCATCCTGCTGCGCGAGCACCTGTTCGATCTCCCCCTGGACCGATACCGCCCGCTTGGCAATCCGGGACGCTTCCTGTCGGCCCTCGTTACCCTGATCAGCCGCGCGCGCGACGAGGACATCGGTCCGGCCGAATACCTCGCGGCTGCCGCCACACTCGAGGCGCGTGCCGCCGCCGCGCCCGAGGACGCAGCGCTGGCCGAGGAGGCCGCGAGCCAGGGGGAGCTGGCAAGGCTGTATGACGCTTACGAGCGGCTCATGCGCGCGGGTGACCGGTTCGACTTCGGGGACCAGGTGTCGCTGGCCCTGCGTCTGCTGCGGGAGCACCCGGCCATCCTGGCGGAGGAGCAGTCGCGCTTCCGATACTTCCTGGTCGACGAGTTCCAGGACACGAACCATGCGCAGTTCGAGATGGTGCGGCTGCTGGCCGCACCGCACGCCAACGTCACGGTCGTCGGAGACGACGACCAGAGCATCTATCGCTTCCGCGGAGCGGCGCTCGGCAACATCCTCGGCTTCCGGGCCGCATATCCGAAGGCCGCCAGCGTCGTGCTGGTGGACAACTTCCGGAGCCGGCAGCCCATCCTCGATGCGGCGCATCGGCTCATTCGCAACAACGACCCGGAGCGCCTGGAGGCCCGCGAGGGGCTCGACAAGCGCCTGCGCGCTCGCGCCACCTTCCGGCGGCCGATGAGCGGCGCGGGGCCCATCGAGCTGCTCGCCTTCGCGACCGGCTCGGACGAGGCGGACGCAACGGCGGACCGGATCGCCGCCGGCATACGCTCTGGCCGGCGCGCTGGCGACCACGCCATCCTGGTGCGCGGCAACCGGGACGCAGATCCGTTCCTGCGGTCGCTGAACATCGCACGCATCCCCTGGCGCTTCAGTGGAACGGCGGGGCTCTACCGCCAGCCCGAGGTCCGGGTCCTGATCAGCTTCCTGCGCGCGGTGAGCGACCCGGCGGATTCGATCAGCCTCTACGACCTGGCCACCTCGGAGATCTACGGGCTCGCCGCCGGGGACGTCACCCTCGCGCTCAACCGTGCCTCACGACGACGAATCGGCCTGGCGGAGGCGCTGCGTGAGGCATCGGCCCGGCCGGAGGAGTCCGCGTTCGGGCGGCGGGCGCTGGAGGTGGTGCAGCGGCTGATCGCTGGCATCGATCAGCACCGTGCAATGAGCACGGAGCGCTCCTGCGGAGAGCTCTTGTACCACTTCGTCAGCAGCACCGGCTGGCTGGCGCGACTGAGCCATGAGGCGCGTGAGAGCGGCGACGAGCGGCTCCAGAACGTGGCGCGTTTCTTCGAGATCGTGAAACGGCAGGGAAGCCTACTGCGCGACGATAGGCTGCCGTTCCTCGTCGACCAGCTCGACACGCTGATCGAGGCGGGCGACGACCCATCGACTGCCGATAGCGAGCCGGACGAAGGGGACGCCGTCCACGTGCTGACGTACCACAAGGCAAAGGGCCTCGAGTTCCCCGTGGTGTTCATGGTTGGCCTGGTCGAGGATCGGTTCCCCAGTCGCGACCGGACCGATCAGCTGCAGCTGCCCGCCGGCCTGCTGGATGACGCGCCTCCCGGCGCCGACGCCCACCTGGCCGAGGAGCGGCGCCTCTTCTACGTGGGCATGACTCGCGCCAGGGAGGAGCTGGTATTGAGCTGGGCAGGCGATTACGGGGCTCGCCGGACGCGACGGATCAGCCAGTTCGTGCTCGAGGCGCTCGATCTCCCGCCCGCCACCCCGCTCGAGGCGCTGCGGCCGAGCCTCGCCGAGCGGCTCACTCGGCATGTGGGCAGCGCGCGGCAGCCCGTTGGCGCTCCTGCCCGCCCGTCCCTCGCGGATCGGCCGCTCTCGCTCAGCTACTACCAGGTCAACGATTACCTCGAGTGCCCGGCGAAGTACCGATACGCGCACAAGGTGCGCATCCCCACGCCACCTTCGCACGCGCTGGTGTACGGCAAGGCGCTGCACGCGGCGGTGCAGGCATTCCATCGGCGGCAGATGGCAGGGGAGCCGATGTCGCTGCCCGAGCTGCAGGCTGCGCTCGATGCGAACTGGGAGTCGATCGGATTCCTCACCCGCGACCACGAGGAGGCGCGGCGCGCGGCTGCCCGGGAGGCACTCGACCGTTTCTGGTACGACCAGCAACGCGATCCGGCTCGGCCAAGCGCGGTGGAGCAGGAGTTCGCGTTCATGCTGGGCGGGGACCGGGTGCGCGGGCGCTATGACCGGGTCGACACCCAGGCCGACGGACGCGTGGTGATCACCGACTACAAGTCGAGCGACGTCCGGGATCCGGCCACCGCCAACCGCCGCTCACGCGAGTCCCTACAGCTGTCGATCTACGCGCTGGCCTACGAGGCGCAGCACGGCCGCGTCCCGGACGAGCTGTCGCTGCACTTTCTCGAGTCCGGGATCGTTGGGCGGTCCCTGGCCAGCCCCAAGCGGCTCGAGAAGGCGCACGGCAAGCTGGCATTCGCAGCGGAGGGGATCCGAGCCCGCCGCTTCGATGCCACACCCACACCCATGGCCTGCGGCTTCTGTCCGTTTCGCGAGATCTGCCCCGACGCAGCGCGGTGAGCGCGCAGCATCGGCTCTGGGTGCTCGGCCTGGTGGGTCTCGGCCTGCTCGTCGGGATTGGTGTAGTGATCTTCGCCGCAAATGCGTGCCCCGTGCCGCTGCCAGGTCAGGCCTGCCCGGACGCCCCGCGGAACGTCGTGATCGTCGTGACCCTGGCGGCGGCGAGCGTCGCCCTGCTCGTGACCCCGTTCGCGTTCCTCGCCGAGATCGTCGTCCAGCGACGCATCGTGTACCACGGGGCGTGGTGGCGGGCCGGACGCCGGGGAGCCCTGGCCGGCCTGCTCGTGGCGACGCTGGCCGGTCTCCGCCTGGGGGGCGCCCTCACCGTGCCGGCCGCGATCTTCCTCGTCGTGCTGGCGGTCGTCGTCGAGCGCTTCATCACCAGCCGGGGCGGATGAGCGACATCTTCGCGGGCCAGCCGAGCGACGCGGCGCTGCTGGCCGA
>Ga0307310_10001028_pt1 | contig 10146 bp, 14 predicted proteins | sample ER_DNA_197_FD_194502 | JGI IMG/M metagenome (GOLD analysis project Ga0307310, IMG submission 194502) | Bulk soil microbial communities from the East River watershed near Crested Butte, Colorado, United States - ER_DNA_197 | ecosystem: Environmental > Terrestrial > Soil > Floodplain | place...
AAACGCAGGCGCACACGCCGAGCTCGGCGAGTGGGCCCTCACGGTCAACCCGTTCGACGTCGAGGGGCAGGCCGCGGCGATCGGCCGGGCGCTCGAGCTGGACTCGACTGAGCGGCGGGCTCGGCTCGAGGCGATTCGTGAGCACGTGCGCACGCACGATCTGAACCGGTGGACGGACACACTCCTGGCAGCTCTGGATCGAGTCGCTGCGCCGTCGCGCCGTTAGGATCGGCGACCGGATGGGTGAGCTGAGCCACGTCAGCGAAACGGGGGATGTGCACATGGTGGACGTCGGTGGTAAGCCGATGTCACGTCGCCGCGCTGTGGCTCGCGCGACCGTGCGGATGGCCCCGGAGACCGCACGGCGGCTGCGCGAGCTTCCGAAGGGTGACGCGCTTGCGACCGCGCAAGTGGCCGGGATCATGGCCGCGAAGCGCACGAGCGAGCTGATCCCGCTCTGTCATCCGTTGCCGCTCACTCTCGTCGAGGTGTCGCTGGAGGTCGGTGACGCGGGCGTCGAGATCACCGGTGTCGCCGAGACGACGGCGCAGACGGGCGTCGAGATGGAGGCGCTGACGGCCGTGTCCGTCGCCGCTCTGACGGTGTACGACATGGCGAAGGCGATCGACTCCGGCATGTCGGTGACCGAAGTCGCCCTCGTCGAGAAGACGAAGGAGCCACTCTGAAGGCCGCCGTCGTCACGGTTTCCGACGGTGTCGCGGCGGGCGAACGGGAGGACGAGAGCGGCGCGCTCCTCGTCGAGTTGCTCGAGGCGGAGCACTACGAGGTAGAGCACCGGCTCGTTCCGGACGTTCGTTTTCAGATCGCTGCCGTCCTTCGAGAGCTCGCGCTCACGTCGCACGTCATCCTCACGACGGGCGGGACGGGAGTGTCGCCGCGCGACTTCACGCCCGAGGCGACCCAGTCGGTCCTGGACCGGGTGGTCCCGGGGATCGCCGAGGCGTTGCGCGCGGACGCAATCCGGAAGACGCCCCATGGCTTGCTCGGCCGCGGCACGGCCGGCATTCGGGGACAGGCCTTGATCGTGAACCTGCCGGGATCGCCCGGCGGGTGCCGCGACGGGTTCGCGCTGATCAAGCCCGCGCTGCCGCACGCGATCGAGCTGATCGCCGGCGGGCGGTCCGAGCACCGGCAGACATGAGCGCAACGGTCGCGCTGCCCCGACGCTTCGCGTCGCTCGTCAAGATCGAGCACACGGTGTTCGCGCTGCCGTTCGCGTACATCGGCGCACTGCTCTGCCTCAACCGTGTGCCCTCCGCGCACGACCTCGTGTGGATCACGCTCGCGATGGTCGGCGCCCGGTCGTTGGCAATGGGCCTGAACCGCCTGATCGACGCGCGGATCGATGCGCGCAATCCACGGACCGCCAACCGCGAGCTGCCGTCGGGAAAGCTCTCCCGTGTTCAGGTGATCGTCTTTTGCGCGCTCGCGTTCGCTCTCTATCTCGTGTCGTGCTTCCAGCTCGACCCGATCGTTCGTTGGCTGTGGCCGATCCCGGTCATTGGGTTCGTGGTCTACCCGTACCTGAAGCGGTTCACGTGGCTGAGTCACATCTGGCTCGGCGTGGTGGACGGGCTCGCGCCGGTCGGTGCGTGGGTTGCGATCACGGGCCGGCTCCCGTGGGAGGCCTGGGCACTCGGCGCCGCGGTTGCGGTGTGGATCGCCGGGTTCGATCTCTTCTACTCCTTGTTCGACCGTGAGTTCGACGTTGGTCAGGGGCTGCACTCGGTCGCCGTGCGCTTTGGCGTCCACGGCACCTTTTGGGGCGCCCGGATGCTGCATGTGTTGACGGTCGTCCTGCTCGCCGCGGTCGGGCTCGGCCTGCACCTCGGCTGGTGGTACTGGCTCGGTGTCGTTGCGGTCGCAGCATTGCTCGCGTACGAGCACTCGCTCGTGCGCCCGGGCGACCTGCGTCGTCTGAACGCAGCGTTCTTCACGGTCAATGGTCTGATCAGCGTCGTGTTCTTCGCGTTCGTGCTCGCGGAGACGGCGACCTAGCCGAGCTCGACTCGGCACGCGCTCCAGGGCCAGTCCGAGCTGTCGCGGCAGAGACCTGCGCGGACCGGGTTCGCCATCACGTACTCGCAGATCCGCTCGAGCTCTGCTCCGTCGGCGAGTGGCCGCGACCAGTAGCGGTCGCCGAACACGTGCCCCCAGCGCTCGTACTTCCCGTTGAACCCTTGCGCGTAGTCGCCGTTCAGCATCTGCATGCCGTCGGAGAGGTTCTGCCGGGTGGTCTCGAGCACCAGGTGGTAGTGCGTCGTCATCAGGCAGAAGGCGAGGCATTCCCATTCGAATGCCTGCACGGCGAGGGCAAGCAGCCCGAGGAAGTTCCGGCGGTCGTTGTCGTCAAGGTAGATCGCCATCTTCGCCACGCCGCGCGTGGCGACGTGAAAGAGCCCGTCGGGCAGGACCGAGCGAGGAACGCGTGGCATTCCGCGCAACCTAGGCGCACGTCCGCCTGTCTCCCTGTCCGGGAAGGTCGACTGTGGCGCAAGAGTCCCACTCTCGGCGCGAACTCCATGCCCGGAGGAGCCAGTCCGAGCCACGTCTGCGCCGGACATGTCGGGGACAGTCCCCGACGAGGCTCAGTCGGCCATGGCCAGCAGTTCAGGGGCCGCGACCCCGGCGCGACTACAGTGGCTTCGTGATTCGGGCTCGGGGGCTTGAGAAGCGGTACGGCGACAAGCGCGTTCTGCGCGGCGTTGGCTTCGAGGTGGCACCCGACGGGTTCTTGCTCGTCACCGGGCCCAATGGCTCCGGCAAGACCACCCTGCTTCGGCTCTGCGCGGGGCTCGCGGTGCCTACCGCCGGGGAGTTGCACGTTCCCTTCGAACGTGGCCGCATCGGGTACATCGGGCACGAGCCGCTTGTCTACCGCGAGCTCACCGCACTCGAGAACCTCGACCTCTACGGCCGGCTCTACCGCGTCGCCGAGCGCCGTGAGCGCACCGGAATGCTGCTCGAGCGCTTCGGGCTCTGGGAGGCACGGCACGACCGCGCTGACTCGTACTCGCGCGGGATGATGCAGCGCCTCGCTCTCTGCCGTGCGCTGCTGCACGATCCCGACCTGCTCGTCCTCGACGAGCCGTATACCGGCCTCGACGAAGAGGGTGCCGCCTTGCTCGACCGCGAGCTCGCGGAAGCGCGCAGCAGCGCCGCCTTCGTCGTCGCGACACACGATCCCGCGCGCATCGAACGTCTCGCCTCCTCGAAGCTCGCACTCGCATGAACTACTTCGCCGACGTCGGAACGCTCGCTCGCAAGGACCTTCTGCTCGAATTACGTGCGCGCGACACGCTGCCGGCGATGCTCCTCTTCGTCCTCTCGACGCTCGTCATATTCCACTTCGTCCTGCCCGGAGATTCATCCGAGCTCGCGGCCAAGGGATTGCTCTGGGTCGCGATCGTCTTCACCGCGCTCCTCGGTCTCTCACGCGCATTCGCCGCTGAGCGGGAGCAGGGCGTCATCGACGGGCTCGTCCTCGCCCCGAGCGATCGCAGTGCAATCTGGTTCGGCAAGGCCATTTCGGTGCTCGCCTTCCTCGGGCTTGCCGAGCTCGTCGCCCTGCCTGCGTTCGGCCTCTTCTTCGGCGGCGTCGACGGTCCGATGGTGGCCGGGATCGTCCTCGCGGACGTCGGCATCGCCGCGGTCGGGACGCTTCTCGCGGCCATGGCGGCGGCCAGCCGCGCCAGGGAGCTTCTGCTACCGCTCCTCTTCCTGCCGCTCGCGATCCCGATCGTGGTCGGCGGTGTGGGGGCAAGCGTCACCGACGATCCATCGCGCTACGTGGGGTTCCTCGCTCTCTACGACGCGCTCTTTGCGATCATTTGCTGGGCTTCCTTTGAGTACGTCGTTACGGAATAACCGCCTCGCGGCGCTCGCCCTGCTCGCCTTTGCGCTGGTCGTTTCGTCGATCGCGCTGGTCTTCTTCTACGCCCCCGTGGACGCCGACGGCCTGAACCAGAAGATCTTCTACTTCCACGTCGGCATCGCATTGACGGCGTACGCCTGCTTTGCCTGGGGCGGTTGGAAGGCGCTCCGGGTTCTGTGGAAGCGGGACGGCGACGCCGACCTCGAGAGCTACGTCGCGATCCACCAGGGCGTGATCTTCGGTGCGCTCACGCTCGTCACCGGCTCGATCTGGGCGCGTTACCGCTGGGGTCACTGGTGGGAATGGCACGAGGACCAGCTCGTGCTCTTCCTCGTCCTGTTCCTCTTCTACTCGGCGTACTTCATGCTGCGCTTCTCCGTTCCGCCCGGTCCGCGCCGCGCGAATCTCAGCGCGGTGTACGCACTCTTCGGCATTGCGCTCGTGCCCGTCAGCATCCTCGCGATCCGTCTGTCGGAACGTTTCATCCATCCGGTCGCATTCGACCGCGGCGGCCCGAACATGGCCGGCTCGCAGTTCTTCACGTTCTGCGTCTCCTGGGCGGCGCTGCTCACCCTCGCCGCGTTGCTCTACCACGTCGAGCTCGCAGGAAAGCGCATCGACGTTCGCATGCGCGAGCTGCGCGAGGCGCTGCGGTGACATCCGAGGAGAAATACGTTGCGGCCGCGTACCTCGTCATCTTCGCGGTCGTCCTCGCCTACGTCGTGATCATCGCGCTGAAGCTGCAACGCCTCGAGCGCGAGCTCACCGAGCTGGCCGAGCTGGCGCGGGACCGCCAGGAGGAGCGCGAGGCGGTGTCCGTTGGCTGAGCTGCTCTTCTGGCCGGCTTTGCTCGCCTACAGCGAGGCGGCGGTCGCCTACCTGAACGACGCGCGGCATCCCGGCAGAGGTGGTCGGCTCGCGACCTGGGGCGTTCGCATCGGCTGGCTCGTCCAGACTGCGCTCCTCGGGGTGCAGGCCGCCCGCGCCGACGGCTTCCCGTGGTCGACGTGGGCCGGCTCGCTGAACCTCTTCGTCTGGCTCGTCGTCGGCGCATATCTGATCTGGGGCTGCCAGCCGCGCTACCGGCTACTCGGCCTCGCAGTGCTGCCGCTCGCCGTCGTGCTGTTCCTGCTCGCCAGGATCGGCGGCGGAACCGGGATCGGCGACCGGAGTCACTACTCGAACGTCTTCCTCGTCCTCCACGTCGGTCTCGTCCTCGCGGCCTTCGCGGGCTTCACGCTCGCTGCCGCGCTCTCTGCGCTCTACCTGTGGCAGGAACGGCGCCTCAAGCGACGGGAGAGCTCGATCCTCCGGCTGCACGCACCCGCGCTGGCCCGCTTGGACGACGTCGCGGCGCGCACGATCGCCTTCGCGCTGCCTGCGCTCACCCTCGGAATCGCCGTCGGCGTCGTCCGCCTTCGCGAGCACGGCGGCGGGCTCGACGCGCTGATGGCCGTCACCATCGTCACGTGGACGGTGTACGGCGCCTACCTCGCCTTGCGCCACCTCGCCGGTTGGCGCGGCCGCCGCGCGGCGTATCTCATCCTCGCCGGCTTCGTGCTCGTTGCCGTAGTACGCCTGGCGCTCCCCGTCACTCACTTCGCGACATGAGCATCGTCCTCGTCGGCATCTCGCATCACAAGGCTCCCGTCGAGCTGCGCGAGCGCGCGGCGCTCGACCCGAAGCACGCCGGCGAGCTGGCCCGCACGCTCGCCGGTGACAACGGTGAGGCGGTCTGCCTGTCGACGTGTAACCGCACCGAGCTCTACCTTGCGGACGAGTCACCCGATGCAGCCGAGGAGAAGGCGGAGGCCGCGCTACTCGCCCTCGAGTCGGAGCTCGGCCCTGCGCTCTACCGGCTCCGCGGCGACGCGGCGGCACTCCACCTCTTCCGCGTCGCCGCCGGGCTCGACTCGATGATCCCGGGCGAAGGAGAAATCCTCGGCCAGGTGCGTGCGGCGCACGACGGTGGTGCGACGGGACCGCTGCTCGACCGTCTCTTCCGGCAGGCGCTGCAGGCAGGACGGAAGGCCCGCACGCAAACCGCGATCGGCGAGAGCCCTGCGTCGGTTTCGTCGGCCGCGGCTGCCCTCGCAGAGCAGGTATTCGGGGATCTCCGCGACCGCAGCATCCTCGTTATCGGCGCCGGCAAGACCGGTGAGCTTGCGATTCGGAATCTCGTCTCGCGGGGCGCCTCGATTGCGTTCGTCGCCAACCGCACCGGCGAGCGCGCGGAGGAGCTCACGGAACGCTTCGGCGGTGAGGCTCTGCCGCTCGCGCGCATCGAGGGCGAGCTTGCACGTGCCGATGTCGTGCTTTCGTCGACGAGCGCGCCGGGCTGGGTCCTCACGCGCGAACAGGTGGAGCGCACGCTGCCCGCACGCAAGGGCCGGCCGCTCTTCCTGATCGACCTGGCCGTGCCGCGCGATCTTGAACCGACGATCCACGAGCTCGACGGTTGCTACCTCTACGACATCGACGACCTCGAGGCGGTGGTCGCGGAGACTCTGGCCGGCCGGCGCCGCGAGGCCGAGCGCGCCGAGACGATCGTCGCCGAGGAGGCGGACCGATTCCGTGCGTGGCAGGCGTCGCTCGAAGTCGTCCCGGCGATCACCTCGCTGCGTGCACGCGCCGAACAGATTCGCGACGCCGAGCTCCGTCGCGCCAAGCTGAACGACGCCGAGCGCCGCGCGGCCGAGTCGGTTACCGCGGCAGTTCTGAACAAACTGCTGCATCTGCCGACCATTCGCATGAAACAGGCAGCCGCAGCAGCCGATGGCGTGATTTATGCTGATGCGGTGCGTCACCTTTTTGGTCTCGAGGACGAGCGCTGAAGTCGGCGAACCTGATCGGACGCCCGCTCCCCGTGCAGGCGCCGACCGCCTTCGTGCGCGTCCGCAGACGCCGGCTGTGCGGTCAGCCGCGGGTCAAGCCCACCTGGTGCCGTGCTGATCCGCGTCGGTTCCCGCGGCAGTAGGCTCGCGCTCACGCAGGCCGAGCTCGCGGCAGCGCGACTGCGTGGGCCCGGCATCGAGATCGCGCTCGTCCCGATCACGACCGCCGGCGATCGAGATCGGCGGAGCCCGTTCGGCGAGATCGGTGCGCGCGGGGTCTTCGTCAAGGAGCTCGAAGAGGCACTCCTCGACGGCCGCATCGACGTCGCAGTGCACTCGGCGAAGGACATGACCTCGACCGACACCGACGGGCTGGCCGTCGGTGCCTACCTCGAACGTGAGGATCCCCGCGACGCGCTGTGCGGAGTGTCGGAGGTTCGAGCCGGGTTGCGGATCGGCACAGCGTCGGTTCGCCGGCGCGCGCAGCTGCTCGCACTCGAGCCGACGCTCTCGATCGAGCCGCTGCGCGGGAACGTCGAGACGCGTCTGCGCAAACGAGGGGAGCGCGGACTGGATGCGATCGTGCTGGCGGCCTGCGGTCTCGACCGGCTTGGGCTCGCCGCCGAGATCGGTCATCGGTTCGAGCCCGACGAGCTCTTGCCGGAGGCCGGCCAGGGCGCGCTCGCACTGCAGGTGCGCGCCGGTGAGGAGCACCTGGTCGCGGCTGCAGACCACGGCGAGACCCGGAGGCGCGTGGAAATGGAACGGGCCTGCGTCGCGGTGATCGGGGGAGGTTGCCTCGCACCCGTCGCCGCGTATCACGACGGTGAGCGTTTGACCGGTCTCGTCGCAGCCGAGGACGGCAGCTGGCTCGAGCGGCGGACCGGTTCCGATCCCGGCGAAGTCGCGGCGGCGCTGATGCCGTTCGTCTCCTCCTGACGTGCGCGTGATCGTCACGCGCCCGCGCGCGCAGGCGGAACCACTCCTCTCCGCTTTGCGCGCCGAAGGCTTCGAGGCGGTGCTCTGCCCGTTGCTCGAGATCGAGCCCATCGACGACGGCCCGATCGACCTCGACGGCTACGACTGGGTCATCGTCACGAGTGCGAACGGCGCCGTCGCGCTCGCCCGGCGGCGGGCAGGCAAGCTGCCACGGATCGCCGCGATCGGCGAGGCCACGGCCGAGGCCCTCGCCGACCAAGGCCTGGCGGTCGACTTCGTCCCGTCGTCCGCCTCACAGGAGAGCCTGGTCGCGGAGCTGCCGCGACCGGTCGGGCGCGCGCTCTTCGTGGGCGCAGCGGGAGCCCGGACGCTCCTCGCCGACGAGCTCCCGGCGGACTTTCGAGCGGCGTACCGCACAGTCGAGCTGACGCCCACGCCGCCCGCAGGCGATCTCGTCCTCCTCGCCTCCGCTTCGGCAGCGAGGGCCTGGGCGAAGCTCGGCGGAGGCGGGCCTGTGGTGACGATCGGACCGCAGACGACGACTGCCGCCCGCGCAGCCGGGCTCGACGTCGTCGACGAAGCGAAGACACAGGACGTCTCGGGCCTCGTAGACTGCGCCGCGGTTTGGCGCGCTTCATCACGTTCCTGACGGACTTCGGGCTGCAGGACGACTTCGTCGGGACCTGTCACGGCGTGATGAAACGGATCGCGCCCGAGGTCGAGATCATCGACATCACGCACGGCATCGCGCCGCAGGGCGTGCTGCAGGGCGCGCTCACCCTTGCGAACACGCTGCCGTTCATGCCGGAAGGGGTGCACCTTGCGGTCGTCGATCCGGGTGTCGGAGGGTCGCGACGCGCGCTCGCGCTTCGCGACGTGAGCGGCCGCGTCCATGTCGGGCCCGACAACGGGCTGCTCATACTCGCGGCTGAAAAGCTCGGCGGGATCGCCGAGGCGCACGAGCTCGGTAACCCGGAGTACGCGCTCGACTCCGTCTCGCGAACTTTTCACGGCCGGGACCTCTTCTCTCCCGCCGCGGCCCACCTCGCGCTCGGCGTGCCGCTCGCCGAACTGGGCCCGCCCATCGACCCGGATGCACTCGCCAGGCTTGACATTCCCCAGCCCGAGGTCGGCACGACGCGCATTCACTGCACGGTGCTCTCCATCGACCGGTTCGGAAACATCGGGCTGAATCTCGATCGCTCGCACTTTGACGAGGCGGGCATCGTGCCGGGCACGAGGGTCGAGCTGCAGATCGGCCACGAGCGCTACTACGCCGTCGCGGCTCGTACGTTCGCGGACGCACGACCCGGCGACATCATCCTGTACGAGGATGCGTATCGGAACATCTCGATCGCCATTAACGGCGGAAATGCAGCCGCGATGTTCGGAATCTCAGAGGGCCGGGACATTCGTATCCGGCTCGGCACGTCGTGAACAGGCGCGTGCTCGGTCAGAAGTTCGCGCGGCTCGCGACGAACGCCGTTATGCGCAGCCCGCGTCTCTGGGGTCTGTTCCGCCCGCTGATGCGCAAGCAGTTCGATGCGATCGCCGGAACCTGGGACACGATGCGCGCAGCAGACCATCTCGCGTCCTACGAGGTTGCACTCGAAGCGATCGATCCTCAGCCGGTCCGGGCGCTCGATCTCGGGACCGGCACCGGGCAGGGCGTCTTTGCAATCGCAAGGCGGTTCGCTGACGCGGAGGTGGTCGGAGTGGATCTCGCAACCGCGATGTTGGCAGAGGCGGAGCGAAAGACTCCCGACGACTTGCGTTCGCGCGTGCGTTTCGTGGCGGCCGATGCGTCCGCGCTTCCGTTTCCGAACGACTCGTTCGGACTGGTGGCTCACGCGAACATGATTCCGTTCTTCGACGAGCTCGTTCGTGTGCTCGAGCCCGGCGGCCAGGTGCTTTTCGCCTTCTCGCTCGGAGCCGGAACGCCGATCTACGTCCCCGCCGAGCGGCTGCGAGCAGAGCTGGAACGACGTGGATTCATGGACTTTGCGGAGTTCACGGCGGGGGAGGGCACCGCGGTTCTTGCCCGCAAGGCAGCACCGGCGTAAGCTCGGGCGTACAAGGTCGTTCGCGGCGCGGTATCACCGGTCCGGACGGCCTTTCTTTTGTGGGCGAGTCGGGCTAGTTCAGCTCGGCGGCGGCCTGCGGAAAGCCGCGTGAGCGTGCCGCCTCGGCCCAGCTCGAAGCTTCGGTCTGGTCGGCGAACCCGGCCACGTAGACCTCGAAGCCGCCACACGGATCGTTGCGGAGCTTGGCCCCCGGGAAACCGACCGACGCGGCGCGTGTGGCGATCGCAGCCGCAGAGGCGCGATCGCGACCGTGGCCGAGGACACCGTCCCAGCGGCCGATCTGTTTCGCCTGGATGCACTCGAGCGTGACGGGGAATCCTTCGCGCCTCGCCTCGCTCTGAAGGTCGACACCCACGTCGAAGGTGTCGATCCCGCGGACGACGACCCGGAAGCC
>Ga0307310_10001030_pt1 | contig 10143 bp, 10 predicted proteins | sample ER_DNA_197_FD_194502 | JGI IMG/M metagenome (GOLD analysis project Ga0307310, IMG submission 194502) | Bulk soil microbial communities from the East River watershed near Crested Butte, Colorado, United States - ER_DNA_197 | ecosystem: Environmental > Terrestrial > Soil > Floodplain | place...
CGACCGCAACTACTGGCGCAACCAACAACAAGCCCCGGCCGATGGCCAGGGCGTAACCAATGACTCGACTCATCTGTCGCACATGACCCGACTCATCACATGGTGGAGCTAAGGGGACTCGAACCCCTGACCTTCTCGTTGCGAACGAGACGCGCTACCAGCTGCGCCATAGCCCCGCGGATCGATGGGCCGATCAGCACCGAGACTTTACCACCGTCAGGCCGAGGCAGACTTGCGCGTTTCGTCGCCTCCGGCATCGCTCGAGGTGTCTGTGGAAGCCGCCGGAGCGTCCGCTGTTACTGGGACTTCAGGACTCGGCGAGATGGCCACGGCCGGACCGGAAAGGTCAATGGTGCGGACGGTCCGGGGAGCGAGCGGCTTGGAAACATAAGTCGGCATGGTGATCGGGATGGGATCCCACAGAGGGCCCGGCTTAGCAGCTACGTCGGTCTTGCCGCTGGGCGAATGTGAATCGGCCCCGCCCTTGGGAAAGTCCTTGAGGCTGAGAAAGATCGTTGACTCGTTATTGCCGTGACGAATGTCGCGAGAGCGGGCGGCAAGCTTGGTACGCATGGCCCGCACGCTGATCCGGGCAACCAGAACGAAGATCAACAACAGCCCGCTGGGGATCGCAGTGCTCCACCACGGAATGAGCTGCACGGCACAAAACCCGATCACTGCGCTGAGCAGCGCCATCAGCCCGAGCAGAGCGCGGCGCCGCCGTGAGGCGGCGAGTTGCTCCAGGCGACGCAGGTCGTTGACCGCGGCACGCCTGGTCTGCGGTGTGGACACCTCAAAAGCCGCGATCTCTTCAAGATCATGATCAAGTAGTGGCGCCGTACCATGCCGTACGATGCGCATCGAGTCGGAGAAGCGATCCGCCGGATCGGAGTCATCCAGCTCCGTAGCGTCCTCAGGACGCCGTACGAAATGCGGGACGAGGTAAGCAAGCCACGCAACTGCGATGGCAGCAAAGATCACACCGGTCGTCCCCACACCCAGACGGTACGGTGCTAGCCGGGTCCCTTAAGTGATCTTGAGCGGTGTGTCGCAAGAAACGAATGTGACGGATGTTGCGGATGCGGAATGCGGCGCGCGAACGAGTCGCCGATCAGGCTCAATACATCACCGTTGGCGGAGGTTCTCCCACCGCCGCAAGAGCCCTTCCGGGACCTCCTCGGCGTTCAACGCGAAGACCAGATGATCCCGCCAGTCACCGTCGATGTGCAGATAACGAGGCCGCAGCCCCTCGGGTCGAAAACCCAGCTTGGCCACGACCCGCAGGCTCTTGGTGTTCTCGGGTCTAATGGCGATCTCGATCCGATGCAGAGACATGACCTGAAAGCAGTAGTCGACGGCCAGCGCCACGGCGGTTGGAATGATGCCCCGGCCTGCGAGCCGCTGATCGACCCAATAGCCGATCTGACCCCACGATGCCGAACCGCCCACGATTCCGCTGACCGTCAGCTGGCCCGCAAGTTGTGGTCTGGAGCCGTCCGACCCTTCGTCGTAAAAGACCAGCCACGGCAGCATCCGCCCCTCTCGGGCCTGACGCGTCACCGAACGTACGAGACCCGCGTACGTGGCCGGCCCAAGTTGAGCGCCAGGCGGAAGGGTCGCCTCCCACGGCCGCAGCCAATTCATGTTCTCCCGGCGCACCCGCTCCCATGCGACCCGGTCGCGGTGCCGCAGTGGCGACAGTACGACGGCGCCGTGGCGCAGCGTGACCGGCCAGCGGTGACGGCCGAAGCCGCCCAACCCGGTAAGTCCGTGCGGCTGCTGCCCCAGGCTCGCCATGTCAGTGATCGCCACCTCGTAGCTGATCGATTGCATGGCGCAGCACTGGTCCGAGCACCATCATTCCGTCTCGGGCGCCGCCACTGGATCCCGGCAAATTGACGATCAAGGTGCGACCCGACACCCCGGCAACGCCACGGCTCAGCACGGCAGTCGGCACATCATGATCATCGCCGTACCTCGCGATAGCTGCAGCAAGCTGTGGAATTTCCCGTTCGACCACCTCGCGAGTCTGCTCCGGAGTCTGATCGCGGGGATGCAACCCGGTGCCACCCGTCGTGATCACGACAGCGTGGCCAGCGGCCACGGCGTCTCGTAGCGCCGCGCCGACAGCTTCGCCATCCGGCACGATGACAGGACCTGCCACCCTGAACCCAAGATCACCAAGAGCAGCAGCGATGATCGGACCTGATTTGTCCGGATAGACGCCGGCGGCCGCCCGCGTCGAGATCGTGATCACCATCGCGCTCTCGACCATTACTCCGCCTCGCGAGCCCAATCACCTCGTCGGCCGCCCGACTTCGACAACACGCGTACGTCGCTGATCACCGCGGCGCGATCGATGGCCTTGATCATGTCGACGACTGCCAATCCTGCAACCGCAACGGCGGTCAGCGCTTCCATTTCCACGCCGGTCCGCTCGGTGGTCTTGACCGTTGCCGTGATCTCTACGCCCGCGTCCGACACCTCGGTCGTGACATCGACGCCACTGATGAACAGCGGATGGCACAACGGGATGAGATCGGGAGTCTTCTTCGCACCTTGGATGCCCGCGATTCGGGCCACGGCAAGCGCATCCCCTTTCGGCACAGCACCGTCGCGCAGCGCCGTAACGCAATCCGTACTCAGCAGTACCCGCCCGGCGGCCGTTGCCGAACGTGCCGTCACGGCCTTTTCCGAGACGTCGACCATCCGGGCATTCCCGGTCGCACCGAGATGCGGAAAACGAGACTCACTCACTGCATGCCCTCAGTCATGAGGGGGACTCGTCGAGCAGCCAAACATCGACATCCTGTCCGGCAGCCACGAACTGGGTATCTTCGGGCAAGATCACCAAGGCGTTTGAGCGGGCAAGATCGGCAAGCAGGTGTGACCCGTGTCCGCCGGCCAGGTCAACCTTCCAGTCGCCTGAGCGCCCGGCGCTGATGATCCCGCGAGCCAGTTGCAGCCGCCCCGGAATGGAGTTCATGTCGTGACCCGCCTGACACTTGACCCCGCTTCGTACGTACGGCCGCGCGCCCATCAGCTTGCGGATGACGGGTCGCACGAACGCCTCGAAGGACACGAAGGCACTTACGGGGTTGCCGGGGAGCATGATCATCGGAACTCGATCATGACCGATCAATCCGAAACCTTGCGGCTTACCCGGTTGCATGGCCACCTGCGCAAAGTCGCAAGCGCCCATCTCAGGCATCACTGCCTTCACGATGTCGAAGTCACCTTGACTGACTCCCCCACTTGTCAAGATCAAGTCAGCACGCAACAGCTGATCACCAATCAACTGCTTGAGGGCGTCGTGATCATCACTGACCTGTCCGACTCTGAACACGTCGGCGCCCGCGGCCTTGGTAGCGGCAGCCAGTAGATACGAATTCGAGTCGAAGATCTGTTGCTCATTACTGAGCTCTAGCCCAGGATCCACGAGCTCGGATCCCGTGGAAATCACGACCACACGCGGCCGCGGCCTGACCTTCACCTTGTCCAGCCCGATTCCTGCCAATACCCCGATGTCGCGCGGGCCGAGGTGATCACCTTCCTTGTAGAGCCGGGTGCCCGCTTTGATGTCTTCACCAATCCGACGAACATGCTGCCCAACGGCACTCGGCGCAAAGATCTTGACATCACTCTCGCCACGATCGCTGTTCTCATATGGAACTATCGCGTCCGCGTCGAGCGGTACGGGCGCACCGGTCATGATCTTCATCGCAGTGCCTGGCGACAGTCGATGCACTGCTGCCTTGCCCGCCGCAATCTCGCCAACCACCGGCAAGCTCAGCGGCGCATCCTGGCTGGCATCCGCCACGTCCTCGGCGCGTACGGCATAACCATCCATCGCGGAATTGTCGAATCGCGGCAGGTTAATCGTGGCGGCTATGTCTTCGCAGATATTGAGGCCAACTGCGTCGAGGATGTGCTGCGGAAAAGCCCGAAGCGGTGATACGCAACTGAGCAAATATTGCCGGTGAGCTTGCATTGACCGCAGCTGGCCGCGATCCGGCTCGGGAGGATCTGGCAGCGGCTCGAACTGCTGAGCTGCCAGCTCTGACTCGTGGGTTCTCTTACGCGTGAACAACGGCATGCTCCACACAGTAATGCTGCCCACAGGGGATGGCTCGGACCTGACGGCTGGTCAAGTCCTGGCCGATACCCAAAAGAGATGATCATGGGCACCGACACGCTGCCACGCTGCCAACCGTTTGGGGCCTTGGCGCGACTACGCTAGGTCCGTGCAAACCCAGCCAGAGGCCGCCGACCTCTCGGCGATGGCGGCAATTGACGCCGCTGCGATCGCTGGGGCCAAGCGAACGCTTCGAAAAGCGGTCCAATTCCGTCGCGACCTACGCACCAGTCAGCAGCGCGCCCGCGACGATGCCTCGCGGATGTCTCTGATCGAGTCTGCACTGGCTGACCGAATTCCCGACACCGTTGCCGCGTACCTTTCCAACGGCTCCGAGCCCGGCACACTCCAACTGGTTGCCTGGCTAGCGGCACATCGAGTTCGTGTCCTCCTGCCGGTGCTCTCGCACCCGATTGGTGGCCGTCTCGACAAGCCAGCGTGGGCGGCATATGAGGGGCCAGACTCGCTGCGCGTCGGGGCTTATTCGATCTTGGAGCCGACCGGCGAAATCGTGCCGAGCGAGCAACTTCCCGAAGCTGAGCTGATCATCTGCCCCGGGTTCGCAGCCAATTTGCATGGCGACCGGCTAGGCCGTGGCGCTGGCTGGTATGACCGAGCCTTGCGGCACGCATCGCAAAGCGCACCGGTGTGGATGTTGCTCAACGACGACGAGGTATTGGAAACCATCCCCGTGCATGCCTGGGACCATCGCGTCGACGTCATCGTGACACCAAAACGCATGATCATCTGTGAGCCGTCAGTGCTCTGCAACCTGTGACATCCACAAAGCTGATCAACGGACCGAGAATCCTCGCTCGCCCCGCGGCTCCTCCTCAATAACCTCCAGCGTGATCACCCGCGCCTGCGGCGGGCCCTGACGAGCCCAGTCGATCAGCGCATACACCGCGGACGCTTCGCCCTCGAACACGGCCTCGACCGCGCCATCTTCCCGATTGGTGATCCAACCGGACACCCGACGTCCACGAGCCTCCCGCCGGCACGTGTCACGGAAGAACACACCCTGAACTCGGCCTTGGGCAACCACTCGGCAACGGATCACGGCACCAGTGTGGATCACGCAGTTCGGATTTCTGCGGCAGCTAACTACTTAGCTACCTGGCAGCAGCTCCTGACGCGTCTCGGTGCGAGCCTCAACCGCACCCTGCGACGATACGAACGGCCACAGCTGCTGATTGGCCCACAGCTTCGTCTGATCGTCATAGTGGCGATGGAAGGCGTGACCAGAAACTCCGCTCTGGTTGACCCAGCGGGATGCGTCAAGATCACCAAGATCGATCAGCATGCGCATTGCCGGCCCATCGGTAACGGTGTAGCCGCTACGGTCGTCGTATCCCATTGCATTCACCACGGCCGGCCCACCGCCGACCGGGTAATGACCGCGATTGAACAGGTTCTCAATCGGGGTGATCCCACTGGTTCCCAGTGTCGGATTTTGCAGCCGCACGGTGTGCAGCTTCCCCCACTGCCACTGGTCGGTGTCTCGCGCCATCAGTGAAGTGATCTCTTTGCGGGCATTGGTCATGGCAGCCAGCAGGATGTCGTCCCGAGTCTCGATCTTGTCCGTCGTGTTGACGTCATCCCACCAGGGATTCTTGGTCTGCTTGATCAAGATCGACAGCACGGCGTACCAGCGGTCGCCACCGGAGGGCCAGAGATCTTGCGGCAACTCGTCACGGAAGGTCAGTTTGAGGATGTTGTGACAGACAACGTTGAAGTACGCCGCTGCCGCCGAATCCGCAGTTGCCGAGTAGTCCCAACCAACCAGTGTCCGCTGCCCCTCGACCACCCATGGATCGGAGACTTTGATCTTGAGCAAGATCGGTACCAGATCAGCCGCAAACCGGATGGTGTCGTCGTAGAAGATCTGTTCGCCGTCATCCATGGTGATGGGCGGAGCATCGCGCAACCTGTCGATGATCTCCTGGCTGCGCCATCAGTAGGAGTAAGCCGACCCCAACGGATACGGATATTGAGCTCCGATCACCTGCTGGTTCGCTGCCACGAGGAAGCCACTGGGAGGATTCTCGACGTACGGCAGCTTCGCGAACGGGACGGTGCCCCGCCAGCCATAGCTCGAGTCCCAGCCTGGTGAGGGCTTCGTCCCGGTGCCTTTGAGGCGCAGTGGCACCGTGCCGGCCAGCTGGTAGCCGATGTTGCCCTCCGTATCGGCATAGAGAAAATTCTGCGAAGGAGCGCTTACGAGTGCCGCTGCAGCTCGAAACTCCTCGAAGTTCTGTGCCTGATTGATCGCGAGCAGCGCGTCCACGGTGTGACCGGGCTGCAGCGCGGTCCAGCTCAGCGAAACACCGTAGGGCGCGACGCTCGGATCCGATTTGCTTGCCGATACCTCTTGCAGCCGCTGGTCGACATCAGAAAGCAGCGGTCCATGCCGTGAGGAGCGGATCCGAATCGTTCGCGGTTGGTCGTCGCGGACGCGGATCTGCTCGGTGATCACTCGGAGCGGAACGTAGCTGTTGCCTTCGCGAACCGTATCGCCTCGCACATCCTCCAAGAACAGGTCTTGGGCGTCGACGTAGCTCGTGGTCAGGCCCCAGGCAATCTTGGTGTTCTTGCCAATCACGACGCCCGGCAGCGAGGCCAGACTGAAGCCAGAGACATCGAACGGACATGCCTTGGACAACACCCGGCAGTGCAGCCCGACCTGAGCGAATATCGACGGGATCGATGTCGACAGGTGAGGATCGTTGGACAAGATCGCATGGCCGCTCGCCGTGCCGGAACCGGCCATTGCCCAGGAGTTGGAGCCTGTGGCGCCGGCGCCCGAGCCGGAGCGGAGCACGTGCGGAATCGTCCGATTGATCTTCGCTACACCCTCCAGTGCCGTCGAAGCCCGGCGCAGTTGATCATCGCTCAGTCCGTCCGGCAACGGCGTGGCCGACCCCTTACTGGCGGATGGATCAAAGGCCTTGCCCACCACGTCTCCCCGCCTCAGGATGGGCGCGAAGTCGTCCAATGGATATCGCGGATAAAGGCTCGCCGCGCGTGCGGCTCCCAGCTTGCCGGTGATAATCGCCCGTTCCGATTCCTCATCCAGATTGGACGCCAAGTCCCATGCCATGACCTTGAGCCAGGCAACCGAGTCCACGGCTGTCCACGGCTCGGGCCGGTACTGCAGTCCTTGCAGCCTGAGCAGCGAGTATTCCAGTGACAGGTCCGATCCTGTTCGGCCCTCGATGTAGGCGTTCACACCGGCGGCGTAGGCGTCGAGGTAGCGGCGAGTCGAGGGCGCGAGCAGCGCCAGCTCCTGCTCGGCCACCCGCCGCCAACCGAGCGTGCGGACGTAGGCGTCGGTCTCCAGCTGTGACTTGCCGAAGAGTTCTGAGAGCCGTCCGGCCGCGAGATGGCGGCGGAAATCCATCTCGAAGAAACGATCTTGAGCCTGGACATAGCCCTGTGCGAGGAACAAGTCTTCGGGATTATCTGCATAGATGTTCGGTACGCCGAAGGAGTCACGCAGCACCTCGACCTGACCTTTAAGCCCAGGAACCATCAGCCGACCGGATGTCTGCGGAAATGACGTGCGTACCGTTGCGATGCCAACGCTGCTCAAGCCGCCAAGCGCCAGCACCAGCACGATCGCTGTGAAGATCGGCCAGCGAGGGATGCGACGCACCGTCAAACTCTAATGTCCGCAGCTGTGACGCGACCGCTGTCGACGCGGCCGGGCACGCTTGCGTTATCTCCCTCCACCAAGCGCCTCAACGCTGACGCGCCACTTTCTTGCTCAACGCGCCACATATTCGGGGTGCGACAGCAAGCGGGTGGGGCGTCAGCCGAGAAAGTGGGGGGCAGCAGATACATCGAACAGCCGACGATGGTTAGCAGTCGGTATGCTTGAGTGCTAAGTTGCGGTTCATCCTCTGAGCGGGCCGCTTCTCGAGGAGAGAAAGACGCCGATGCCCACTTATCAGTACCGCTGCACCGAGTGCGGCGAAGACCTCGAGGCCGTGCAGAAGTTCAGCGATGCGCCTCTCAGCACGTGTCCAACCTGCGGCGGCCGGTTGCGCAAGGTCTTCAACGCCGTCGGCGTGGTGTTCAAGGGCTCTGGATTCTACCGGACCGACAGTCGTAATGGTTCGGCGAACGGAGATGGCGCAGACTCGAGAACATCGGAGAAGAAGTCGGGCGCCGAGACCAAGTCGGGTGACAAAGAACCAGCCGGCAGCGGGTCTGCACGATCGAACGCGTCCAACAAAGACAACTCCAACAAAGACAACTCCAACAAAGACAGCTCCAACAAAGACAGGCAGCCGGTCTCGAGCGGAAGTTCGTCCACAGGGCAGAAGACCACCTCAAGCTAGAGCTTGTGGATAGTGCGGACGATCTGGACGCGCATCCTTAGCCTCCAGGCGTGATCAACCACGCATCCAAGAGTCCCTCTCGACCGTTGCATGGGCTTGCCCGCGCGGCATCGTGGCACCGCAGAAAGCTCGCGGTGGTTGCCGCTATCGCTGCCGTGCTCACCGGAATCTCGGCCGCGGCACCAGCAGGCCCGGTGATGATCACTGCGGTCAGGGCAAGGACTCAGCTCGCCGGTGGAACAGTTCTCTCGGCTTCAGATATCGGTGTCGACCGCGTTGCCGCGGCAGATGTCCCTGACGGGGTGGTGACCGACCCGGATGATCTTGTCGGCAAGACGCTCGCAGCGCCCGTTGCCGCAAATCAAATGATGACGCTGTTGGCCACGACGTCGTCCCGTGGCGCCGTCGCAGCGGACCATGTGATTGCGCCGCTGAAACTTGCCGATTCGGCGCAGGCTGCCCTGCTACAACCCGGCGACGTGGTCGATGTCGTTGCGGCCGACGCAGAAGCCGAACAGGCGGCGGTCATTGCCCCGAGGGCGCGGGTCGTTACCGTCCCCGAGGTTCCGGATGATCGGGCGGGTCCTGCTCCCGAGGGTGCACTGGTACTCGTCGATGTGGATGCACAGACGGCGACGGCTCTCGCCCAGGCCGCAGCATCGGCGACGCTCAGCATCATCTGGCGGTAAGTCTTGATGACGGTGTTGCTGTGGCACTACCCGGCTGCTGGTCCAGCCCCGTCGCTCAGCGTGGAGCCCGCGGCAATGATCTGCGGCTCTCCCCGATCGTCCAGATTGACTGCACCGACGACACGAACATCGGCCTCGAAGCTCCAGTCTCCCTTTATCCCCAGGTAGCGAGCATCCTTCAGCGAGGGCGGCCCGGTTGGAAATCGATGATCAAACTCAGCAATGATCTTGTAATACCGGTCATCAAGATCGACAACAGGTGTCGGGTCGGCCACTTTGCTGAGCTGTGAGTCAGCTTCCAGCTCGTACGCGTCGGACCGCAGCACTAGCAGATCACTCGTGGTCTTCACGGGCACGAACCGATCACGCCCTACCCCGATGGCGGTCGCACCCTCGAAGACTTCGACGGCGGCACCCATAGCGGTTTCGATCTGGATCACCCCCGGCGAGGACGGCTCGGCCGGATCGACGGTCTTCTCGTTCTTGATCAAGGGCAGTCCCAGCACTGAGCTCCGCTCTCGAAGAGTGCGATCGAGGACCTCAAGATCGAACCACAGGTTGTTCGTATGGAAGAACGGATGCCGAAACTCATCTGTGAAGAAATGCATCTCCTCCTTCCGCGTCTGGGCGGTATCACGCAAGATCAGCCGTCGGTCCACCTTGCGGATGGCCAGATGTCCGCCTTTGCGATCAGCGGGGGTACGCCGGCAGATCTCTGCCGCATACGGCGCACCGCTGCCGGCGAACCACCCCGCGATGGTGGCGTTGGGCGCTGCACCGAGATTGTCGGAATTCGATACCGAGGCATAGCGATATCCCAGTGAAAGAAGGCGATCCAGAATCCCCGAGGTGGCAAAGGCCGTGTAAAGGTCGCCGTGGCCAGGTGGGCACCACTCCAAACTGGGGTCGGCGGGCCATTCCGCCGGCGTCAGGTCGTCGGCGCGGAGCTTCGGCTCCTGGTTCTGCAGGAAGCCCA
>Ga0307310_10001031_pt1 | contig 10143 bp, 9 predicted proteins | sample ER_DNA_197_FD_194502 | JGI IMG/M metagenome (GOLD analysis project Ga0307310, IMG submission 194502) | Bulk soil microbial communities from the East River watershed near Crested Butte, Colorado, United States - ER_DNA_197 | ecosystem: Environmental > Terrestrial > Soil > Floodplain | place: USA...
CCGGTGCTACCTGGACGCGGCGGCGGGCACGGCTCGCGAGCTGCCTGGAGGCGGCCGTCGAGCGGCCGACGATCGGAGCAATCTCGTCGAATGGCACGGCGAACACGTCGTGCAGCACGAACGCGACGCGCTCGGCGGGGCTCAGGGTATCGAGGACTGCGAGGAGGGCCAGGCCGATCGACTCACCGAGGATGGCCTCATCCTCGGGGCCGATTCCGGCCTCGGGGCTCACGATCGGGTCCGCGACGTGGGTGTCGAGTGGCGCCTCGCGGCGCGTCCTCCGCGACCGAAGCATGTTGAGGCACACGCGGCCGACGACCGTAGTGAGCCAGCCGCTGAGGTTCTCGACGTCGCTCGTGTCGGTCCGGCTGAGCCGGATCCAGGCCTCTTGCACGGCGTCGTCCGCCTCGGTCAGGGATCCGAGCATCCGATAGGCCACAGCCCGGAGGTGGGTGCGATTCGATTCGAAACGCTCGGCCAGCCAGTTCTGATCCGTCATCGATTCACTCTCGAGCATGCCCTGTCACATCTGTCTGGTGTGGCGGTTCACCCTGATGACACGACATCACGGAAGGATGTGACAAATGGATCGAACCGCACGTGAGCCGACAAGTTCAGGAGCGACGCGCGTCGCTCGGGTTCCCCTCCAGGTCCGGATCTTCAGCCCGATCCTCAAGGCGCTGCTGGCCCTTCGGGTGCCGCTCGGGTACAACCGGCTCGTCACGATCCGGGGCCGGAAGAGCGGCCTGCCGCGCACGGCGGCAATTGCGGTTCTCGAGGTCTCCGGACGGCGCTGGGTCTGGGCCCCGTGGGGCGAAGTGAACTGGGTCCGCAATCTGAGAGCGGCCGGTCGGGCGACGATCAAGGGGCGCGATGGGCAGATCGAAGAGGTCCGCGCGACCGAGTTCGACGCCGACGAGCGCGTCGAATTCTTCCGCGACGTCCTTGCGCCATTCGCCCGGAGCTTCCCGCTCGGCGTCACGTTCATCAAGCTCGTCGACGGCGTCGACGTCACCGATCCGGTCAAGGCGGCCGAGGGCCGGCGGGTGTTCGAGCTCCACCCACTGTGACCATCGTTCGCTGAGTGGGCTGGGATCAACAACCGGCGGCGGATGTATGTCTTAGCGCCAGCACGACGACAAAGGAACCCAGCAGGGCAGCGAGCCGGGCTGGTTCGATCCAGAGTCTTCCGCTGACCGCGGCACGGCCCGAGAATCATCGCGGGCCGGCGAAGTGCGCGGGAATCACGAACGGGCCGCCACCCGGACGGCCCGTTCGATTGAATCCAGGGCTACGAGACTTTGGCCGACTCACGCCGCGTCCGGAATCGCCTCGACGTCGATGGTCGTTTCGTCCTCCGTGCTGGCTCCCGCCACGCGATCCGTCCGCAGGATGGTCCACGCGACGACGATCGCCCCGACGATCAGGGCCGCCGCGAGGGTCAGCGCCAGCTGCGAGCCACCGGTCAGGGCGGTCGCGCCGTCGGCTCCGGCTGCCGAGAGCGCGGTGCCGCGGGTGGTCGCGACCGATGCCATCGCGGCGAGGCCGAGTGAGCCGCCGACCATCCGCGTCGTGTTCACGAGTCCTGAGGCCAGTCCCGCGTCGCCGCTGGTGGCGCCGGACATCGCCAGGCCGACGATCGACGGGAACGCCAGCCCGGCGCCGATCCCGATGAGGACCAGCGACGGCGCCACGTCCACGATGTAGCTCGCGTCGACGGGGACTCGGGCGAACCACAGGAGGGCGACGAGGAGGAGGACGAGGCTCGACCGCAGCACGGCGCGCGGTCCGAAGCGCGTGATCAGCGGCTCGGCAAAGGCGAAGGACATCACGCCGATGCTCAGGCTGATCGGCAGAAAGCCGAGCCCGATCGAGAGGGCGTCGAAGCCGAGGACGCGCTCGAGGAACAGACTGCCAATGAAGAAGGTGCCGAAGAAGCCGGCAACCAGGAGGAGCATCACGGCATTCGCGCCCGTGACGGCTCGCGAACGGAAGATCCGAAGCGGCAGCAACGGGTTGGCCGTCCGGGCTTCGCGCATGACGAACGCCACCAGGGCAACTGCCGTCGCCGCGCCGCCAGCCAGGGTCTCGATCGACGTCCAGCCGACGTCGCTCGTCCGGATGATCGTGAGGACGCCCAGCATCAGGGCGCCGGTCACGAGAATCGCGCCGAGTGCGTCGGCGCCCTCGCCGAGCCCGATGCCCTCGTCGTCCTCGATGAGGCGCAGGGCGAGAATGCCCGTGACGATTCCGATTGGCAGGTTGACGAAGAAGATCCAGTGCCAGTTGAGGGCTTCGGTCAGGACGCCTCCGGCGAGCAGTCCGATCGACGCGCCGGCGGAGGCCACGAAGCTGTAGAGGCTGATCGCCCGGGTGCGCTCGCGCGCCTCGGTGAACATCGTGACGATCATCCCGAGGATGACCGCGGAGGTCATCGCGCCGCCGATGCCCTGGACGAACCGGGCGATGATGAGGGTCTCGCCGCTGACGCTGATGCCGCACGCGAACGACGCGAGCGTGAAGACCGTCAGGCCGAGGAGGAAGATCCGGCGGCGGCCGATGAGGTCGCCGAGGCGACCGGCCAGAAGCAGGATCCCGCCGAAGGCGATGAGGTAGGCGTTGACCACCCATGCGAGGCTCGATTGGCTGAAGCCGAGGTCGCGCTGGATGGCCGGCAGGGCGACGTTCACGATCGTCGCATCGAGCACGATCATGAGCGTTCCGGCGCACAGGACCGCAAGGGCGAGCCAGCGGTCGTCGCGCGCCGCGGGCAAGGCGGGGGACGCGGAGAACATCAGGTCGAGGGCTCCTTTGGAGTCGGTTGGTGGTCGGTCGTAGGCCCGACCGGCGGCTGCGAAGGTGATAGGATTGGGCCCGATCCGGAGATCACCTCCGGTTACCACGTACTATACGGAGACAGTCTCCGTTTAGCAAGTACCCGATGGAATCGACACCAACCAGCAACCTTCCCCCCTTCGCGTCCGCCGTGCGCGCCCGACGCGCCGACGCCCAGCGCAACATCGAGCGTCTGATCGCCGCCGCCCGCGAGGCGTTCGCGGCCCACGGACCGAATGCGCCGCTCGACGACATTGCCCGGGCCGCCGGGGTTGGTCCGGGCACGCTGTACCGCCACTTCCCAACCCGGCTCGCGCTGTTCGAGGCGGTCTATCGCGACAGCGTCGAGCGCCTCTGCGCCGACGGAGAGCGGCTTGCCGCGACCGAATCCCCCACAGACGCGCTGGTCGACTGGCTCCAGGGGTTCGTCACCGTCGTCTCACAGAAGCGAGGCCTCGCCGCGGCGCTGACCGAGGAGGGCCGCGCGAGCGAGTTCTTCACCGAATGCCACTCGATGATCAATGCGACGGGTGCAGGACTCCTCGATCGCGCGAAGGCTGCCGGCGCGGTGCGCGACGACGTCCCGCTCGGCGATCTGCTGAAGATGGCGAAGGCGTTCGCGCAGGCGGCTGAGACCTCGCCAGAGGGTCCGGCCCTCGCGGAGCGCCTCCTCGCCCTCTCGATGGAAGGGCTCCGTCCGCGGGCCTAGGAGCCACCGGCTCGGTCGGCCAGCTCAGCCGCGCGGCGCTCCGTCACCTTTGCCTGGCACCGCGGCCACGAAGCGGCGGGTGATCTGCTCAGGTGCGGTGATCGCCGAGCCGATGACGACGGCGTAGGCGCCACCGTCAAAACATCGGGCCACGTGCTCAAACGTCCAGATCCGACCCTCGACGACCACCGGAACCGGAAGATCGCGGATCTCGCGGAGGAGGTCGAAGGCGGGTTCGCCGGGATCGAGGTGGCTCGTTGTCGGGGTATAGCCCGCGAGCGTCGTGGCAACCAGGTCGACCCCGGCCGCCAGCGCGTCACCGGCCTCCGCTGCTGTGGCGATGTCGGCCATCACGCCGATCCCGCGAACGTGGAGCGCATCGACGATCCCGGCGAGGGCGAGGCCCGCGTGGCGCCCCTTTGTTGCGTCGAGGGCGACGATCGAGGCCCCGGCATCGACAACGGTGAGGGCGTCGTCGAGCGTCGGCGTGATGACGATCCCACCGTCGGGCTGGAGGACCTTGCGGATCCCGATGATCGGCAGGTCGGAGACCGCCCGGACTGCCCCAGTATTGGCCGGTCCGTTCACCCGGAATCCGACGGCACCACCGCGCTCCGCGCTCTGCGCCAGCGCCGCGATGAACGCCGGCTGATCGAGGGGCGAGCCGGACGCAGCCTGGCACGAGACGACGACCCCGCCTCGCAGGCTCGAAATGCTGTCCTGCCACGGCGTTCGGACCTGTCCGGTCATGCAGGAGCTCCCGACGCGTCCTTCTGGGCGATGCCGAGGTCCCGAACCTCATCGCGCAGACGTCTACGCATCGGCGCGTCGATCGCAATGCGGTGACGACGGTATGCCAGGTACAGCGCGCCGATCACAGGCGGGACATCCGGCAGGAGGAGCGTGAACTCCGGAATGTCCCGCGCGAGCCGCGCGGCCAGCGCGACCGCGACCCGCCCGCCCGACGACAGGACACCGCCAGAGCCGACGACGATCAGCTCGTCGGGCTCGAGGAACGGTGCCGCGGCGGCCGCGCTCATCACGAGCTGCACGAGGTGACCCACTGCATCGTCGATGATCGCGGCGGCGACGCCATCACCCGCGTCGGCCGCCTCGACGACATGGGGCGCGATCCGTCCGATCGCGACCCGGTCCAGCGCCTGGCCGGTCACAGCATCGGCCACGTCATGCATCGATGGCCTCGCCAGGCGCACCGGCAGCGCGGTCGCGAGCGCCGTCGCGGGTCCCGTCCCGTCAACGGCACGGACGGCCGCCCGGATCGCCTGGACGCCGATCCAGTACGCGCCACCCTCGTCACCGAGCAGCCAACCGAGACCGCCGACCCGCGTGAACCGGCCGCTTCGCCCGGTCGCGACAGCCACGGTACCCGTCCCGGCGATCAACCCGATCCCGCCGTCGCCGTACCGACCGGCCGCTAGCGCTGCCAGCGCGTCGTTCTCGAGGACGAAGACATCGGCCGCGGGGATGAGCTCACGGACGGCCTGAGCGGCCGCCTCTTCCGACCCGGTCAGGGCAAGACAAGCCGCGACCACGGCCCGGCCGTCGACCCCTCGGAGCGCCTCGTCGACTGCGCTTCGGACGGCGCTCTGTGCCGTGCCCTCCGCCCCGGACTCGCGTCGATTGCGGATCGGCCCGCCGCGCCCCACGCCGACGATCGTCCCATCGCTCGTCGCGATCACGGCGATCGTCGCGGACTGGCCGCCGTCGATGGCGAGGAAGAGCTGGTTCACCCGCTCATCATCGGATCCCGGCGGTCATGTTGATCCCCTCGACGAACCGCCGCTGGAGGGAGAGGAAGAGGAGCACGGTCGGGATCACGGCAAGGATCGCGGCCATGAGGATCACGGGGACACCGGTGTCGGCGAGATTGTTCGACTGCATCGCCGCCAATCCGACCGGCAGCGTGCGATGACTCTCGTCGGAGACGAGCAAGGGCCAGAAGTAGCTATCCCAGTTCGTCATGAAGACCAACAGGGCGAGGGCGCTCATCGGGCCGACGACGATCGGGGCGACGATCGCGACGAGCGTCCGGAACTCTCCTGCACCGTCGATCCGGGCGGCTTCGAGCAGCTCGTCCGGGACCGTGTCGATCGCCTGCTTCATCAGGAAGATCCCGAACGCACTGGTCGCGGCGGGAACGATCAGCCCGGCGAAGCTGTTCACCCAGCCGAGGTCGTAGACGATCTTGTACAGCGGCACGTAGAGGATCTCGAGCGGGACCATCAGGGTCCCCAGGACGATCGTGAACGCGACATTCCGCCCGGGATAGCGACACTTCGAGAAGCTGTAGCCCGCGGCCGTGCACGTGAGCACGTTCAGGATCGTGACGGCCACCCCGACGATCGCGCTGTTCAGGAAGTACTTGTCGAACGGAGCGATCTTGAACGGCGCGAGGACGTTCCCCCACTGAAACGCCTTCGGCAGCCAGCTCGCACCCGAGCCAAACGCCTCGCCGGGCGCCTTGAAGGCGGTCAGGATCGTGAAAACGAGCACCGACACCACGACGAGGCCACCGGCGAGGACCACGCCGAAGGTCAGCCAGTGGGCGACGGACGCGCGAGCGCGGCCCATCAGTCGACCCTCCGGAACGCCCGGAGCTGGATGGCGGCCAGCCCGACGAGCAGCACGAACATCAGCACCGCCACCGCGGACGCGCGGCCCATCCGGGCGTGCTCGAACGCGGTCTTGTAGACGAAGAGGTTCACCACTTCGGTCCCGAAGGACCCGTGGGTGAGCACCGCCTGCGGCGTGAAGGACTGGAAGCCGCGAAGGGTGGCCGTGATCGTGCAGACCACGGTGATCGGTCGGAGGAGCGGCCACGTGAGATGGCGGAACCGCTGCCAGGCGCCGGCCCCGTCGATCCGGGCCGCTTCATAAAGCGCGGTCGGGATGGCCGCGAGCCCGGCGAGGAAGAGGATCAGGAAGAACGCGGTCTCCTTCCAGATCGTCATCAGGACGAGCCCCCAGCGCGCGGTGTCCGAGCTCGTCAGCCAGTTCACGTCCAGCCCGAGCGTCGCGTTGAGCATCCCGGTCGGGTGGAGGACGACCCGCCAGATGATCGACACCGCGACCCAGCTCATCGCGAGCGGCAGGAAATAGAGCAGGCGGACGAGGCCCATCCCGGCCATGCGCCCGCGGAGGGCGTGAGCCAGGGCCAGCGCGAGCGCCATCGCCGGCACGTACGACCCGACCGCGTAGATCACCGTCTGGACGAAGGACTCGAGGAACCGGCTGTCGGTCGACAGGTAGGCGAAGTTCGCGAACCCGACGAAGTGCGGCGGCGAGGTGAGGTTGTAGTCGAACAGGCTGAGGACGAAGACCTGGACGATCGGGTAGATCGCGAACAGGCCGAACAGGGAGAGCGCCGGCGCGGCCAGGGCAATGCCCGTGACCACGCCGGCGATCGATCGGCGCGAGAGTGACACAGGACCTCTGATCGACAGCACCCGTGTCACCGTACCTGCCCTGGCTAGTTGCCGAGGATCCGGGTCACCTCGGCACTCGCCTCACGCGCCGCGTCGGCGACGGGCTTCTTGTCGAAGACGGCATCGTTGACCATCTTCGTGAGCACGTCCTGGACCTCCGAGTAGTGCTCGGTCACCTCGTCGAACTTGCCCGTCGCATAGGCCTTCCCCCACGTTTCGATGAACGGGATCTCCTTGGCCGCGGGCTTGCTGTCCCAGCCGACGAGCGGCTGGACGAAGCTGGTCCCGGTCAGGAAGTCGTCGGGGTGTTGCGACAGGAAGTTCACGAACTTCCAGGCCTCTGGCTGGACCTTGCTCGCCTTGTTCACGGCCCAGTAGTAGGCATAGACGCGGCTCGAGGGATTGGCGGGGTCGAATTGGGGCAGCGTGACGACGCTCAGGTTCTTGTACGTATCCGGGTTGGTCGACTTGATCTGGTCCATCGACCACGGATAGAGGATCGCCATCGATTGGACGCCGGTGGCGAGGTCCTGGAACGGTACGGTGGCCTCGCGGCTGGTCTTGTTCGGGTCGGCAACGCTCTTTGCGCCGCCGGCCAGGTCGACCCACAGCTGGAGCGCCTTGAGCGATTCGGGCGAGTCGAGCGTTCCCTTGCCGTCCTTGGCGATGCTGCCGCCCGTCTGGTGGAGCAGGGTCTGGAGCTGCTGGGAATACCAGCCGGAATGGAGATAGAGGAAGCTGAAGGCCTGCTTGTGTCCTGCCGCCGCCAGCTTCTGACCAGCCGCGTAGACGTCATCCCAGGTCGCGAGCGGGGTCGTGGTCGCATCAAGACCGGCATCCTTGAAGTGGGCCGTGTTGATCGCCATCGCCGTGCCGTTGAACTCGCTCGGCAGGCCGTAGAGCGTGCCCTGCGCGTCCATCGCCCCGGCAAGGGTGCCGGGGACGTAGCGGGCGACGACCTCGTCGACCGACGCCGCGCCGAGGGCGGCCGGATCGATCGGGGCGAGCAGGCCCTTCGGGAAGTAGTCGCCGCGCAGCGCCGAGTCGTCCATGTTGATCACGTCCGGGCCGGTGCCGCCGCTCAGCGAGGTCAGCATCTTCGTGCCGAACTCGTTGTTCGGGATCGTCTGGTAGTCGATGGTGACGTTGGGGTTCTGGGTGTGGTAGTCCGCGACGAGCTTCTTGTAGACCTCGATCATCGGCGGATGGGTGTGGGTCCAGAACGTGATCGTGACCGGCGCCGCCGGCTGCGATGCTGCGGTCGTCGGCGCGCCGCTCGTGGGATTGGCCGAGGTCGCCGGACTGACGGTAGCTCCGCTGCACCCCGCCCCCAGGGTGCCGGCCAGCGCGCCAGTCGCGACGAGGACGGCGAACCGTCGAAGGGTTCTCATCGTGCCTCTCTCCTGTACTCATGGATGGAGCCCGGCCTCTGCTCTAGGCCTGGGACGTCAGCGGAAAAGGGGGGTCGCGAAACTCGGTCAACCGTGATGCCACCTCCTCCAGTGGACGACGGGATGAGCCGACAGGTCAGCGCAGCTCGACCGTCAGGTGGTAGCGGTCACCGCGATAGATGGACTGGACGTACTCGACGAGCCGTTCCCTGCCGTCGAACGTCAGGCGGGAGATCTTGAGGACCGGGTCCGGCCCGTCCATCCGGAGATGGGTCATCTCGTCCGGGCCGGCCGTCGCAGCCTGGATCGTCTGGCGCGCGCTGACGAGCTCGAGCCCGTAGTCAGATCGCAGGATTTCGTAGAGGGATTCGACGGCGAGATCGCGGTCGAGCAGCCCTGGCACGAACTGCTCCGGGATGTGGACCGTCTCAATCGCCACCGGTTCGTCATCGATCAGGCGAAGGCGCTTGACCTTGGCGACCCGGATGGTCGGCGGGAGACCGAACAGGCCCGCCAGCTCGAACGACGCCGGGATGACCTCCTGGTGGAGGACCTGGCTCGACGGTTGCATGCCGCGTCCCAGGATGTCCTCGCTGAAGCTCGTGAGGTGACGCAGCGGCTGCTCGATGACCTTCGGCTCGGCGACGAATGTCCCCTGACCGGGCCGGGAATACAGCAACCGGTCCCGCGTGATCGCCTCGATCGCCTGGCGTACGGTCATCCGGCTCACGCCGAACTGGTCGCTCAGCTGCCGCTCCGACGGGATCCGTTGGTGCGGCTGCAACGCGCCCTGCGCGATCGCGTCCTCCAGCCGTTCGCGGATCTGGGCGAAGATCGGCATGGGACTGCCGCGATCCAGCGGCCCACCCAGATGATCGGGCAATGTCATCCCGGTTCCGACCTCCTCGTGTGGTCCAAGTCGCGTGGCGTGGTCCGGTCTAGTCCACACTAGGCCGCGTGGATGAGGGTTGTCAAGACACAAAAGGGCGCTGCCGAGGAGTGATCGTGCGAAACGTACCGTAGGATTGGGTTGTGTTCCGTCCCTCGGTGGTGCTATGGTGGCCTAGACTGGACTAGTCCTCACGACAGCCGGTACCGTTATCGTCGACCGCCGCGATCGAGCCCACCCGCGGAGCTGCCGAACATGTACGAGCGCTATCTCGACACCCTCGAGCACCTTCTCGCGCAGGTTCGCGAGACGAACCGCGAATCGCTCCCCATGGCGGCTTCCGCCGTCGCAGACACGGTCGCGGGCGATGGCCTGATTCACGTCTTCGGAAGCGGCCACTCGGAACTCCTCGCGATGGAGATCGCCGGCCGAGCAGGCGGCCTTGCCTGCGTCCAGGTCATCCTCGATCCCGGCCACGGCAAGGCCGAGACCATCGAGGGCTACGCCGCCACCCTGCTCCGCGACATCCCGTTCGAGCCGCGCGATTGCCTGGTCGTAATCAGCAATTCGGGGCGGCCCGCGTCGCCCATCGAGGTGGCACTGGCCGGGCGGGCGGCCGGTCTCAAGGTGATCGCGGTCACGGCGGCTTCCTTCTGTCGGAGCCTTGCCAGCCTCCACTCCAGCGGGCAACGCCTGTGCGACATCGCCGAAGTGGTGCTCGATACGTGCGGCGCCGTCGGCGATGCAGCCATCGACATTCCAGAGCTGACAACCTCCATCGGCCCGACCTCGACCTCGATCGGCGCGGCGCTCCTCCACGCGACGATGGTCGAGGCCGTGGCCGAACTCGTCCGGCGCGGTATCGAGCCGCCG
>Ga0307310_10001032_pt1 | contig 10142 bp, 11 predicted proteins | sample ER_DNA_197_FD_194502 | JGI IMG/M metagenome (GOLD analysis project Ga0307310, IMG submission 194502) | Bulk soil microbial communities from the East River watershed near Crested Butte, Colorado, United States - ER_DNA_197 | ecosystem: Environmental > Terrestrial > Soil > Floodplain | place...
CCTGCAGCCGATCATCCGGCTCAGCAGCGGCGCGGTCGTCGCGGTCGAAGCCCTGACCAGATTTGCCGACGGCTCGCCACCTGAGAGCCAGTTCGCCGAGGCGGCCACGCTCGGCCTCGGGCCGACACTGGAGCGCGCGGTCGTCTCGGCGGCGCTCGAGTCGGCGGCGTCGCTGCCGGAGAACGTGGCGCTGAGTATCAATCTGTCGGCAGATGTGCTGCAGCACGAGCCGACCCTGCCGGAGCTGTTCGCCAGCACCCCGCGCACACTCATCGTCGAGATCACCGAGCACGAGCCGATCGAGGATTACGACGCAGTGCGGGCCGCCCTAAATCGGTTTGGGCCCAAGGTCCACCTCGCCATCGACGATGCAGGGTCGGGCTTCGCCAGCCTGCGCCACATCTTCGCGCTGCAGCCGGACTACGTGAAGCTCGACATCGAGTGGGTTCACGGGATCGACCGCGATCCCGTCCGGCGTGCGCTCGTCTCAGGCCTCGTCTACTTCGCCTCGGAGACCAGGTGCGAGCTGATCGCGGAGGGGATCGAGACCGATGAGGAGCTCGCGTCCCTGCGTGAGCTAGGCATTCAGCTGGGGCAGGGCTACCTACTGGGGCGCCCGGAGCCTGCCGTTGCCTGAGGGCTCAGGGTGCCGGGGCGGTCCCAGTTCGGCGCACTCTCGATGGCCTGGGTGGAAGCTGAGGCGGCCATGCCGCTCGGTTGGCGCCTGATGCCCTCGTGCGGCGGCTCGAGAGTGAGAATCGTCAATGAGCACCAGCTGGAAGCGCTGCTCGCCCGATGGAAGCACGGAAGTGACGAGGCGGCCGCGGCGGACCTGAAGATCAGCCGTCACACCCTCAAGAACCTGCTCTATGACCTGCGCGGCCAGATCGGGGCGCACGACACGACGCAGGCGACCTACCTCCTGCGGGACGCTCTGATGCGGCTCGACGAACGACGGCAGCGCGAGGCCGCTTCCGGGGTCTGAAGTGGAGCGGGGGACGATTCACAGCGTCGGAATCCATCGTCCACTCCCGAAGGTTGGAATCCATCGTCCACTCCCGCCGACGATGCGCTCGTCAAGGGGTCGCACCGTCCGGGGTCGTCTTAGAATCCGTTCGGTACAATTCGGCCGGCTCCCTTCCGTATCTCGCGAGGGCCTGCGCGCGACCATGATCGCCAACCCGAAGAAGCTGCGGCCGTACGACGAACCGCCCAGACGGCGTCGTGGCCTCGTCCCCGGCTCGCCGGGAAGCGCGGCCATCGGATTCCTGGTCTTTGCGGCGCTCTGGTTCGCCCTGGCAGGCGGAATCGGCCTCCTGGCGGTCGGGCTGCGCACCTTTCCCAACGTCTCGTTCAGCCTGCCGCTGATCGGCAACGCCAAGTTTCAGCTCGATGCCGAGCGGGCGCAGGTCGCGTTCCTGAATGCAGTCGTCTACGGCTGGCTGACGAACGCCGGCATCGCCGCCATCTTCTTCGTCACGGCGCGCCTGACGGGGAGGAGGCTCTTCATGGAGCGGATGGCCATCCTCGGACTCCTTCTCCTGAACCTCGCCGTGCTGGCAGGCATCGCCTGGATCTACATCGCGAAGCTTCCCGCCGTTACCGGGCTCTCGGTATTTCCGCTGCCAGTCACCGGAGCGATGCTGCTGGGCGTCCTGATTGCCGCCGGAGCCTTCATCGGTACCGAGGGCGATCCGACGCGCGGAAGCCGCTACATCAGCAGCTGGTACTTCGCGATCGGGCTGCTTGCACTGCTCGGCGTGCTGGCGGCGAACGTGGCCCTCGGGGTCGTGGACCTGCCGGAGAAGACCGAGCTGCTCGCATCGGTCTTCCTGGAGCGCGCCATCGAGGCCTATTGGCTGCTCGGCGTCGCGCTCGGAACCCTCTACTACGTCATCCCGCGCGAGACCGACAACCCGCTCTACAGCACGGGCCTGGCGCTGCTGGGATGGGCGGCATGGCTACTCTTTGCCGGAGCGTCTGGCCTCGCGTCGCTGGTCGACCCCTCGGTGCCCTACCTGGTGACCACCCTGGGCGTCGTCGCGAGCCTGTTGATGCTCGCGCCCGCATTCATCGTGGTCGCCAACCTGCTGCTCACGGTCCGCGGCCGATGGGGGCTTTTCCTGAGCGGGGGGCCGCTCCCCTTCGCCATCATCTCGCTCGCCTTCCTGATGGCGACCGCGCTGCTCCAGGGGATTGGGGCGCTGCGCTCCGTCCAGGTCCTGGTGGATCACACCGAGTGGGTTGCCGGAGCCTTCATCTACGCGACGCTCGGCGCCTACTCGCTCGCGATGCTCGGCTTTGCCGAGTACGCGCTGCCGCGCCTGCTGCGACGCGAGTGGGGCGGTGGCCTCTTGAGCGTCGCCGAGCTGTGGACCGCATTCGCCGGAGCCGCGATCGCCGGGCTGGCGCTGATGGGCGCAGGCCTGGCCCAGGGCTCTCTCTTCACCCAATCGGCTCCCGGTGACCAGATCGATGCCACCCTGCTGCCGTTCCGCATGGCCGCGGCCGGCGGTCTCGGTCTCTGGGCCGTTGCCGGCCTTGCGCTGGTGACGACCCTCTTCCTGATGTATACCAGCGCACGCCCGGCCAGCTACGCGGTACCGCAGACGCAGCCGATCCTGCCGGCGGCCACCGAAGCGTGACCATCCACACCCCGATCGAGGCCCGAACCGGCCGCGTCCCCGCGTGGGCGGCCGTGCTGACCATCTTCGTGCTCTTCGTGGGCGGCTTCTACCTCGCCTCGAACCTGGCTGGCGAGAATCCTGCGCTGGCAGGACCGGCACCCAGCGGCTCCGGAAGCCCGAGTGCGTCCGGGGCCGTCGACTCCGGTGCCGCGCTGGCCATCATCAAGAAGGCCAACTGCCAGGCGTGCCACGGCCAGGACTTCAGCGGCGGCATCGGTCCGGACCTGCATGGGGTCGCCAAGGGCCCGGTCACCCCGGACCTCGCGAAGCTCGGCACCGACCATCCAGACGATTGGATCCAGCTCTGGATCACGGGGACCGACCCCGCGGTCAAGAGCATCGACCGCAAGGCGATGCCGGTCTTCGGCGGTCAGCTCAGTCCAGCCGAGATCAACACGATCGCCGAGTACCTGAAGACGCTTTGACCGATCCCGCGGACAGGCCGGCACGTGCCCGGCCGGTCCTCATTGGTGCGGCCGAGATGGCCGAGATCGATCAGGCGGCGCAACGGCTGGGACTCACCGGCGACGCGCTGATGGAGAGCGCAGGGACCGCCGTTGCGGAGGTCGCACAGGTCGAGCTGGTCCGCCTCGCCGCGCCGACCGATGAGGCGCCGCTGACCGTGGTCCTCTGTGGCCCGGGCAACAACGGCGGCGACGGCCTCGTCGTCGCCCGCCGCCTGGCCGCCACGGGAGCCCGGGTGCTCGCCGTCCTGGTCGGCGATGCGGGGCGGATCAGCGGCCCGGCGGCCGCGCACAACTGGACGGTCCTCCAGGCGATGGCTGCCGGCGGCTCGGTCGAGCTCTTCGTCGCGCCCACCCCCGACCTGCTGCTGGTGCTCCGGCCGCGCCTCTCCCCCGCGACCCTGCTGGTGGACGCCCTGCTGGGAAGCGGTGCGAGCGGCCCGCTTCGCGAGCCGATCTCGACCGCGGTCGACCTGCTCAATGCGATTCGAACCCATGCGCTCGCCGCCGGCCGCGCCTGCAGCGTGCTGGCGGTCGACACCCCGACGCGGATCGACATGACAAACGGCTCGCGCTCTGACCCCGTGGTCGAGGCTGACGTGACCGTCAGCTTCCACCGCGCGAAGGCCGGCTTCGCGCTCGACCGAGAGGCGCGCCGACTAGCCGGCCGCTACTTCGTGGCCCCGATCGGCATTCCGCTGGAGGCGGAGGAGGGGATCGTCCCCCCCGACGGCGCCTACCCGCCCGCGCGCATCTCCGAGATCACCTGGGAAGAGCCCATTCCGGTGGAGCAGCGGCGCGTGCGGCCCGGCGAGGGGATCGGCGCCGGCCCGGGAGTCGAGGACTAGCTGCTTCCCGGCTTGGTGATCGGCAAGCCGCCGGCGCACAGCGGACAGTCCGCGGCGCGCCAGGTGGGGATCTCGATCGTCCCGAGAGAGATGATCGGAAACGCGGCCTCGATCGGCGCCGTCGAGCGGTCGACGATCACGGTCGCGGCGAGCGGCTCGAGGCCCGCCCCGCGGACCGCATCGGCGGTCTCCAGCAGGGAGGCGCCGGTGGTCAGGATGTCGTCCACCAGGACCACGCGATCGGCGGCTGACAGCTCCCAGCCGCGGCGAAGGAGGCGGCCGCCTTCGACCGGCTCCGCGAAGATGCCGCGGACCCCACCGCCGAGCTGGCGTGCCGTCTCGAACGCGAGCAGGACGCCCCCCGTGGTCGGGCCCACCACGACCGTGGGCGAGAAGGGCGCCAGTGCTTCCGCGGAGCGCCGGCAGATCTCGACTCCCATGCTCGGGTGCTGCAGCACGGCGAACTTCTCGACGTAACGCGCGGAGTGCCGCCCGCTCTTCAGCAGAAAGTGGCCGTCCCGCAGCGCACCAGCCTGCTCGAAGATCTCCTCGATGCGGGTGCCGGTCTGCATCGGCCTATTCGTAGACGGCCGTGAAGTCGACCGCGGGATAGCGCTCGGTCAATGCATCGGTCACCCACTGCAGCACGTCCGAGGGGTCGTAGTACTCGGCGATCGTCCGCGCGTCGCAGACCGAGAGGCCGGCTCGATGCGGCTCGATCTCCAGGCGGGCGGCGTCTGTCAGCTCCGTAAGGTCGAGGCCGGTCTCGAAGCGGCCGTCCGCGCGGAGGACGAGCAGATCGTCCGGCTCCTCGAGCAGGGGCAGGTCGCCGGTCCGATGCAGCACCTCCTCGGCCTCGGCCGCGAACTCCCACAGCACCTGCTTCTGCTGCGCGCTGATCTGGCCACGGAACGCGTCGGCGAGCTGCCAGAGGCGCTGCGCGGCGAGCGTCTCCTGCTGTGAGTGCGGCAGGTCGGCCTGCCAGTCGTCGCCGGCCTCGTCCGGGACCTGCTCCTCCGTCGCGAGCTTATCGGCCTCGAGGAGATGGTCGACCGGGTTGCGGGCGGCCTCCAGCAGCCAGGCGAAGATGTCCGCCGGGTTGTAGAGCTCGGCGATCTCGTTGAAGGAGTCGACCGTCTGCTCCTCGTCGTACCACGCGCTGTCGGCGGGATCCTGGTACGTCAGGCGCGTGGTCCAGGTCTCGTCGACGGGGTGATAGACGAGGTAGTCCTGGTCGTCATCGGCGAGCTTGATGGGACCGATCTCGCGCAGCCGCTCCCGGTTCGCGTCGAAGAAGCGACGCAGCTGCTCGGTAGCCTCGTACAGGAAGTCCCGGCGCTCGAGCTCGGCGTCTGCCGCGAGCTCCCGGAGCGCCGTGAGACGGGGGGACGAGGCGGGGGACGCCATGACCTAGGGCTTGTACTCGAAGCTGGGGCCCATGCGCTCGCGCAGGAAGATGGTGTGCTTGCGATCGAAGACCGACTCCGCGACGCGATGCCCCAGCCCGCGGGCGGTCGGATCGGCATAGAGGCGGTCCAGGACGGCGTAGTTGGGCAGGTCGAGGATCACGACGTTGTCCCACTCCGAGCCCTCCGTCACGTTGAACCAGCCCACGAAATGGATCCCGTACTCGCGCTCGTAGCGTCGTGCATGGCGCGGAAAGAGGTGGCGCATCCCTCGCTTGAAGAACGCGTCGCGGCCCTTTCGAACGTTGAAGAAGGTCACCATCAGCGGCACTCAGGCGCCCCCTTTCGGCTGCTCATCGCTCTGGTCTTCATCGCCGCTGATGATGCGGGTGGGAGGCCGCGCCGCGCCCACGGTTCGGCCCCGCCCACCCCGCCGGTCGGCGAAGAAGACACGCAGCAGGAAGACGCTGGTCATGCTCACGAAGAAGAGGAGGACCATGTCCACGAAGAGGAGGAGCGCCAGGAGCCAGACCGGCCAGCCAAACGTGAAGAGGCCCACCGGCACGAGGAGCAGGATGAGCGCGAAGAGGACCGCCTGGGTGACGAAGCAGCCGAAGCCCGGGCCCTCATTCGGGTCGAGCTCCTCGTTGGTTCGGATCGACAATCGGTCCCTCGTGACGAACGGGCCGGTCTGGCGCTCGGAATGGTCCCATATCGGACCGCTCTACGCTTCATACGTCACTCGACCGCCGGCCACGGTCAGCCGCACGACACCCGGCAGCTCCATGCCGATCAGCGGAGTGTTGGCGGAGCGTGAGGCAAGGGCATCGGCCTCGAGCTGCCAGCGCGCGGCCTGATCGAAGACGACGAGGTCGGCGACCTCGCCCACTGCCAGACCGCGCGCCTCCCGGATCAGTCCGGCAGGTCCCGACGAAAGCGCCTCGACCAGCCTGCCGAGCCCCAGGCAGCCTGCCTCGACCGCCGCGAGCCCCAGCGAGAGCGCCGTCTCCAGGCCGATCATGCCGGGCGCCGCCTCGGAATACTCGACCAGCTTGCGCTCGGGAGGGTGCGGGGCATGGTCGGTGGCGATCGCGTCGATGCTGCCGTCCGCCAGGCCGGCGAGCAGCGCGAGTGCGTCCTCGCGGCTGGGCAGGGGAGGGTTCACGCGCGTGGCACCGTCGTAGGCGCGCTCGTAGTCCGGTTCACCCTCCGCCTCCCACGCGAAGCCGCGGTGGCCGGCGACCCAGGCATCGGTCAGCGCCAGGTGGTGCGGGGTGACGTCGCAGGTGACTCGCAGGCCACGCTGCTTTGCGCGGCGCACGACATCGAGTCCGCCGGCGGTGGAGAGGTGGGTGAAGTGCACCCAGCCGCCGGTCTCGGCGGCCAGCGCGACGTCGCGCTCGATCATGGTCAGCTCCGCGCTGGGCGGCCAGGCCGCGAGGCCGAGGCGCGTGGCGGTCGGGCCGGCGCGCATCAGTGTCCCCGCCGCGAGCCGGGGATCCTCCGCATGCTCGATCAATGGGAGCCCCAGCTCGGCGAGGTAGGCGAGTGCGCCGCGTGCCAGCCTCGGGTCCGCGATCGCAGCACCGTCGTCGCTGACTCCCACGACGCCATCCGCCGCCAGCTCCGCGTAGTCCGTCAGCCGCTCACCGGCCCGTCCCGCGGTGGCGGACGCGACGACGCGCACCCGCGCAGCGGATGCGCGCCCTGCCACGGCGGCAACCCGGGCCCGCTCATCGAGGGGCGGCTCGGTATTCGGCATCGCGCAGAGCGTCGTGAAGCCACCGTGGGCGGCTGCCCGAGCTCCGCTCTCGACCGTTTCGGCCACCTCGCCGCCGGGCTCGCGCAGGTGCGCGTGGAGGTCACAGAACCCCGGGGCCACCACGAGGTTACTGCCCTCGATGCGGCGAGTTCCCTCGGGGACGTCGCGCGGGTCGACGATGCGGCCGTCGCGCACCGCGAGGTCGCGGACGAGGTCCGTCCCGTCCGTGGGATCGATCGTGCGCACCCCGAGCAGGACCAAGGTCGCGGGTGGGTCCGCGAGCGTCCCGAACGTCGTCATGCCGCGCCGGCGACAAGCGCCAGGACAGCCATCCGCACCGGGACGCCGTTCTCGACCTGGCGCCCGATCAGGCTGCGCCCACTGGCGGCCAGCTCTGCGGTGATCTCGACCCCTTCGTTGGTCGGGCCCGGATGGAGCACCGGCGCGTCCGGCCTGGCGAGGAGCATCCGCTCGCTCGTGAGCCCCCAGCGCCAGGTGTACTCGCGTAGGGAGGGGACGCCGGCGCCTGCATCCCGTTCGAGCTGGAGGCGCAGGGTCATCACCGCGTCGGCCCCGTCCAGCGTCTCCTCGATCGTGGCGACGTGCACCCCCGGCCAGTCGTCGAAGCCCCGCACGAACGCCGGCGGGCCGGCCAGCCACACCTGCGCGCCAAGCATGGGGAGGAGATGCAGGTTGGACCGCGCAACGCGCGAGTGGGCGATATCGCCCACGATCGCCACCTTCCGTCCGTCGAGCGCGCCGAGCGCGTCGCGCAACGTCAGGGCGTCGAGGAGCGCCTGCGTGGGATGCGCGTGCGTGCCGTCGCCCGCATTCACGATGCGGAGGCCCGTCTCGCGCGCCGCGAGGTGCGGGGCGCCACTCGAGGCATGACGCAGGACACAGATCGTGACGCCGGTGCGCCGCAGCGTTCGCAGCGTGTCGATCAGCGACTCGCCCTTCGCCACGCTGCTGCCGGCCAGGCTGAGATCGATGACGATGGCGCCCAGGGCGCGTGCGGCGAGCTCGAAGCTGACCCGCGTCCGGGTCGAGGCCTCGTAGAAGGCAAGGCCGACCGTCTCGTTGCGCAACGGCTCGGGACGCTCGCCGCGCTCGCGCCACTCCCGCATCTCGACGGCGAGGTCCAGGCAGGCCTCCACCTCCGCGCGGGTCATCCCGTCGATGTTGAGCAGGTGGCGCCGAGGCCAGGTGTGCGGCGGCGAGGCGACGCTCATGCGGCCTCCGGCTCCGGCACGGGGCGAGTGATGACGACCTCGTCGACGCCATCGGTCTCGAGGAGCCTGACGTGCACGATCTCGTCGCGGGCGGTCGGCAGGTTCTTGCCGACATGGTCCGGGCGGATCGGCAGCTCGCGGTGGCCGCGATCCACGAGGACCGCCAGCCGCACGGCGCGCGGCCGGCCGTGATCGGTGAGGGCATCGAGCGCGGCGCGGACCGTCCGACCCGTATACAGCACGTCGTCGACGAGGACGACCGTGTGACCGCTCACCGCCGGTCCGAGATCGGAGCGTTTGACGATGGGCGCGTGGGCGAGCTTGGTGAGGTCATCCCGGTAGTAGGTGATGTCTAGCGAGCCGACCGTCAGGCTCGTTCCCTCGTGCTGCTCGATCAGCGCGGCCAGCCGCCTGGCGATAGGGACCCCGCGGCTTCGAATCCCGACCAGCACCAGCTCGTCGGTGCCGCCGTTACGCTCGACGATCTCGTGAGCGATGCGGACCAAGATGCGGCGAACTGCGTCGCCGTCGAGGATCAGGCGGTCGTTCATGCGGGCAACTCCTTGGCGGCCTCGCTGGACCGCGTTAAAGGGTTGCCGATGAGTATACCGATGGCTGAGCTCGGGAGCCGATCGCCCTATGCTCCCGAGCGACCAACTGTCATGGAGCTGCCCCACAACAGACTGACTGATGAACGATCGGGCCCTCCCACCCCGAACCTTCAGCGACCACGCCGCCGCCGTCGCTGGCCGAAGTGGTCGTCAAGATCAGCCTGCTCTGCTCGCCGGGCGCGCCCTGGCTCTCGCCGCCACCTGGCTCACCGACCGTGACCGCGACTGCTGGATCCGCAAACCCGTACGGCCCGATGGCGACATCGATGACCGACTCCCCCGCGGCATGAAGGGTGAGACCGGCTGCTTGGATCAGCTCGCCCTTCGCGACATTGACAACGTAGACCTGGCTACGATCAGGGAACGGCTCACCACTCACCTGCTGCGGATCTCCAGTCCACTCAGCATTCCAGACGGCGACCCAGTTCGCGTCGTCGCTCCAGGCGATCTCGGCCGAGGCGAATGCGTTCTGGTCCGCGACAAGCGTCGGGAAGAGCTGCTTCTCAGTCGCGAAGGGATCACTCGCCGAGCCGGTCCCGAGGTACGGCATGCCGCCGGTGGAGAAGATCCATCCGAACCCCTGCTGGGTCATCCGGCCGCGCCAGTAGATCGCGCGGGTGCCGTCCGGCGAGAGGATGGGAAGGAAGGTCGCGTTCAGGGTGCGGGTGGCGGTCGAAGCTGGATTGCTCAGATCACCGTCGAGCGGCACGAGGTAGCTCACCGGCGGGTCTCCGACGACGCTGATCCAGAGCCGCTCACCGTCGAAGCTGGCGGCATAGGCGGCCTTGAGGAAGGTGAGCTGCTGCCCCGTGCCGGACTGCGTGTCGAAGAGGCCCACGTCGAGGGTCGCGGGCTCACCAGGCCCGAAGAGCCCGGTGTACGCCAGGAAGCGGCCGTCGAGGCTCCACGTCATGCGCTTCGTGAACGGGTCGTCGGCGCTCGTTTCGCCGAGGTCGCGCGTCTCGCCGTCGGCAAGCCTCGCCGCCCAGACCTCGTTGGTGCCCTTCTGGCCGTTCTGGGTCTGGTAGGCCAGCCACTCTCCCGTTGGTGAGAGGCTGGCGGCGATGGGCGGGCCGCCCGGTGTCTGCATCTTGACCAGCGGCTTGCTCGAAGCGCTCGCCTTGTCGTAGAG
>Ga0307310_10001036_pt1 | contig 10122 bp, 10 predicted proteins | sample ER_DNA_197_FD_194502 | JGI IMG/M metagenome (GOLD analysis project Ga0307310, IMG submission 194502) | Bulk soil microbial communities from the East River watershed near Crested Butte, Colorado, United States - ER_DNA_197 | ecosystem: Environmental > Terrestrial > Soil > Floodplain | place...
CGTTCCGAAGCAGGTCGTGCAGCTCTTCTCTGCGCGCTACATCGCCGGCACGACGCTGGACGACGCCGTCGACACCGTGCGACGCCTGAACCGCCTCGGGCAGCTTGCGACCGTCGACGTGCTCGGTGAGGAGCTGACGCGCGAGGAGGAGGCGCGAACGACCACGCAGGCGTACTGCGACGCCCTCGCTGCGATCGACCGGGAGAGCCTCGACTCGAACGTGAGCGTGAAGCCGACCGCGATCGGGCTCGGGCTCTCGTACGAGCTCTGCTTCGAGAACCTCGAGACGATCCTCCGCATGGCCGCCGCCGGTGACAACTTCGTTCGGATCGACATGGAGGACTCGTCTACCACCGACGACACGCTGCGCATGTACCGCGAGCTGCGCGAGCGCGGATTCGACAACGTGGGCGTCGTCCTGCAGGCGTACTTGCGCCGCACGCTCGACGACGTCGCCGCGCTCGCCGACCTCGATGCGAACGTCCGCCTGTGCAAGGGCATCTACGTGGAGCCTCCGTCGGTCGCATTCACCGACGCCGACGAGGTGCGTGACAACTACGTCCGCGCGCTCGACGCACTGCTCGACGCCGGCGCGTACGTCGGCATCGCAACGCACGACGAGCGGCTGATCGGCGAGGCGCTCACCCGCGTCGACGGCATGGACGAGCGCGAGTACGAGTTCCAGATGCTGCTCGGCGTGCGCGCGCGGCGCGCGGCCGAGCTCGTTCGCGACGGGCATCGCCTGCGCGTCTACGTGCCGTACGGCGAGCAGTGGTACCAGTACTCGCTGCGCCGCCTCCAAGAGAACCCCGCCATGGCCGGGACGATCGCGAAGGCGACCGTGGATCGCGTGCTCGGCCGCTCGTGATCTGGGCGAAGGCGGAAGGCTGCCGCGTCACGCTCACCGACGGACGCGAGCTGCTCGACCTCAGCGGCGGCTTCGGCGTCGCGGCCCTCGGTCACCGCAACCCGCGCATCCTCGAGGCGTGGCGCGCGCAGGAGGTCGTGCACGCACTCGGCGACCTCGCCGACGCCGAAGTGACCGTCCGCTTCCGGGAAACGCTGCCGTGCCCGGCGAAGCTCGGCGTCACGGGCGAAGACGCGGTCGAGATCGCGCTGCGCACGGCGCACCTCGCCACCGGCCGGCCCGGCATCGTCGCCTTCGACGGCGCGTATCACGGCACCGGACTGCTCGCGCTTGCGGCGACGGGATTCGAGCAGTTCCGCGCTCCGTGGCGGCAGTGGCTTCCCCGCCCGGTGCACCGCCGCCCGTACGGAGAGGACCCGGGCGGGCTGCCCGCCGATACGGCGTGCGTGATCGTCGAGCCGGTGCAAGGACGCGCGGGCTCGCGGGTGCCGCCCGGCGGCTTCCTCGAGACGCTTCGCCGCCGTTGCGACGAGGTGGGCGCGCTGCTCGTCGTCGACTCGATCTACGCGGGCCTCGGCCGGGTCGGCGAGCTGTGGCCCGGCGCCGACGTCGCCGACATCGTCTGCATCGGCAAGGCGCTCGGCGGCGGCTTGCCGCTCTCGGCTGCGCTCTTCGTCCGAGAGGATCTCGAGTCGCTCTGGCAGCTCGGCGATGAAGACGTCTACACGCACACCCACGTCGGCAGCCCGCTCGCGTGCGCGGCCGCGCTCGTCGTCCTCGACGAAGTGCCGGGGCTGCTCGAGCACGTCAACGCGATGGGCGAGCTCTTCGAGCGCGCCGGCTGGGCCGGCCGCGGCCTCCTGCGCGCTCGTCCCGGCACCGCGGAGACGGCACTGGAGCGCGGCGTGCTCGTCGTCCCCGCGGGCCTGGACGGCTCGCTGATCCAGGCGACGCCGCCGCTCACGATCACGGCCGACGAGGTGGAAGAGGCGCTCGCGCGCCTCGCCACGTAGAGCGTCCAACGAACACACGGAGTGTGACTGTGACCGAGCATGCGGTGGTGATCGCCGGAGGCGGCCCGACAGGGCTGATGTTGGCGGGCGAGTTGGCCTTGGCGGGGGTCGACGCTGCCATCGTCGAGCGGCGCGCCAGCCAGGACCTCGCCCGCTCGGGGGCGGGCGGTCTGCATTCACGCACCATCGAGGTGCTCGATCAGCGGGGTATCGCCGATCGGTTCCTCGCGGAGGGGCAGGCGATGCAGATCCAGAGCTTCGCCAGGATCCCCTTGGACATCAGCGACTTTCCCACCCGGCATACCTACGGCCTCGCTCTGTGGCAGAACCACACTGAGCGCATACTGGCCGACTGGGTCAGCGAGCTTGGGGTGCCGATCGCTCGCGAACGGGAGGTGACGGGTTTCGCGCGGGACGAAACCGGCGTCGACGTCGAGCTGTCCGACGGCCAGTCGCTACGGGCCGAATACCTCGTCGGGTGCGACGGCGGTCGCAGCCTGATCCGCAGGGCCGCCGGCATCGAGTTCCCCGGCTGGGACCCGTCAGTCAGCTCTCTGATCGCCGAGGTCGAGATGAGCGAGGAGCCGGAGTTGGGCATCCGCCATGACGACAACGGCACTCAAGCCCTCCGCAGGCTGGAAGACGGGAAGCGGGTAGGGGTGGTGGTAAGTGCGCGGTATACAGGGCAAACCGGTCAGCCGACCCTGGGTGACCTCAGCCAGGCGCTCGTCGCTGTGTGGGGAACGGACTACGGGGTGCACAGCCCAACGTGGATCTCTCGGTTCACGGACATGACCCGGCAGGCGGCGTCCTACCGGGAGGGACGTGTGCTGCTTGCCGGCGACGCCGCGCACGTGCATTACCCGGTGGGTGGGCAGGGCCTCAACATCGGCGTGCAGGATGCGGTGAACCTGGGATGGAAGCTGGCCCAGGTGGTTCACGGGACATCGCCGGAAAGCCTGCTGGAGACCTACCATGCCGAGCGGCACCCGGTCGCTGCCCGCGTCTTGCAGAACACGATGGCGGCCACTGCGCTCACCCGCTCCGATGCGCGTCTCGACGCCTTGCGCGACATCCTGTCCGAGCTGCTGACGATGGGCGAGCCACGCAAGCGGCTCGCCGGGATGATGGCCGGCCTCGACATCCACTACGACCTCGGTGAGGGACACCTGCTGCTCGGCCGCCGCATGCCCGATCTCGACCTCGTCACCGCCGACGGCCCGCTGCGGGTATTCACCCTGCTGCACGATGCCCGGCCGGTGCTCCTCGACCTCGGCGACCCCGGCGGCTTGGACATCACTCCGTGGGCGGATCGGGTTCAGCTGATCAACGCCAAACACGTCGGCAGTTGGGAGCTTCCGGTTGTCGGCGCCGTCCCTGCTCCCACCGCCGTGCTCATTCGCCCCGACGGACATGTCGCCTGGGTGGGAGACCACACCCACGCGGGGCTCCCTGACGCCCTCACCACCTGGTTCGGACCACCCACAGCGGGGTAGCCACCGGTGTGAGGAGCTCTTAGCCGCGCCGCGCGTACAAGAGAAAGGTGCCGGGCACGCGCCGCTCGCCCGGATACTCCTCGAGCGCCTCGACCCGGAAACCCGAGCGCACGATCGTCGTGACGATCCGGCCGAGCCGCCAGAAGCCTTCCTCGAAGTAGTCGTCGCGCCAATGCTGGAGCCCGTCGACGCAGAGCGCGACGGGATGGTCGTCGTACACGAGCAGCTCGCCGCGCGGCTGGAGTGCGCCCGCGACGCCTCGCGCCCACACGTCGAGGTCGGCGAGATTCTCGATCACGCCCTCGGGCGAGTACACGAGGTCGAAGCGGCCACGCCGCAACTCGGCCGGCAGCGCCGCCGCATCCGCCTGGATCCAGAGGATCTTCGGCCAGCGCTCGCGCGCCTCGTCGAGCAGCTGCTCCGACGGATCGACCGCGGTGACGACGGCGCCCAGCTCCGCGAGCTCCGCGCTCGCCTCGCCGGTTCGGCACTGGAGGTGCAGCACGCGCTTCCCCGTGAGGTCGCCGAGCGTCGCCTTCACGATCGCCGGCAGCCCGGAGCGCGTGGCGCCGCGGTTCCGGTGCAGCGCATCGAACGCGCGGCGGTTGTGCTCGGTCGGTTCCATCAGGCCGGGAGCGAGAATCCGCCGTCGACGATCAGTGTCTGCCCGCACACCATCGTGGCGTCGGGCGAGCAGAGAAAGGACACGGCACCTGCGATGTCATTGGCCGCGACGAGCCTGCCGGCAGGCGTGCGCTCGGCCGAGCGGAGCATCTCCTCCTTGTTCGGGAAGTGCTCGAGCGCGCCGGTGTCGACGACGCCCCCCGACACCGCGTTCACGCGGATGCGGGGCGCGAGCTCGACCGCGAGGTAGCGGACGACGGTCTCGAGCGCAGCCTTCGACGTCCCGACCAGCACGTAGTTCTCGAGCACGCGCTGCGAGCCGAGGCTCGAGATCGCGACGATCGACGAGCCCTCTGTCATCTGCGGCGCCGTCGCGCGGGCAAGGGCGAGCAGGGCGCGCGCATTCGCGTTCATCGTCCAGTCCCAGTGCTTGTCGTCGGTCTCGAGCGCGGGCCGGATGACGCCCGTCGCCGCGTTGTGCACGACGACGCGGTACGGCCCGTGCGACGCGAGCTCCGCCACGACGCGGGGCTTCGACACCTCGCCGCGCACGAGCACCGGCTCGGCGCCCGCCGCGCGGATCTCGGCCGCCGCGGTCTCCGCGGCGCTGTCGTTCCGCATGTAGCCGAGCACCGTGCGCGCGGCGCCGTCCCGGACGAGCCGGTGCGCGATGGCGAGCCCGATCCCCCGCGTGCCGCCGGTCACGAGGACCGACGAGCCTTCCAAGCTCACTGCCTTTGTGGGAGCGGGGCGTCGGCGGGCGCGGCGCTCGGGAGCTCCGACCAGCCGGGGCGCGACCGCGGCTCGCGGCCGCCGTCCTCGGCCTTCGTGGACGCGTGGCCGAGGCGGTCGAGCAGTTCCATCTGCTCCTCTGCATAGCGCCGAACGGAATGGTCGGCGGGCAGGCCGGCCAGGAGCTCGGCCACGCGCGCGCGCAGCTGGTAGGCGAAGTGCGGCGTCGCCGGGCCGACGAGGGCGTCGATGTCGGCTTTGGTGGGCTCGGTCATCGGACAAAGCCTAATCGGTAGGTTCAGGCGGTGCGCAGAGCCTCTCTCGTCGACGTGATGCTCTTCGGCACCGTCCTGCTCTGGGCGCTCAACATCACGATCACGAAGTACATGTTCGAGCACGGCTGGAAGCCGCTCGCCTACGGGACGATCCGGTACTTCGTCGCCATCGTCCTCTTCTGGATCTTCACCTACTACCGGGAGCGCTCGTTCCGGATCGCGCGCAAGGATCTGCGGCTCGTCCTTCTCGCCGCCCTGATGATCTTCCTGAACCAGCTCTGCTTCGTCTACGGCCTGAAGCTCGCGCATGCCTCGACTGTTGGCCTCTTGCTCGGGACGACACCGATCTTCATCGGGCTGATCTCGCTTGCGTTTCGACTCGAGCAGCTCGCGAGCGCGTTCTGGATCGGTGCCGCGATCACGTTCGGTGGAGTCGCGCTGATTGCCGTTGCCAACGGCGGTGTCGGCTCGAGCCTGAACGGCACGCTGATCGCGATCGCCACCGCGCTCACGTGGGCGTGTTACACCGTCACGATCGCGCCGCTCATGCGCCGGTACTCGCCGTACCGGATCAGCGCGCTCGTGCTTGCGATCGGGTGGGTGCCACTTGCGCTCGTGAGCATCCCGCAGCTCGGCGAGCAGGAGTTCTCGTCGTTCGGATGGAAGGTATGGCTGGGCTTCGGCTACGCGGTGGTCGGGCCGCTCTTCCTGACGAACATTCTCTGGTTCACGGCGATCGACCGCGTCGGCTCGTCCCGTGCGTCGCTCTTCGCGAACCTCCAGCCGTTCTTCGCGGTGTTCTTCGCGCTCATCCTGCTGTCGGAGTCGCTGCACACGATGGAGATCGCCGGCGGCCTGCTGATTTTTGCGGGGATCGCGTTCGAGCGCCTGTCGCGGCGGCCGCTAGCGGCGCAGGTGGCCGGCGGACGCGACGAGCCGAGCGAGGCCGACGTCCGCGAAGCGGTTGGGCGGGAGTGACGTCGCGGCGGTGATCTTCACGCCGTTCACGCACCGCCACGCCATCTGCGCCGACTTGCTGCTCCAGTAAGTCTTGATCCCGGCCATCTGGAACGTCTTTGCGGCCGCCCCGCTGCAGTCGCCCTTGAAGCGGCTGACGAGGAAGTCGATCTCCTGGCCGGCCGGGTTCTTGAAGAAGATGACGAGGGTCTTGCCCGTCGTCGCCCAGGAGCTGTACCGCCAGCCCGGGGCCAGGCGGGCCGGCGCGTAGGCGATCAGCGCGGGCGCCTGCTGGGCGATCTCCTGCTGTACCGGCGGCGGAACGAGCATGGTTCTCCGAAGGTAGTTGCGGCCTGTTAATAGAATCGGGGCGATGGCTGAAGATTTCATGCCCCTTCTGGGGTGGGACTCGATCGAGCTCTGGGTCGGGAACGCGAAGCAGGCGGCATATTTCTATGAGCGCGCGATGGGCTTCACGCGCACCGCGTACGCCGGCCCGGAGACCGGTGTCCGCGACCGCGCGTCCTACGTGCTCGAGCAGGGTGACGTCCGCTTCGTCGTCACGTCCGCGCTCCGCGAGGAGAGCGAGATCACGAAGCATCACGCGAAGCACGGCGACGGCGTCAAGGACATCGCGCTCACCGTGCCCGACGCGACCGAGGCGTACCGCCAGGCCGTGCAGCGCGGGGCGCGCGGCGTCGCCGAGCCGCAGCGCGTCGAGGACGAGCACGGGTCGATCGAGACGTCGGCCATCGCGACGTACGGCGACACGATCCATACGTTCGTCAACCGCGCCGACTACGCGGGTCCGTTCAAGCCGGGATACGTGTCGGTGTCGTCGAACGGGAGCACCGGCGGCGGCGTCGGTCTCACGAATATCGACCACGTCGTCGGGAACGTGGAGCTCGGCCGCATGAACCACTGGGTCGAGTACTACGAGCGCGTCTTCGGGATGACCGAGATGATCCACTTCTCCGACGACGACATCTCGACCGAGTACTCGGCGCTGATGTCGAAGGTGATGGCGGACGGCGAGGGGAAGATCAAGTTCCCGATCAACGAGCCCGCCGAGGGGAAGCGGAAGAGCCAGATCGAGGAGTACATCGAGTTCTATGGCGGCGCGGGCGCGCAGCACATCGCCCTCGCGTCGACGAACATCGTCGAGACGGTCGAGGCGCTGAAGGAGCGCGGCACGATCTTCCTCGACACGCCCGATGCGTACTACGAGGACGTGCCGGATCGCGTCGGCGAGATCGCCGAGTCGTACGAGGATCTCCGCAAGCACAAGATCCTCGCCGACCGAGACGACGACGGCTACCTGCTCCAGATCTTCACCAAGACCGCGCAGGACCGGCCGACAGTGTTCTTCGAGGTGATCGAGCGCCACGGCGCGCGCGGTTTCGGTGACGGCAACTTCAAGGCGCTCTTCGAGGCGATCGAGCGCGAACAGGCGCTTCGCGGCAACCTCTAACCGGCTCCGCGAATACGCTTCGCCCATGACGCCGCAGCGGCGGACTGCGCTCTTCTCGGTGCTCGCGGCGACTGCCCTGATCGGGCTGAAGCTCGGCACCGGCATCGCCACGCACAGCCTCGGCCTGCTCTCGGAAGCGGCGCACTCGGGCACCGACCTGGTCGCCGCGCTGCTCACGCTCTTCGCCGTCGGCGTGGCCTCGCGCCCGGCCGACACCGGGCACCAGTACGGGCACGGGAAGGCCGAGCACCTCTCGGCGCTCGCCGAGGGCACGATTCTCGTGCTCGCCAGCCTGCTGATCGTCTGGCGTGCGATCGAGCGGCTCTCGGGTAGCACCCACCCGGAGGTGCGCGTGCCCTGGTACGCACTCGTCGTGATCGGCGTCGTGATCGTGATCGACGTGAGCAGGACGATCGCATCCGTGCGTGCTGCGCAGCGCTACCACAGCGCGGCGTTCGCGTCGAACGCGCTCCACTTCGCAAGCGACGTGGGCGGCTCGGCTGCCGTGCTCGTCGGCCTCCTCTTCGTGCGCTCCGGCTACATGCAGGCAGACTCGATTGCCGCGCTCTTCGTCGCGTGCATCGTGCTCCTGGCGGCGGTCCGGTTGATGCGCCGCAACGTCGACGTCCTCATGGACGTCGTGCCCGAGGATGCCGAGGAAGCGGCACGGCGCGCGATCGTCGATCTCGAGCCCGGGGTGGAGCTGCGACGGCTGCGCATGCGCCAGGCAGCGGGGCGTCACTTCGCCGACGTCGTGATCGGCGTCGATTTCGATGCCGCCGTCGGCCAGGGTCACGCGGCTGCCGACGCGGTCGAGCGGGCCGTGCAGTCCGCGCTTCCGGAAGCCGACGTCGTCGTGCACGTCGAGCCGCGCGAGGACGAGAGTGCCATTCGTGAGCGCGCCCATGCCGCGGCGCTCGGCGTGCCGAGGGTGCGGGAGGTGCACAACGTCAGCGTGCTGGCGGTCGGTCCGAGCAATGAGCTCTCGCTGCACCTGAAGCTTCCCGGCGACCTGTCGCTCGACGAGGCACACGAGATCGCCGAAGAGGTGGAGCGTGCGATCCGCAACGCGGTGCCCGAGGTCCACTCGGTACAGACGCACATCGAGCCGCTCGCGGAGGAGATCTCGGGCACCCGCCCGCGCGAGCCGGAGGTCGCCGAGAACTACGAGACCATCGAGCGGATCGTGCGGGACGTCACCGGCACGACGCCGCAGGAGCTTCGCTTCCTCAACACGGACGAGGGCCTGGTCGCGTTCCTGACGCTCGGGCTCGGCGGCGACTCGGCGCTCGCCGACGCGCACCTTCAGGCCAGCAAGATCGAAGAGGCGATCCGGCGGGAGCGCCCGGAGATCGCGGACGTCATCGTCCACACCGAGCCCGCCACGTGAAGCTCTGCATGTTCTCGCCGAAGGACCGCGAGCTCGAGCGCGGCTGGCCGGGGCGGATCGAGGGCGACCGGGTCATCCAGCTTGCAGCCCAGACGCTGCAGGCGTACTTCACCGGCGGCGGGCGTGCGCGCGAGCACGACGAGTTTCCGCTCGCGGACGTGATCCTGCGGCCGCCGGTCCTGCACCCCGGCGCGGTGCGCATCTTCAACGGAGACGACTTTCTCTTTGCGAACCCTTCGTCCATCGTGGGGCACGACGAGGACGTGCCCTTGCCGCACGGCGCGAGCATGGTCGAGGCCCAGCTCCGCATCGCGGTCGTGATCGGCGCAGGCATCGTCGGCGGTTACACGTTGCTGAACGACTGGCTCGCGCCGGAGCTCGCGGGCGTGAAGGCGCACGACTTCGCCACCAGCCTCGGCCCGGCCGTCGTCACGCCTGACGAGTTCGACGGCGGCGACACCGACTGGAACGAGCTCCTCGATCGTGCGGAGCTGAACACCCGCTTCTTCCCGGGCGACATCCTCGCCGCGCCGGTCATTAGTCGCAGCGGGCCTTTCCGCACGGGGGACACGGTCGAGGTGGAGCTCGACCCGATCGGCAAGCTGCGGAACCGCTTGACTCTGTCCCAGGGGTAGGCGGCAAGCTCCGAGCATCCACGGGGAACCACTTGACCTCGCGAGGTCTATCTGAGCGGCGACGACGAGCCGTTGCGAATGCAGATCGTCTGGCCCCTCGGGTAGACATACCGCGGTGACGCGGGTCGCAGTCGTCGGTGGGGGGGTGATGGGGTGCGCGACGGCATGGGCGCTCGCCGAGCGCGGCGTCGACGTCACGCTTATCGAGCAGTTCGATCTCGACAACGACCGCGGCTCGAGTCACGGTCGCACGCGCATCTTCCGGCTTGCGTATCCGGAGCCACACTGGGTCCAGCTCGCCGAGGAGGCGCTCTCGGGCTGGCGCGAGCTCGAGCAGCAGGCGGGGTACGACGTGCTCGCGCTCCACGGCCTCATCGAGCTCTGCTCGAGCGCGGCTCTCACCTCGGCCGACGTCCTCGATGCTCGCGGTATCGAGCACCGGCTGCTCGACCGCGACGAGCTCCGCGCGCACGGCGTCGAGCTGCCCGCAGGGTGGGCGGCGCTCTGGCAACCGGACGCGGGCGTCGTGCTTGCCGACACCGCTCGGCGGGCGTTTCTCGAGGTCGCACAACCGACGATCGAGACGGGACGTCGCGTCGAGTCGCTCGACGACCTCGATGCCGACGTCGTCGTCGTCACCGCGGGGCCGTGGGTGACGACG
>Ga0307310_10001044_pt1 | contig 10096 bp, 9 predicted proteins | sample ER_DNA_197_FD_194502 | JGI IMG/M metagenome (GOLD analysis project Ga0307310, IMG submission 194502) | Bulk soil microbial communities from the East River watershed near Crested Butte, Colorado, United States - ER_DNA_197 | ecosystem: Environmental > Terrestrial > Soil > Floodplain | place: USA...
TCGGTCGCGTCCAAGGCAGCGACCTGCCGGGTCAGATAGTCATAACCGGACCCGGCGGTGAGCTTGTGCAGGCTCATGGTCACACCTAGGAAAGGCAATTTCGCCCGCCTCGGCGGTCACGCCGACCTGGAGGTACCTTCCATCAGTGCACTAGGTGTGTAGCACATCAGATTCTGAAATCGAGTGGGGGTACGTCAGCCCAGTCGGTTGTATGACGGGTCATCACTGGCGGATCCGCTCTGGCTGAGGTGAGCGGACGGTTGGGCGTAGGTGCATGGAGTCGCTTCAGCTCGGCGAGCCAACGGCCCGAGGCGCGAGCTCCGCACACTCATGCTGCGCCGTTCCAGCCTGCTGCGGTGCCGAACAGGCCTCAACAACGAGCCTCGACCACTCCGCATATCCGGCGGTAATTGAACGTGACGTTTTGTCAGCGGTTCGAGGCCACCGACCTGGCCTGCGACACGCCGCGGCTTAGCGTGAGTGGCTTGCTGGAGACTTCAGGGAAGCTCGCCTGCTCACACCGTCAGCGTCGGGGCGCATCTGAGGCGGTCGAGTAGAGCGGCCGCGGCAACAGCCTGGTTTGCGGTGGCGATGAGGTCGTCGCCGAGGTTGAGCAGTCCGCGCCTGCGGGCTCTGAAAATGATCTTGGAGATCGTGCCCCCTACGCTCGCAAGTCTAGGAGAAGCTGGTGAGAGACGCCGTGGAGAAGGACACCGCACCGACTGATAATCGTGAAGAAGGCACTGGTCAACGTATTCTTGGGCAATTTCATATCAGCGTCGAGGAAAATAATGTGGTCGTAACGCACCTTGGTGACGCCATAATTGCGCTGTTTTGGAGATGCCGCGCTTCCAGGAGTGCATTGACAGGTTGGGCAGCTGTTTCTGAAAGCGCTTCACGACACAGACCGTGTCGTCTCTCGAACCGCCGTCGATACGATGATCTCGTATTCTCGGTCGTAGTCCTGGTCGACAAATGACTGGAGCAGCGTCGGCAGATAGTCTTCTTCGTTGAGGGCGGGAACGATGATGGAGATCGGCTTGCCTTAAGCTCCGACGGTGCCCGTCTTAACTGCTCCAGCTCGCTTGAAAATGGTGAAGATCACTCCATTTGAAGCGACCAAATGGTCCGTCAGGGTGAAGACTGCAGGAATAGTGCCCTCGTCGAACAAGCGTTTACCCGTACCAAGCGTGATTGGGAAAATCATCAGACACAGCTCGTCGACCAGATCATGCTTGAACAAGGTCTGGGCCAGGTTGCCGCTCCCGATAACTTTGATCTCTGAGCCTTCTGAGTCTTTGAGCTTTTTGATGTCATCGACGTTCTTCAGAAATTTCGTATTTTGCCAGTCTGACTTGTCCCTGGTCTTGCAGACGGCATACTTAGTGACGTCCATGATACCGGGCCACATTTCGGCGTGTTTGGGCCAGTAGTCTTCGAAAATATCGAAGGTCTTTCGACCCAGCAGGAGATCGGCGGGCGCCATGAGTTTGGCCATGAACTCACCGGCCTCTTCGTCGGCTTCGTAGAAATATGGCGCGGTCCAGCCACCAAACTTGAAGCCGCTCGACTTATCTTCGTCGGGTCCGCCCGGCGCCTGCATCACTCCGTCGAGCGTAATGAATTCTTGGACAGATATCTTTCTCATGGCTGCCTCCTTATGTACTCATAAGATTGTTGCACGATCTGCTCAAGGATTGGCAAATCCACATCGCTGAGCCGCTTAATGTAAACACAGACCCTGCTCGTAGTATGTTTGACTAAGCGAGCCAGCAATTCAGAGTAGCTGGCCGTACCGTCCATAAGGTAGACGGTTAGCCTATCTTTTCTTGGATAGAAGCCGATGGCTTGAGGGTCGCCTTCGCGCCCGCCGTCGTATTTGTAGCTGTAGGACGGCCGTCACGGTTGCGCGATGGATGCCGAATCGCGCAGCCAGCACTTTCGTCGCCTCGCCGGCTCCGTACGCCGTTGCTAGAGGGTCGCTTGGCGAGGATCGAGCCGAACCTGCGCTTGCCTGAGAGCCACATCCACACTACGACCGCGCGACCGCCCCGCAGGGTACGAGTGCCGCGTTCAGGGCCGCCTGCTGTCGAGACCGAACTTCGGGCCGGGATAACGGTGCAACCAGTCTAAACAGGCAATTGGAGCGATGGATCCGTTCGGTGCGGGACAATTCCGCTATCCGGGATTCCGTCGCTATTGCTGCTGGGCACACTACTACCTATGACATCGCGATTCTGTGAGCCGCGTTGACCGGTAGCGGCAGCTCAGGGAGAATCGTTGAATCGTCGCCGCATCCCCGTAACGCGCCTGTCTCGACAATTGCGTCGTCGACCCGACATCCATTAGGCGGAGGTCGACATGACAAGCATCGACAGCACGACCGAGATCCGCTCCTTCCACGTCGACGTACCGAACGAGGACCAAGCCACCCTCCGCCGCCGCATCGCCGGCGACGCGCTGGCCGAAACCGAGACAAGAGCCTGAGCTTTTGACCGTCGAGATCCGAGCCGCATTCCGGTCACTACGCCAAGGGAGGGCGTCATGAGTAGCACCGTTGAGACCGCCAGCGACATCAGTCCGTTCCAGGTCGACATTCCGGATGAGGCTTTGGAGGACCTTCGTCGCCGCATCGCGGCGACGCGGTGGCCCAGCAAGGAGCTCGTCCCCGATCGGTCACAGGGTGTGCAGTTGGCGACGCTGCAGGAGCTCGCCCATTACTGGGCGACGGACTACGACTGGCGCAAGGCCGAGGCGAAGCTGAACGCGCTGCCGCAGTTCACGACCGAGATCGACGGGGTGAACATCCACTTCATCCACGTGCAGTCGCCGCACGCGCACGCGTTGCCGCTGATCATGACGCACGGCTGGCCCGGCTCGGTCGTCGAGTTGCTCGAGACCGTCGGCCCGCTGACCGACCCGACTGCTCACGGCGGCGACGCCGCGGACGCGTTTCACCTCGTACTGCCGTCCCTGCCTGGCTATGGCTTCTCCGGCGAGCCGACCGACGTCGGCTGGGAGCTGAGCCGGATCGCACGCGCCTGGGCCGAGCTGATGCTCCGCCTCGGCTATACCCGTTACGTCGCCCAGGGTGGCGACGTGGGCGCCGGCGTCACCGACGCGCTGGGCCGGCAGGCGCCGGAGGGATTGCTCGGCATCCACACGAACCTGCTGGTGCCGGCGCTGGGCGGTGCCATGCCGACGGCCACTGACGAGGAACGCGCCGCGGCCGCGAAGCTCGCCACCTTCCAGCAGTCTGGAAACGGCTACTTCATCGAGATGGCCACGCGTCCGCAGACGATCGGATACGCCCTGCTGGATTCACCGGTGGCGCTGGCGGCCTGGATGGTCGACCACGACACCGACGCCTACTACAAGATCGCCGGCGCGTTCGTCGACGGGGAGCCCTCGGGAAACCTCACCCGCGACCACATCCTCGACAACATCACGCTGTACTGGCTGACCGGCACGGGCGCGTCCGCCGCCCGGTCGTACTGGGAGGCGTATGGCCCCGACGCCCCCGCCGCAGGCCGCCAGCCCTTGCCATCGCCGACGATCCCGTTCGGCTTCACGACCTTCCCTGGTGAGATCTGGCGGACTCCCCGAAGTTGGGTCGAAGCGAGCTACCCGAACGTCATCTACTTCCACGCGGTCGACAAGGGCGGCCACTTCGCCGCCTGGGAGGAGCCGCAGCTCTTCACCGACGAAGTGCGCGCGGCGTTCCGTTCGCTCCGGTAGTCGGATGCGAAGAGATGACGACCGTCGCAGACACCGGCAGGAATAAGGCCGAGGCCAGCAGATCGTTCAGCTCGCCGAAGAAGATCGATGCCCGGCAATAAGTGTCAAGCGATTTCAGGCCGCTGGCTTAAGGATTGTTCATACTCTTTCCCACGGCTTCCGCAGGCGGACGCCCATACGCTTAAGGCTCTGTCGCACCGTCTCATCGTCGCAGCCATAGCGTTCGGCCAGCCGTTGGCAGGACCATCCGTCGCCGTAGAGCCGGATCACTTCGTCGAGCCTCTCTGTCGGAATCCCCGCGGTGTCGAACCGCAATGCTTGATCGGCGCAGATGCTCTGTCACGGTTGTCCGATGCAGGCGCCATTTCCGAGCAAGTTCCTGCATGCTGTCGCCCGCTCGGTACTCGGTAAGGAGCTGCTCGATTTCCTTCGGCGTGAGCCGGCGCTGTACTTGCCGCTTCCGCACGTGCCTCGATCGCAGCCGCCGGCCCAGCAAGGTAGGTAGCGCGTCTGCCAGCCGGCTGAAACGGGAGGTTTGGTTCGAGCTTCCTCCCCTTAGGGCCACCATTGCGGTCTTACTCAACCCCTGCTCGGCAAAGCAGTATGGACGACGCAGGTTGCTCCGTTGCGGCGCTGACCGAAAGGGCCGCGAAAGCCGCGCTGCCAATCGCGGCCGATGCTCCCGCGACGTGGACCACCTCGCCGCTTCCCTGCATTGAGCTTCGCAAGCGGAATGGAAGATCTCCAGGTGCCGCCCTGGGCGCCGGCGACACCTGTCTCAGGGTCATCCGGGACATGACCGCCGAGAAGCCACACGATGGCTTAGGGGGTGCGGTTTGATTCGCACCACGGACGCGACTTGTCCACAGATCTCTCCGGCGGGAACCCGGAACGCAAGAAGGCTGGCTAGATGGCGGTTAGGCAGGCGGTACTCCGAGCGACAGGAACACTGAGTGAGCGGTCGGGCATGACGTGTGTTCGACTCGAAGCTTTGAGAGTTCGAGGGGGTACGTCGGACGGGAGTGCGGCGGTCTGAGACATCACGGGATTTTGAGGCGGTGTAGACGAGGCCAAGTGGACGGACGGTGATGAGTTAGCAGTCGATCTGGCAAACGCAGTGTCAAGAGATGAGTCCCGTAGCAGGAACGCTCAAGGGGAAATCGTGGAGAGCGGGCGCAGCGCCGACAAGCGTGTCGCTGTGATAGGTCCGTCCACCGGCGACGTCGCCGCGCCATCGAGGGCCAGGTCGCTTTGGGCCGCCCTCGCCACAGGCGCCGGGGTCGGGCTCCTCGGTGGCCTGATCGGTCTCGGCGGCGCTGAGTTCCGGCTTCCTTTGCTCATTGGTCTGTTTGGCTTCGCAACGCTGGAAGCCGTGATCATGAATAAGGCGCTGAGCCTGATCTTGGTCGTGTCCGGCCGGCCGGCCCGTCTGGTGGCCGTCCCCTTTGACACCGTGAACGGCTCCTGGTTCGTGGTAGCCAACCTGCTCGCCGGCGGCCTCATCGGCGCCTGGATTGGTGCCACTTGGGCTACCCGAACCCTCTACCGGGTACTCGCCGTGCTGCTGGTGCTGATCGCCATCGCGCTCGCCTGGAACCACTTCGGCGACCTCGACCCGGTCCTCCTGGATCCCGTTCCGCGGACCCTGCTGGGGCCAGCGGCCGACGTCGGCATTAGCATCGTGGCCGCCTTGATGGGTGTCGCCGGGGGCGAGCTGCTCATCCCCACGTCGTGCTGCTGTTCGCGGTCGACATCAAGATCGCCGGCAGCCTCGCCCTCACTATTTCCTTGCCCACCATGCTGTGGCGTTCGCCCGCTACAGCCGCGACCGCAGCTTCGAAGTCCTGCACGCCAACAAGGGCTTCGCGCTCGCCATGGCGGCCGGATCGATCATCGGCACCATCCTCGGAGGTCTTCTCCTCTGTGCCGTCCCCGAAGACGTACTGATCCCCCTCCCTGCTGGTCGCGCTCCTCCTCGCGTCTTCGATCAAGGTCTGGCGCCAGGCCTGACAATCAAATCCTTGTCCCCGCGTTGCTCGCTGTCGCCGCGCGGGGCGTCTAGCACGCGGCGAGCCGAACCGAGCAGCTGGCCACGTAAGGCGGATGATCCCCCGCGCGACGTTGATCTGACCGCCGACCGCCGTCTTCAGTGCTTAAGGCTGATGTGAGCCGGAGACCCCTGCCCTCTATCCACAGCCGAGTGGGGTGCGCGTGCGGGGGGCCCGGATCTGGCTTGACGAGACGGGTCGACACAAGTGCATGGAGAGGGTGGGCGTGATGGGTGGTGCTGAATTGGATCGGGAGACGACGGACCCGGTGGCGCGGCTAGCTCGGTCCAGCGGTCACATTCTGGGCACCCGTGACGAGATTCGTCCTGACGTCGCGGCCGCGCGGCTGCAAGTCCGCTACACGTTGAACCTCGCGGCGGCACGGTCATTGCCGCCCAGCCCCATTGCACGCGGATCTCGGCGACTGGAAGGGCGGGCGCGATGATGCGACGATCGGATCCGATTGACAGGACTGGACGCGAGAACGACCTACTAACCGACGCGCAGCTGGCGGTGCGTTGGCAACTCTCACGCGGGACCTTGGCGAATCAGCGATATCAGGGCCGTGGTCCGGCCTATCTCAAGTTGGCCGGTCGGGTCCGATACCGACTCTCGGATATCGAAGCCTACGAACAGGCCGGTTTCGTGTCGCGCGAGCCAGCTGGAATTACATCCTTTGGTGACCCGAGTGACGTGCGGGAAACTGTAGCGCGCCTCATTCGATCTCTCGGTTCCTGATACCCATGGCTTCTCCTCGACACCTGGTTTTCACAGAACCCTTGCCAGGTCGCGCTTGTCGCCCTTGAGGTCACGGCCGAGGTACACGCGGGCCGTCATACTCACATCGGAGTGCCCTAGCTGGTCGGCGATCCGGGCAATGGGAAGGTTCGCCTGATCGAGGAGCGTCGCGACTGTGCGGCGAAACGTATGCGGAACCGCCCAAGTTAGGCCGCACGCGTCCAGAGCGGCGCGAACCGCTCCCGCGCTGTTGCTTTGGTCCCACACACGCTCAGGATCGCGCTGGGCCGGCGCAGCGAAGACGTAGCCTTCGGCGCCGCAGTTGGCGGCACGCGCCTCCAGCTGCTCCACGAGCCAGTCGGGAAGGTTCAGCCACCGGTCGGACGTTTCGCTCTTTGTGCCGCGGAGGTAGACGCGTCCACGCTCAAGGTTGATGTCGTGCCACCGAACGCGCCGTGCTTCATCGATCCGCGCCCCGGTTCCTGCCAAGAACGCAATGAGATCTGCCGTCGCGCGCCGCTTGCGCCGGGTGCGGGCATTCAACCCTGGCTCGCAGGCCGCATGAAATGTTGCCTCGATAACGTGGTCTCGTTCGCTACGTGTCATGGCCCGAGTGTGGTCCCGCTCCTTTGACCTGGTTGCGGTGGAAGTGACCGTACGTACCTGGCGCGTCGCGTCGCTGGACAGCACGCCGTTGTCGACGGCGTAACCGATCACGCCATGAAGAACGCTCTTGGCTTTCTTCGCTGACGCGGAGCCGTGTGCCTCGGCCACCCGTTGCAGGAAGCCGCGCAGGCGCTGGGGGTCATTCGCTTGCTGCAGTGTGAGGCCGCGGAGCGACGATGTCGTGGAGTCAACGTACTTCTGCCAAGTCCAGGAGTAGTCAGCGATCGTCCGCGCGCTGAGCCCCGAGTCTGGTCGCGCGATCTGCTTCAGCCAGTACTCACCCGCCTCGAGTAGCGGCATGGTCGGGTTGATGACGGCATCAGCTCCCCGGAGGACAGCTGCCACCGCCGCCTGGAGAGATGCCTCAGCTTCGCGCCTCGTCCGGCCGAAGCGCACGATCTCTTGACGGACCCCGTCGTGGCCGCGTACGTAGACCCGAGCCTTCCATCGGGTCGCCTTCTGGGGCCTCGGTGCGGTAACCCATCGTCCGGCACCGTTCTTGCACTGCGCGGTCAACGAGACGTCGCCGGATTCGCCCAACTCAAGATTCCTCACAGAGGCAACGTACGCCACATGTGGGGAGCGATGTGGGGAGCAACACCGTCAGCGCTCGAATCGCGAAATTGGATCACCTAGTCAGAGCCATGTTTTGCGCCCCCGGTAGGAATCGAACCTACGACCGACAGATTAGAAGGCTGCTGCTCTATCCTCTGAGCTACGGGGGCCGGAAGCGCCGTCCATTGCGTACTGGCCGGCTCGCGCATCACTGTAGCGCCGGATCTGTCGGGCGAGCGTCATCGTACGCAATGAAGGGGCTGGGTAGGTTCGCTCGAGTGAGCGACATCCCGGGCAGCGACGGATTGCCGTCCGGGCTCCATGAAAGGAACCCAGAGCTCGCCCGCTTGCGCAGCATCGTCGTTCCTGTGTACGGGCCAACCATTCTGGTGGCCATCGGTCAGGGCGCGATCCTTCCGCTGGTGGCGCTCTCCGCTCGAGCGCTTGGCGCCAGCGTCGGTACGGCGGCGTTCGTCGTCGCGCTGATTGGTCTCGGGCAGCTGATCGGCGATCTTCCCGCGGGCGCGCTGGCTGCCCGCATCGGGGAGCAACGAGCCCTGATCGCAGCCTGCGTCCTTGACGCGGTGGCGCTGCTGGGAGCCTTCCTAGCCCAATCCGTCATCGTGCTCGCGGTGGCCATCACGGTCACCGGCCTGGCCAATGCAGTCTTTGGTCTGGCCCGCCATGCCTACCTCACCGAGGCCATCCCGATACCGTTCCGCGCCCGCGCCCTATCCACACTGGGCGGTACCTTCCGGATCGGACTGTTCATCGGACCATTCATCGCTGCCGCGATCGTCACGCGCTGGAGCATCGGCGCCGCGTACGCGTTCGCGGCCACCATGAGCATCGCCGCCGCCATCCTCCTCGCCTTCCTGCCCGACGTCACCACAAACCGCCACATCACCGCAGCTCGCGAACCTCGTCGCCATCGATCCGTAATCTCAGTGCTTGCCGAGCATCGCCACATCCTGCTGACGCTTGGTATCGGCATTCTGGCCATCTCGGCCGCTCGCGCCACCCGGCAGTCGATCGTGCCTCTTTGGGCTGAATCCATCGGTGTGGACGCTGCAACGACCGCTGTGATCTTCGGGATCTCTGCAGGGGTAGACATGCTGCTCTTCTATCCCGGCGGCGCCATCATGGACCGATTTGGACGGGTGTATGTCGCCGTGCCGACCATGATCGTGCTGGGGCTTGGCTTCGTGCTGTTGCCGCTGACCAGTGGGCCCACTAGCGTCGGCTTGGTGGCTGCGCTCATGGGTTTGGGAAACGGCATCTCCGCCGGCATTGTGCTCACTCTCGGCGCCGACGCCGCACCGCCGGAGGATCGTGCACAGTTTCTTGGTGGATGGAGGGTCTGCAGCGATCTGGGCAACGCCGCAGGCCCGCTCGTGATCAGTGCCGTCAGCGCATTGGCTTCCCTGGCAGTCGCGGCTGTCACGATGGGTGTGCTCACCTGGGCCGGCTCGGGCTGGCTGATTAAGTGGGTGCCGAAATACGCCCCCAGGCGAGGTCAGCAACGAGAAGGCAGAGAGGCACAGGAACCCTAAAGATGGCCACAAACGACCTGCTGGTCTGGGTCGACTGCGAAATGACCGGACTCGACTTGATCAACGACGAGCTGATCGAGGTGGCCGCACTGGTCACCGACGCTGATCTCAACGTTCTCGGTGATGGAGTCGATTTGGTGATCAAGCCGAGCAGTCGGGCGCTGGAGCAGATGGGCGACTTCGTACGCGGCATGCACGACGCCTCCGGCCTGCTCACCTTGCTGGACTCCGGATTGTCCCTGGCCGAGGCCGAGCAACGCGTCCTCGACTACGTGCGCGCATTCGTAGCGGAACCCGGCAGGGCTCCCCTTGCCGGCAACACCATTGGGACCGATCGGGCGTTCCTGGCGCGGGACATGCCGACATTCGAGCGTCACGTTCACTATCGCAGTGTCGATGTCTCCAGCATCAAAGAGCTGGTACGCCGCTGGTACCCGCGGGTCTACTACCAGGCCCCGGCCAAGGCGGGCAACCATCGGGCGCTAGCCGACGTACAAGAGTCCATTGAGGAACTGCGGTACTACCGCGAAGCGGTGTTCGTGCCACTGCCTGGCCCGGACAGCGCGGCGTCGAAGGAGATCGCCGATCGCCATCAGGGCGCGCTGACTGGGGCCGTCCCGAGCGAGAACTGATTACCCCCGACAAGACGCCGCCCGGTACACTTCACGCTGCGCAGTGTGGTCCGCGACGCATGATCGGGCCTCTTGCATGGTGGGTGTAGCTCAGCTGGTAGAGCACCTGGTTGTGGTCCAGGATGTCGCGGGTTCGAGTCCCGTCACTCACCCTCGGGGCGTGAGC
>Ga0307310_10001046_pt1 | contig 10089 bp, 8 predicted proteins | sample ER_DNA_197_FD_194502 | JGI IMG/M metagenome (GOLD analysis project Ga0307310, IMG submission 194502) | Bulk soil microbial communities from the East River watershed near Crested Butte, Colorado, United States - ER_DNA_197 | ecosystem: Environmental > Terrestrial > Soil > Floodplain | place: USA...
GGTTGATGAAATCCACCTGGAATCGCGGCTGGAGCCGGTTGTAGCCTGCTCCGCCGTAGGGGCGCAATCGTCCGCCGGCCATCGAGCCGCCGATCGCGAGATCGAGGCCCATGATGTTGGGACTGACACGGTCATCGGACCTGGTCCCGCCGAAGCACTCGCTGGTGACGTCCCGCAGCGCCTCATCGTCGCAGACGATTGGCGCGTGGATCGAGCCGAAGGTGGCATGGGCCCGAACGGCGGCAACCAATCCCCCCAGCCCGCCGAACGCCTTCTCCAGCGAAACGCCGAACAGGTTGGCTTTGACCCCGTTCACTCTCACCGGCGGCACCCAGCTGGCCTGCAGCGTGAGTCCGAGCGGCAGCGGCATGCCGAAACGGGGGCGTGGAAGGGCGAACAGCAGATCGGTGTGCTCCGGTCCCTTGCCCGGCCGGCAGATGGTGGGCGTCGCGAGGGCGTCGCTCACCTTGGGGAGGTAGGCCAGCTCGAGCCCGGCGTTGAAGCCGGAGAACCGGTCCGGCGCGCTCCCCCGGCTGAAGGCGAGTGGAACCGCGAAGATCGCCATCGTCTTCGCCTCGTTCGACTCCGGGCCGGGAAAGCAGTCGCCCTGGGCGATGCCCAGGGTGGGCCACCCGAGAACCAGCGCCAACAGGACGACCGCCGGCCGGGTCATTGGACCACGATGGTGCCGCGCATCCCCCCACTGGGAGAGCCGTGCACGACGCAGTAGTACAAATAGGTGCCCGGAGTGCTGAACGCCTGCGAGAACGTATGGGGAGCGGACACCGGGTTGCCGCTGCCGGTGAACGCCGGATTGCCGGTGGGCATGACGTTATGGATCCCGCCGACCCAGTTCCAGGTGACAATCGTCCCGACGGGGATCGTTACGTTGGCCGGCTCGAAGCGATTATTGCCGCCGTCGCTGCGCAGCTGAATCTCGACCGGGGCGGGTCCACCGCCCGGACTCGTGGCGGTCGCCGTGAACGGCACCGGCGAGCCTTCGGCGCCGGCCACCGCGGCCTGTGCGCGCTGCGTGCCCACTTCGCTTCCCAGGTGCCAGGTGCTGGTCGAGATCCCATCGGGTCCCGTGGTCTCGACGTTCGGTGTCATGGACGCCCCGGTCCCGGTCGCGCTCCAGGTGACCACGGCGCCAGCCACGGGCGCGGCGCCTCGGAGTACCACGATGCGCAAGGGATTCGCCAGATCCTGTCCCGCCGTGCGGGACTGTCCGTCGCCGCTCGGCTGCGAGCGTGCGGCGGAGAGCGCGCTGGGGTCCGGTCCGCCGCCCAGGTCGCTGCCGTTGCTGCCGCAGGCGGTGAGCGCCGTGGCGGCGATCAGGACCGCCGTGCGTTCGATGGTTCGATTCACTCTGAACATTTGCCGCACCTCCCCCTCTGAGTGGGTGACGTCGAGTGTCTGATTTCTGAGACGGGTGAACGATGCGAAACCGGCCCCGGGGCGGATATCGGCGGCGAAGGGAAGATCGGGAAAGATTCTGGATACGGGGTGTGTAGGAGGGGGGACTACGGCGACGGGCGGACAGGCGGACAGGCGGATGGTAAAGCGCGTCATCCCGAGCGAAGCGAGAGCCTGCCCCGAGCAATCAAGGCGAGGGGGATCGGCTCGGTTGACGCTTACGCACCGGTCCCAAACTTCAGAGAGCAATTCGCTTCGCTCAGAATGATACGCGTGCCCTACGCGGCATGATCGGCACCTTTACTGCCATCGGCAGCCTTTCCGGTGTCGACCGGCTGACCGCCCGTCCGCCTGTCCGCCTGAGCACCCGACCTCACCGGCCCGAACGTGTTGCTGGCGCTCCCCCAGGCCGCGAGCGACTCCGGGTCGTTGGCGAAGCGGAAGCGGTTGGAGCCGTCCATCAACCGCACCACCTGGACCACCTCGTCCGCGATCGCCTTGAGCTCCGCTCGGGCGCCGACATGGGCTCGGCGGCCGACGGTGCCCCGCTCCACCGCTCGATCGAACTGCTCGAGCGCCTGGTTGAGGCTCTGGAGCACCGGCTCGAGCAGGCCGTGATTGATCAGCAGCTCCTTCTCGTTCTGGGCTTCGGTGGCGATTCCGCGCGCCGCCGCCCGGAACGCCATGTACGGCGTGGCCTCGGGGGCAAGCACGAACTTCTGCTCCAGATCGGGCCGCTCCAGCCCTGCGGCTTCGGCCACCCGGGACAGGTGGAGCAGGTGGGTTCGCCTGATGGTCCGGCGGAGGTTCTCCTTCTGTCTGGTGGCAGCGCGGACCTCACTGAAGCCGTCCCGCTGCTGAATCACCAACTGTTCTGCCCGGGCGAGGCTCGCCTCCAGGCGGGACAGGGCTGCGACGTAGCTCGGACTTTGATCCGGGTGGGCCCGACTGAATTCCAGGGCCCGCGTCGCCATTTCCAGTGTCCTACGTGTCTTGGCATCCATACGACGTGTTCTTCTTTCCAGTTTGCCGGCGGCGACTGAGACGCCAGCCCGGCGCACACGAGGATGTAGGTCCGGGCGGCCTCAGTAATCCGACCGGCCGTCGAGACAGAAAAGCATAGAGTGTGCCGTTACGAATCTGGTTGGGATTTACACGAATCTTCGGGACAAAAACCGAAGATTCCAACTTGTACAAGCGAGATCTTCGGATGTGAGGACGAGTCGAGCGCCGGTGTGGCTGAGTTTTCACCGGCTGAGGAGGACCGGTTCACCGATGAGTGTCACCTTTTCGGGACTGAGGACGAGTACTCAGCCGATCCGGCGGACTTCTTCGGAGGTCCGGCTGAGTCGTCCATCGATGAGTCTGAGGCTTTCGGCAGTGCGGCTGCCTTGTTCGCGGCTGAGGCTGAGGTGTCCGATCCTGAGGGAAGCCCTTTCTGGACTGAGGCCGACTCTTCCGGTAGTCCGGCTGACCGGTCCGGCTGTCCGGCTGATGTTTTCGCCGATCCGGCTGATGTCTCCGCGGGTCCGGCTGACCGAGCTACGACTTCATCGAGTCATACCGCCACTTCTGGTAGGCGAAGAAAAGAGCCATGAGCACCAGGGCGACGCCGGCTCCGATCAGCGAGGCGAGGAGGGTCTGCTTCTCCCGGAGCAGCCTACCGGCAAGCATGGCCACGCCCACTGCGGCGACGATGCTGTTGATGAAGGCGACCATGCTCGCCGTGGTGGTGATGAAGCCGACGAAGGGTCCCAGCTGGAGCGCCGGCCAGGCCGGGTTCTCGGGCCACCAGCCAGACTCGGCGGAGAACTGCTCCTCGGCCTCGGGGGAGAGCGTCCGGTAGTACTTGCGGATCCGGGCGATGCCGTTCAGAAACAGAATCCCCTCGAGGTTGCTGTCGACCAGCCGGACGGCGGTGAACAGGCCCAGGATGAACACCGCGGGGAGCACGATGGCAACGAAGGGCACGAACAGTCCGGATGACCTGGAGGCGAACCCCAGCGCCACCAGGGAGCTGGACAAGGAGAACAGGTAGAGGGAGGCTCGGGTGCCTACCTCGCTGGTATTGGCGCTCAGCGCGCTCTGGAGGACAAAGTGCTGAGTGGTCAGCGCCGACATGAAGGCGGACGGCGGCTCCTTCTCATCCATTTAGACACTCCTTGGTCAGGCTGCGGTCAACTGCTCCGGGGCAGATCAGAACTACATCTTAGATCCATCGTGCCCCCGTGAGATCGCGCATCGAGTGATCGTGGAGCACGGAGTTGAAGATAGCTGTCCTACCAGTCGCCGAGCCGCAGCGAGGGTGTTACCTAACATGGGAGGAAGCCTCTTTTCGGCGACGGCGTTCGGACGGCCGCCCGGCGCTCGTTGTCGGAGTTGCGCAGATTTTCCTCCGAGGCGCGACAGACCATCGACAGTCGACTGTCCCACCTTGGGGGGTGATGGCGCTAAGTGCGACATAGCAGGTTTAGATGGGGATCACGTGTGCCACAATGACTACTCGACGGTCCCGTAAAGGAGATGCATCTTCTCACTATTAGTGATGCCACACTCCTTGCCGTTCCCCCGCAAGCCATGAACTGATGGAGTCAGGTTCTGAGCGTCGGGTAGTGTCCCGGAACGGTGGTGCTTCGGCTATCTCGCCCTGCCTGGCCACTGACGCCACCAAGACCCAAACCAGTCCATACGCCCTTGATACCTGCTTGACGAAATAGCTCAAGATTCGAGGGGTTCAGAACGGTAGCACTCGCATCTCTTACAGGGGGACACATGAGCCGCCACCTCTCGCCTCTGAAACTGGCGTTCGCGACGCTGAGCCTGCTCGCCTTCGGTGCGTGTGACCAGAGCCCCAGCCCCACTGGTCCCCCAGAGCCGGCGAGCTCGACCGCCGCCACTGCCGTGAGTTACACGGCCCGAGACCTTGGGATCGCCGGCGAATTCGCCACCACGGCAACCAGCATCAATACTGCCGGTCAGGTGGTGGGATACTGGTTCCGGCCAGATGACGAGTTCCGTGGCTTTATCTGGAAGAATGGCATCACGACCTACCTTACGACCCCGGGCGGCAGCGAGACCAGGGCGATGGACATCAATGACTTCGGGCAAGTGGTCGGCAGCAGTGTAAATCCGCAGGGCAAGTGGCGAGCATCCCGATGGAGGAACGGCGTCAAGAGCGGTCTCGGGTCCTTGGGAGGCACGGAGAGCCGGGCCTTCGCGCTCAACAACAAGAATGATGTTGTGGGAGAGAGTCAGCTAAGAGGCGACCGTACTTCGCATGCCTTTCTGGTGAAGAACGGGGTGATGACCGATCTGGGCACACTCGGCGGTGGGAACAGCGCCGCGCTGGACATCAACGATGGGGGACAGATCGTCGGCTGGAGTGAAACCAGCAATGGCACTCGGCACCCCTTCCTGTGGCAGAATGGAGTCATGAGGGATCTGCTCCCCCCGGGGTCGGTCACGACAGGCACCGCCTATGCCATCAACTCGGCCGGGGTGGTGGTTGGGGAAAAGAACCACCATGCCTTCCGGTACTACAACGGCGTCATGTCCAATTTGGCTGTGCTGGGTAGCGGACCCAGCATCGCTACCGGCATCCGAGGGGGCCGTATAGTGGGTACCGCGTTCGGGCGCGGATTCCTCCTGGTTGGCGGGGAAGTTACCCTGCTTCCGTGCCTGCCCGGCGCAGACAGCTGCGGGGCATACGCTGTCAACGGGGCGGGAGTCATCGTTGGGCTTACGATCAATGAGACGGATTCATACCACATCGTCACCATGTGGACCCCGCAATAACGGCTGCCGCCGGAAATCTCGGACGGTCACGGAGCGAGGCTGCAGACCGGGGGGCGTTCGCCACTCATGGGCACGAAGGTCAGCACGTCGAGACCCTCCACCTGGCCTCCCACGAGCACGTTGCGATATCGGAGTGTCAGCTGCGATCCATTCAGCGCGGCAGTGTCGGGCACGATCTCACGGCGTCCGAAGTAGGTCACTTCAATTTTGTCCCCACTGATCGGACCCACGAGCACGCCCGTCGACTGGGCGATCGGCGCCGATGTTGAGGTAACCTCGAGGCACATGTCGAAGAAGCCGGATTGCTGACCGAGATTGAGAAGGCCTGCGACCCAGACCAGGCCGCCGGTGGCGTTTCCGGGCGACGGGAGAGGCTGGCTGTTGACCGAGGTGAGCCGCCATAGCCCGGTGAAGCTTTCGGGGCCCGGGCCAGAATCCCGCAGGCTACCACCAGAATGGTTGCCGTGAGCAGCAGTCGGGAATGCATGGATGCTCCTTACGCTGGAAGTGTCCGGGGGGATAATGCGCCTATTCTGAAGGTGCGCAATTGTGAGACCAATGCGGGGCTGTCTTGGCCGCCGCACGGCCTCGCAATGACTTTGTGCACGTTATAATCCCCAGAATGTCGCCAGCAGAACAGGCGGCGCGTCTGCGCGAGCAGATCGAGCGCGCCAATAACGCCTACTACATCCACGATGCGCCGGAGATCTCGGACGCGGAGTACGACCGCCTCTTCCGCGAGCTCCAGGCGCTCGAGGCGGCCAACCCAGATCTTCAAAGTCCCGACAGCCCCACCCTGCGGGTCGGCGCCATCACCACCGGCGCGCTGCCGAAGTACACCCACAAGCGACCGATGCTCTCGCTCGCAAACGCCTTCACCGCCGAGGAGCTGGCCGAGTGGGAGGAGCGAAACGCGCGCCTCGCGGCCGAAGTAAAAACCGGCGGCTACACCACCGAGATCAAGATTGACGGCGCCGCGGTGAGCCTCACCTACGAGAACGGCCGCCTGGTCATGGGGGCCACCCGGGGCAATGGGACAATAGGTGAGGACATCACCGCTAACCTCCGTACTATCCCCGACATACCGCTTTTACTTAAAGGAAAGAATTACCCCAAAGTGATGGAGGTCCGGGGCGAGGTGTACATGCCCTACGCCAGCTTCACGCGCATAAATAAAGAGAGAGAGAAGGATGGCGAGGCGCCGTTCGCCAACCCGCGCAACTCGGCTGCCGGCGGGCTCCGCCAGTTGGATCCCGCGCTGACCAAGAAGCGGCGGCTTCGCATGTTCGTGTTCGCGGTCGAGCCGATCGAAGGCCGGCTCAGCGCGCGCACCCACTGGGACGAGCTCGACCTTCTGTCCCAGTGGGGATTCCAGGTGGAGCCCAACCGAAAGCGGTTTAAGACGCTGGGCGACGTGCAGGCGGGGATCGATGACTATGAGGCGAAGATCGCCGAGCTGGACTTTCAAGCCGATGGGGTGGTAGTCAAGGTTGATTCGCTGCAGCTACACAGCGAGCTGGGAGTGATCGGCGGCCGGGAGCCGCGCTGGGCCATCGCCCGGAAGTTCGCGCCCGAAGTCGCCGAGACTCGACTGCTCAAGATTCGGGTCAACGTGGGCCGCACCGGGGCGCTCAACCCATATGCCGAGCTGGAGCCGGTGCAGGTCAGCGGGGTGACGGTCACCAGCGCGACGCTGCACAACGAGGAGCTGATCGCCACCAAGGACATCCGAGAGGGCGACAAGGTCGAGATCATCCGGGCCGGCGAGGTGATCCCCCAGATCGTCCGGCCGATCATCGAGCCCGGGGTCGAGCGGGGCCCGGAGTTCCGGATGCCGGACAAGTGCCCCCGCTGCGGCACGCCGGTGGAGCATCCCGAGGGCGAGGCGATGCGCTTTTGCCCCAACGTGTCCTGCCCCGGACGGGTGCTGGAGGGCATTGTCCATTTTGCCTCCCGCGATGCGATGGACATTCGGGGGCTGGGATACGAGCGGGTCCGGCAGCTGCTGGATGAGAAGCTGATCGAGAACGTGGCCGACCTGTACGACCTCACCGCCGACCAGCTGATCGAGCTGGAGCGCTTCGCCACCCAGTCGGCCGAGCAGCTGGTCGCCGCGATCACCGCCTCGAAGGAACGCCCCCTCTCATCCCTGCTCTTCGGTCTGGGCATCCGGCACGTGGGCAAGACGGTCGCGGTGTTGCTGGCCCGCCGATTCGGAACCATGAAAGCGTTGATGAAGGCGGCCGAGGGGGGTATTGCGGGCGTGCAGGGCATCGGGCCCACGATCGCGGAGGCGATCACGGGATTCTTCGCCGAGGAGCGGAACCGGCTTCTGGTCGAGCGCCTGGACCAGGCCGGCCTCACGCTCAAGGAGCCCAAGGCCGCCGCGGGAGGTGGGCGCCTCGAGGGCCAGACCTACGTGATTACCGGCACCCTGCCGACTCTCTCCCGGGCCGAGGCCACATCATTGATCGAGGAGGCCGGCGGCCGGGTGTCCGGCAGCATCAGCAAGAAGACGACTGCTCTCGTCGCGGGAGAGGACGCCGGCAGCAAGCTGGAGAAGGCGAAGGAGCTTGGCGTCGAGGTCATCGATGAAGCCACCCTCATGAACCGCGTGAGACAAAAGCAGTGATAGCGGGTCAATGGCGGCCGCAAATCGGTGCAGGCGACAAGTGCTCGGAGCGAGGGGCTCGCCGCAGCCCGAGCGACCCCCTCGCAATGACTGCCTGGCTGCGCTCGGGGTCAGAGACTGCCCTGAACGAAGTGAAGGGGGACACTCTCTGTCCGCCTGTCCGCCCGTCCGCCTGTCCACTACTTTTCACTGCTTACCTCTGACCCCTAACCTCTCACCTTTTCTGCTATGACCGCTTCGCACGTCCCCACGCCTCGTACCGGGCTCCGACTCGGCCGCCGGGTGATCCATCAACTCCGCGCCTCGCTCGAGCGTGATACCGGACTCCAGGCCGCCACCTATTTGCAGGAGGCCGGGTTCGCCGGTGGCGAGGAGCTCTACGCCTTGTTCACCGGTTGGCTGGCCAGCACCAAGGGCGTAGCGCAACCGGACGACCTGGATATCAAATATTTCGGAGAGGTATTGGCCGACTTCTTTGCCGAGCAGGGGTGGGGACGGCTCACCGCGACGCCGTTGGGCCCGGTGCTCGCCCTCGACTCGATCGAGTGGGCGGAGGCCTCGGACGATCGCCACGGGGAGTACCCGTCGTGTCACCTGAGCTGCGGATTGCTGGCCGATTTTCTGGGCCGGATATCGCGGGACCTGGTGGCGGTGATGGAAGTGGAGTGCCGGTCTCGCGGCGAGCCGCGCTGTCGTTTCCTGGCCGGAGCGCCCGAGACGCTCAGCATCCTGTACGATCGTATGGCGCAGGGGACCGGGTATCTCGAGGCGCTCGGCGTAGGACGGTGAGCGGTAAGCGGTAATGTTGTCATCCTGAGCGAAGCGAAGGATCGGCCGGGCTTACGTCGGTACAAAGATCTCGAACCGACGTCTCATTGAACGATCCCTCGCATCGCTCGGGATGACGCGCGAGTGCTATCGTTCTGCCCCGCTTACCAGCTTACGCCGCCCCGCTCACCGCTTACCGCTCACCGCTTACTGCCCTTTAAGCAGCTTGATCCCCCCCGACCCGGTCTCGATCGCAATCTTTCCCTGCCCGTCGCCGATTCTGCCGGTCAGGTGATCCCGCGCATGGCGGGTTACTGAGACCGAGAAGTCGGTCTCGATGTCGCCGCTGGAGGTCTCGATGTCCACTTCGGCGCCGAGCGCGGGTGGGAGCTTCAGGGTCACATCGCCCGAGCCGGTCTGCACGTTCACGTTCCAGACCTCTCCCTGCACATCGGCGGCAACCGAGCCGCTGCCGGTTTCCAGCGCCACTTGGGGAGCCACCAGGCCGGTGACCTGGATGTCGCCGGAACCGGTCTCGACCGAGAGCTCGTTGCTCCGGACATCCGAGGCAGTCACATCGCCCGACCCGGTGTCGATGGAGATCTTCTCCCCCCGCACGCCAGAGACCGAAACGACACCCGATCCGGTGTCCACCGACAGCTCACCCCGGGCCTCGGTCACCTGGACCGCGCCGGATCCGACATCGATATCGAGATCCCCCCGGGTGCCTGAGGTGGTCACCGGCGCCGCGGAGGCATTGAGCCACAGGTCGCCTTCGACATTGGTCACCGAGACCTTCCCCACGGCGAGATAGATCGCCACGCGCTTCCCGGGCGGGACGGTCACCCGGAGGTCGGCATGGGCATCCAGGCCGCCCCCCTTGCCGGTGATGGTGATCCGTCTGCCCCGCTGCTTCCCTTCCCCATCGTGTTCGTCGCCGAAGGTCCCGTTGTCCCGCACCCGGAGCTGGGTGGATGAGCCCTCGGAGAGCCGGCCGTACTGGATCCGGTCGCCCGGGTACATCACCCGCAGCGCTTCCCACCCGTCGATCTCGCCCCGGAGCACCTTGAGCTTGACCGCGTCGGCCCCGCCCCGGGTCAGCTCCGCGGTAACCACGCCGGAGCCCGGCTCGACCTTCACCTCGCCGGCCAGGTTGTAGATGGCGACATCGCCGCCCGGGATGCTGTACCGCTCCGCCTGCTGGGCGGCCAAGGAGGCCAGGGGGAGGTGCAGAGTCAGGATGGCGAGGCCGGTCCAGCGGAGCCGCGGGGTCACGATCGCCTGCATGGAGGTCGCTCCTAAAGGGGGGAAACTGGGCATTAGACGGGGTTTGGGTCTGGAAGGTTGCATGAAGGCTGTGGGCTATGGGCTGTGGGCTGCGCCGTTGACCAAAGAACGCTTGCTGCCGACGGCGGAGCATTGCGGGTTTTCGGAACAGCCCATAGCCCATAGCCCGCCCAGGCCGTATAGTAGAATCT
>Ga0307310_10001047_pt1 | contig 10087 bp, 8 predicted proteins | sample ER_DNA_197_FD_194502 | JGI IMG/M metagenome (GOLD analysis project Ga0307310, IMG submission 194502) | Bulk soil microbial communities from the East River watershed near Crested Butte, Colorado, United States - ER_DNA_197 | ecosystem: Environmental > Terrestrial > Soil > Floodplain | place: USA...
CGGCCATGCCGGAACGTCTCGACCGGGTCGCAATAAGCACCTTGCATGGATCGATCGAGCTGCCTTGGAACTCGCGCGACCAGCTCCTCCATGAGATCCGCCACCTCGATGGCGCAGACCGAATCCGAGCAGCGTTCGACGCGGTGGGCGCGTCGCATCCCGTACCGCTCAGCCGCGGCGACAAAGTACTCCTCTTCCACGCGATCAACACTTGGACGGAGAGCGTGACGATCGAACAGTTGCCTGAGGGCATGTGGAAGCTGCGGAACGCGCTTGCCGACGACTTCCACGACGCGCCCGATCCGGCCGCGTAGCGGCGACGGGAACGTGCTCGCTACGACGGCAGCACTAAGCGGCCGGCGAACCAGCCGTGGCGGTGGTCAGGCGCTGTGCCCTGCGCCTGTTTGAGACGCCTCCGTGCGTCGTCGGGTACATCGTAAGTGCTTTCCCCGATGCTCAATCGGCTGCGGCCTGCGATGGTCCCTTGTTCAGCGTGCGAGTCGGACACATCCGTCTGCTGCGCGCCAACGTGGCCGCTTCCTCGGGCTCGTTCCTACGCAGATGCAACCTACGCGGGACGGAGCCCAGTGCGGTCAGATTGGGAGGAGTGTCATGCCTCTTTACATGTCGACCTTCGAGTACAAGCCCGAGGTCTGGTCCGAGCTGATCCACAGCCCGGAGAACCGCACCGAGACCGTCAGCCGGTTCCTCGAGGACGCCGGCTGCAAGCTGAAGGGCCTCTGGTATGCCTTCGGCGAGAGCGACGGCTTCGCTCTGATCGAGGCGCCGGACAACGCGACCAGCGCCAGCATTTCGATTGCCATCAACGCGAGCGGAGCGTTCCGCAAGTTCGAGACGACGGTCCTGATGACACAGGATGAACTGCTCAAGTCGCTGAAGAAGGCGCAGGACGTCGCATACGTGGCGCCCGGCACGGGCGTTCACGCCTAGTAGCTGATCGTGGGCGGGAGTCAGGACTTGCGACAGTCCTGGCTCCCGGCCGCGTAGAGACGCCACTGCGATCCGCGGGACAGGCGGACGCTTGCTCACCGCGCCGAGCAGGATCAATGGGGTGACTTTCTTCGACGCTTGCGATCGTTGACAGCCACGAAGGACGGTCGTACGGTCTGACACGTGAGGGCGCTGGGGATCATTGCGCTGTTCCTGGCCGGGCTCTTCGGCGCCGTCGGCATGGGCAGCGCCGCCACCGGCGCGGACACCACGACGACCGACGTCCCGACTGTCCCGAGCGCACCGGCGTTCCGCTCGGTGTCTGCGAGCGCGAGCGGGATCACGATGCTGTGGAACGCGCCAGCCTCGACCGGCGGGTCGCAGCTCACCGGCTTCCGCCTCTACCGCGCCGCAGGCAAGAACACGCCGATCCTCCTAGCCGACCTCGGGCTCGTCGACTCCTACACCGACAGCGCTGTCACGCCGGGGACCACGTACGCCTACCAGGTGAGCGCGGTCAACGCGGTCGGCGAGGGCCCGCTCTCCGGCCTGGGCTTCGCCACAGCCGTCGGTGCGGTGCCGGCGTCGCTCTTCCAGCCGTATCAAGCGATTCGGGTCGGCTCGTGGCCGGAGGCTGTCGCGATCGGAGACGTCAACGGCGACGGCCGGAACGACGTCGTGATGACGACGAGCTACTACTTCGATCCGACCAACGACTTCCACCTCTGGGTGTTCCTGCAGGCCGCCGACGGCACGCTGTCCCCGCCGGTCTCCTACGCGACGGCGGCGACGTACGGCAACCGCCCGGACTCGGTCGCAATCGGCGACATCACGGGTGACGGCCGAGCCGACGTGGTGGTCGGGATCGACGGCGTCGGTGTCCAGGTGTTCCCGCAGCTCTCGTCCGGCGCCCTCGGCTCGCCCGCGATGTACGCGTCGAGCAACACCAACAAGATCCGGCTCGGCCAGCTGAACGGCGACGGGCGGCTCGACGTTGCGGGTGTCGGCTGGGGGACGAACACCGTCGACATCCTGCTGAACGACGGTCACGGCGGCCTGAGCACCCCGGTCGCGTACGCCGCGCAGCACGCGGGCTACGAGGATCTCGAGGTTGCCGATGTCACCGGCGACGGCCGTGACGACGTCGTCGTCATGTCGGGCCAGACCTACGCCGTCCCGAATGTCACCGTCCTGCCTCAGCTCGCCGTCGGCGGGCTCGGCACCGCGGCGCCCTACACCGTCCGCTCGAACACGAACACGCAGGGGATCGGCGTCGGCGACATCAACAGCGACGGGCTCAACGACGTCGTCGCGAGCTACGGCGGCAACCGGCCCAACTCGTTTCTCGCTGTGCTCACGCAGACGGGCTCGTCCACGCTGGTCGGGCCCGTCTCCTATCCGAGCTACGACATCCCCGAGCCGGTCGACGTTGCCGATCTCGACCTCGACGGCCGCGCCGACGTCATCACGCTGCACGGCGGCTGGTCCGAGGCGGGCGCCTACTTGCAACAGCTCGACGGGACGCTCGGAACCGAGCTGCTGTACCCGATTCCATATGCGTCGCACTACAACCCGCACGGGCTCGCGGTCGGCGATGTCAACGGGGACGGATCGCCCGACATCGTCCTCGCCGACTACAACAACGGCCTCGTGGTGCTGCGCAACACGACGCAGCCGACGAGCACGCCGACGGCGCCGGTGCTGAAAGCCCCGGTCTCGGCCGCCGGCGGCATCAGCCTCACGTGGACGCAGCCTCCGTCGACCGGCGGCTCCCCGAGCGGATACCGGGTCTACCGCGGGAGCGCGGGCGGCGGCGAGACGCTGCTTGCCTCGCTCGGGACCACGACCTCGTTCACGGATTCGACCGCGGCGTCGGGAACGACCTACTACTACCAGGTGACCGCGGCGAACCCGATCGGTGAGAGCGCTCGCTCCAACGAGCGCTCCTCGGCGGTGCCGACTGCACCAGGGGCGCCGCAGCTCACCGCGGCGACGCCCGGCACGGGCGGCATCACACTGCGGTGGAACGCGCCCTCCGACGGCGGCTCGCCGCTCACGGGATATCGGATCTACCGCGGCACCTCTCTCGTCGCGACAATCGGTGCCGCCAACACCTCGTACACCGACACGAGCGCGGCCGGAGGCACGACCTACTCCTACGCAGTGACGGCCGTGAACGCCGTCGGCGAGAGCTCTCTCTCGAACCAGTTGTCCGCCACGGCGTGGACGGTGCCCAGCGCACCGACGCTCAGCGCCGTCAAGGGCGTCAAGGGCGGGGTCGCATTGACATGGAGCGCGCCCTCGTCCGACGGCGGGACGACGGTCACCGCGTACCGGATCTATCGCGGTGGCACGAGCGGAGGCGAGACCCTGCTCGCGACCGTCGGGAACGTGTCTGCCTATACCGACACGACGGCACCGAACGGGAAGATGTCGTACTACCAGGTTGCGGCCGTGAACGCGGTCGGCGCAGGGGCGCGGTCGAACGAGCTCGCGGGCAAGCGCACAGGCTGAGCTCACAGGAACCGCACCCGTCGGCGCGAATCGACGCGGTACCCTGCGCCGCATGAACGAACGCTTCGAGGAGCTCAGGCGCCGCCTGGGCGAGATCCATGACGTCGAAAAAGCGGCGGGCGTCCTGTCGTGGGACGAGGAGACCAAGATGCCCCAGGCCGGCGCCGAGGCTCGCGCCGAGCAGCGCGCGACCCTGAACCGGATCGCGCATGAGCTCCAGGTCTCGGCCGATCTGGGGGCGCTCTTCGAGGAGCTGCGGCCGTTCGAGGAGGCACACGACGAGGAGTCGTTCGAGGCCTCGCTGATCCGCGTCGGCCGGCGCGACTACGAGAAGGCCGTCCGGGTCCCACCCGAGCTGCGAGCCGAGCTGACGCGCGCCGGCTCGATGGGCTACCAGGGCTGGCTGCGGGCGCGCGAGCAGGAGGACTTCTCGCTCATGCTGCCGCACCTCGAGCGGAACCTCGAGCTGCGGCGCCGGTACGTCGCCTGCTTCGACTACGACGGCGACCCGTACGACGTCGTTCTCGACGACTACGAGCCGGGCATGAAGACGGTCGAGGTCGAGGCGATATTCGACAAGCTCAAGGCGGTGCTCCTGCCGCTGATCCGGGCGGTCGCAGACGCAGACCCGATCGACGACTCCTGCCTCTCGGGCCGCTTCCCGCGCGATGCGCAGCGGCGGTTCGCGCTCGCCGTGCTGGAGCGGTGGGGGATGGATCGCGCGTCCTGGCGGCTCGACAAGACCGTGCACCCGTTTGCGACGTCGTTCGCGCCCACCGACATCCGGCTGACGACGAACTTCCACGAGGACTCGCTGCACGGGATCCTCTCGTGCCTGCACGAGTTCGGCCACGGCATCTACGAGCGGCAGGTCGATCCCGCGTACACGCGCTCGCCGCTGGCGCAGGGCGTGTCGTCAGCGTTCCACGAGTCGCAGAGCCGCATGTGGGAGAACCTCGTCGGGCGCAGCATCTCGACGTGGCGCTTCTTCTACCCGCGGCTCCAGGACGAGTTCCCCGACCAGTTCGGGGAGGTGACCCTCAGGAAGTTCCACCGCGCGCTGAACAAGGTGCAGCCGTCGTTCCGCCGCGTGGACGCCGACGAGGTGACGTACTGCCTCCACATCATTCTTCGCTTCGAGCTCGAGCGCGCCATGCTCTCCGGCGAGATCGCCCTCAAGGACCTGCCCGAGGCGTTCAACGAGAAGATGCGTGAGTACCTCGGGCTCCAGCCGCCGGACGTCGTCGCGGGCGTGCTCCAGGACGTCCACTGGTCGGACATGACGATGGGCTACTTCCCGACGTATGCGCTCGGGAACGTCGTCTCGGTCCAGCTCTGGGAGCGTGCGGCAGCCGATCTCGGCGACCTCGACGAGCAGTTCGAGCGCGGCGACTTCGTCCCGCTCCGCGACTGGTTGCGCGAGAACGTTCATCGTCACGGCCGCGCCTTCACCCCGCAGGAGCTGCTCCAGCGCGCCGCCGGGGCGGAGATGGATCCGGGGCCGTACCTCCGCTATCTCGAGCGGAAGCTCGGCGACCTGCTCGGCGCTGTCGTCGCATGACCGCCCGCGACCGCCTCCGCGAGCGCCGTGACCGCCACCGGCAGCGTCGGCTCTCCGTCCGGGCCGCCGTCGCGCTCGCCGGCTTCGCGACGCTGGCCGCCGGGCTCGCGCTCCTCGTCCTTCCCGGCCCGGGCCTGCCGCTCATCGCCGCCGGACTCGGCCTGCTCGCGCTCGAGTTCCGCTGGGCCGAGGCCGCCCTCGATCGTGCGCTCCGGCACACGGAGCGGGTCACGCCGACGAAGCGGTCCCACCGGCTCGCCGCGGGCGGCGCCGCCGTCGTGGCGCTCGCCGCCTCGACAACGCTCCTGCTTCTCTTCGGGCTTCCCTTTATCTAGTGGCAGTGGCAGACGGTCTCGCCGAGCGTCCGCCGCTCGTAGGCGAGCCCGCACCGGGCGCAGGTTGGCGGCAGAACCCGGGCCTTCACGAGGAGGGCGCGCATCAGCGTCGCCCAGAGGAAGAGGTAGAGCACGACGACCTGACCGCTCATGCTGAGTCCTATCGGCCGAGAGGGCCCAGCGGTTTAGCCCTCGGGTAAGATCGGAGCAGTGAGCTGGCTGTACATCGCCCTGCTCGCACTGGCCGTCGCCGTCGTGATCGGCGCGGAGTGGCCGCGGCTCGGTGCACGCCTGGAAACGCGCGTCGGCGCCGACGCGCGGCGCCGACGCGAGCGCGCGAAGCGGAAGGCGTCGCTCCGGGTCGTCCAGACCACCGACGCCGACGACTTCGCCGCGAGCGTCGAGCGCGACCTCGCGAACCTGCCGACGACCGAGGACGAGTACCGGCGTTAGCGAACGACGGCGGTCGTCGAGAACGTCCGCGTGTTCGGCAGGATCGGCCCGACGTTCTCCATGTTCTTCGTCTCTTGGTAGTCGGCCGCCGTCAGCGTCACCGAATGCTTGCCCGCGGCGACGTTGCGGATGGTCAGTACGCCGCGTGTGAACGTGAAGCTGCGCACTGTGCCGTCGACCTTCGCGGCGAGCGAGGCGGGATCGACGCCGGCGCCCTTGTCGGTGACGGCAAGCCGGATCGTGCGGCCGATGCTCTTCAGTGCGCGAATGGTGGGCGGCGTCGTGTCGTTCACCCAGAAGCGGAACGTGTATTTCCCGGCCTTCGCGCCGGCCGGCGTGTCGAAGACGAAGTCGTACGCCCTCGCCGCCGGGAGGACCGCTCCGACGACCGGTACGACACGGCCGAAGTCCGCGTAGGGGTTGAGGTCGACCGGGATCGCCGTGTAGCCGACGAGGCGGTTCTCATCGCCGGCGGCGACGAGGCGCGGTGAGACGCGCACGCCGCGTGCGCGCGTGACGACGGCCACGCCGAAATTCGCCACCGGCTTCTTCAGCGTGAACCGGAAGACCTGCTCAGGCCCGCCGAGGTTTGTCTGCACGCCGGTCGCGCAGTTGCAGGCCAGGCCGCCCTCGGGGTAGCGGTAGCTCGACACGCGCGACGGCCTGCCGGCGGTGTTGCCCCCATAGAGGCCGGGGTGCGAGATCGTCCCGTGCTTCTCGCCTGCGAGTTGCGGCACCTCGACGTGGAGCCAGTAGGGCACGCGTCGTACATCGGCGCCGCGCGTGAGCAGGATGAAGCCCGTGGCGTCGCCCTCCGCTGCGTCGCTCGCCGCGGTGACCGTCACGCCGAGCGATGTTCCCGCCGCAACCGTGGGTGCCGAGAAGGCGACGGTCAAGCCGTGGGGCGCTACCTGCTCGGCGACCGCGGCGTTCCACGGGCTCGCACCGCCGCCCGCGTCGGTCAGCGCCAGTTGCTGCGAGGCAGTGGCGCCGCGCTTCACGAGCCCGAACGAGAGACCGCTCGGCTCGGTGAAGACGAGCGGGTTGTCGGCGCGGGCGAGATCGATCCGGCCGCCGCCCTCGCGCAGCGGGGTGACTTCGGTGCTCGACCCGACCGGATGCACAGGGTCGCCGGTCGACTCGAGGGCCGACTTGATCTGCGCGACGGTCCAGCCCGGATGGCGCTGCTTCAGCAGCGCGGCCGCGCCCGCGACGTGCGGCGACGCCATGCTCGTACCGCTCCAGTCGTGATCCGACCACTGGTTGCCCGGCAGCGACGAGAGAATGTCCACGCCCGGCGCGGTCACGTCCGGCTTCATCTGCAAGGAGATCGGGGTCGGCCCGCTCGACGAGAAGCCCGCGATCACGTCGGCCGGGCCGCTGTCACCCTCGGTCGACGCTGCAACGGTGATCGCCTTCGAAGCCGTGCCGGGCGACCCCACGGAGCCCTTGCCCGCGTCGCCGAAGTCGTTGCCTGCCGCGATCACGGGGACGACGCCCGCGTCGGCGGCGCTGTTGATCGCCTGCACGACGATGTCACGCGTCGACTCGATCTCCGGCTCGCCGAGCGAGAGGTTGATCACGTCCATCCCGTCCTTCACGGCTTCCTCGATGCCCTTCGCGATCTCCGGGGAGTTGCCGTCGAGCCCGAAGTCGGCGGTCGGCACCGTGAGCACCTTGTAGTTGCCGAGGTATGCGCTCGGCGCGATTCCGGACGCGCGCACGCGTCCGCTCGGAACGGACGCCGGCGTGTCGTGGTCGCCCGCAGCAATGCCCGCAACGTTCGTCGCGTGCTCGGAGTTCTGCGGGTCAAACGGCGTCTTCGCGTACTTCCACGCCGGTCGTACCGGCGCGAACGCCTTCGCGACGATCACCTTCGGGGTCGTGAACTGCGTGTTCCCTTTCGGGAAGCCCGCGGGATAGGTGAAGCCGCCGGGAGAGAAGAAGCTGTGGGTCTGATCGAGGCCGTCGTCGATGATGCCGATCTTCACGCCCTCGCCCGCGGTTGCGAGTGTCGGCCCCCAGATCGTCGTCGCGCCGATCAGCTGCGGCGTCCGGTTGAGGAGCGCGTGATACGTGACGCTCGGCCACACGGTCGCGCCGGGAATGCGGTGCAGCGCCGCGAGCTGTCCGACAGGGAGCGCCACCGCGATCCCGTTTAGGACGACGCCGTAGTGCCAGTGGACACGTGCGGCCGGAATGCGCTCCTGAATCCGCGTCTGTAGCGCGCGCTGCGCTGACGCGAGCGTGCGGAGGTACGACACACTGGCGGTCGTGCGGAGGTCGAGCCGCCGGTGCACCGTTGCGCGTGCGGCGAGCTCCCGGTCGTGCAGGACAGCCTGCGCGAGCGACGGCTGCGGCAGCGTCACTACAACTTCGACGAGCCCCGCCTGCGCGGAGCCGGACGGGCCGGCCGGAGTGCCTGCGCCTGCGGAGGCAAGCAGTGTGAGCGATCCCAGGACGGCGGGCAGAAACAGGGCGAGGCGACGCAGGATCGACACGGTACACGCGTCTGCTGGGCGTCGCCCCCCTGGCTACACTGTCCCTCCGCGCGGATGTGGCGGAATTGGTAGACGCGCACGGTTCAGGTCCGTGTGGGCGAAAGCTCGTGGAGGTTCAAGTCCTCTCATCCGCATAGCCAGATTGGGCGTAGACTCGTTTCTATGACGAGCCTCATGGAAAAGATCCGCAAGTTGTTCGGGGGCGGGAAGAAGTCCTAACCCGTTCTCGCGTCCGAGAGGGCGTAGGATGTTCCGCAGCTGGCCCTGTGGCCAGGACCCCGGCTGAAGGCCCGTTTGGTAGCCGACGCGCTCGCTTCGCGGGCGTTGCGAGGCAAGGGGCCTAGGCAAACAGAGTTCGACTTGCAGGGCCAGTTCTCTCTGCCACGGCTCCCTCCGAGTGGGCGAGGGGTCGGCGCAGGGTGTCCCCACAACCCCCGCCTTTCCCGAGCGCCCGGACGGGCCTCCTCGCGGTGCGTCCGAGATTCCGCTCCTTGGGCGGCGCGCCGACCCCTCCGCGCCGGCACATTCTGCCCGCGGGCCACATCGCAGAAACCCTCGGCACTGCCCTGCGGCGAAGTCCTTGCGAAGCGCTACCTCAGGCGTAGGGCGGCCGGTTGCGCGACTGATACATCTGCCACGCCTTTCGCAACACGAAGAGCGCCAGCAGGCGGCGCAGGCCGATGAAGCGCCAGAGCCAGATCATGCCGTACCGCCGTCCATTGCCCCGGTGTGCGCGCTGGACGTTCGGATTAAACGGGGAGGGGCGCGTGCCGGCGCCTTATTTCGTGCGAAGCGTCCTTACCCACTTGGCGGAGGGAACGGGACCGACCCGAGAAGGCTTCGCGGTCATTGGGCACCGGCACGCGGGGGGTTACGCCAATCGCTCCGTAGTGTGGTGAATTCTCGAGCCCGCTGGCGTTTAGGTGTCTAAGCGGCCGGCGCCTCAGTCGAGGAAGCTCGCCCAGCGCTCGCGAATCGACGCGAAGTTCCGCACGACTTCGAGCGCGAAGGCGGTGTCCTTGCTCCGGCGGTGCGGCGAGCGAAGTGGGTGCAGGTACTCGGCGAGGTCTTTGAGATCCCACGTCAGGGTGAAGAAGTCCACCGCCACCTCGTCGAGCTCGTGGCCCGTTGCGCGCGTGTAGGTGTCCACGCCGTCGGCTGCGACCATCCAGAGGTCTCGCTCGGGAGGCGCAAGCGCGACAGTGTCCCAGTCGACGAGCACGCAACCGTCGGCGGTTCGCATGACGTTTCCTGCGTGCGGCTCGCCGTGCGTGACCACCCACTCACTGCCGCGGCTCGCGACATCGGCTGCAAAGCGATCGGCCAACGCGAGCAGCTCGACCACCACCGAGGCGTGACGCGCGAGCGCCTCTCGGGCCGGCTCGGAGAAAGGCCCGCCGGCCCACGGACGATCCAACTCCCGCAACGCGGCTTCGAGATGCTGCCGGCCTGAGATGTGCAATCCGGCGGTGGATGCCGTCCACGCGACGGCCGAGCCGGCCTCGTGCAGGGGTGCGAGCAGCTCGAGCACCGCCGCGCGCCCCGCGGCGTCGTGCTCTCCGTTGGAGCTCGCTTCGCCGTCCACGAACGGGAAGAGCGCAACGGCATGCCGCGCGCCGAGCGGGAGAAGAGTTCCGCCGCGGCTTGTCGCGATCGGCGCGGCGACAAAGGCGAGGCCGTGGTCGCGGAGCGCCCGAGCCGTGTCGAATGCCCGCTCGAGCCCCTCCAGGACCGACGCTCGCGTGTCTCCGAGCCAGAGCTTCGCGTCGAGA
>Ga0307310_10001051_pt1 | contig 10080 bp, 6 predicted proteins | sample ER_DNA_197_FD_194502 | JGI IMG/M metagenome (GOLD analysis project Ga0307310, IMG submission 194502) | Bulk soil microbial communities from the East River watershed near Crested Butte, Colorado, United States - ER_DNA_197 | ecosystem: Environmental > Terrestrial > Soil > Floodplain | place: USA...
GGACCAGGCGCGCCGACGGCCTCACCGTCAACGACGTGCCCATCCCCGAAGTCCGGCCGGGACGGGTGCGTATTCGCGTGATGGCATTCGTCTTCCCGACTGGTCGATCGCTCGAGATCGAGGTTCGTCTGCGAACTGCCAGCCCGGCGCCGCCAACCTCGGAAGAGTCGCCAGGGCGTTGACCCTCGCGGGTTGAACGTTGCCCTCCGCCGTGTGTTCGACTCGCTCTGAGGAAGTGCAATGAGCGTGCCCTCGCAATCCGGCCGCGGTTCGACCTCGCTATTTGCCCGGCGTCCGCAGCGTGACCCGGCAACCCAAGTCGGCGGCTTTACAGCCCGGGAGCACCGCGGACGCCCAGACCGGTGCACGCCTCCCGGTGAGCGCTTCAGTGGCACCATCGATCGGGACCTGGATATGGCATCCGCGCGCTCGACTCCTGTCGGCCGTGCGACCTGTGGGTGCCTGCCGGGCGCGGCAAGTCCGATCGTCGACGGCATTGGCATAGGATGGGCATCGACATCGCGCGAACGTTGGAGGCTGAATCAGCGGGACCCGCCGCGAGCTCGAAACGAAGACCTGCTAACTGAGCGGCCTACGCTCGCGATCCCACGCTTGTGCCACAACGCTTAGGCCGGTCTACTTCGTAAACAGCAGGTCCTCGGTTCAAATCCGAGTGTCGGCTCCAGCTCCATTTCGCTCAAGACCGCGGCTTCAGGCTGCGAATCTCGTGGCTCACACCTGCCAATCCGCCAGTGGCTCCCCGAACACCTGACGGGACCCAGCGAAGGTGGCTGGCTTGAGGCGTTTGCCAAACTGGACGCCATGTTGAATGGCGCTCGGGCTGGGTCGGCACCCGTTGTCGAGGTGTAGCGGTATGGCCAAGCTGATCTATGCAACGAACGTGTCCCTTGATGGCTACATCGAGGACGAACGCGGCGGCATCGACATGGGGCCGCTCGACGACGACCTGTTCGCGTCCTACACCGATCTCCTGCGTTCCGTGGGCACGTTCCTCTACGGGCGGCGCCTGTATGAAGCGATGGCCGTTTGGGAAACCGACGCCGCCCTCGCCGCGCAGTCCGACCTCATGGCCGACTTTGCGACAGCCTGGCAAGCAGCGAACAAAGTCGTCTACTCGACAACCCTGGCCGCGGTGCCAACCGCAAAGACCCGGCTCGAACCCCGCTTCGACGCTTCGTCAGTACGCGACATGAAGGCTTCGGCTACAAGTGATCTAACCGTGGGGGGCGCACACCTCGCGGCACAGGCTTTCAAGGCCGGGCTGGTTGACGAGTGCCGGCTCTTCGTCTGGCCCGTGATCATCGGTGGAGGCAAGCCCGCGCTGCCTAGTGGCAATCGCGGCGACCTGGAGCTCCTCGACGAGCGCCGGTTCGGAAACGGCGTCGTGCATCTCCGATATCGCATCCCAACATGACTTCCAAGGCAGAGCCGGGAGCACAGGGTGCCTCCGAATGGTCCAATGGAGCGTGAACCAGACTGGGCGCTGACAAAGCGTGAAGCGCCGGCGGCAAAGCGGTAGTCGTACAGTCGCCGATGCCGGGCGCCGGGGCCGTCATGCTTGCGGCTTATCGTTGGCTTACCGGCGGGTTCTTCGTTGACCGACGGCTCAGGATGGGTCCGCCACTCATGACCTGTTACCGGACGTTCCGTCTGGGGCTCGCGACACGAGCGCCGGGCCCGGGTCCCGCCGGCGATCTGCATCGTGCATCCGCTGTTCGGCCGCGGCTGCCGCGGCGATGACGCCGCCTCCTTCGGGTGGGCCGGCCCAGCCGAAGGAGACCCGGGTGGACAAGCCCGTCGACTCGAGCCAGCCGTCGATGGCGGCCCGAACCCGCTCTACGTAGCCGCCAGCCGCGGTCTCATCCGTCTCGGGCAGGAGGATGCCGAATCGCGCCTCGCCCAGCCGGGCGATGCGATCCGCGGCGCGGCTCTCCGAAACGAGCGACCGCGCCGCCTCGGTGACGACTCGATCGGCAACCCCACGACCGAACCGATCGGTCAGGATGTCGAGATGAGGCACTTCGGCGATGACGACCGTGACCGGATGCCCAAAGCGCGCGACGCGGGCCGACTCCTCATGGATCGTTCGAGACCAGGTGGCACGATCGGCAATTTCCGCCAGCGTCCATTCCTGCCCACCACGGACCGCCTCTCGCCTGGCCACAATCGGATCCGATCCTGCCGGCGGATGGGGCTGACCAAGATAGTCCGCCGAGATGCCTGCCACGTAGGCCTCGATCGCACTGGCGAGGCGGGCGTCCTCGGACGCCGTGGTCCCGTCGCGGCCGGCCGGACCGATCGGCGAACTCGCGCGAACGCGCGGCTGGCTCGCGGATCGTCGCTGGCGAAGAGTTCGGACCGCAATGACGACGACGAGAAGGACGTTGGCGATGACGAGGGCGGCGAGGATCGCCAGGAGCACCTGATCCGACGTCATCGGTCAGACAGCTCGGCGTTTCGCGGCCGCCACGTGGGTTGAACGCGTGAACAGACGGCGCCAGCGCGGGACGGGGCGCGCAGCCGGTTCCCGGCGCACCTCGCGTTGCAGCAGCTCATCAGCGAGCAGCCGATAGTCGAGACACGCGCCGCTCTCGGGAGCATATGCCGTGATCGGCAGGCGGGCGGCCTCGGCCTCGGCCATGCGGATGCTCTCTCGGATGGTCGCTCGTGCGAGAAGCCACCCGTACGTGCGATCCAGGTCGTCTACGACCTGCCTCGCATGACGGGTTCGATTCACCCGGCAGGCGACGATCAGCGGATTCCCGAGGCCCGGATTGAACGTGGATTGGATCCGGCGCATTTCGCTGACGATCGCGGCCGCGCCCGGTACGGCGATTGAATGAGCTTCGACCGGGATGATCACCTCGCGGACGGCCATTAGCGCACCGACCGACAGGTAGGACATGGATGGCGGGCAGTCGATGATCACGAATGCCCAATCGGCCCGGAGTCGTTGGACGGCCCGCAGAACGCCCAGGCTGATGTCGCCCTTCAGGTCTCGTTCCGCGGTCAGAAGCGAGGCCGAGGCGCGCACGACCTCGAGTCCGGGGGTCTTCGTCTTCACCGCCATCGCCCCGACGTCCAGCGTGTCCACGAACGCGTCGATCCGACGGCGATCGTGGCGGAAGTCCGCGAGCCAGGCCGAGGCGCTGCCCTGCGGGTCGAGGTCGATGAGAAGCGTCCGAAAGCCGCGCTCGGCGAGCACGGCCGCAAGACTCACTGCCGTGGTGGTCTTGCCGCTTCCCCCTTTCCGATTGACGACGGCGATGGTCCGCACGGTGATGTCCCCAGGCGACGCCACACCGACGGCAGGGTGATGCTGGCGCGCCGGGGTCGATTCAAGTTCTCGATCCGACGGATCGGCAGTCCCAGCCACCGGGCCCGCAGGTTACATCAGCTCTCGACGGGTACGGTAGGGCTACGCCGCCGATGAGAAAATAGTCCGGTGCAGTCCGTAAACACGCTGTGGACGGTGATCGGGGTTCAGTCCGCCGAACGCAGAGAGCGGAACGCCGCGCGCAGCTCGCGCGTGAGGAACTCCGGCTCCTGCTCGCGTCGCGTTCGCGACGGCATGAGCGAGAGCGATCACCGTCGGTGTCCCGACATCGAATCGCCTCCCCTCAGGGAGGATCAGATGTCAGGTGCCCGCAGGAGAGAGCGGTCGTGGAGCACGCGTGACGCTGGCGTGAGCCTCAACGGTGCGCCGTCGGTTGACCGGCGTCAAGCAGCCCGGGGCCCTCGAGGGCTCGCTGTCTTCCACATAGCCACGTCTTTCGGACGGGCCCGGCGAGATGGGGACGCGTAGTAGGCCATCGGGCGGGGCGCCGTCGAGCTATGCGTTCGAGATCGCCCTCCACTCCCGAAGGCGCAGAGCGAGCAGCTCGGCACGCGCTTGTAGGTCGCCGCCGTCCAGGATGAGCATGTCGCCCGGATCGGCGCGCAGGTAGACACCGGACGTCCGCTCGCGCAGCAGAGGGTCGGCGTCGGACCGAGTGATCCAGTAGCCCGAGGCCCGATCGATGTCCTCCAGGCGGATCTCACCCGTGCCTTCGAGCTGAGGGGCGTTCGGGTGCCGCGGTCGCTCGCCGTTATAGTAGTAGAAGACGCTGGGCGGATCGCGGCGCTCCTTGGAGGCCACGCTCCAGTACCGGGACGACAGGGTGCCGTCCTCCTGCCAGCCTCGACCCGCGACCTCGAGGCCGCCATCCCGATCGCGCGAGATCCGGAGGAGGCTGATCGCCGACGGCTCGCGCTCGCTGCGCAGGGTGAGCGAGTGCTGCCACCAGTCTCCCTCGAGCCGGGTCAGTCGACCTTCATCTTCGATGGCCTTCCGGAGCTTCTGGTTCACCACCCGCATATCGGCCGCCGTCAGCGCCTCCGGGTAGCGCACCGCCGTCATCCCGAGGAGATCTGTCGGTAGCTTGGCACCCTTCGCATGGAGGATGAACGTGCGGCGCATGCCCAGCGCGCCACCGAACAAGCCGGCCTCGAAGACCACGTTGTCTCGCGGGGAGGCCTGACCTTGCGCGGTCGCGTCTGACGGGTTGCTGGTCCAGTCGTCCTGCGCAAAGACGAACGCCGCGAAGTCGACCTCCTGGCTGAGCTCGACCAGCCGCTCGAGCGTGGAGACACCCGGGTTGAAAACCGTGGTCCACGGTTCGACCTCGGCGACTTCCGCAAGCCCGCGCGTCAAGGCCTGCACGAGCTTCGCCTGCTTTCCCGAGGAGCCGAGGAAGATGCGGGGCTTCATGTTCAGGTCGATCGTAAGCGCATCGGAGCGAACGATCCGGACATCGGCCGGCACGACGGCGCCCACACGGCGAAGAACGACGTCGCCCGGCACCAGCTCTCGGGCGGGCATCTCCGCTGGTAACCGTCGCCTCGGGCGGTGGCGAGCGGCGCGGCCGCAGTCATGTCCCGCGCACGACGGCAACGACTTGGGCCGCGATCACGAGATCCTCCCGTGCGGTGATTCGAAGGACCGACGTGTCGGACGTTGTGCCGAGCCATCCGTCCCCTTCGACCTCCCGCTCTCGACCGTCGAGCTGGACCAGGTGAAGCCGTCCGCAGATCCTCGTCCGGACCGACTGCGCGTGCTCCCCGATCCCGCCCGTGAACACGATCGCGTCGATCGTTGCGAGGTTCGTTGCCGAAGCCGCGATCGCCGCGGCGGCGCGCCGGACGAACATTTCGACGGCGAGGCGAGCCCGATCGTCGCCGCCCGCCTCGCGTTCGAGGAGCTGGCCCATGTCGGCGGATCCGGCAATGCCGACGAGGCCGGATCTGAGATCGAGATCCGATTCGATGGTCTCCGCGGGCTGCCCGTCTCGCAGGCGATGGAACACGATCCCCGGGTCGATCGATCCCGCACGCGTCCCCATCATCAGGCCTTCGAGCGGCGTCATGCCCATGGAGGTGTCGACCGATCGGCCGGCGTCGACTGCCGTGACAGAGCAACCGCCGCCGAGGTGCGCAACGACAAGGCTGAGCTCCTCGACCCGACGGTCGAGTATCTCGGACGCTCGCTGGACCGACCAGGCGACGGAGAGGCCGTGGAAGCCGAACCGGCGGATCCCTGCACGGGCCCAGTCGTCCGGCACCGGGTAGCGACGAGCGGACTCGGGCAATGTCGCGTGGAAGGCGGTGTCAAACGCCGCGACCTGCGGCACGTCGGGAAGGAACTGCCGGGCCGATCGGATGGTGGCCACCCCCAGCGGGATGTGGAGCGGCGCCAGCTCCGTCATCGACTCGATCCCATCAATCGCGGTGTCGTCCAGCCGCGTGGGACCCGTGAATCGCTCGCCGCCATGCACGACCCGGTGCCCGATCGCATCGATCGGCTCGTCGGCCGCCTTCAGGACGTCCCGGACGGTAGCCGATGCGCCGTCCCTACCGTCATCGATCCAGCCGATCGTCCGCTCGAATGCCGGGGCTCGGTTCGGTGGCTCGATCAGGCTCGCCTTAAGGTTCGACGATCCGGCGTTGAGCACGAGGATACGCATGGCGCGGGCTCCTCTTGCCGGTCAGGCGGTCCAGCGCCAGTCGCGGATCTCCGGCGCGTCCTCGCCATATTCGCGGGCGTAGGCACGGGCCCGCAGGCGCTCGTCCTCGAGGTGCTGGCGCAGCGACGCCGCGTGCGAGCCCAGTCCGGGGACTCGATCGATCACGTCAACTGCGAGGTGGAATCGGTCGAGGTCATTCCGCATGACCATGTCGAACGGAGTCGTCACGCTGCCCTCTTCCTTGTAGCCGCGGACGTGAATGTTGCCGTGATTCGTACGGCGGTAGGTCAGGCGATGGATCAGCCACGGGTAGCCGTGATAGGCGAAGATCACCGGCCGATCGGTCGTGAACAGGGCGTCGAACTCCCCGTCGGTCAGACCGTGTGGGTGCTCCTTTTCGTCGACGAGCCGCATCAGGTCGACGACGTTGACGACCCGGACCTTCAGCTCCGGCAGCTGTTGCCGAAGGATCGCCGTCGCGGCGAGCGTCTCCAGGGTCGGAACGTCGCCGCAGCAGGCCAGCACCACATCCGGCGATCCCTCGTCGTTGCTTGCCCATTCCCAGATCCCGATGCCACGCGTGCAGTGGAGGATCGCGTCGTCCATTGACAGGAAGTCGAGCGCCGGCTGTTTGCCGGCCACGATGACATTCACGTAGTTCCGGCTGCGGAGGCAGTGATCTGCAACGGACAAGAGGCAGTTCGCATCCGGCGGGAGGTACACCCGGATGACCTCGGCCTTCTTGTTGACGACATGGTCGATGAAGCCCGGGTCCTGGTGGCTGAAGCCATTGTGGTCCTGGCGCCAGACGTGGCTCGTCAGGAGATAGTTGAGCGAAGCGATGGGCCGACGCCACGGGATCTCGCGGGTCATCTTCAGCCATTTCGCGTGCTGGTTGAACATCGAATCGATGACGTGGATGAAGGCCTCGTAGCAGCTGAAGAGACCGTGCCGGCCGGTCAGCAGGTAGCCCTCGAGCCAGCCCTGACAGAGGTGCTCGGACAGCACCTCCAGGACACGCCCGGACGCGGCGAGGTGCTCATCGGTCGGACGGATCTCAGCCATCCACGCGCGATCCGTTACTTCGAAGACCGCGTCGAGACGGTTGGACGACGTTTCGTCCGGCCCGAACACACGGAAGGACGTCGGGTTGTCGCGGACAACATCACGAAGCCACGTTCCGAGGACCCGCGTCGCCTCACTGGTGGTCGTCGCCGGCGCCTCGACCTCGACGCCGTAGCGGCGAAAGTCGGGAAGGCGCAGATCCCGGAGGAGCAGCCCACCGTTCGCGTGCGGATTGGCGCTCATCCGTCGATCGCCGTGCGGGGCGAGGTCGAGGATGTCGTCACGCGGCCTGCCGTCGTGATCGAACAGCTCCTCCGGACGGTACGAGCGGAGCCACGTCTCGAGCATGGCCAGGTGCTCGGGCTTCGTCCTGATGTCGGCGAGCGGCACCTGATGGGATCGCCATGTGCCTTCTGTCGGCTTGCCGTCGACGACCTTCGGGCCGGTCCAGCCCTTAGGAGTGCGGAGCACGATCATCGGCCAGATCGGGCGCTTGACTGAGCCGCGGCGGGCCGCCTCCTTGATCGACTCGACGTCGTCCAGTACGGCGTCCATCGTCTCGGCCATCGCGGCATGGACGGCCATCGGTTCGTCCCCGCCGACAATCCTCGCGGCGTAGCCATAGCCCTTGAGAAGGTGGAGCAACTCGTCGTCGCCGATCCTGTCGAGGATCGTGGGGTTCGCGATCTTGTAGCCGTTCAGCGCCAGGATCGGCACGACGGTCCCGTCGTTTGCGGGGTTGAGGAACTTGTTCGAATGCCAGCTGGCCGCCAGCGGCCCGGTCTCGGCCTCGCCGTCGCCGACAACGCAGAACACGACGAGATCCGGATTGTCGAACGCCGCACCGAACGCGTGGACCAGCGCGTAGCCTAGTTCGCCTCCCTCGTGGATCGAGCCCGGCGTCTCCGGTGTGACGTGGCTGCCGATCCCACCCGGAAACGAGAACTGGCGGAACAATCGCTGCATGCCCGCCTCGTCGAGCGTGAGGGCGGGGTTGACTTCGCCGGCCGAGCCCTCGAGGTACGCGTTTGCGACCGCAGCCGGACCACCGTGGCCGGGCCCGACGATCCAGATGGCGTCGAGGTCGCGTTCACGGATGACCCGGCTGGCGTGGACGTAGACGAGATTCAGGCCCGGCGTCGTGCCCCAGTGGCCGAGCAAGCGCGGCTTGACGTGCTCGGGAGCCAGCGGTTCCCTCAGTAGCGGGTTCGCCATAAGGTAGATCTGCCCGACCGACAGGAAGTTCGCGGCACGCCACCATGCATCGATCAGGGCGAGATCCGTCGTCGGCGGTGAGCTCGTTCGTTGGTTCATGGCGTGCTCTCCTGGACTTCCTGCGGCAGATCGAAGTATCGGCTCCTGTCGATCGGGACGCTGGTCCAGCGCATTCGCGTCGAACGGCTCTCGTCCGCGCAATCCGGTGGAATGACCCTTGCGCCACGCGCCGACCGATCCGGAGCGACAGGCTCATCTCCCGTGGCATCCCGCGCCTGGCGTCGAGATCTGGCTGACAGAAATCCGGGAGGGCTTCTTCCAGACTGGTCAACCGTGGCTCAAGCCATGCATCAGCGCAGCCTTGGCTTCGGATTGAGCCGCCCGTTAGGAGCCATCTTCGCCGTGCGAGCTGACGCTCGATCGACCTGTCTCCAGGTCGACGTGCAGCGCACACGTCGACTCACCACTGCGCCACCGAAGAAGAAGATCGCTCGCCCCATCGGTCTCGACCTCGAGCTCGCCGTCGAAAGCCGGGTGTGTGTTCCGCATCCGCACTAGGTCGAACAACCGGCGGACGACGGGGCGCCGCAGTGCTTCCTCGATCTCCTCGGCGGTGTAGTCGTGGCGGTTCACAGCGCGCCCGTCGCCGTTGCGGACGACCGCGCCTTCGTCGTTCTCCCCCGCGAGCAGTCCGACGTAGTAGATCTGCGGAACGCCTCGGGCAAACAGCTGGATTGCCCGCGCTGCGATGTATCGATCATCGTCGCAACCGAGCGCTGAGTAATACGTGCTGTTGAGCTGGTGCACGTCGCCACCATCCGTGTGCGCATTGGACAGGATCCGGTTGACGTTGCCTCCATGGCGTCGAACCTGGTCCGCCATCGCCAGCATCTCCCGAGGTGCCAGGATGCCGTCGAGATCCGGCCGAACCGGGATCCCATCGTGACAATCCAGGTTCGTGAACTGGCGCGCGGGCGATCGGGCGAGATGATCGGCAAGCCGGCTCGCCGAGCCTGTCTGAAGCGCGTGGAGCACGAGGCCAGGGAGGACGAAGTCGTACGTCCAGAACCCGTGGGCCGCCAGGCGCTCCTGGGTTGCGTACTGGTCGTGCACCTCGGGCAGGACGACCAGGCCGACTGATTCGGCAATGCCACTCAGCCACCTGAGGAAGTCGTGGATCTCGGGCTCGACCATGAAGCAGCTGGTGCCCGCCTTCTTGATCACGTAGCCGACGGCGTCGAGCCGGACGATCCGCACCCCTTTGGATGCGAAGAGGCGCAGGGAGTCGGCAATGAAAGCCTGCCCGGCGCTCGACGTCACGTCGAGGTCGATCTGCTCGGACCACGAGGCTGTCCCGAAGGACGTCCAGACCCGCTCGACCTGGCCGGTGTCGGCAATCGTGATCGATGAGAACGGCGCCTCTGGCTTGCGGAGGAAGATCTGGGCTATGTCGGTCGCGGGAGGTTCGCCGTCCGGCCAGACCTTTTCGAGCGTGATGAAAAGGTCGGCGAATTCCGATCTCCGGCCATGCTGCTCGAAGCCCCTGAACTCGGCACTCTGGCGCGAGAGGTGGTTGATCATCAGGTCGAGGAGCACGTCGTGCCCTTCGCCGATCTGGCGAATGTCGTCCCAGCTGCCGAAGCGAGCGTCTAGAGCGCGGTAGGTCAGCGGCGCGAACCCGCGATCTCCCGAAGACGGGAATGGGGGCAGCACATGGATGCCATGAAACAGGCCTCCCAGCGGCCCATCCAGCAGCCTCCGCAGACCGCCGAGGTCG
>Ga0307310_10001052_pt1 | contig 10079 bp, 10 predicted proteins | sample ER_DNA_197_FD_194502 | JGI IMG/M metagenome (GOLD analysis project Ga0307310, IMG submission 194502) | Bulk soil microbial communities from the East River watershed near Crested Butte, Colorado, United States - ER_DNA_197 | ecosystem: Environmental > Terrestrial > Soil > Floodplain | place...
AACGGCCAAGGTATCCAGCCAGCCGCGGCACCACCTGCCGCACCTCCGGTCGAATCCCCGATGGTGGCTGCAACGATCAATGTGCCACCCTCTGCGCCAGCCATACCTCGTAGCGATCGAGCGGGAGCCCGAAGACGAGCGCTCATGCTAGGGGTCGGCGTTATGTCGCTTGTTCTGCTGTTGGCGATTGGTGTCACTGGGTGGTATTTCCTGCGCAATCCTGGCCAACCCAACGCGACGGATGACCAAACCCTCCCTGCGGCCGCCTCGAGTCCGCCGTCTGTCAGCTCCGCTCCGTCTGGCAGTCCGTCGCAAACCTCTGCAGCTGTGAACCCAACCGGCTCGAACATCCTCGCCCACCGGGGCGGTGACGAGAAATATCCGTTGCAGACGTTTGAGTCCCTCACCTCGGCAGCCGATGACGGCTATGCGGTGGAAACCGACGTGCGCTGGACCAGCGACAACCATGCCGTGATCATCCATGACGAGGCGGCAACTCAGGGGTTACGGTGCGACCAGCCTTACCGGGTGTCGCAGACGACATGGAAGGACCTCACTGAGCACTGCCGCTCCTTCACAAAAAACGGGAAATCCTATCCGCCGACGACCTACGCAAATCTGATGGAGGGCTTGGCGGCGTACAAATCGTGGGTCTATGTCGAGGTCAAGGTTGACCAGAACGCTGCGCAGAACCGGGAGTTCATCGATGTTATCCGCCGCAATGGCTTGAGTGACCGCACCGTCGTCACGTCGACCGAGCGGGGCAGGCTCGCGCAGATTAAAAAATTGGCGCCTGATCTCCCTCGCATGCTCTTCATTAGCGAAAAGGTTCCGGCAAGCCAACTGGCCGACGAGGGGTTGTGGGCGGTTGCCGTTAAGTCCGACATTGCGGCGAAGGGCTACATCACCGAGCTGAAAAAGGCTGGACTTATCGTCGTCGTCTGGACCGTGAATGAAGAGCAAGCATGGGCAAAGGCGCGGTCGGCGGGCGCCGACAAAGTCCTCACCGATAAGCCGAGCGCTTACGCCGCCTGGCTGAGCAAGCAGTAACTAATCGCACTTTGACAGGCAGCCCACCGTATTCGCCACTCGGTGCGGTAGTGGGGGAACGCTGTTCAGCCTTAGCTGTCGACGCCCTCTTCGCTGGAAGCGGCGTCCCTTTGTGTGGCTCCGCTGCTAAGAGCCTTTTCCAGCCGCGCAACGGCTGCCTGCATGTTCTCGGCGGCCTCCAACCATTGTCGATGCTCGAGTGATAGCTGGTCCTGCACCGCGGTGACGTACTCAGTGAGCACCGACGGGGATCCGGCGGCAACACCTCCTCGCACATCGTCGAGGCGCTCGCGCAAGCCCTGCAATGCCTGAGCGCTGTGGTCATAGCGCTCAGCATTCCTGCGATCTTGGTGGAGGGATTCACGAGCGGCGGCGAAAGCCTGAAGCGCGGCGCCGAACACCGCAAGGGAGCCGAGTGCAGCCCACTCGCGGCTCAACGCGCCAAGCACTCCGGCGGCGCCCGAGGCAATCGCCGCCACCATGACGGCTCCGGCCGACAAATCGAGTGTCCGTTCGGCCGAGTTACGGTGTCCCGACCTTCGGCTTTTGTAGTAGGCGAGCTGAAGATCCAGCTGATAGCGGCGGAAATACTCCAACTTCAGCAGCTCGAGCTCGCGATCGAGCGGCTCCACTGAGGCATTCGCGATGTAGCTGAAGTAGGACAACCGCTTTGTCTCTGCTCGTGCACGGGCAGTCATCCAATCCTCGAGGAGCCGACCCTGCTTTACGCGAAATAGGGACATCGATGCGACGCCGCCGGTCGTGACACCGATAAGAGCGAGCGCGATGAGCGCTGCCTGCGTCCATCCCCCCAAGCTGTCTCCCAGCAGTGCCACAGCCATCAGTAGGGCGCTCACCGTAGCCGTGGCGAGGACCGCCCAGTTGGCCCGGATCACCCATCGCTTGAACGTTCGCTCGGCCGTAAGCGCCTCGATGTCTGCTTCGGCATACTGCTGCGCCAGCTCTACGGGGCCGGTTCCAGTCAGAAGGGCGGCGAGCTTAGGCGCCGAGGTTCTCAGCTGTTCCGCATGCTCGAGAGGCAACAGTCGGTCGTCGCCGGGGCTGCCGAGGCCGATGATTCCAGCTACATCCAACATGTCATCCCGCGATCTCAACGCGTTTATGGCGTGGTTTCTCAGAGGTGAACGTGATCATCCGACCATCGACAGGTGTGACGAGCGCGGCGACACGCTCGATGTCCGGAACCAGATCCGTGCACGTCATGGGGAACATCGTGGCTGTCGTCGGCTCAATGATGCAAAGACCCCGCGTAATCCCGAGTGAAATCGTGCTATCGGCGATGACGTTGCTTGTCCGAGCGAAACCGCTATCGGGTCATCTCTGAGGACGATCGTGTGAACAAGTGGCCGGATGGGTAAACGTTGTTGGTCCGCGCATGGTCGCGGTCTTGTTTTGCACTTACCTCTGGAGGATGTATGAGCGAGAACCCGAACGTTGCTTCCCCGGCCCCCTCATCCCCGGAAGTTGCTTCACCGACCGCATCACCTGAGCCTGCAAACAATGCGCCGCCTGCCACCGGGTCGGATAACGCCGACTGGCCAGTGCTGGAGGAGGCTGCGCCATCGTCTGCCGCATCGACAACGTCCACCGCGACGGCACCCCCCGGCGTGGAGCAGTCGAGCATGGCCGCGCCGAGAGGGCTGAGTTACGCCGTCGACATCGTGTTCTGCATCGATGTGACCGGCAGCATGACACCCATCATCGACCAGGTGAAGGCGAATGCACTTCGCTTCTATGACGATGTGCAATCGAATCTGACCGCCAAGGGAAAGAACGTCGACCAGCTGCGCGTGAAGGTTATCGCCTTCCGCGACTTCGTCGCCGATGGCGCCGCTGCACTGGACGAGTCCCCGTTCTTCACGCTGCCCGGTGAGCGGGCCAGCTTCTCCGACTTCGTCAGCGGTCTCATCGCCGAAGGTGGTGGCGATGCACCGGAATCAGGACTCGAGGCGGTGGCGCTCGCGATCGACTCGCCCTGGACGACGACTGGAGATCGCCGCCGGCAAGTCATTGTGGTGTGGACCGACCAGCCTGCGCAGCCGCTCGACGTATCCGTGCTCCCTGCTGATCTGTCCTCGCGGGTGCCGGCAGACTTCAGCGCCCTGACAGATGTGTGGGAAGACGAACAGGGCCCGATGGGGTCCAGTTCGAAGCGGCTCATCCTCTTCGCGCCGGATGGGCCGGGCTGGAGCGACATCTCCGGGGTGTGGGAGAACGTGGTGCATAATCCGTCGCAGGCCGGCGGCGGGCTGTCCGAGGTTGACTACGGAACGATCATCGACTCGATCGGCAATTCGGTGTGAGCGAAACAGCGAGCGTGTGGTCGGCGTCGGCGCCGGGATCGACGCCCGGGCCGACCATCTCGTTCAGCTTCAATCTGGGAAAGATCCCGGATCAGGGCGAAGACTCCGACCCCATATTGCGGGACGGGCCGGACCTGGGCTTGGTTGCTGTGTTTGACGGCATGGGCGGTGCGGGTGGCACCGTCTACGAGACACCGGACGGCCGCCGTACCGGTGCGTACTTGGCATCGCGCGTCGCCCGAGACGTCGTCGAGCGTCGGATGTTGGAGCTGCTGGAACCGGACTGGAACCTCAACGGCAAGGCCGCCGCTAGTGATCTTCAGCGGTCTGTGCAGCGGGCCCTGAGGCAGCGGCTGGAGGAACTGAAGGCGCCGCCCAGCGGCTTGCGTTCTCGGCTACTCCGCGCTCTTCCGACCACAATGGCACTGGTTGCGCTGCAACGAACCCAAGCTGGTGGACCTTCCTGGGCCTGCCATGTGCTGTGGGCTGGCGACTCGAGAGCGTACGTGTTCGAGCCCGCAGGGGCACGTCAGCTCACCACCGACGATCTGCGTGATCCCGGAGATGCCTTAGCAAATCTTCGCCGTGACTCGGTGGTCAGCAACGCGATGTCGGCCGACACCGAGTTCCACGTCAACCACCGCAAGGTCGTGCTGCAAGCACCTTTCCTGGTGGTGTGTGCAACCGACGGTTGTTTCGGCTACGTGCGCACTCCGATGCATTTTGAGCACCTGGTCTTGAGTCACTTAGAGGCGGCCCGCAGCACCGAGGAGTGGTCATCAGCGCTGCAAGCGGAAATTACGGCCGTAACAGGTGACGATGCCGCTATGTCGGTGCTCGGCGTGGGTGCTGGTCTCAAAGAGTTTCAGAAGCTTTTCGAACCGCGTGTGACAGAGCTGGCCCGCGACTTCATTGCGCCTCTGGACGAGTTGAGTAATGCCGTCGGCCGGGCAGAACAGGAGCTCAAGGCGCTGCAATCCCGCCAGCTCGGCGAGACGGCGCAGATCTGGAGCCGGTACAAGCCTGAGTACGAGCGCTATTTACGGCCGCAGCCACTGACGGACGATGAGGAAGAACAGGACAAGCTCGCTGTCAGGGAGACTTCAGCGCAAGCAGAGCAGAGGTCAGCCGGCGATGACCAGACAGGTCCGGTGGCCGAGGCGAGTGAACCGGCCTCCGATCAGCGGCCTACGGATGCGGACGAGGCGACAGTGCCCGAGGGTAGTGAGGCCATCGGGGAGTCCCACTTGCAACCCAGTGAGGAGATCTCGTCGTGAAGGCCGGCGACGTCATCAACGGCTACACAATTCTGGAAGACTTCAAGGTGGTGGGCGCTGGTCTGAGCAAGTGGACGTTCGCGGAGCGTGGTGGCCGGCAGTACTTCATCAAGGAGTTCCTGAGCCCGACCTATCCCGACGACTATGCGCCTGGTAGTGAGAAGACCAAGGCCAAGAAGCGGGCGCGTTGTGCCGTCTTCGAGGCGCATCATCGTGGGGTCCAGCATGCACTGGCGCCGCTGTCGGCGTACGGCGGCAATCTGATTGTCACGTTGGACTTCTTCCGGTGGGGCGCCAAGTACTACAAGGTCACCGAGAAAGTTGATGCGGAGGGTTTGAGCACTGCGGACATCGAAGCGCTCGGCTTGCGGGTGCAGCTGGTGTTGATGAAGACCGTGGCGCACAGCCTGAAGATCCTGCACGATCTGCTCATCGTGCATAGCGACCTCAAGCCGAGCAACGTCCTGATCAAGCGCACTGAGCTGGGTTACACCACCAAGCTGATCGACTTCGACAACGCTTACATCGCAGGACGACCGCCGCCACGCGAGGAGATTGTCGGCACGATCAACTACTACTCACCGGAGCTGCTCGGCTACATCCAGGATGCGGGGGTGGCTGCAGCTGAACTCGGGCTGGCCTCTGATGTGTTCGCCCTAGGTTTGATCTACACGGAGTACCTCACCGGCGCGCCGCCGCCGTTCGACGTAGTCAGGTACCACGAGCCGGCGGTGGCAGTCCGAAGCGGTGAGACGCTGCGCATCCCTCGGCCCGGGATTCCTACTCAGCTGGCTGACCTGGTGGATGTGATGCTGTCGGCAGACCCCGCCAAGCGGCCCACGATCGGCGAGGTACATGCGACCCTGATGAACCTCAGGTTGGCACCGGAGGACGAGGGCCAACCCCGTCCGGCATCGGGCCTTCGTGGCAAGGGGTTGCGGACCGCGGTGCCGCGGCCCCCGGGCACCGAGCCGCATCTCCCGGGCCGCCTAGTCGGGAAGCTCGTGCGTAAACGCACCGACCGAACGCAGCCATGAGCGTCTGGCGCTGCCCAGTGTGCGAAGGAGTGAACCAAGGCGGCAGGATCTGTACCGCGTGCGGTGCCGTGTTGCCGCATGGCCAACCACTCCGGGCAGCCGTAAGGTCGCCACTCCCTAGCGCAAGCGAGCCGGCGCCTCCACCCGTGCCGCCAACACCACGTCGCCGTGAGCTCCGAGAACTACCGGCCCCGGATGAGTTGAGATCTGTCGAGCCAGACGAGCTTCTTTCAAGTGACAGTGAGTTTCGAATGATGCCCGTGCCCGGCGGATGTCTCGTGTCCTTTGTCCCTCGTAGGTCTCGGCAACCGTCCTGGCAGCTGTAAAGCCAGTAAGGCGGGCTGTTGCTTGCCGCGTAGCCGATGGTATCGTCCCCGGCCAGCAGCAGTAACAAGATCAACTTTTGCTGAGACGGCCTGTTCGGTTATGGCGCCGCCCGGATCCTCACCGAGGTCTCCAGCCAGGAAGTGTTGCCCCATCCCTCTCGCTTAATGTCTTCCTCGACGAGAGCGCGGATTTGCGGTAGGGATGAGTCCATACTCACTTATCCCTTGAGAAAAACGATGCAAAAATCCTGACCTGTGGTACCGCCTCACACGCGATTCACCAGGCCTACTCGTTCAGTTGCGACCGGTCTTTCATATATTGCCAATCGACCACGCAATTCACCTTCCGACTGACCGGCGAGCACAAGGACCCCGGGACGCAGAGCCGATTCACCGAGCCCAATTTCCCGCAATTCTTTCCTCACCTCCGAGAACTGGCAGTCAAAGTTTGCAGATCCTTCCGCAAGCCGGATTGGCAATGTTCCACTCTCGGGCGTGTCCCTCTCCAGGGAGAGTGACGACCGACTTGAAGGCGGTCGCCTCCTGTCCGTGCAGAGGTTGGACCCAACCAGTTCAACTGTCAGGAAAAAGAGAAGTCCAGGGCTGAAGGCCTAACAGCTAAACCAACGCTCAGCGCCTGACGCGCGCCCTCCGCTGCCAAGTGGTCGCACTCAGTCGGAAGACGCGCCTTTCGGGGACACTCTGCCTCCGCTCGCATAGTGACGCGCATCACGCAGTCCAGCACGAAAAGAAAAAAGGGGCGGTATTCGGAATATGCAGGATATTAATCAGTTGTAATCCCCGGGACGCGCTGAAGCGTCCGACCCAATTTAAATTGGAACCCCTCCGGAACGTGTGGAAGTGTTCGAGCCAATTTAGTTGGAATCTCTCGGTACGCGCCGAAGCGTCCGAGCCAAAGACAACCTCCATGAGGAGAAGTATGACTACCACCACGACCGACCAAGGTCCCCTGACCAGCGACAGCCGCGCTGTCGCGTCTCGAGATGGCGACCGCCGTCTCACCAGGGAGACCAAGCCCTCGTTCAAAACCACCGAATTCATCGTCTACGTAGTGTCGGTCCTTGCCGTCCTGATCGCCTCTTTGGTGGTCGACGTTAACGATGACGGTCAACGGTTCAGCGCCTACCAGGGCTGGTTTCTGGTCACGTTGTTGACGATCGGTTACTTGATTAGCCGTGGCCTTGCCAAGTCCGGCAGCCGCGACGACATTCGCTAAACCGTAGTGATGTCACGTACCCGCTCAGTGGCGCCATTCCTAGCCTGACGCCGCGACCGGTGCGCCCCTCGCGGACATCCGCAAGGGGCGCACTGCTGTCACCGGCCCAGGCAGGAACACGTCGCGACTCCCGCCAAAGTCCCCTCCTGCAACAGCGCGCCCGAACCTGACGGCGGATCCGGTTGTCGATGATCAGCTGACAGACCCCGCAGATCGCCGAAGAGGTGTGGTTCGACCATGCCGACGCGGCCGTCCGACGAGCGTTGACTCGGCTGGCCGGGCGAGCGCGATTCAATGAAACCGAGCGGGTGCGTGTTTCAGCTGATCCGGGGGCTCCGGCCGACCTGGGGAATGACTCCCTGCCGGATGCCGTTGCAGGACACGCGCGCAACGACGCGCTCCAATCTGACACCTTGGCGGCCTCGGCCGCCGTTTGCTACCGAGAAGGCTCCAAACATGACCATCGATACATCCACGCTGCCCCGACGCGCCCTCGCAGACCGCGACGACTTAGCCACACCTACGCGTCGAGAGTCGCCGTTGGGAACCGACCCCCGCCGCCCGGCCGCTCGGCATCCCCGGACGAAGCGCGGCGGACATTTGCTCCGTCTACTGCTACCTGACGATAGCCGGCAGCCGGCTTCTGATCCCTTGCTCCTGCTTGGTCCCAATGGCGGACCGCTCTGGGCGTCCCGCACCCATTAGTAGCCGTCTAGGTTCCAGACCGTCCTCCGTCCTTTGGTGCGCCGCAAGCGGACCGGCATAGGGATTGGGCGGTGCGCCTCGGATTGTCCGATGAGTGGCGCTTTGATCCAGGAGCTGGATGCTGGCGACCGGGGTGCCATGCTTAGGTTGCGGTATGAACTTTCGCTACCTCGGCAAGTCCGGCTTCAAGATCTCCGAGATCACCTATGGCAATTGGCTGACGCACGGCTCGCAAGTCGAGAACGACCAGGCAGCCGCATGCGTGCGGGCGGCTCTCGAGTGCGGTATTTCCACCTTCGACACCGCCGACGTTTACGCCAACACCAGGGCCGAGACGGTGCTGGGCGAGGCGCTCAAGGGTGAGCGGCGGGAGTCGCTGGAGATCTTGACCAAGGTCTTCGGGCCGATCGGACCACGCGGGCACAATGACGTCGGGCTGTCACGCAAGCACATCATGGAGGCGGCCCACGGCTCACTGACCCGGCTGCAGACCGATCACATCGACCTCTACCAGGCACACCGCTACGACGTGGAGACACCCCTGGAAGAGACGATGCAGGCATTCGCCGACCTCGTCCGGATGGGCAAGGTGCTCTACATCGGGGTCAGCGAGTGGACCGCGGACCAGCTGCGGGAGGGGCATAAGCTCGCGACCGAACTCGGTTTCCAGCTGATCTCCAATCAGCCGCAGTACTCCATGTTGTGGCGGGTGATTGAGGCCGAGATCGTGCCAGTCTCCAAGGAGCTGGGCATCTCGCAGGTCGTTTGGTCTCCGATCGCCCAAGGAGTGCTGACCGGTAAGTATCGGCCCGGCGAGCAACCGCCCGACGGGTCGCGTGCCACCGATGAGAAGGGCGGTGCGGACATGATCAAGCGGTGGATGAGCGACGACGTGCTAGCGCGGGTGCAGCAGCTCAAGCCGCTGGCCGAGGAGGCGGGGCTATCCATGGCGGCGCTCGCCGTGGCCTGGACCCTGCAGAACGACAACGTCGCCACCGCGATCATCGGAGCCTCAAGGCCAGAGCAGGTGGTAGACAACGCCACCGCCGCCAACGTCAAGCTCGACGCGGACTTCCTGGCGAAGATCGACGAGATCCTGGATCCGGTCGTCGAGCGCAACCCTGAGAAGACACGAGAAAGCTCGCCGAAGACCCGCGAGGCGTGACCGCTGCCCTTTCCCCACTTTGCTGCAAACGTCGTATCTGGTCCCAACCCTCCCACTGGCCGGGCACGGCCCGATCCTCGGCCTCGGCCGATCGTTGGAAACGCCGTGCAGGCCGAGGTGGCGCGCGATACCGTTCATGCAAACGGCAGCGGCCTGAATGTCATGTTGCGCTCGGATTGAACGGAGATGATCATCATGCTCGATGTGGGCGAGAGGACCAGCGCGACTAGGACGCCTTCGTCAAGCCATAGCCCGCGGCCCTATCCAAGCCCTCACCGGCATCTAGCCAGGTCGAGCTGGTCCTCACCCGGTGCGGGTGATGTGAGCCCGGAGCATGGACTGGACGATTGCAGCAGTACCCGGCAATGACGTGGGCGCGTAAGAAGCCTTCCGTCGCTCGCGTCTCACCCACTTAGGAGAATGTCTATGGACGAGGTCGAGGAAGTCGATGAACTGGGGCCGGTCGATTGGATTGTTGTCGAGTTCCCGGGCAGCAAGTTCAACGGGCAGATCGCACCTGCGCTGCTCGATCTGGTCGAACGTGATCTGATCCGCGTGCTTGACCTGCTGGTGTTGAAGAAGGATGACGACGGGTCGCTTGAGGCGTTTGAGCTTTCTGACCTGGACCAGGGCGAAGTTGGAGACTTGCGGACGTACGAGGCGGAGCTGGCGATGCTGCTGAGCGAGGAGGACGTGACCTCGCTTGGCGCCGCGATAGAGCCCGGAAGCTCGGCCGCCGTGCTGGTGTGGGAGAACACCTGGGCTGCGCCGTTCGCCTCTGCGGTGCGCCGTTCGGGCGGTCAGCTGGTGGCGAGCGGTCGCATTCCCATCCAGGCGCTGCTCGCCGCGGTCGAAGCTGACGAGCAAACAGCAACAGAAGGAGCGTGACATGCCTCTAGCCGCACGACGTATGGGCCGCGCCGGAGTGATTGGGCCCAGACCGGTGGCTCGGACAGCT
>Ga0307310_10001053_pt1 | contig 10078 bp, 10 predicted proteins | sample ER_DNA_197_FD_194502 | JGI IMG/M metagenome (GOLD analysis project Ga0307310, IMG submission 194502) | Bulk soil microbial communities from the East River watershed near Crested Butte, Colorado, United States - ER_DNA_197 | ecosystem: Environmental > Terrestrial > Soil > Floodplain | place...
GCGGCGCTGCCTGGTCGTGGTGATTTCGGACTTCATCGGCACGGGCGAGTGGGAACGTCCGCTTATCCAGCTCGCGCACCGAAACGACGTCATGGCGTTGCGGGTGGTCGACCGTGCGGACGAAGCGCTCCCCGAGGTCGGTCTGATCGTGGTCGAGGACGCGGAGACCGGCGAGCAGCTCCTCGTCGATTCCGCCGACCCGTGGTTCCGCGCCCGGTTCCGCGACGGGGTCGACGAGCGCGAGGCCGGACTTCGGTCTGGCATGCGCCGGGCCGGGGTGCCGTTGCACCGGGTCGACACCGGCAGCGATCTCGTCGAGACGCTCCTGGCGATCATCGCCGAGACCCGACGGAGGCGCCGATGAGCCTCTCCTACCCACCGCTGCTCATCCTGGGCCTGCTGGTCGCCGCTGCGCTGATCATCGGCGCCGTGCTCGCGAGCCGGCGCCGGTCCGCTGCCATCGCCGCAGCTGGGGTCTCGGTGGCCGGCCGACCCAACAGTCAACTCGGGCTGTGGCTCTCCCTGGGCGGGATCGTGCTGCTGGCGGTTGCCGTGGCCGGGCCGGCCGCTGCGCTGCCGGTCGGCCGCAGCGCCGGCACGGTCATCCTGGCGATGGACGTGTCCAACAGCATGACCGCCGATGACGTCGCCCCCAACCGGCTGGCGGCCGCACAGCAGACCGCCCTCGCGTTCATCGACGCCCAGCCCGACAGCCTCGACATCGGCGTGGTCGGGTTCGACCAGGGTGCGTTGACCACGTCACCGCCCAGTGCGGATCGCGCCGCGTCAAAGGCAGCGGTGCAGAACATGCGGACCGCCGGCGGAACCTCGCTCGCCTCGGCGATTCTCGGTTCGCTGAGCGCAATCACCGGCAGGTCAGTAACGATCGGTGAGGACGGGGAGCTGCCCGACCTCGGCCAGTGGGGCTCGGCGACCATCGTGCTGATCTCGGACGGCGAGGACCAGGGCGGCAGCAGCGACGCGGTAACGGCGGCAGCGACGATCGCCCAGAACGCCGGCGTGCACATCGAAACGGTCGGCGTAGGTACGGCCAACGGAGCAACTGTCGAGATCGACGGATACCAGCTGCATACAGCCCTCGACACTGAGCGGTTGACCGCTATCGCGCAGATCACCGGCGGCCACTACCACCCCGCCTCCGACGCGGAGCAGCTCGACGATGTCGCCTCCACTATTGACCTACGGCTGACGGTGGCCAAGCAGGACGTACCACTGGCCGGCGGGTTCATCGCCGTCGCGCTGGTGCTGCTGGCCGTGGGCGCGCTGCTGACCGGTGTTCGGACGGGGAGGCTCGTCTGATGTCGTTCAGCTGGCCGTGGGCGCTGTTGTCGCTGCTGATCATCCCGATCCTGGCGGGAGTCGTCTGGTTGCTGCGGCGACGCCGGCGGCGCGCGGCGGTGCGGGTGACCTCGATCGCCCTGGTACGCGCCGCGCTGCCATCCCGTACGAGGTGGACCCGGCTCATCCCGACCCTGTTGCTCCTCCTCGGCTTCGCCACGCTCGGCGTCGGAGCGGCGCGGCCGCAGGCGACCGTACCGGTGCCGTCCAACTCCACGACGATCATGCTGGCGATGGACGTCTCCGGATCCATGTGCTCCACCGACGTCGAACCCAACCGGCTCACCGTTGCCCAAGAGGCGGCCGTCTCCTTCATCGAGTCCCAGGACGGCGAGACCAAGATCGGTCTCGTTGCCTTCGCGGGCGTCGCGGGTCTGCAGGTGCCGCCGACCACCGACAAGGATGTGTTGATCGAGGCGATCGACAACTTCACCACGGCCCGCGGTACGGCGATCGGTTCGGCGATCCTCACCTCGATCGACAGTATCGCTGCCATCAACCCGACCGTGGCCCCCACCGGGGTCGATGCGGAATCAGCTCAGCGGTCGGGATACGCGGCGGATGTGATCGTCGTGCTGACCGATGGCGCGAACACCCAGGGCGTCGAACCGGCGACCGCCGCCGAATCGGCGGCCGTCCGGGGCTTAAGGGTGTTCACGATCGGGTTCGGCACGACAACCCCCTCGCGGATGGCCTGCACTGGCCGGCAGGCCGGCGGATGGGCCGGCGGCGGTCCGCGCGGCGGTTTCGGTGGGGCCGGGGGCCGCAATCCGCGGGTCATCGACGAGGCCACCCTGCAGGCCGTGGCCGAGATCACCGACGGCCAGTACTACAAGGCCGAGAGTGCCGACCAGCTGCAGGAGGCGCTGGGTGATCTGCCCGGCCGAGTGACGGTGGCGAACAAGCACGTCGACATCGCGTCGTGGTTTGCCGGCGCCGGGGGATTGCTCGTTGCGATCGCCGTCGGGCTCTCGCTTCGGTGGAACCGGGTACGCGCGCCGCGTTTGGGACGCTGAGACCCTGCCATGCTCGGGATCGGACCGGCGGTGTGGCGGCGCATGTCTGGCCGGGCGTGTCTTGACAGGGTCTCCTCCAGTCCAGCGAATGAGGGTTGACTGGAGATCACGGACCGCGGCGACCAGCGGGTCCGCTCGTGCGCAAGGATGCAGACGCCACCCAAACCGAAGGGCACCGGCCGCCTCGCGTAGCACGCCCTGGGACCTGATGGTGTTCGAGATCGCACTGCGTTCCAGGTGCTTGACAAGGCTGAAAGCCAGAGTCACAGAAGGGGCAAGGATCAGCATGTTCAACCGTCTCAGTGGCGCCACGCGGCTGTTCCCGATCGGTGACCCCATCAAGTACGTCGAGTCTCCGATGCACCTCACCAGCACCTTCGGGGCGCGCGACTACAACGGCATATGCGTTCCGATGCAGGTGCCGGCCGATGACCTCGACGCCGTCATGGTCGGTCTCGTGGCCGCGCGGAACGTGGACGGGATCCTGGTCACCATGCCGCACAAGTTCACTGCCTTCGCCCTCTGCGCCACCAGCTCCGAGCGGCACCAAGATGCTCGGGGTCGTGAGCGTCATCCGCCGCAATCCTGACCGGACCTGGCACGGCGACATGCTCGACGGACTCGCCTTCGTGAAGGCGCAGAAAGACCATGGAGCCCAGCCGGAGGGAGCGCGGGTACTCCTCGTCGGAGCAGGCGGCGCGGGCAGGGCGATCGCCATCGCCCTGCTTGAGGCACGGGTCGGCGAACACATCACCAAACGCCGAACTCGCACACCACGTCGGTGGACGCAAGTTCACCCCGACCACTGTTCGGCCTTGTCAGAGCGCATTTCGACAGTGGCCGAGTTGCTCACCAAAGGCCTCAGTCACCAACGTCGCCGAGAGGCTATTGTGCTCGCAGGCAGATCCACTCCGGGATCTGTTCGCGCGCCCGCTAGCGATGGCTGGTGCGCGACCCGGTGCTCGGGCGTCGGCATTCGACGCTGTGCCGGATGCTGGGTCGCAGTGCTGATGCGCTGCTCGCGGCGGGCCAACAACTTGCGCCACCAGCTAACTCGGCCGCTCAGTGCCTGCCGGACCTGCCAGTTGCTCTCGGCCAGTCGGGCGATGTCGCGCTCCTGCTGATCCGTCATGGCCTGGTAGGTGTAGTGGTGGATCCAGCTCATTCCGGGTTTCCTTCACGCTAGCCACTTCTCGGTCGATCGACCGAACTAGACGAAATTGTTGTCCTGCTGGTAAGTTTTTGTCAAGTCCGATCGAACGATCGAACGAGAAATTGAAAGTTGGATTCTGGAGAGGAGTCGAATCGTGGCGGATGCCGCAGTTCGCACCGTAGACACCCGCGCGTTCATCCTTGACGCGGCGCGGAGCCGGCTGCTGGCCGACGGCTACGGCGGCCTATCGACCCGCAAGGTGGCCGATGAGGCCGGAGTGCCACTGAGCCAGCTCCATTACCACTTCGGCTCCAAGCAGGGCCTCATCCTCGCGCTGCTGGAGGAGGAGAATCAGCGCCGTCTGGCGCGCCAACGGAAGATGTACGGCGCGGATGCGCCGCTGTGGCAGCGTTACGAGCGCGCCTGCGACTTCCTCGAGGAGGACTTGGACTCCGGCTACGTGCGGGTGTTGCAGGAGATGATCGCGGCAGGCTGGTCCAACGAGGAGCTTGGCGACGCGGTCCGTGAGCTCGTGGGCGGATGGTTCGCCCTGCTCGCGCAGGTAGCACGCGAGGCCGAGCAACGACACGGCCTGATCGGTCCTTTCACTGCCGGCGAGCTGTCCACGCTTCTTGGTGCCATGTTCATAGGTGCGGAGGCCCTGCTGCTTCTCGGCTTCGACCGGGAGGCGCTGCCGATCCGCTCGGCGCTACGACGAATCGGCGTGGTCATCCGACAGCTCGAGGAAGGGTCCGGGAGGGCGGACGATGCGCGCATGCCAACCGATCAGTGACGGCTACGTCGAGCGGGACGGTGTCAAGGTCTACTACGAGGTGTTTGGTGCCGGCGAGCCAACGGTGCTGTTGCTGCCCACGTGGACGCTCATGCACTCTCGACAGTGGAAAATGCAGGTCCCGTACCTCGCGCGGCATTGCCGCGTACTCACCTTCGACCCGCGGGGCAACGGCCGCTCCGACCGACCGACGGAGTTCGAGGCGTACGCGGAGAGCGAGTTCGCGGCCGATGCGATCGCGGTGATGGACGCGACGCAGACCGACCGGGCGATCATCGTCGGCTTCTCACAGGGCGTGCAGCGCGGGCTACTGCTTGCCGCAAACCATCCGGAGCGGGTCGAGGCTGCGGTCTTCATCGGTCCGACGTATCCGGGCGGCGGACACCCACGGCCGGAGCGAGCGGTGTACTCGTGGGAGGACGAGCTCGACAGCGATGAAGGCTGGGCGCGGTACAACAAGCACTACTGGCTGCGCGACTACCGGGGGTTTCTAAAATTCTTCCTGTCGACAATGTTCCCCGAGCCGCACTCGACCAAGCCAATCGAGGATGGCGTTGGCTGGGGCCTGGAGACCACGGGCGAGACGCTCGTGCTCACAGACGGGGGCCTGGAGGCTGGCGAGGCACGTGAGCTCGCGCGACGCGTTCGCTGCCCGGTCCTGGTCGTGCATGGCGACCGGGATGGGATGTCCGACGTGTCCCGCGGGATAGCCCTCGCCGAGCACACGGGCGGTCAGCTGGTTGTGCTCGAGGGCTCGGGCCACGCGCCGCACGTCCGTGATCCCGTCAAGGTCAACCTGCTCGTCCGAGACTTCCTCAAGCCGGCGCCGCCACCCCGGCGGTGGGTCCGCGGGAGGTCCCGTCGCAAGCGAGCGTTGTACATCTCCTCCCCGATCGGGCTCGGGCACGCCCAGCGGGATGTCGGGATCGCCGACGAGCTGCGCAAGCTGCATCCCGACCTCGAAATCGACTGGCTCGCCCAGCACCCGGTAACGAAGGTTCTGCAGGCTGCCGGTGAGCGGATCCACCCGGCAAGTGCCCTGCTTTCTAATGAATCGAGCCATATCGAGAGCGAGTCTGCCGAGCATGATCTGCACTGCTTTCAGGCGATCCGCCGGATGGATGAGATCTTGCTGTCCAACTTCATGGTGTTCCACGATCTCGTGCGCGAGGAACCGTACGACTTGTGGATCGGTGATGAGGCGTGGGAGTTGGATTACTACCTGCACGAGAATCCGGAGCAGAAGCGCGCCGCGTACGTCTGGCTCACCGACTTCGTCGGGTGGCTGCCGATGCCGGATGGCGGGGAGCACGAAGCCTTCCTGACCGCGGACTACAACGCAGAGATGATCGAGCACATCGCGCGCTTTCCGCGCGTCCGCGATCACGCGATTTTCGTCGGCAATGACTCCGACATCGTGCCCGACGCCTTCGGCCCCGAGCTCCCCCTGATCCGCGACTGGACCCGCGAGCACTACTCCTTCGCCGGCTACGTCACCGGGTTTGATCCCTCCGATTTTGCCGATCGCGCACGGCTGCGGCATGAGCTCGGCTACCGAGACGACGAGCAGATCTGCATCGTCACCGTCGGCGGTTCCGGGGTCGGCGGACATCTCCTGCGCCGAGTGATCGAGGCATTTCCGGAGGCGAAGCATCGAGTTCCAGCACTTCGGATGGTTGTCGTCACAGGCCCAAGGATCGATCCCGACACGTTCCCCAAGCACGAGGGTCTCGAGGTGCGCGGCTTCGTCCCCGAGCTCTACCGACACCTTGCCGCCTGCGACCTGGCAGTCGTGCAGGGAGGGTTGACGACATGTATGGAATTGACGGCAACTCGTAGGCCGTTCCTCTACGTCCCGCTGCGCCACCACTTCGAGCAGAACTTCCATGTGCGCCACCGGCTCGAGCAATACGGCGCCGGCCGCCTACTCGACTTCGACGTGGCGACACCCGAGAGGATCGGAGAGATGATCGCGCAGGAGATCGGACGGCAGGTCGACTACAGGCCAGTAGAGCATGACGGTGCCACAGCTGCAGCAGCGCTCATCGCCGAACTCCTCTGACGGCGAGTGTCGTCAGCATCATCTTGAAGCTCAGACCGCTACTCCGACCTGCCACGGTGAGCGTGAGCCGACTCGGCCCGAATCGTCGCCGGTCATCTCAGTACCCGTAGGTCACCTCATTTCGTCGGAGGGTTACCGATCAGCGGGAGTCCTTCCGGGGAGAGCAGCGGCTCACTGGAGCACCTAGGCCATCGTCTTGCTCATCGGGAAATGCTGTCTAGGTGGAGCATCTGCTTGAGCACGTGGTCCAGCTCGTCGTCGTTGAAGATCGACTTCCAGTCCTCGTTGATGATCTTTTTCCGGCCGTAGTCCATGGCGATCAGGCAGGCGTCGGAGAACGGGTTGTCGCCCCGAAGACCGTTGGCCAGCGCAACCTGCACATGGCCCAGCAGCATGGACTTGGCCGCCGGTTCCGGAACGCCGACGGTGTTGACCGTCTCTTGCAGTGCGTCGTTGAGCAGATCACCGACCATGCAGGCGACGACCTCGACCAGGATCGGTTCCAGATAGGCGAGCTGCTTCACCGTCACCCAGTGCACCTCGACGACTGGGGTGTACATCAGCCGGATCACCTCTTCGGCGATCTTGATCTTGTCCTGGTTGCCGGACTCCAACGCGGCCACCACGTCCTGCGGGGCGGCAATGCCGCCGAACGTGTCGTTGAGCTCGGCCTCGGTCCTGCGCTGCAGGAATACCGAGGGATGGCAGGGGTGCGCGACGGCGTACTCGACATCGGCCCGCTGGTACAACAGGTTGGCGTAGGCGGCGGCGGGGTCGAGGGTGAGCACTATGGCGCCCGGCTGCAGCTGGGGGACCAGGTCGCTGGAGACGGGGCCGAGGGCGACGTCTGGGACGGCGAGGATCACGACGTCGGCGTTGACGACGGCCTCAGCGGAGTCGGTGACGGTTCGGCCGGCGTCGGTGGTGCGCTGCTGCCCGGCTGGTGAGTTCTCGGCGTAGAGGACATTGTGGCTGCTGCGCTGCAGGTTGTCCGACACCCGCATCCCCATCTTGCCGCCGGCGCCGATCACGGCGATGGTCAGCTGCTGTTCGGTCATGCGGTCTGGCTCCTTAGGTAGTGAAGGTTGTGGAGGGTCCACTGGTCTTCGGTCTGGATGGTGGTCGCGCTGTCGCCCTGCCATGGCAGCCAATGTTCGATGATCTGGTTGATGCCCCGCTGGTCGGGGCGGACGGTGTCGATCATGAAGTCGTAATCAAGCAGGCCCTCGCCGAGGGGGGCGCCGGCGAATGTGAAGCCGACCCATCCGTCCTTGCGGCTGAAGGCGAAGTCCTTTACGTGCAAGTTCCGCACGTACGGCGCGGCGCGCTCGATCGTGCTGGTCGGCGTCTCCAGCGCCGCAACGCAGTTGCCTGGGTCGAGGCAGATCCCGAGAGCTGGGGAGCCGACGGTCTCTACGATCCGAACAAGGTCGCGGACTGGGATCTGCTCGTAGGTCTCGAGCGCGACCGTCACGCCGGCTGCCTCGTAGTCCGGGATGACCTGCCTGAGCAGTTCAATCGCCTCCTCAATGGTCGGTCGATGGGCGGCTGAGTTGATCATGCTCCGCACCAGGGTGACGTCGAGGGCTTCGGCGATGTGCAGGTAGCGGGTCAGGTGCTCGGGTTGCACGCCGCGGGTGCCGAGCTCCAGTTGGACATCGCGGTCGGCGGCGTGGCGGCGGAGGGCGCCCAGAGCCGCGTCGTCGTAGGTCTCGATGGGTGGGTAGTCGCAGATCTGGAACAAGGTGACGTCCCAACCGGCGGTCTTGTCAATCATGTCGGTTAGGCTCAGCGGCTGGCTTGCCGTGGTCTGCCACTGCCAGAAAAATGCATAGGTTCCCAGCCCAATGGTCATCGCAGCACCTCCTGTGCCTGTTGGGTGAGGCCGTCGGCTCCAGCGATTACTGTGGCCAGGGCATGCGGGTCGTGGGCGAACCGGCCGAGGAACACGTTGCCGATAGCGGCCCGGTTGGCCATGCCAGGTCCGACCAGCCCGCTAAAGGCCGGGTAATGGCCGGAGGCCCCACCCACCACCACCGCAACGTTCCCGGGAGCGCCGAGGGCGGCACGGACAATACCGCCAGGAGCGCGACGAACCATCGACTATGCGCATGGACAAATTTGTCTAAGGCCTCGCTCGCGAAATCTGCCGGATCATTGAAAAGTCTGGTCATCGGACAGCAGCCTCTTGCTCCTAGGGAACAGCGATGAAAATCGACCGAAGGACGCCAGAAACGGCTCACTGCTCTAATGGTGCCATCTCGGGATCATGCGTGACCGGTCCGAAATCTGCGACGTGCGTGCGAGTGCTGATGGCCACCATCAAAATAGCGGACAAGAGCAGCAGACCGCCGACGACTAGAACCAGCCGCGGCGCTTGAAGAAGGTCACCAGGATCGCAACGGCCACGATCTCCGTCCCGATGCCGAGCCCGACGAACGCGGGCCAGCCGCCGATATTCCGCACGAGCCAGCCGAAGTTTTGGCCGAAGAAGCCGGTGATGAACGTAAGCGGCAAGAAGACGGTCGCGATCACCGCAAGCTGTTTCATCACGACGTTGAGTCGGTTGGAGACGGTCGAGAGAAAGACGTCCATCGAGCTGGTAAGCAGGTCGCGGTAGGTGTCAATCAGATCGCTGATCCGGATCAGGTGGTCGTAGATGTCACGAAAATGGCGCTCTGCCTCGGTCGTCATCCCGGGCAACTCGGCGACACCACCCATCAGACTGGCAAACAGATCTCGCTGAGGAGTCACCGCCTTCCGCATTCCGACGAGTAACCGCTTCATGCCGAAGATCTCCTGCAGCTGCGCGTCGCTCGCGTGCAGGAACGTCTGGTTTTCGAGCTCGTCGATCCGGTCGTCAAAGTCAGCCAAGATGGGGAAGAAGCTATCCACCAAGGCGTCGATGATCCGGTAGAGCAGCAGCGCAGGATCATCGATCGGCGCCTGACGCTTCTGGTAGCGATGCCGTACGTCGGCAAAGGCCGGCGCCTCGTCCCGGTGGACGGTGATGAGGAAGCGTTCGGAATAGAAGCAGTGCACCTCGACCAGTCGGTCTTCGTCGGGGACGGCGCCATAGACGACCAGGAAGACGAAGTCGTCGTAGTCGTCGAGCTTCGCCCGCTGGCCGAAATGCTCGGAATCCTCGAGGGCGAGCGGATGGAACTGAAAGACATCGCGCAGTACGGCGAAGTCCTCCACCGTCGGCTGGGGTAGGTCAATCCAAAAGAAGTTGCGGCTCGCGAGCAGACGCTTGACAGTGTCGCGGCTCAGAGTCATCTCGCCAACCTGTTCGTCATGAACGACATGACAGACAGAGGCAGCAGTGACCGTTTGATTGCCCTTTTCATCGTTGGGGCTTTCATCCGTTCTGACAATGCCGCGGGTACCCGTGGTCGAGTCGTCGGCCATATCGGCACGATCGCATGTCAGATCGTTTACGTCGAGTCGCTTGCGTAGCCGCCGCCGCGTGGCTTGACGGCCGCGATGTCTGTGGAGCTCTGCAAGACGCCCTGCACGATGCTCGGCATCGACCTAGGAGACGACCGTCGCACCTGAACGCGGGGAGGCAACGGCCATTCCTCGTGACAGCAAATTTGTCATTTGCCTTGCCAGCAGCGCGGCGATGAATTGTTCGCTGCTCCTGATGAGAGGCTGTCGAGCAAAGGTCGCTTTGACCGGCATTGGAAGCTTTC
>Ga0307310_10001054_pt1 | contig 10078 bp, 9 predicted proteins | sample ER_DNA_197_FD_194502 | JGI IMG/M metagenome (GOLD analysis project Ga0307310, IMG submission 194502) | Bulk soil microbial communities from the East River watershed near Crested Butte, Colorado, United States - ER_DNA_197 | ecosystem: Environmental > Terrestrial > Soil > Floodplain | place: USA...
CTCGAGAAACGCCTTGACCGTGCGCAGGAACTCGGACGCCGTCGCGCCGTCCACCGAGCGGTGGTCGACGGTGAGGGTCAGGTCCATGCGGGGCTGAATCTCGAGGTCGCCTTCGACCACGACCGGACGCTCTTCGATCGCACCGACGGCGAGAATCCCGGCCTGGGGCGGATTGAGCACGGCCGTGAAACGCTCGACGCCGTACATGCCGAGGTTCGAGATCGTGAAAGTTCCGTTCTCCAGGTCCTCGCTCTTGAGCTTGCCGGCACGAGTTCGCTCGACCACGTCGGCGCGGGCAGCGGCGATCTCGGGGATCGACTTCGCCTCGCACGAGGGAATGACGGGCACGACGAGTCCGTGCGGGATCGCCACGGCGATACCGACGTTCGCGGTCGGGAAGAGATGCACCTCGTCGCCGGCGAAATGGGCGTTCATGTCGCGGTGGCGCATGAGCGCAAGGGCCACGACCTTCGTGAGGATGTCGGAGTAGGTCGGTCGAACTCCGCCCTCCTCGACGCGCTCGAGCAGCGCCTCACGGAGACGAATGGACGCGCTCATGTCCACCGACATCGAGATCTGGAACGCGGGCGCCTCCCATGCCTCGGTCATTCGCCGCGCGATCGCCTTTCGCATCTGGTTGAGCTTCACCGCCTCCACCTCGCCAGAGACTGGCGCTACGGCGGGAGCCGCCTTGGCCGGGCTCGCGCCCACTCGCTCCACGTCCTCCGCGACGATCCGCCCCTCCGGACCCGTGCCGCGCAGCTGAGCGAGGTCGATGCCGCGCTCCTTCGCGATCCGCCGTGCCAGCGGCGAGGCCTTCACGCGGCCCCCGTTGGCGCGCTGCTCGGGCTCGCTCGGGCCCTCTGGAGCCGCCTCGCGACCACGTTCCCGCTCCTCTTCGCGCTCCGGCGCGGGCTTGCCTTCTTCGGCTGGCTCCTCCTCGGTGACCTCGGTCGGCTCCTCCGCCTCCGCCGCGGGCTCGGCGACTTCCTCACCCTCCTCACCGATGACGGCAATCGCCTTGCCGACCTCGATCTCTTCGCCCTCGCCGGCGAGGATCTTGAGAAGCACGCCGCTCGAGTCCGCCTCGACCTCCTGGGTCACCTTTTCCGTGTCGAGCTCGTAGAGAGGATCGCCCTTCTCGACCTTTTCGCCCTCGGACTTCAGCCAGCGGACGATCGTGCCGGACTCCATCCCCTGCCCGAGGCGCGGAAGCGTGACCTGGCTGCTCATCCCTTGCCGACTGTCCGCTTGACCGCCGCCAGCACGTCTTTGGCGTGAGGAATGATGAACTCCTCCATCACGGGCGCGAACGGGAGCGGCGTGAACTTCGCGCCCACGCGCTCCACGGGTGCGTCCAGGTAGTCGAATGCCTTCTCCTGGACGAGCGCAGCCACCTCTGCTCCCCAGCCCATTCGGGTCACCGCCTCGTGGGCGACTACGCAGCGGCTCGTCTTCTTCACGGAGGCAATGAGCGCTTCCTCGTCGAGGGGCTGCAGCGATCTCGGGTCGAAGATCTCCACGGAGATCCCGTCCTTCTCGGCTTCCTCCGCAGCGGCAACCGCCTCGTGAACGAGACGGCCCGTGGCGACAACGGTGACGTCCTCACCTTCACGGTGGATACGCGCTTTGCCGATTTCGATCGGCTCGATCTCCTTGGGCACCTCACCCTTGAGCCCGTAGAGCGTCCGGTGCTCGAAAAAGAGAACTGGGTTGTCGTCGTAGATCGAGCTCCAGAGCAGACCGCGCGCGTCCTCCGGCGTTGACGGAAACACGACCTTGAGCCCGGGGACGTGCACGAACCAGGCCTCGAGCTGTTGCGCGTGCTGCGCGCCGGGAGACCACCCCGCTCCACCCTGCGTCCGGATGGTGAGTGGCACCTTGATCTGGCCGCCCGACATGTAGCGGTGCTTGGCCGCCTGGTTGACGATCTGCTCCATCGCGAGCGTCGTGAAGTCCTGATACATGATCTCCACGATCGGGCGCATCCCGGCGACTGCTGCGCCGATTCCCGCCCCCACAATCGCCATCTCCGAGATGGGCGAGTTCCGCACCCGTTCCGGGCCGAACTCGTCCAGCATCCCCTGCGTGACGCCCATCGAGCCGCCCATCTCGGCGATGTCCTCGCCCATGATGAAAACGTCCTCGTCGCGGCGCATCGCCTCGCTCATCGCGTCGCGAACGGCCTCGCGGTAGGAAATCTCAGGCATAGACGTTCTTCAGGGCGTCCTCTGGTTTCGGATCCGTGCCCTGCTTGGCGAACGCAACCGAGTCCTCGGCGAGCTTGGTCGCCTCGGCGTCCATCTCCTCCCACTCCTCGTCGGAGAGCTCGAGCTTCGCCCGCAGCTTCGTGATCGGATCCTGGGTCTGCCGGACCTCGCGCACCTCTTCCTTCGGCCGGTAGACCTGCGGATCGCCGACGTAGTGACCGGTCAGGCGGTAGGTCTCCGCAAGGACGAAGACAGGGCCTTCGCCCTCCCGCGCGTGGTTGAGGGCCTTCTGCGCGGTCTTGTACACGGCCTCCACGTCCTGGCCGTCCACCTTTACGGCGGCCATCCCGTAGGCCTCAGCTCGCTTGGTCAGGTCCTCGATGGGCAGCTGCTGCTTGGAGGGCGTCGACTCGGCGTAGTGGTTGTTCTCGCACACGAAGAGCGCAGGCACCTTCCAGAGCTGGGCCAGGTTGAGGGCTTCATGGAACGTTCCGATGTTGGTTGCGCCGTCGCCGAAAAACGCGACGGCGACCCGGGGCTCCTTGCGCAGCTTGAATGCGAGCGCGGCACCGACGATCGCCGGCAGACCGCCTCCGACTACGGCGTTCGCGCCCAGATTTCCGCGCTCCAGGTCGTAGAGGTGCATCGAGCCCCCGTAGCCATGGCTACAGCCCTCAACCTTCCCGTAGAGCTCCGCCATGACCTCGTTCGGGTGAGTTCCCTTGGCAAGCGTGTGCCCGTGCGCACGGTGCGTCGAGGCGATCACGTCGCCGTCCTCGAGTGCGCGGCAGACGCCCACCGCAACTGCTTCCTGGCCGATCGCGACATGGAGGAAGCCGGGGAGCTCGCCCGCGCGAAAGCGCTCCTCCACCTTCTCCTCGAAGCGGCGAATGAGCAGCATCTCGCGCAGGAAATCCTTCAAGCGCTCGCTGCCCGCGACTTGCTCCCTTTCTTCCAGCCTGGCCACGCGAGGACAGCGTATCGGCACTCCACTAGACTCGCGGACGGTGAAACTCGTCGAGCAATGGCATGAGATCGAGGCCCGCCTGCCCGAGGACTGGAGCAGCGTCGAGCTTACTTTCGTCGTCGCCGAGGACGAGCGCGCGGACCAGGCGGCGTTGATTCTGGCGCCCTTGACGCCCGGCCGAACGGCCAGCTCCTTCCGCCTAACCGTGCGGCGGGGCCAGGACCCCGCGCGGGTGCTCCGGCGGCTCGACGCCGAAGGAATTCGCGGGCGGGTCGACCTCGTCGCTGCGGAGGCTCCTGCTCCGGAGCCGGCCCGCTCCCTGCCCGAACGCACGCGCCCGCTAGCGGAGCAGTGGGACGAGGTGGTCGAACAGCTCCCTCCGGATTGGTCGGACGTGTACGCGGAGGTCGAGCTGGACTCGTCGGATTTCCTTCAGCGCGGGGCGCTCCTCCTGGCGCCGGTGAATCCGGCTCGCTACGACGGCCCGACGACACTCCGTTTTCGCGTGGCGCGCGTGTCCGGCTATGGAGTGGCGGCGGCGATGGCAAGGCGGTGCTTCGAGCGACTGGACCGCGAGCACATCACGGGGCGTCTTCGCATCCTCCGCGTGCTGTCGGCGACGAGCCATGTCGCCACGCAGGGGCCAGTCTGGCGCGTCGGCGGGAGAGTGGTTTGAGCGAGCCGGAGGTTTCCTGGAAGTCGATCGAGAAGGGCGCGCGCGTCTTGGCCGCGGACGACCAGGAACTGGGCAAGGTGGCGGAGATCGCCGGCGATTCGGACGCGGACATTTTCTCCGGGCTAGTCGTCTCGCTGAGCCGGCTGAGCTCCAACCGCTTTCTTCCCGCGGAGCGGGTCACGGGCATCTGGCCCGACCGAGTGGCTACGAGCATCACAAGCGACCAGGTTGAAAGCCTCGATGAGTACAAGGACCCGGTCGCGGAGCGCTGGCAACCCCCGGCGCCCGGTTTCCTGAGCCGTCTCTTCGGCCGCCGCTAGCCGGAGCGCACTCGGAGCAGCTGGAGCGGAACGAGAGCCAAGGCCGCGACCTCCCGCGCAAGGAGGCGAAGCGACCAGGCAGGGGCGGAGACGACGCGGACGTGAGCACCCGTGTCTCGCAAAAGCACGTGGAAGAGAATGGAGGCGCGGAGGCGATGCCACCACGATGTGACGACGATGACTTCGGTGGCGGCGAGCTCGCGTACGAGCCTGGCGACGTTGGCTGCATTCTCCGCTGTGATTCGCGCGTCCGTCTCACAGATCACGTCGGAGCATGGCCCGCACCAGGCCCTCCGCATCACTTCTGCCTCGAACCCCGTGAGCACCACGGCGTCGGCGGGCGCGCTGAGCTCTGCCGCCCGCTCGAGCCGCGCCGCGCAGATCGGGTGAAGCCCGTTGTTCCGCCGGTCCGAGTAGCCCAGCACGACGACGAGTCTCACGGTCGCCTCTTCAAGCGGCGATAGAGGAGGATCGTCGTGGCCACCGTGAGGACGAGCCCGACCGCCTTTCGGCCTTTGATTCGCGACTCTCCACTCGACCGGTCACGCATGTCAACGGGAACCTCTTCGACGACGAGCCCGGCATCTGCGAGGCGCAGAAGCCCTTGCACCTCCGGAGCGCCCGTCGTGTAGGGCTGCGCCAGCAGCGGGAAGGCTCTTGCGTTCACCGCATACATCCCACTCGTCGCATCGGCGAACGGCCGCCCGAGGCGTACGGCCAGCGTTCGCCGGAGCAGCGCGGTTCCGAAACGCCGCGCCGGGCTCGGGTGGTAGCGGTAGGGCTTGTAGCCTTCGCCCGAGGCAAAGCGGGAGCCCACCGCGACGTCGCACTTGCCGGAGCGGACCCGCTCGAGCAGCCGTCGAAGCTCGGCGGGTGGGTGCTGTCCGTCAGCGTCCACCCGCCCGCAGAAACCGTAGTGCTTCCGCGCGGCGTACTCGTAGCCGGCCGCCACGGCGGCAGGCAGTCCACGGTTTGCAGGAAACGTGACGACCTCGGCGCCCCGCTCCCGTCCTATCGCCGCCGTCTCGTCGGTCGAGCCGTCGTCCACGACGAGCACGTCGGCCTCGGGCAGCTCCCGCTGCAGCTCGTCGAGCACGCTCGGCAGACTGGCTTCCTCGTTCCACGCCGGAAGAAAGATGATCGTGTCGCTCTGAGAGCTCATGCTCGAAGCTCGGCTCCGAAGCGCTCGGCCAGCGCAGCAACGATGCGCTCGCGAAGGTCACGGGCGTCCTCATCCGAGAGTGTTCGCTCGGGGGACTGGAAGGCCACGGAGAACGCGATGGACTTCTTGCCCTCGGGGATCTGCCCGCCGCGGTAGACGTCAAAAACACGCATCTCACGGAGCTCGGGACCTGCGGCTTCCTGCGCCGCGACCATGAGATCTCCCCCGAGCACGGTCTCGTCGACAATGAACGCCAGATCCTGGTGGACAGCCGGGAACGTGATGACGTCGTCGTAGACGAGACGTTCCGGCACCTTGGAGAAGAGCGCGGCCAGATCGACCTCGAACACGCCCCACTCGCCCTCGAGCAGCGATGGATGAAGCTCGCCGAGCCAACCCGCCGCGAAGCGCGCGGCCTTCCCGGGATGCAGTTGAGGTCTCCGGGCCGGCTGAACGCGGAGGTCCACGTGGAGGGCTCCGTAGAGGACCTCGAGGATCCCCTTCGCCCGGAAGAAGCCGCCCTCGGCGATCCCGCCGAGGTGCCAGTGCTCGTCCGGCTTGGCCTCGCCGGACGGCAGGTACACGCGCGCGACCTCGAAGAGGGCGATCCGCTCGTTGCCGGCGTCCACGTTACGGCGCGCGGACTCGAGGAGTCCCTGGACGAGCGTCGTTCGCAAGACCGCTTGCTCCGCGGAGAGCGGCACCGGCAGGCGCAGCGCGTCCGGGGCGGGATCGTCCGGCACCAGACTCGACGTGTACGCCTCGGAGAGGCCGCAGCCGAGCAGCACCTCCTCGACCAGCCTCCGCAGCCTCTGGTCTCGCGTAAGGACTCCTGCGAGTCCTCGCGGAAGGGTGAACGGCACCTCGGACAGGTGGAAGCGAACTACCTCCTCGACGAGATCTGCTTCTCTCGTGACGTCGCGCGCGCGCCAGGTGGGCACCGTGGCGGAGCCCTCCGAGACCGCGAAGCCAAGCTTCTCGAGCGTCTCGACCTGGCCTCGGGGGTCCAGCTCGAGGCCCGCGAGCTGGCTGGCGCGCTCTGGCCTGAAGGGGACGACAGGTGCTTCGGGCAGATCCCCGCGCACGTCGATGTCCCCTGTCCAGCGCGCCGCGGAAAGCGAAATGATCAGGTCGGTTGCAAGGGCCGCAGCCTGCGGCGCGAGGTAAGGGTCGACGCCTTTCTCCCACCGGTTCGAACCCTCGGTTCTGAGGGCGTGACGCTCGGAGGACTGGAGGATTCCGACGGGCTCGAAATTCGCCGCCTCAAGGAGGACGTTCGTCGAATCCTCGCGCACCTCCGTCTCGAGGCCGCCCATGATCCCGGCGAACGCAATCGCGCGGTCGCCGTCGGCGATGACGAGGTCCGCCGGGTCGAGCTTCCGAAGCGTTCCGTCCAGCGTCGTGAACTCCTCCCCCCTTTTGGCTCGCCGAACGATGATGCGCCCGCCCGCGAGCGTGTCGAAGTCGAAGACGTGCAGCGGGTTTCCCAGCGCGTGCATCACGTAGTTGGTGACGTCCACCACGTTCGAGATCGGGCGCATCCCAGCTGAGAAGAGGCGGCTCTTCAGCCACGGGGGTGACGAAGCGATGCGCAGGTCGCGGAACAGGCGGCCGATGTAGCGCGGGCAGCCCTCGTAGTCTTCGATCGTCACGTTCACGGGCTCGTCTTCGTTCCGCTCCGGATCGGCGCCGGGCGGCGGCGTGAGCTCCTGGTCGTAGAGCGCAGCCACTTCGCGCGCGACGCCGTAGACCGCGAGGAGGTCCGGCCGGTTCGGGGTCGTCTCGAGCTCGAGGACGACGTCGCCCAGCGGGAGCACGTCTGCGAGCGGCGTCCCGGGCTCTACCGGGTCGGAGAGGACGAGGATCCCCGTGTGGTCGGTGCCGAGCTCGAGCTCGCGCTCCGAGAGGATCATCCCGTCGGAAACCGTGCCGCGAAGCTCCGCGCGCTCGAGGCGACGGCCGTCTGGAAGGACGGCACCTGGAAGCGCGACGGCCACCGTGGCCCCTTCGCCGAAATTCCAGGCGCCGCAGACGATCTGCCGCGGCTCCCCCTCCCCCACGTCGACCGAGCAGAGCTGCAGACGGTCGGCGTTCGGATGCTTGCCCGCCTGGAGCACGCGCCCGACTCTGTAGAGGCCAAGGTTGCCGTCCTCGTCGGCGACCCCGCGGCGGATGATCCGCTCGACGCCAGCAACGGAGATGCTCAGGCGCTCGGCAAGCTCCTCCACCGGGACGTCAACGGCGACGTAGTCGCGCAGCCAGCTAAGAGGAACGCGCATCGCTCAAAATTGGCGGAGGAAACGGAGGTCGTTCTCCCAGAACATCCGGATGTCCGGGATGCCGTGACGGAGCATGGCGATGCGCTCGAGGCCCAGCCCGAAGGCGAACCCCGAGACCTTCTCCGGGTCGTAGCCGACGTTGCGGAGCACATTCGGATCGACGAGACCCGAGCCTCCCATCTCGATCCAGCCTGTCTCCTTGCACACAGAACAGCCGGAGCCGTCGCACAGGAAGCAGGACACGGCAGCGCCGAGAGAAGGCTCGGTGAAGGGAAAAAAGTCGGTAACGAAGCGGACCCGCCGATCCTCGCCGAAGAGCGCGCGGGCTAGGTGGAGCAGCGTTCCCTTCAGATCTGCCAGCGTGATGTTCTCGTCGACGGCGAGGCCTTCGACCTGGTGGAACATGGGACTGTGCGTGGCATCGACGGTGTCGCGGCGATACGTGCGGCCCAGCGAAATGATGTAGACGGGCGGCTCCTGAGCCTCCATGACGCGGATCTGGGAAGGAGACGTCTCGGTGCGCAGGACGACGTCCCCGTTGAGGAAGAGTGTGTGCAAGGGAGATCGCGTCACGTGTCCGGCGGGCATGTTGAGCGCATCGAAGAGATGCCACGTGTCCTCGACCTCGTCGCCGTCCACGACCTGGTACCCGAGGCCGATGAAGACGTCCTCGACTTCCCGGCGAATCTCACTGATCAGATGCAGATGGCCGCGAGGCGTTGCCTCTCCAGGCAATGTGACGTCGACCTGCTCCTCGCCGAGCCGCTGCTCGAGCTCGGACGCGCTCAGGGCTGACTCTCGCTCGGCCACGGCCTGCTCCAGCCCTTCCCGCAGCGTGTTCAGGACGCGTCCAGATTCGGCGTCGCGAACTTCCCTCAGGGCCTGCTTCAGCTCGCTCTTCCGGCCGAGATACCTGACGCGCGCGTCATCGAGCTCGGCCGAGGTCTTCGCACCCGAAATGGCGCTTTTCGCCTCATTTTCCAGCGCCTGGGGGTCCATCGGCGGAGCGTATCATCGTCCTAGTGGCCCTCCCGGTGACGCTGCCGAGGCTCTGGCGCGCGAAAAGCGAGCCAGGCAAGAACGCAGGGAGCCCGCGTACTGACTCTAAGTACGCGGGCGACCGAGGACGCCGCATGGCGATGCTTTGCAGCCGCTCAGAGCCCGTCGAGTGTCGCCGGGTGGGTCAGTGAGGTGAGTTCTTACGACGCCATCGCAGCGCTCTATGACCCGTGGAGCCGCAGCGTCAAGGAAGACGTCGACTTCTACGTCGCCGAGGCGCGGAAGGCCGGAGGGCCGGTGGTTGAGCTCGGCGTCGGCACGGGGCGAATCGCCGTGCCCACGGCTCAGGCGGGCGTCGCCGTCATCGGGGTGGACTCTTCCGAGGGCATGCTCGACGTCTGCCGGAAGCATGCTGAGGCGGCCGGCGTCGCAGAGCTCCTCGACCTCCGCCTCGGCGACCTGAGGAGACCGCCGGTCACCGAGCGCGCGCACCTCATTACGTGTCCGTTCCGTTCGCTTCTCCACCTGGAATCGGATGAGGAACGACTTCGAACGCTGCGCGGCGTCTACGGGCTGCTCCTCCCCGGCGGACGCTTCGTCTTCGACGTGTTTGCGCCGAGCCGGGAGGATGTCGAGGACACCCACGGGCGCTGGCTCGAGCGCGAGCCGGGAATCTGGGAGCGGGCCGATTGGGATCTCAACCGGCGCGTGCTGACGCTTTCCGTACGCGGTAAGGCCGGGGAGACCCGCATGCAGCTTGCGTGGCGCTCCGCGGAGGAGTGGCGGCATCTCCTGGAGCGAACCGGCTTCGAGATAGTCGGGTGTTACGGCTGGTTCGACATGCGCCCTTACGAGGGCGGCGAAGACTCGGTCTGGATCGCCCGCCGTCCCACGGATTAGGGTAGGCCTGTGCTCGTGGTCGTGATCGTCATCGTCGTGGCCGTTCTGCTCGTGGCGGCCTTCCTCGTAATCCTGTACAACCGGCTCGTCCGCCTTCGCAACCGCTCGGAGAACGCCTGGGCGCAGGTGGACGTCCAGCTTCGTCGCCGCTACGACCTCATTCCGAACCTGCTCGAGGCGGTCAAGGGCTACGCAGCGCACGAGCGCCAGACCTTCGAGGAAGTGACGAAGGCTCGTACCGCAGCCCAGCAGGCGCAGACGGTCCCCGAACAGGCGCAGGCCGAGAACATGCTCACGCAGGCGATCGGGCGCCTGTTCGCCGTGGCCGAGCAGTATCCGCAACTGCGCGCCACCGAGAACTTCCAGCAACTGCAGGCCCAGCTCGAGGAAACCGAGGGGAAGATTGCGGTCTCGCGGCAGGTCTACAACGACGCCGTGCTGACGTACGACACCGCCCTCGAGACGGTGCCGACGAACATCGTCGGCGGGATGTTCAACTTCAAGGAGCGGCAGTACTTCGAGGTCGAGGAGACCGCGGTGCGGGAGGCGCCACGCGTGCAGTTCT
>Ga0307310_10001055_pt1 | contig 10061 bp, 8 predicted proteins | sample ER_DNA_197_FD_194502 | JGI IMG/M metagenome (GOLD analysis project Ga0307310, IMG submission 194502) | Bulk soil microbial communities from the East River watershed near Crested Butte, Colorado, United States - ER_DNA_197 | ecosystem: Environmental > Terrestrial > Soil > Floodplain | place: USA...
CCCGGGTCGTTGACCTTGAGCTCGACGACGATCGGCACATCGCGATATCTGGAGAGGACGCCGGCCAGTGTCGGAATGTTAATGCCGCGGCCGCGAAACGGGAACTCCGGGTCCTTTTGGACCCGCCTGAAAAAGTACCCCGCATCCGCCCGCGCAAGCTCGTCGGCGGTCCGCCTCGCGATCGGGCCGCTCAGGTTCGTCGTCCGCTCCAGCGTCCGGTCGTGGTGGACGACGACGGTGCCATCGGCCGAGAGGTGGACGTCGAGCTCCAGACCCCGGGCGCCCATGGCGAGGCCGTTGTCGAAGGCCGCGATCGTATTCTCGGGCGCGAGCGCGCTCCCGCCTCGATGCGCGAACACTTGCGGCCGGCGCGTGTCAAAGAAAGGATGCGACAACGGCGAGGTAGTTTACATCCTGAGATAGAATCGGTTCATGGCTGCCCCAATTGAAACGCTCGGTGACTTGCGCCGATCCGGCGCGCCGTCGCGCCCGGTCAAGCAGGAAATTCGCGATAATCTCGTCCGGAAGCTCCAGGCCGGCGAACCGTTGTTCCCCGGCATCATCGGGTTCGACGAAACCGTCGTCCCGCAGCTCGTCAACGCCATCCTGTCGCGCCACAATTTCATCCTTCTCGGACTTCGCGGCCAGGCCAAGAGCCGAATCCTTCGCGGCCTGACCGACCTGCTCGACGAACGGATTGCGGTCGTGCCCGGCTGCGAGATCCACGACGATCCGCTGCAGCCCATCTGCGCGGCGTGCCGGGCGCGCGTGGCGAGGGAAGGCGACAAGATGCCCATCGCGTGGCTGCCGCGCGACGCGCGCTACGTCGAGAAGCTGGCGACCCCCGATGTCACGATCGCCGACATGGTCGGGGACATCGATCCGATCAAGGCGGCGCAGGCGGGCCTGAATCTCTCCGACGAATTGACCATGCACTACGGGCTGCTGCCGCGGGCGAACCGCGGCATCTTCGCCATCAACGAACTGCCGGATCTCGCAGGGAAAATCCAGGTCGGGCTGTTCAACATCCTCCAGGAGGGCGACGTCCAGATCAAGGGCTACCCGATCCGGCTGAAGCTCGATGTCCTTCTCGTGTTCACCGCGAATCCGGAAGACTACACGGCGCGCGGCAAAATCATCACGCCGCTCAAAGACCGCATCGGATCCGAAATCCGCACGCACTATCCGGTCACACGCCTCAACGCGATGGCCATCACGCGGCAGGAAGCGTGGACCGAGCGCCTCGGCGCGCGGGCGGTGAACATCCCGGACTATGTGCGCGAGGTTGTCGAGGAAGTCGCCTTCCAGGCGCGGGCCGATCGCAAGATCGACAAGCGCTCCGGCGTGAGCCAGCGCCTGCCGATCACGACGCTCGAGCTGGTCGTCTCGAATGCGGAACGTCGCGCACTCGCCAACGGCGAAAAGCTCGTCGTCCCGCGCGTGACGGATATTTACGCCGCGCTTCCCTCGATCACGGGCAAGTTCGAGCTCGAGTACGAGGGCGAGCTGCGCGGGGCCGAACAGGTGGCGCGGGATCTGATCCGGTCCGCCGTCGGTAATGTCTTCGTCGGGATGTTCGAAGGCGTCGATACCCGCACCGTCGTCGAGTGGTTCGATCTCGGCGGGACGCTACCGCTGGCGGACAACACGCCGGCCGGCGAACTGATAGCCACGACGCGCGGCGTTCAGGGGTTGACCGAGCTCGCCGGCCACGCCGGCGTCGCGCCCGGTTCAGATCCAGCGCTCGTCGCCTCGGCGATCGACTTCGTCCTCGAAGGCCTCTACGCACAGAAGAAGATCAGCCGCAGCGACGAACGCGGATACTCCGCCGCCGAAACTGCAGCCCGTCGTCCCACACGTCGCGAGGAACAGTCGATCAACGAAGAGGTGCGGATTCCGAGCGGGAAGAAGAAGTATTACAACTAGGGTTCATGAAATATCGTTACACCAAGTACGTCGGCGACGAGCTGGACGACCTCGATCTCGAGGATCTCGTGGCGAAGCTGTCGGACCTTCTTCTGGCGAGCGGATTCGGGAGCCCCTACGGCATGGACGAGGAAGAGCGGACGATGCAGGCGCTGCACGACGCGATTCTCGAGGCCCTGTTCAACGGCGGCGTCCTGCCTGAAGAAACGATCGAACGGCTGCTGGGCGATCCCGCAGACGCCGATCAGGGTGACGCGCGTTCGAAGCTCGAGGAATTGATCCAGCAGATCATCGAGCGCATGGCGGAGGAGGGCTACATCTCCATGCCGCCCGATCTCGACGCGGCTCGCGCCGAGCGGCAGCGTGGCGGCCCTGGCCACGGACCCGGGGATGCGGAAGACGACGCGCAGGCGCCCGTAAAATTCGAGGTAACCGACAAGGCGCTCGACTTCCTCGGCTATCGCGCGCTGCGGGATCTTCTGGGCTCGCTCGGGAAAAGCAGCTTCGGCCGGCACGACACGCGCGAGCAGGCGACCGGCGTCGAGACGACCGGTGCGCCCAAACCCTACGAGTTCGGCGACACGCTGAACCTCGATGCCGGCGCAACGCTGCTCGCCGCCGCGCAGCGCGAGGCGCGCGCGGAACAGGAGGCGCGAGCAGAGCACTCAGCACCAGGCCCCCAGCACGGCACCCCGGCGCCCGGCCCCGGGCACTCGGCACCCCGCCGGATTAACGTGATCCATGAGGATCTCATGGTCGTCCAGGGCGAATATCAGAGCTCGTGCGCGACCGTGCTGATGCTCGACTGCAGCCACAGCATGATTCTCTACGGCGAGGATCGCTTTACGCCGGCCAAGCGCGTGGCGCTGGCGCTCGCTCAACTCATCAAGACGCAATATCCGGGCGATGCGCTGAAAGTCGTGCTCTTCCACGATTCCGCCGAGGAGATTCCGCTCGCCGAGCTCGGCCGCGTGCGGGTCGGGCCCTACTATACGAACACGCGCGAAGGGCTCCGTTTGGCGCGCCGATTGCTCGAACGCCAGCGGAAGGATATGCGGCAGATCATCATGATCACCGATGGCAAGCCGTCGGCCCTGACGCAGCCCGACGGCCGCATTTACAAGAACGCCTTCGGCCTCGATCCCTTTATCGTGGCCGAGACCTGCGCCGAGGTCGCCGCCTGCCGGAAGAGCGGCATCATGATCAATACGTTCATGCTGGCCCGCGACTACGACCTCGTAAGCTTTGTCCGGCGCGTCGCCGAGATCTGCAAGGGCAAGGCGTATTTCACGACGCCTTACACGCTCGGCCAGTACGTGTTGATGGACTATATGGACAAGAAGACGAAAACCATCCACTAGTGCCGGGTGCTAATGTGCCTGACCTGCTTCCCCTCTTTCCGCTTCCCAACGTCGTCCTGTTTCCCAATGTGTTCCTGCCGCTGCACATTTTCGAGCCGCGGTACCGCGAAATGGTGGCGGATGCCATCACGGGCGACCGCATGATCGGCATGGTGCTGCTGCGCCCCGGGTGGGAGCAGGACTACGAAGGGCGGCCGCCGGTCTATCCGATCGGCTGCAGCGGACTGATTACCCACGTGGAACAGCTCGCCGACGGCCGTTACAACATCGTGTTGCGCGGCTTCGAGCGCTTCCGCGTCATCGACGAGGACCAGTCCCGCCCCTATCGCCTCGCGTCGCTCGAGCGGCTGTCCGAACGGCCGATGGACGGCAACGATCGCGCCGCGCTCCGCCGCCAGCGCGCGAAGCTCGAAACGATGCTGGCCGGCGCGCACGAGTCGAAGGGAGCCGATCCGAAGATTCCGCCCGCAATGGGCGACGAGGATCTCGTGAATGCGCTGGCGCAATATCTCGATCTGGAGCCGCTCGAGAAACAGGCGCTCCTCGAGCATCACAGCCTGCGCACGCGCGCCGAATCGCTCGTCGAGCTGCTCGAGATCAAACTCATCATGGCCCGGACACCTGGCATGTCCCACGTCGCGCATTAGCGGGGCTCCGGACTCCGGGCTTCAGCTTTGTCAGGCCTGGAGCCTAGAGCCCGGAGCCGACTCGATCTGCGATCACCTGCACAATTTTCTCGCCGTGGAACCGTCCGTTCTCGATGAAGATGTTACTCGTGTCCATGCCGGTGACGGCGCCGCCGGCGAGAAACAAGCCGGGCACATTGGTCTCGAACGTGTCGGGATTGAACGCCGGCACGCAGCGCTCGTCGAGGCGGACGCCGGCCGCCCGCAGCAGGTTCGAATCGGAGCGATAGCCCGTCAGCAGAAGCACGGCATCCGCCGGCAGCTCTTCATCCCCAGCGTCGTCATTCTCCGATCCCGCCGTCCGGACGACGACCGACGTCGGCTTGATTTCCGTCACACAGGTGTTGAAGCGTGCCGCGACCGAGCCTTCCTTGATGCGGTTCTCGATGTCCGGCTTCACCCAGTACTTGATGCTCGCCTTCAACGCCGGCCCCCGATGCACGAGCGTCACGCGCGCACCCGCGCGGAAACATTCGAGCGCCGCTTCGGCCGCGGAGTTTCCGCCGCCGACAACGGCGACGCGCTGCCGGAAGTAAGCGTGCGGTTCCGAATAGTAATGATGCACGTGAGGCAGGTCTTCGCCCGGCACGCCGATCAAATTCGGATGATCATAGTACCCGATCGCCATCAGCACGTTGTGCGCGTATCGCACGCGCTGGACCCCATGTGACGTTCGCGTCGCGAGGGCGAACGCATCGTCTTCGCGCTGCACGGACAGCACGGTCTCGCCGTACGCGATCTGCAGGTCGTACTTTTCCACGACCTTGCGGTAGTAATTGAGTGCCTCGCCCCGGGTTGGCTTTTCGTACGGCGACATGAACGGCAACCCGCCGATTTCGAGCAGTTCGGGCGTCGTGAAGAACACCATCTGGGGCGGAAACCGATAGATCGAATTCACCAGCACGCCCTGCTCGAGCACCTGGTAATCCAGATGGCGTTGCTTGGCGGCAATCGCCGCCGAAAGGCCTGAGGGCCCGGCACCCACGATGACGAGATCGCGAACGGACATATCCCGCAATCATATAAGACGGGAAAGGTCGGTTCCTCACCTCCTTAATCACACGGCCCGGCCCGTTCGATTTCCCCCACCTTCTCGATAAACGTCCCGACCCAACCGTCGATGGTGCTGTGCGTGTCCAACTCCATATGAGCGCCGATGAAGAGATTGCGGATCTGGTTGTGATCGGGCGAATCCACCATGGCCCTCAGCTTCTCGAGCAGGAATTGGCGTCCTTCCTCAGAGATACGCACTGCGGGAAAGTTGCTGCCCGACCAACCGGAGTGGACCTGGACCGTGCACTTGTTCTCGGAAAATACCCGCTCCGAAGCCCAGGCGCTCAGTCCCGGCTTTTTCCGCTGCGCCCCCGAGCCGAAGAAGGAGCCGGCGTCGTGCACCATCGCAAAAGGCGCTCGACACTCCCGGGTTTCCTCATCCATTTGATCGGGGAGACACATCAGCCGCTGGTTCGATCGCTTGCTGTCGCCATGATTGACGAAGGCCAGGAGCAGGAAAAAGGCGTCCGCCTCGGTTTTGTCGAGGCCGGTTCTCGAGACCGACGCCAGCTCGGACATGCTGAACCCCTGCTTGTCCCCGACGAGCAGTTCGTGCCCCTCCATCCGCCGTTCGACGGCAACCCACTGGAGGATTTCGCGGTTGGAATGCCCCGGCAGTGGCGCGATCGGCTCAGCCGGCGCGTCGCCTTTAGGGCATCCGTTCCCGGAACAAACCAGCATTCGGGCGACCTGCATGTGATCGCCGCCAAATCCCAGATGCCGGAGGAGGTTTGCACCAGCGACTTCGCCGGGAATCTCGCGGTTGGTCCGACCGTATTTGATTTTGACGATGTCGTGGGTAGCGACGCCGCTGCCGTCGAGAACCGCGCAGAGGAATTTTGGCGTCGCCCCTCCGGCGAACTTGTAGGGCACGAATTCGCAGTCCAGACGATCGACAATTCTGGCGCCGTTCGCCTCAGTGCTGGGGATATCGTCCGGTTGCGGGTCCTGCCAGACCTTGGCCCTTTCAAGAAAACGATGATGCTGCTCCTGATTGATTCCCACCTCGTAATGGGCCGCTGAGATCGGCCGCGCGACCAGCGCGACGAGCGCAACGAGCGCGACTGGCAATAACCGATTTCCCTCGAACCTCACGTTTGTACCCGCCCCTCTTGCTATATCAAACGTAAGGGAGAACGGATCCGAACAGCCCGGCCGTTCTTTCTTGACAACCCCTTCGCCGAAGCGATAATCAGCGCCGAGGCTAGTGTGCCCGTCTCCAAAATCCTGTACGCCGGCGTCGTCCTGGCCATGGCCCTCGCCGGCCTGGGCGGATCCGCGCTCTCGGCGCAGCGCACGCCGTTGCGCGTCTGCGCCGACCCCGACTATCTGCCGTTTTCGAACCGAGCCGGCGAAGGATTCGAGAACAAGATCGCGGTAGCCGTCGCCAAAGGGCTCGGTCAAACCGTCCAATACACCTGGGCCAACACCCGCGCCCGGGGAGGCTTTCCGGAGTTCCTGGCCCTCACGCTCGACGCGAAGAAGTGCGATGTCGTGATGGGGCTGCCATACGGCAATCGCGAAGAGCTGACCACGCAGCCCTACTACGTCTCGTCGTACGTATTCGTGTTCAAGAAAAGCAAAAACTACGACATCAAGAGCATGGATTCCCCGATCCTTCAGAAGATCAAGATCGGGCTTGAAGGCGATACCCCGGTGGAAGATGGCGTGAAGATTCGCGGGATGCTTACCCGGGCGACCGTCTTCGACGTGGGGAGTACCAGTGGAGAGTCGCCCGCGACAATGCTCGACGCCTTGGAAAAAGGACAAATCGACGTGCTCATCACATGGGAGCCGGCAATCGGCCGCTTCCTGACTCGATATCGTGATCTGGATCTCGTCGCGGTACCGAACGCCAGAACGCTGGGCGCGCCCGAGCAGTACGTCTTTCCGATCTCAATGGCCGTCCGTCAGGGCGACGAGGCACTCAAGAAGCGCCTCGATCAAGTGATCCTCGACCATCAGTCGGCGCTTACAGCGATCTTGACGCAGTACGGCGTCAAGCTCTATACGCCGTGAGCAGACGCCTTCGGGTTCCCGCCTTTATCGTGCTGTGCATCGTGACGGTGCCTGCGGCGCCCATGACACATGCGGGGTCGTCCGCGCGCGCGACGTCGCAGGCGGGCAGCCCGCAAACGGGCGAGCAGGTGACAAAATCAAGCGACTGCTTCTCCTGTCACGCCGCCGACCACGTGATCGTCGGACCGGCCTACAGCGCGATCGCGAAGAAGTATGCCGCGCAGCCCGATGCAGCGAGCCGGCTGACCCGGCGGATTCGAGAAGGCGGCTCCGGCACCTGGGGCAACGTTCGCATGCCGCCGCATGCGGATTTGAAGGATCCGCAGCTCAAGGAAATCGTTCGATGGATCTTGTCCTTGAAAGACGTGCCGGCGGCTCGCGCCACCACTGCGAAGACCTACACCTACGCGCTTCAAGGCGGCAAGAAGGTCGCCTTGGATTTTCCTCTCTTCGTTGAGGGCAGCGACCGGAAGGTCACTAAAGATATTTTCCGCGGTTATGCCCTCTACAACTCCTACTGCTACCGCTGCCACGGGACGGACGCCACGGAAAGCGAGCTCGGGCCCAATCTTCGACGCACGCTCGAAACGGGAATGACACTGCGGCAGTTACTGGCGGTGGCGATGGTGGGGAGAGAAGACAAGGGGATGCCGAGCTGGGCCGGATTCTTGAGCGAAGAAGAGATGACGAGCATTTACAGATACGTGAAGGGTCGAAGCCTCGGACTGGTGCCGGTGGGCCGACCGCAGTCTGAAACCGATTAACGCCTTTAAGAACACTCCGGTGAGGGAGGGTCTGAAAAATGAGCAGGATGAGACGCCTTTGGCTCTGGGTACTTGCCATCAGTGCGCCTGTGGCACTTGTCGCGATCGTTTCCCCCCTCGTCGTCGGGCAGCAGGCGACCGCTCCGCTCGCCACGATGTCTCAGGACGCGAATCAATGGGTCATGCCTCTCGGGGACTACAACGCGACACGCCACAGCAAACTCAATCAGATCAACGTCCAGAACGTTTCAAAGATGCAAGTGGCCTGGACGATGTCGCTTGGCACGCTTCGAGGCCAGGAGGGTCAGCCGCTGGTCATCGGCAACATGATGTATCTGGTGAGCTCGTACCCTAATTACGTCTACGCCATCGATCTCAACAGCTACTGGCGCATCGCCTGGAAGTTCGCCCCCGATCAGGACAAGCTGGCGCCGTCGGTCGCGTGCTGCGACGTGGTGAACCGCGGCGTCGCGTATTCGGACGGAAAGATCTTCACAACGACGTTGGACGCGCATCTGTACGCGCTCGACGCGAAGACCGGCAAAGTCCTGTGGAGCGTGCAGAATGGCGATCCGAAGCTGGGCCAGACGATGACCTCTGCTCCGCTGGTCATCAAAGACAAGGTCACCGTCGGCATCTCCGGCGGAGAGTTCGGCGTTCGCGGCTACCTCACGTCCTACGACATCAACACCGGCAAGCAGGTGTGGCGTGCACACAGCGTCGGTTCGGACCAGGAAATCCTGTTCGATCCTGCGAAGACCGTTGATGGCGCGACCCAGCAACCCGTGGGGAAGGACTCCAGCCTGAAGAGTTGGACGAACGATGAGTGGAAACTCGGTGGCGGGACCACGTGGGGATGGCAATCATACGATCCCCAGCTGAACCTGCTCTACTACGGGTCCGGAAACCCGGGGACGTGGAATCCCGACCAGCGGCCCGGCGACAACAAGTGGGCAATGACGATCTTCGCGCGAAATCCGGATACGGGCGTCGCCGCGTGGGCGTATCAGATGACGCCTCACGACGCGTGGGACTACGACGGCGTCAACGAAATGATCCTCGCCGACAGTCAGGTCGGTGGCGCGACGGTTCCGACGCTCACGCATTTCGATCGCAACGGCTTTGCTTACCTGCTGGACCGTCGCAACGGAAAACTTCTCAAAGCGAGCAAGTTCGATCCGACGGTGAACTGGGCCAAGGAAATCGACATGAAGACGGGGCGGCCTGTCGTCGATCCGACGAAGATGACCAAGGCCGACGTCAACGTCAAGGGGATTTGCCCGGCCGCGATGGGCGCGAAGAACATGCAGCCCGTGTCCTACGATCCGCGGACCAAGCTTTTTTACGCCGGGACCAACCACATCTGCATGGACTACCAGGCGTTCACGGTCAGGTACAAGAGCGGCTTCCCGTACGTAGGCGCCATCGTCAACATGTTCCCGGCGGAACAGAATGTCCGCGGAAGGGTCATCGCGTTCGATTCGGTGACCGGACAGACCAAGTGGGCGAACAACGAACCGTGGCAGGCGTATAGCGGGCCGCTGACCACCGAAGGCAATCTGGTGTTTCATGGGACGCTGGACGGCTGGTTCAAGGCGCTCGATCAGGAGACCGGCAAGACGCTGTATCAATTCCACGCGCCGTCGGGAATCATCGGCAACCCGATCACGTACATGCTCAATGGCAAGCAATACGTCGCCGTGCTGAGCGGCGTGGGAGGATGGGCGGCGATAGGGCTCGCCGAAGGGCTCACGAAAGGTTCCGAAGGACTTGGAGCCGTGGGGCTGACCAGTTCGCTCAACGACTACACGAACCTCGGAGGAACGCTGCTCGTTTTCGCGCTTCCGTAACTGAAAGAGGAGACTGCAATGAGACGCGAACGCTATTCGATATGGCTCGTTGGCGGCTGGCTCGTGGCCGGGATTGTCGTCGGCGCGCTGGCGGCAAGCGTCTCGGCGCAGAAACAGAAGTCGAAGAAATTTCTCACGGGACCTCTGACCATCGAAGACCAGGGCAGCTTCTTCATCGGCGGCGTGCCCAAGATCACAGACTACGCCGGACCTGCCGCCGCTCCCGGCACCCCCGCTGCGTCTACGTCGCCCACTCCTCACCAAATCACCATCGGCCAGATGTACGTGCAGTTCGAAATTCCGGCCAACAAGTACGGCGCCGGGTGGCCGGTCATCATGGTGCACGGTTCCAGTCATACGGGCGCCTGTCTGGAATCGACACCGGACGGTCGCGAAGGGTGG
>Ga0307310_10001057_pt1 | contig 10050 bp, 7 predicted proteins | sample ER_DNA_197_FD_194502 | JGI IMG/M metagenome (GOLD analysis project Ga0307310, IMG submission 194502) | Bulk soil microbial communities from the East River watershed near Crested Butte, Colorado, United States - ER_DNA_197 | ecosystem: Environmental > Terrestrial > Soil > Floodplain | place: USA...
CTGGGGAGCGGAGGACCCCGAGCGCAACCTCTCCCGCCTGGCCGAGGTGGAGAGCCTGGCATCCGCCATCTCCGACTCCGGCGGAGACTCAGGCGGAGCGAGCGCCCAGGATCGCGTTCGCCTTGCCCGAATTCACTACTGGATGGGTCGCATCCACTACTACCGTGACCAACCCCGCGAGGCGATCGCCTACTTCCGGCAGGTCTTGGCCGTCGGACAGGAGCTCAACGACGAAGAGCTGCTTGCCATCCCGCTCGCGGTGATGGGCAGAGCGCTCGTCATCCAGGGCCACTTTGGCAAGGCGCTGCCCGTCCTCACCCGAGCCATCGCCCCGCTCGAGAAGGCCGACGAGTGGCTCGATTGGGCCTTCTCGAAGGCCTACCTGGGAGTCGCGCTCACCGCCACGGGCCAGCACTCCGCGGGGCTGGCGGAGACGACGCTCGCGCTGGCGCGCTCACGCGAGACGAAGAATCCAACCGCCGTTGCGGGCTGTCTGATCGTGCTCGCGTTCCAGTCCTACCTGTCGCGGGACGCCGTGACCTTCTGCGAGGTCGCGCGCGACGCGTCCGCGTCCGGCCGACAGGCGGCCAACGCGCTGATGACATCCATCGGGCTCGGGTTCGAGGGATGGGCGCTCAGCCTGCTCGGAGATCACGAAGACGCGGAGAAGCGCATGGCCGAGGCCCAGGCGGAGGCGGCCAAGATCGGTGGACGGCTGGTCGCCGGCGACTGGATCGCGGCGGCGTACGCGGAGCTCGCCCTGAACGCCGGCCGGCCCGACGATGCGATCGTGCGTGTGGCCGCGGCGATCGAGATGGCCCGCGCGATTGGCGGGATCTTCGCCGAGGCACTCGCAGAGCGCGTCTGGGGCCGGGCCCTGGCCGCGACGGGGAAGAATGGGCGCGACGAGGTGGACCGGCACCTGGGTGCCAGTCTTGCGCTCTTCGAGACCGGTGAATGCAAGGTGGAGATGGCGCATACGCACCTGGCATGGGGTCTCATCTGCCGCGACCGTGGCGACGCCGAGGCCGCGATTGACCATCTGGAGATGGCGGCCGACCATTTCGACGCCGCCGGGCTCCCGACGCATGCTGCGGAGGCTCGGGCCTCCCAGCGCGCACGAGCAAAGGGAGGGGCATGAGCCAGGATCCGACACGATCCGCTGGGCCATCGACAGGGCGGGAGCCGCGCGCAACCTTCACCCCGGAGCAGCAGCTCTACCAGCCGCTATCGGCCGATGAGGATCGGGAGCGGACGAACACGCACTACGAGCAGCCGGTCGAGTTCTTCTACACCCTCACCGGCGGCGAGTGGAATGTCTACTCGGCGAACCTGTGGACCGGCTCCTCTACCCAGACGGAGAGCCAGGAGCGGAAGCTGGACCTGCTGGCGGAGCTCATGCAGCTGCGGCCGGGGATGCGGATCCTGGATGTCGGCTGCGGCTGGGGCGGGCCGCTCGTCTACCTGTCCAACAAGTACGGCGTCCAGGGTGTCGGCCTCACGCTGTCATCACTCCAGAAGGGCGCGGCCGACGAGCGAATCGCCGCCCATCGGGCGGACGTGACGATCGTCGAGAGCCACTGGAAGGACTACGACGGCGATCAGCTCTTCGACGTCGTCTATACCGATGAGGTGATCGTCCACTTCCACGACCTGGGCGACTTCTTCAAGAAGGTGTACGGCCTGCTGCAACCCGGCGGTGCGATGCTGAACAAGGAGCTCCATCTCGTCCATGCCCGCCACAGCGAGATGACGCGCGCCATGTCGTTCATCAATGAGGTGTTCGGGTCGACCGGGAACTACCGGACCCTGGCCGAGGAGCTGACCCTCGTTGGCGAGGCCGGCTTCGACGTCGAGGCGATCCGCCAGATGCCGCTGCGGGAGTACCAGCAGACCGTCGACAGCTGGCTTGCGAACATGAAGGCGCAGCGGGCGCGGCTCGAGGAGGTGGTCGGTCGCGAGACCTTCCGGCGCTTTCAGACCTACCTCCAGCTCTGCCACCACATCCACGGCGGCACACGGATGACGCTCGACCTCGTCGTCTCACGAAAGCCGGCGCCGTTGAAGGGACCGGCACTCGTGGCATCCGCCGGGCGCGCCTAGCGGACCGGCGCCGCCGCTCGCGGGTTCGTCTCGCGCAGCCGCTCGGCGAGGCGCCTGGCTGCCGCGTCGAGCGTTTCGAGATGAGCGGCGAGCTCCCCGCGCGCCCCCTCGGCCGCCGCGTCGAGGCCGCTGAGCTCGAAGACCCGCCAGTACGCGAGAAGCGGGAGCACGACCTCGTCGCGGTGCTCGCGGGGGCCATAGATCCCGGCCTTGGCCATCTCGGCCGCCTTGCGGCGGAAGCCGGGAATGGCGCTCCCCGGCATCTGGAAGTCGAGCACCTCGGCGGCGATCGCGCGGACCGCCTCCGAAGGCCGGATGGCGAGAGCGGCCGCGACGATGTCACGGTAGAAGACCATGTGCAGGTTCTCGTCGGCGGCGATGCGGACCATGATCCTGTCGGCGACCGGGTCGTCGGAGTATCGACCGGTGTTCCGGTGCGAGATCCGGGTCGCCAGCTCCTGGAATGCGACGTACGCCAGGCCGCGCAGCACGCCGGGGCCCTCGTGGTCGTAGCCGTGCTGTACCTGCGCCATCCGGCCACGCTCGAGCAGTACCGGATCGATATTGCGGGTCACGGTCAGGTAGTCGCGCAGCACGATGGCGTGACGCCCCTCCTCCGCGGTCCATCGGCCGACCCAGGTCATCCAGGCGCCGTCGCCCTTGCCGAAAAGCCGATGGATCAGACGGTGGTAGCTCGGCAGGTTGTCTTCGGTGAGGAGATTGATCTCGAATGCGGTCTGCGCGATGCCGGTCAGCCGCGGCTGATCCGGGGTCCAGGGGTCGCGGTCGAAGTCCCTGCCCAGGCGATAGGGGATGTACTCGTGCGGGAACCACTCCTGGGCGACGCCGAGGTGGCGGGCGAGCAGGCGTTCGGCTTCGGGCGCCAGCTCGATCAGGAGCGCTCGCTCGAGGTCAATCGGCTCTCGTGGCTCCGACATGCTCGGAGAATACCGCAGCCGCGCGACCCCCTTGGCTATCCTGATTGACCGATGAGGATCGCCCCGAATATCCACCGCATCGGCAGCCAGAGCATCGTCAACGCCTACCTCGTCGAGGAGGCCGGAGAAGTGACGATCATCGATGCCGGGGTGCCGGGCTACTACGGCGACATCCCGCGTGAGCTCACAGCCATGGGCCGCTCGATCGGGGACGTGCGTGCGCTGGTCCTGACCCACGGCCACAGCGATCACATCGGCTTCGCCGAGCGCCTGCGCCGCGAGCGTTCGGTGCCGGTCTGGGTCCACGAGCTCGACGCCGCCCTGGCGCGCGGCGAGGTCCCGAATCCGGCCAAGTCCGGACCGATGAAGCTCGCCCCGCTGCTCGGCTTCCTGTGGTTCGGCATGCTGCACGGCGCTCTGCGCACCCGGTACCTGGTCGAGGTTTCGACCTACGGGGACGGCGCCACGCTCGACCTTCCGGGCAGTCCGCGCGTCCGCCTCGTGCCCGGGCACACCCCGGGCAGCGCAGCGCTCCTGGTCCCGACGCTCGACGCACTCTTCGCCGGAGACTGCCTGTCGACCTACGCGGTGACGACCGGCGCGCGCGGACCGCAGCTCGCCCCCTTCACGGCGGATGCCGACCAGGCGCTCGAGTCGCTCAGCCGGCTGCGGGATGTCGAGGCCCGCTGGGTCCTTCCGGGCCACGGCGACGCCTGGGACGGAGGAGTGGGCGCCGCAGTCCAGGCGGTACGCGACCGAACAGCCTGACCCCCCGGCACTCGCGCGCGACGTATTCTCTCGGCGTGGACCGCTGGCGCACGATCATCGAGCCGTTTCGGATCAAGAGCGTTGAGCCGATCCGGCTGACCACCGTCGAGGAACGGCAAGCGAAGCTCGAGGCGGCCGGCTACAACCTGTTCAACCTGCACGCCGACGACGTCCTGATCGACCTGCTCACCGACTCGGGCACGGGTGCCATGAGCAGCGAGCAGTGGGCGGGGATCCAGCGCGGCGACGAGAGCTATGCCGGCTCTCCGTCATGGTTCCGCTTCCTGGAAGCGGTGCGCGAGCTCTTCCCGTTCGAGCACGTGATCCCCACGCACCAGGGACGCGCCGCGGAGAAGATCCTCTTCTCGGTGATCGGCGGGCCGGGCAAGGCGATCCCGAATAACACCCATTTCGACACCACCCGGGCGAATGTCGAGTTCACCGGCGCGGAGGCGGTCGACCTGGTCATCCCCGAGGGCCATGAGCCCGCGACCATCCACCCGTTCAAGGGCAACATGGACCTCGACGCGCTCGACGCGTTCATCGCCGAGCGCGGGCCGGAGAACGTGCCCGTCGTCTTCGTGACCATCACCAACAACTCCGGCGGGGGCCAGCCGGTGAGCCTGGAGAACCTGCGCGGCGTGCGCGCCATCTGCGACCGATACGGCCTGCCGCTCTTCCTCGACGCCTGCCGCTTCGCCGAGAACGCCTGGTTCATCAAGGAGCGGGAGGCCGGCTACGCAGACATGGCGGTGGTCGAGATCGTGCGCGAGATGGCCTCCCTGGCCGATGGGATGACGATGAGCGGCAAGAAGGATGCGATCGCCAATATCGGCGGCTGGCTGGCGCTCAACGACCCGCGCTGGGCGGAGGCCTGCCGCAACATGCTGATCCTGACCGAGGGCTTCCCGACCTACGGCGGCCTGGCCGGGCGCGACCTCGAGGCAATGGCGCAGGGCCTGCGTGAGGTGGTCGATCCCGACTACCTGCGGTATCGGATCCGATCCACCGCCTACCTGGGCGAGGCGCTGTCGGAGGCGGGCGTGCCGCTGGTGCTGCCCATCGGTGGCCACGCCGTGTATCTCGACGCCGCCGCACTGCTGCCCCACATCGCCCCGCTGGAGTACCCCGGGCAGGCGCTCGCATGCGCCCTCTACCGCGAGGGCGGCATCCGAGGCTGCGAGATCGGGACCGTGATGTTCGGGCGCCATCCGGACGGCAGCGAGGAGCCGGCGCCGATGGAGCTCGTGCGCCTGGCCATCCCGCGGCGCGTCTACACCCAGTCGCACGTCGACTACGTGATCGAGGTGATCCGCTGGGTCGCGGAGCACGCCGGCGAGCTGCGCGGCCTCCGCATCGAGCAGCAGCCCGCCACGCTCCGCCACTTCACCGCGCGCTTCGCACCGCTCTAGGCGGCAGGCTCCAGCTCCAGGTCGCCGGAGGGCGGTGCTAGGCGCGGGCGGTGCTCGGGCGCATCTCCGCGAGCCGATCGTCGAAGGCCTCGATCTGCTCCCCGAAGCCGAGCAGGTAGCCGAGCTCATCGGTGCCTGCGAGGAGCATCGATCGGGAGAACGGATCGACGTCGAAGGGAAGGCGTTCGCCGTCGGGCAGCTCGATCGTGCGGTCTTCGAGATCGACGCCCAGCTCGGTCCCCGGGCCCGATGCAACCGCCTGCTGCACCGCGGTCAGCGCGGGCGGATCGAGCGCAATCGGCAGGAGGCCGTTCTTCAGGGCATTGGCCCGGAAGATGTCGGCGAACGAGGGGGCGATCACCGCTCGGATACCCCACGCCGCGAGCGCCCATGCGGCGTGCTCTCGGGATGAGCCGCAGCCGAAGTTGGCTCCCGCCAGCAGGATGCGTCGGCCCTCCATCGAGGGATCGTTGAGCACGAACTCGGGGCGCGGAGCGCCCAGGCGGTCATAGCGCCAATCGGCGAACAGGCCGGCGCCCATTCCGTCGCGGTCGACCGCCTTCAGGAAGCGGGCGGGAATGATCTGGTCGGTGTCGACGTCGTCGCGCAGGAGTGGCAGGACCGCCGAGCGGAAGGCGTGGAACGGCGCGCTCATGCCAGCGCCCGCGCATCGGCCAGGTGGCCGGCAACGGCCGAGGCCACGGCGGTGAGCGGCGAGGCGAGAAAGGTTCGGCCGCCCTGCCCCTGGCGTCCCTCGAAGTTGCGGTTCGAGGTGCTCACCGCGTACTGCCCCGGCCGGAGCTCGTCGCCGTTCATGGCCAGGCACATGCTGCAGCCGGCCTCACGCCACTCGGCGCCCGCCGCGCGGAAGATGCGGTCGAGCCCCTCCTCCTCGGCCTGGCGCTTCACCTCGGTCGACCCGGGAACCACCAGCATCCGGACGGCACCGTCGACCTGGCGTCCCTCGAGCAGCCCGGCCGCCTCGCGCAGGTCGCTGATCCGCGAGTTCGTGCAGGAGCCGATGAAGACGACGTCGACCGGCTGGCCCAGGATCGTCTCGCCGGGTTGGAGGCCCATGTACTCGAGCGCGCGGACGAGACCCGCCCGGCGGGAGGGATCGGCCAGCGAGGCCGGGTCGGGGATCCGCGAGCTGATCGGGAACCCCATGCCCGGATTCGTGCCATACGTGACCATCGGCTCGAGCACGGAGGCGTCCAGGCTGACCGTCCGGCGGTAGGCAGCTCCGTCGTCTGAGGCCAACAGGCGCCAGCGGTCCACCGCGAGCTCCCAGTCCGCACCGGAGGGGGCGTGCGGCCGGCCGGCGAGATACTCGAAGGTCGTCTCGTCGGGGCTGACGAGCCCGGCGCGCGCGCCGCCCTCGATGCTCATGTTGCAGATCGTCATGCGCTGCTCCATGCCGAGCGCGCGGATCGCATCGCCGGTGTACTCGAAGACATGGCCGGTCCCTGCGCTCACCCCGATCTGCGAGAGGAGCGCCAGGATCACGTCCTTGGCGGCCACGCCCGGCGCCAGTCGCCCGCTGATGCGCACCTCGTAGCTCTTCGGCCGATGCTGCAGCAGGCACTGCGTCGCGAGGACGTGCTCGACCTCGCTGGTGCCGATGCCGAAGGCGAGCGCACCGAATGCGCCGTGCGTGGCCGTATGCGAGTCGCCGCACACGATCGTCATCCCCGGCTGGGTCAGGCCAAGCTCCGGCCCGATGACGTGCACGATCCCCTGGTGCGGCGAGCCAACGCCGTGCAGCGGGATGCCGAACTGCCCGCAGTTCTCTTCCAGCCGGTGGATCTGGGTCGCCGCCTGCTGGTCGACGATCGGCAGGGATCGGTCCGTGGTCGGGATCGAGTGGTCGACCGTGGCCAGCGTCAGGTCCGGCCGTCGCACGCCCAGGCCCTTGGCGCGCAGCCCGTCGAACGCCTGCGGGCTGGTCACCTCGTGGATCAGGTGCAGGTCGATCGCCAGCACGGTCGGCATGCCCGGCTCGGAATGGACCGCGTGGCCGTCCCAGATCTTGTCGACGATCGTGCGAGGGCGTGGGGAGCTGGAGGTCAAGTCGCTCATCGGTTCGGCCACCCTAGCGGGCGTGTCAAGTAAGGTAGCAGCCATCCCATGAACGATCCCGCGCCTGCGTACGACCCCCGAGAGCACAGCCGCGTTCTGCTCGACGGGCCCGACAGGGCTGCCGCGCGCGCGATGCTCAAGGCGATCGGCTTCACCGATGCCGACCTCTCGAAGCCGATCATCGGCGTGGGCACGACCTGGATCGAGACGATGCCGTGCAACTACAACCAGCGCGACCTCGCGCTGCTGGTCAAGGAGGGGATCCGGGCCGCGGGCGGGACGCCGATGGAGTTCAACACGATCGCCGTTAGCGACGGCGTCTCGATGGGCACCGAGGGGATGAAGGCCTCGCTCGTCAGCCGGGAGGTGATCGCGGACTCGATCGAGCTGGTCGCCCGCGGCCACCTCTTCGATGGGCTGGTCTGCCTGGTGGGCTGCGACAAGACAATTCCCGCCGCGGCGATGGCGCTTGCCCGGCTCGACCTGCCGGGCCTGGTGCTCTACAACGGGACGATCAATCCCGGGGTCCTGCGGGGAAAGCGCAACGCGACCGTCGTCACGGTGTTCGAGGCCATCGGAGCCTACCGGGCCGGGAAGATCAGCCTCGAGGAGCTCCGCGACATCGAGGACGTCTCGTGCCCTGGCCCGGGGGCATGCGGCGGCCAGTTCACCGCCAACACGATGAGCACGGCGCTCGAGTTCCTTGGCATCTCGCCGGGTGGTCTCAACGGCATCCCGGCCGAGGATCCCCGAAAGGGAGACGCCGCGCGGCGCGCCGGCGAGCTCGTCATGCAGCTCGTCAACGAAGGCACGCGCCCGAGCGCGATCATGACCCGGCCGGCGCTCGACAACGCGATCGCGTCGGTTGCCGCCACGGGCGGCTCGACGAATGCCGTTCTGCACCTGCTCGCCATCGCGCACGAGCTCGGGATCGCGCTCGACCTAGACGATTTCGACCGCATCGCCGCACGCACGCCGATCGTGGCGAGCCTCATGCCGGGCGGACGATACACAGCGGTCGACATCCACGAGGCGGGTGGGAACGGGCTCGTCGCGCGCGAGCTGCTGCGCGGCGGCCTCCTCGACGGCTCGACGCGCAACGTGGACGGGCGCACGCTCGCCGAGCTCGCGGAGGCCGCCGTCGAGACTCCGGGCCAGGAGGTGGTGGTTTCGATCGACCATCCGATCAAGCCAACCGGCGGCCTCGCCATTCTGCGCGGGTCGCTGGCGCCGGATGGCTGCGTGGTCAAGCTGGCTGGACATGAGCGCCGGCTCCATCGCGGCCCGGCGCGGGTCTTCGACTCGGAGGCGGCCTGCTACGACGCGGTGCGCGCCCAGCGGATTGGTCCGGGAGACGTGGTCATCATCCGTTACGAGGGGCCGGTCGGAGGACCGGGGATGCAGGAGATGCTGAGCGTGACGGCCGCGCTCGTCGGCGAGGGGCTCGGCGACGAGGTGGCGCTCATCACCGACGGCCGCTTCTCCGGAGGGACCCATGGGCTGATGATCGGCCACGTGGCGCCGGAGGCGGCGCTGGGTGGACCGATCGCCCTGGTCGAGGAGGGGGACCAGGTGATCATCGACGTGGACGCGCGTCGCGTCGACCTCGACGTGTCGGCGGAGGCGCTCGCAGACCGGCGCGCGGCGTGGAGCGCTCCGGCGCCGCGCTACACGCGAGGGGTGATGGCGAAGTACGCGGCGCTCGTCTCGTCCGCGTCCGACGGTGCGGTGACCTGAAGTACCATAGGGGCCGGCTTGACACCCCTGCTAGGGTCCTCCCAATGCACTCGTTGACCCGCATCGGCCATTCGCGCGCGTCCGTCCCACCCGGGAACGGGCTGTTCGCGCTTCTCGTAATTCTTCGCCTCGTCATCCTCCTTGGATGGCGGGATCGAGGGCGTGCAAGCGGCTGAACACACCGGGGCACACGTGACCATCGAATCCCGCCGACAGAGCCGGCGGGTTTTTCATTTCACGAAAGGGAGCTCATGGCATCACTTCCGATCCCAGCGGCGCAACCGGGCGGCGACCCGGGATCCGAGGTTGCGCCGCGGATCGGTGCGCGCGCCCTGTGCGAGGGCCTCGTCGCTCGTGGCGTGACCACGATCTTCGGGTACCCCGGCGGCACGGTGCTGCCCATCTACGACGTCCTGCGCGAGTTCCCCCTGCGCCACATCCTGGTTCGACATGAGCAGGGCGCGGCGCATGCCGCGGATGGCTTCAGCCGCGTCACCGGCGAGGTTGGGGTGGCGATGGCAACCTCCGGCCCGGGCGCCATAAACCTCATCACCGGCCTCGCCACCGCAATGATGGACTCGGTGCCGATGGTGGCCATCACCGGCAACGTCCCGCGCGCGCTGCTGGGACGTGACGCCTTCCAGGAGACCGACATCGTCGGGATCGCGCTGCCGGTCACGAAGTACGCCGCCCTGGTCACTGATCCGGACGAGGTGCCGCTCGCCATCGCGGAGGCGTTCGAGATCGCCTCGACGGGGCGGCCCGGCCCGGTCCTGCTCGACTTTCCCAAGGACGTCCTGCAGATCGAGACCTCGGCTCCCCACCCGGGCCCCGGCGATCTGCGCCTGCCAGGCCTGCTTCGTCCGGTCCGCGGCGACGTGCCGGAAGCGGACGAGCTGGCGGAGATGATCGCCGCTGCGGAGCGGCCGCTCATCCTTGCCGGCCACGGAGTCCAGATCGCGGGCGCCACAGACCTGCTGCGGGGAGTGGCCGAGCGATCCGAGATCCCGGTC
>Ga0307310_10001058_pt1 | contig 10049 bp, 9 predicted proteins | sample ER_DNA_197_FD_194502 | JGI IMG/M metagenome (GOLD analysis project Ga0307310, IMG submission 194502) | Bulk soil microbial communities from the East River watershed near Crested Butte, Colorado, United States - ER_DNA_197 | ecosystem: Environmental > Terrestrial > Soil > Floodplain | place: USA...
GGTCGAGGTCAACGTGGCCGCCGCGCTCGAGCGGGGCGTTCCGTGTGTGATCGGCACGACGAGCTTCGACCAGGGACGCGTGGACGCACTCGCACGAGACCGGGGGATAGCGTGCTTTCACGCCCCGAACTTCGCGCTCGGCGCGGTGCTCATGATGCGCTTCGCGCGCGAAGCCGGCGCGCACATGCCACGCGCTGCGATCGTGGAGATGCACAACGAGGCGAAGAAGGACGCTCCGTCCGGGACCGCGAAAGCGACCGCAGAGCTGGTCGGCGGCGACCCTGAGATCTACTCGGTCCGCCTGCCTGGCCTGGTTGCGCATCAGGAGGTTCTCTTCGGCGGCGACGGCCAACTTCTGACGATCCGGCACGACACGTTCTCCCGCGAGGCCTTCGTGCCGGGTGTCCTGATCGCCCTCGAGCGGCTCGGCGCCCTGCCGCCCGGCTTGACAGTTGGGCTGGATGCACTGCTCTGAATCCGCGTGACTGACATCTCACGTGTAACCACCGCGGATCTCTCCGATCTGCTCCCGCTCGTCCGCGGGTACTGCGATTTCTACGACGTCGCTCCCACTGACGATGCGCTGCTCAGGGTTTCGCGCGCATTGATCGGCGATCAGGATCGCGAGGGCATACAGCTGATCGCGCGCGGTGACGGCGGGCAGGCAGTCGGTTTTGCGACCGTCTACTGGTCCTGGGACACGCTGATCGCCGCCCGAGTGGGGATCATGCACGACCTCTTTGTGATTCCGCCGGCTCGCGGAACGGGCATCGCCGATCTGCTCATCGAGGCGTGCGTCGAGGAGTGTCGCCGGCACCGTGCCGCCAAGCTGGGCTGGCAGACCGCACCTGACAACGGTCGTGCACAACGGGTCTACGAGCGGGTGGGCGCAACGCGGGACGAGTGGGTCGACTACTGGCTCGGCGTCAGTCCAGAAGCTTCATGAAGCGTTTCCCGGTTTCCTCGAGCCCGATCCGGCCGTAGAACTCGTGCGCGTCCTCGCGCCCTGCTGCTGTTGTCAGGAAGAGGAGGACACAGCGCCGAGCCCGCGCCTCCGCCTCCATCTCCTCGACGAGCGCACGACCTATGCCCTCGCCGCGGTGCGACTCGTGCACGACGAGCACGCCGATCTTCGCCGCCGGCCGTTCGTGCTCGATCGTCGGCGACGCGTGCAGGTGAGCAAGGCCGACGACTTCGTCGTCCAGCTCCGCGACGACGACGCGGTCACCGACGATGACGAGACGCTCGAGCCTCGGCGCGACGGCCGCAGCGTCCGTCTCGTAGCCCAGCTGGCCGAGCAAGGCTGCAATCGCTACCCCGTCGCGCGCCAGAGCATCCCGAATCGTCAGACCCACGCGCGGTAGACTAGTGGCGTGCTGGGCGAAGCCCTCACCGCCATCGTCACGCCTTTCAAGACCGACGGCACGATCGACTTCGAGCGCTTCGGCGAGCTCGCGCTGCACCTCGTCGAAAATGGTTCAGACGGGATCGTCGTCGCGGGGACGACGGGGGAGAGCCCAACGCTCACGGACGACGAACGGCTCGAGCTGTTCCGGGTTGCCGTCGACACCCTCAACGGCAGGGCGACTGTCGTCGCCGGCACCGGCACCTACTCCACCGCCCACTCCGTCCACCTGACGCGTGAAGCGCACGAGCTCGGTGTAGACGGGTTCCTCGTCGTCACGCCGTACTACAACAAGCCCCCCGCCAGAGGCATCGTCGAGCACTTCCGTGCAATCGCCGACGTCAGCGACAAGCCGATCGTCGTCTACAACATTCCGGGCCGCGTCGTCGTCAACATCGAGCCCGAGACGATCGTCGAACTGGCCGAGATCCCGAGCGTCCGGGCGGTCAAGCAGGCGAATGACGACCTCATCCAGGCCCGGCGCATCGTCGGCGAGACCGACCTCGCTCTCTACGCGGGCGACGACGTCCTGATCCTTCCGTTTCTCGAGCTCGGTGGGACCGGCGGTATTTGTGTACACACGCACGTCGCCGGACCGCTGGTGAAGCGAATGATCCGGTCCTTCCACGAGGGTGACGTGGACACGGCGCGCCAGATCGACGAGGAGCTCCAGCCGGCTTACGAGCTGCTTCAGATCCAGATCAATCCGATCGCGATCAAGGCTGCGCTGAACCTTCTTGGCCATGGCGTCGGTGGCCTCCGCCTACCGCTCGTCCAGGCGAACGAGGGCGAGGTCACGCTCATCCGCGACTGTCTCGAGCGGTTGGGCGTCCTGAGCGGCGCCCCCGTCTAGCTCGGGGCTGTCCGCGAGCGCGAGCCCAATCTCGTCCAGCGAGTCGAGCAGGGCAAGCTCGACGTGCCGAGGTGGCAGCTTCGGCGCGGCGACGATGAGGAAGCCCACGAGTGCGCTGTTGTCCCGCCGGAGGGGAAGGGCGACGACGACTCCGCTTCGGCCGAGCTCCTCGCCCGGCGCGACGATCGCATTGCGTCCCGATTCCGCCTCGCGCACGAGCAGGCCGGTGAGCGCTGCCGACGGCGGGGCATTGTCTCCGCGTGAGTGCTCGATCGATCCGCCCAGTCCGTCCTCGTCCCAGGCCATGAGTGCGATCCAGTCGTGCTTCCACACGCGCGCGACGGTGTCCGCCAGGCGCGCGAAGACGCCCTCGCGCTCCTCGCCTGTGCCGAGAGCACGATGGAGTGCCGCGGCGGCCCGTTCGGACTGCATGCGAATCAGCGCGCGGAGCGCCAGCCCCGCGACGGCGATCCCGGCGCCGGACGCCGTGAGCCAGTCCTGATTGAACCCGAGGCCGGCAAGAACGACGACGACACCGCCGAGCGCGACCAGCTCCGGTCGCTCCTTCAGCTCTGCGGGACCGGTGAGCCCGATCCTGTAGGGCGCGGAAGCGCCGCGGAGCTCTGCCAGCTCCTCCGCCGAGAGGACGGTGGCAGGGTCAACGCCCCGCTGCACGGCCACGAACGCCTTCGCGACGACGGGATGGAACTGCGTCCCGACATTGCGCTCGATCTCCGTCAGCGCCGCTTCGTGCGAGAGTCCCGCTCGATAAGGACGGTCGGTGGTCATCGCGTCGAAGCTGTCGGCGACGATGAGGAAGTGCGATGCAAGCGGGAGCTCGTCGCCGCCGACACCGTAATAGCCGCCGCCGTCCATTCGCTCGTGATGAAGCTCGACAGCATGTGCCTGCGCCGAGACGAACTCGAAGCGTTGCAGCAGACGCGCGGACAACCTCGGGTGACGGCGCATCGCTGCCCACTCGGCCCGGTCGAGGCGGTCGGGCTTCCGCAAGAGCGATGCGTCGACGGCAACCTTGCCGAGGTCGTGCAATCGGCCTGCCCACCGGAGCCGGTCGATCTCCGAGAACGGAAGCTTCAACGCACGTGCAAGCTCGTCCACGTAGCCCGCAACCCGCAGCGAGTGCCGGTAGGTGGAAGGGTCGCGTTCGTCGACGATGTTGGCGAAGGTCTCGAGCGCGCGCAGTGTCTCGCGTTGCAGGCTCTTCAGTCGTACCTGCACCTGCTGCACGGCGATCGCGACAGGAACGAGCACCGTCAGGTCCCAGGGATGGCCGATCGCGAGCAGAGCGAGCGTCGCGCCGAGCCCAACCTCTCCGGCTCCGGCCACGAGTCGCGGATCGAATGTCTCATGCCCGCGAACGACGTCCAGCAGAAGAGCCCGCGCAGTCAGGTAGGCAAGGGCGAGCGCAACAAGTGCGATGAGGTCATCGAGAAGATGCAAGCTGCCGACGCTTCCACCGGCGACTTCGAAGGCAAGGCCGCCCAGGCAAGCGGCGATCGCGCCCGCGCTCGCGTCGAAGGCGATGGTGCGGAAAGCCCTGCCGCGGAACATTCCTCCCGCAAGCACTCCCGCCGCCGCGACCAGAGCGCCGGCCCACGGGCCGAGCATGATGATCGCCCCGATCTGCACGGCAGCGGCGAGCCGGAAGCGTTCCCACTGCATGGGCTCGCGCGCGCGCTCGCGGTCAGAGTCTTCGAAAAGCTCAACGAGGATGACGGCGGCCAGAAAGAGGGCGAAGGCCGTGTGAGCGACGCCGGAGATCCTCGCGAGCGAGATTCCGAGCACGCCGAGGCCGAGGGCGATCGTGACCAGAGTGGCGCGAGACGGCCGCATACGGCCCCTATCGGCCAGAACGTGCCCCCCGCTTAGACTGGGACCCAGATGGCTGATACCTGCAGGATCGTGGCCCTGGGCGGGCTGGGCGAGGTCGGGAAGAACCTGACCGTCTACGAGTGCGACGGCTCCATCGTCGTCGTGGACGCCGGGCTGGCCTTCCCGCGCGACGAGCACCTCGGCGTGGATCTCGTGCTGCCGGACTTCTCGTACCTGCGCGAGAACGCCGGCGCGATCAAGGCCGTGATCCTGACGCACGGCCACGAGGACCACGTGGGGTCGCTGCCGTACCTGATGCGCGAGGTGCCGATTCCCGAGATCTGGGCCACGCGGCTCACCCTCGGTCTCGTCAAGTCGAAGCTCGACGAGCACGGCCTCCTGCGCGCCGCGGAGCTGCGCGAGGTGCACCCGGACGACTCGCCTCGGGACCTGGGTCCGTTTCGGATCTCGCTTGTCCGAATGGCGCACTCGATTCCGGACGCCGCCGCGATCGTCCTCGAGACGCCTGCCGGGCGCATCGTGCACACGGGCGACTACAAACTCGACCACACTCCGGTGGACGGGCTCAAGACCGACGTCGGCAAGCTTGCCGACCTCGGCAACCAGGGTGTCGACCTCCTTCTGGGCGACTCTACGAACGCCGAGCGTCCCGGTTTCACCCAGTCGGAGCGGATCGTCGGCGAAGCGTTCCGCCAGATCTTTCCGCTTCGCGAGGGCCGGATCCTCGTCGCCTCGTTCGCGTCAAACGTGCACCGCATGCAGCAGGCAGTCGACGTTGCCGTCGATCTCGGCCGCAAGGTCTGCATCGTCGGGCGCTCGATGCGCAAGAACACGAACATCGCGCGGAACCTCGGCTACATGGACGTGCCCGAAGGGGTGCTCGTGCGTCCTCCGGAGCTGGAAGACATCCCGCCACACGAACAGCTGATTCTCTGCACCGGCAGCCAGGGAGAACCGCTCTCCGCGTTGACGCGCATCGCCTACAACGACCATCCGGCCATCCACGTGGAACGCGGCGACACGGTGATCATCTCGGCGAAGCCCGTGCCCGGAAACGAGCTCCGCGTGCACGACACGATCAACCAGCTGGCGAAGACCGGGGCCGAGGTGCTGCATCAGGAGATCGCGCCCGTCCACGTCTCGGGCCACGCCTGTGCCGAAGAGCTGCGCACACTCCTGGCACTCGTCCGACCCAAAGCCGTGATGCCCATCCACGGAGAGTTCCGCATGCTGGCTGCACATGGTCAGCTCGCACGCGAGGCGGGAGTGCCCGCCGCGAACATCATCCTGGCCGAGAACGGCACGGTCGTCGAGCTCTCGCGCGACGGGGTGAGGATCGTCGACGACATCAAGACGGGTGTGACGTTCGTCGACGGTCTGGGAGTGGGGGACGTGCACGACGTGGCGTTGCGGGACCGCCGGCGTCTCTCCGAGGACGGTGTCCTGATCGTGGTCGCGACGGTCGCGGGCTCGGAGGACGGCGCCGCGGGCCCCACCGAGCTGATCGCACGTGGCTTCGGCGACGGCTCGGGCGAGCTGCTCGACGAGCTGCGTGAGGAGGCGGACCGAGTTCTCCGGGACCTCTTGCGCAATGACATCGTCGAGATCAAGCTCTTACAGGAGCACCTACATGACGAGCTCGGACAAATGGTCTATGACAGAACCCACCGCAGGCCGATGATCCTTCCGGTAGTGGTAGAGGTCTGATGTCAACTATTCGCGCCAGAGAGCCCGGCTGGGCCGACGTCCTCGAGGATCACGCGGCGGAGTGGATCACCGCGCGCCGCCTCGTCGGTCAGCTCGGCGCGTGTGAAGCCGCAGCGCTCGCGTTCTGCCGCCTGCTCGAACGCTGGGCGCGCGGCGACGCCTATCCGTCGACGGCCGGTGCACGCGATGCAGCCCTTCGACACGCGGCCGATCGGGCCGAGACCGCACTCGCGGGCCTTGACCATCCGCTCGACCGGTATTTGCTCGAGCTCGAATCCGACCGCGCCGAGGGCCGCTCCTGGTACGGCGGACCGGGTGCAGGCGAGCTGCTCGAATGGGAGCCCGTCCTGAAGCGCGCCGGCGTCGGTGCGAATTCGACGCGGGTGGCGCAGGCGTACCTCGAGCTTGCCGTCCTCGTGCGCGCGCTGCAGGGTCTCGCGGACATGGCGCGCATCGACTCGGTCCCGGACCGCTCCTCGCTCTGGGCCGGCCTGTTCGACCTCCGCGAGAACCTCGAGCGCGCGGCGGCCGACCTGCGCGCACTTGCCGCCTGACCTGGCTGTAGTCGGGTCGATCAACCTCGACCTCGTGACGAGGGTCGAGCGGTTGCCCCGGCCCGGAGAGACGTTGAGCGGTGCCACGCTGGAACGGGTGCCGGGTGGCAAGGGCGCCAACCAGGCGGTCGCCGCGGCTCGGCTCGGTGCGAACGTCCAAATGGTGGGCTGCGTCGGCGGCGATGCCAACGCCGACGAGGCGCTTGCCGCGCTCCGCGCGGCTGGAGCCCGGCTCGAGGTGCGCGAGGTCGACGAGCCCACAGGCATTGCGATCATCCTCGTCGCCGACGACGGCGAGAACGTGATCGTCGTCGTGCCCGGTGCCAACGCCGAGGTGGGCAACTTCACCGTGGACGGAAACATCCTTTGCCAACTGGAGATTCCGGATGAAGCCGTGCGGGAGGCTCGAGCCCAGGCGCAGTGGTTGTGCGTGAACGCAGCTCCCGCCCGGCCGCTCGTCGTCGACGCCGACCTGGTCGTCGCCAACCGTTACGAAGCCGAGGTGATCGGCGAGCAGCGGTTGATTGCCGTGACGATGGGGGAGGAGGGCGCCGTGCTACTCGAGCACGGCAACGAGATCGCACGGGCCCGGCCACCACGCGTCGACGCCGTCGACGGGACCGCCGCGGGTGACGCCTTCACCGCCTGCCTCGTCGTCTCGCTGCTCGAAGGCCGGGCACCGGATGAGGCGCTGAGCCGCGCGTGTGCGGCGGGCGCAATCGCAGCGTCACGCTTTGGCGCGCAACCGTCGCTGCCGACCGCGTACGAGGTAGACGCGATACTCCTGGCGTGAGCCCGACGCCGATCCTCATCGACTGCGATCCCGGGCACGACGACGCGATCGCCCTGCTGCTCGCGCTCGCCTCTCCGGAGGTGGAGCTCCTCGGCGTCACGTCGGTGGCCGGCAACCAGACGCTCGACAAGACGACCGCGAATGCGATCCGCGTGCTCGAATTCGCGGGCCACGGAGACGTTCCGGTCGCCGCAGGGGCGGACCGGCCGCTCGTACGCGAGCAATTCGTCGCCGCGTACGTCCACGGCGAGACTGGCCTCGACGGCCCCGATCTTCCGCCGCCCCACAAGGAGCCTGTCGCGCAGCACGCCGTCGATTTCCTTGCGGAGAAGATTCGCAGCTCCGACCGGCCGGTGACGCTGATCCCGGTCGGCCCGTTGACGAACGTCGCGCTGCTGCTCGCGCTCCATCCGGACGCGCAGCCGGAACGGATCGTCCTCATGGGCGGCGCGATCGCGGAAGGCAATGTCACGCCCGCGGCCGAGTTCAACATCTGGTGCGATCCAGAAGCGGCGGCGCGTGTGTTTGCGAGCGGGATCGACGTGACGATGGTCGGCCTCGACGTCACGCACAAGGCGCTTTTCACTCAAGCACACATCGGCCGGCTCGCCGGGCGAGTGGGGGAGATGGTCACGGAGCTGTTGCGCTTCTACGACACCTTCCACCGTTCGGTCTACAACTTCGAGGGCTCGCCGATCCACGACGCGCTCGCCGTCGCGCATGTGCTCAACCCCGATCTCGTCGGGACGCTGAAGCGAAACGTCGAGATCGACACCGAATCGGAGCTGTGTCGGGGCCGCACGGTTGTCGATCTCTGGCAGCGAACGGACCGCGAGCCGAATGCGCACGTCGGCGTCGAGGTGGATTCGGACGGTTTCCTCGAGCTTCTCGTCGAGCGCATCAACTCGTTCGAGTGAGTCTCGTCTTCGCCGCGATCGCGCCGCACGGCACCTTGCCCGAGGCGCCGGTCCCGGGTGCTGAGAAGACACATGAAGCGCTTGCCGAGCTCGGACGACGCTTCGATGCGGCGAGGCCCGAGACCACAATCGTGCTCACGCCGCACAACGTGCACGTCGAAGGCCACTTCGCAGTCGTGCTCGCAGGCACGCTGACGGGCTCGCTGGCGGAGTTCGACGCCCCGGAGGTGACGCTGTCGTGCCCGGTGGACGTCGAGCTCGCGACCGAGGCGATCGTGGCCATGCACGACGAGTCTCTTCCCGTGGTCGGCGCGAGCTTCGGCGCCAACGATCCGGGCGCAGCGACTGCGCCGATGGACTGGGGAGTGCTCATCCCGTTGTGGGTGATGGGCGGCCGCTCGACGCCTCAGGTGCCGGCGGTGGTGGTCAGCCCGGCACGCGACCGGCCGCTCGGGGAACACGTGCGCGCAGGGCAGGCGCTCGCCAGAGCGGCCGCAGCATCGCCGAAGCGGATCGCGTTGATCGCCAGCGCCGACCACGGACATGCCCACGACCCGGACGGTCCCTACGGTTTTGATCCGGCCGCAGCGGCCTACGACGAGGCGATCGTCCGGCTCGTTCAGGAAGACCGCCTGAGCGGACTCCTGGAGCTCGAACCGGCCTTCGTGGACGCTGCGAAGGCCGACAGCTGGTGGCAGCTCGCGATGCTTCACGGCGCGCTCGGCGAGGACTGGCGTGGAGACTTTCTCTCTTACGAAGCATCAACCTATTTCGGGATGCTCTGTGCCGCCTATGTGCCGAATTAAAGACGGGGCCTTTCCAGGCCGAAATCGTCCTGGTAATGCCATCAAGTGGAGATTTGCGGCTGCGCACACTCATCCTTGCGCTGACAGCGCTCGGTGGAATCTGGATCGCCCTCGTGATCCAGAGGACCCACCCTGTGCCGGCAGCCGCATTCGCATCGGGCCCTCAGCCCGCCGACTTCCCATCCCCCGAGCTCGTGCGGGTGCCCGGGCTGAACCGTCCGGTCGCCGCGAAGCCGAGCGCCAATGTGTCGCCGCGCGTCCGTCCTTTCACGCGCGTGCCGACGAAACAGACCCCGGACGTGCAGGTCAGCCTCGCTGCGGGCAGGACCACAGGCAAGACCACTAAGTCTGGCGCGGCAGCCAGCGCTACCGTCGTCGTCCCGATCGACAGCCGCTCGTCTGCGGTTGCGTCCACACCGCCACTCGAACCACTCGAGATCGCCGACGCCCAGGTCGTTTCCGTCACGTCGTCCGGCGCTCGTATCACCTGGAAGACCAACGTGCCTGCTCAGGCGCAAACCGCCTTCGGCCTCGACGCGCCCACGATCTGGACGCAGCCGAGCGGCGACAGCCTCGTGGAGCACGAGAGCCTTCTGGCTGGTCTCGAGTTCAGCACGACATACCAGGTCTATCTCCACGCGATCGACGAATGGAACCGTGCGACGACGACGACCGTGACGATCACGACGCAGGGCATGCCGGACCGTAGCGTCGCCTCGACGAACGGCAGCCAGATCGTGGTCGACAACCGACCGTTCTTTGCGACCGCCGTGTGGGGTCAGTGCTCCGACGGGTTCAACAGCAACATCAACGACGGGATCAACCTGTTCATGGGCGACGGGTGCAGCAACGAGGAGAGCTCCCTTCCGAAGCGCCTCGACGGCCGCGCGTATTCGATCGTGAATGCCGAGAACGCGGGAACCGCAGACGGGCGTGGCTTGCTCGGCTGGTACTACCCGGACGAGTGGGACGCCTTCCTGCAGGGCACGGTCACGCGCAAGGATCTCGAGAAGAGCATTGCACCGCCGCAGACCGGTCGCATCAGCTTCCTCACGCTGACCAACCATTTCTACAGCCTCGCGACTCCGCTCCCGGAGGGCAAGGGTATGTACCCGACCCTGATGTCGATCACCGACGTCGTCGGGTTCGATCTCTACCCG